>Ga0114999_10006925_pt1 | contig 12945 bp, 9 predicted proteins | sample ArcticOcean_MG_C_3_FD_89820 | JGI IMG/M metagenome (GOLD analysis project Ga0114999, IMG submission 89820) | Marine microbial communities from western Arctic Ocean - ArcticOcean_MG_CB8_126 | ecosystem: Environmental > Aquatic > Marine > Oceanic | place: Arctic Ocean: Canada Basin | collected...
AGGTTGGGCGTCCCAGGTGAAGAGCTTGAAGGCGTATACCCAGCAATGGACTACCTGACTCAACAGAACCGCATCAATGGTGGAGCCGCAGTAGACCCTGCTGAGCGTATCTCTGCGGAGGGCCGCAACGTTGTTATTCTTGGCGGCGGCGACACTGGCGCCGACTGCCTTGGTACAGCGCACCGGCACGGAGCGGAGGTTGTCTATCAGTATGAAATTCTTCCTGAGCCACCAACTGACCGCCCTGCAAACAACCCGTGGCCCGTGTGGCCGCTTATCCTCCGCAGTTCGGCTGCCCATGAAGAAGGCGGTATCAGGGACTACAACATCCTGACCAAGAGCTTCTCCGGCAGCAACGGCAAGCTGGAGAAGCTTCATGCTGCACGTATTGAATGGGGCGCACCGGATGAATCGGGGCGGCCTAGCATGAAAGAGATACCTGGCAGCGAATTCGAGATTGAAACGTCTCTGGTATTGCTGGCTCTGGGCTTCCTACACCCGCAGCACGAGGGGGTGTTGGAGCAGCTTGGCGTTGAATTGGACCAACGGGGCAACGTGAAGGCGGACAAGATGAAGATGACCAGCATTCCAGGGGTCTTTGCGGCGGGTGATATGGCGCGGGGACAGTCACTGGTGGTCTGGGCCATCGCTGAAGGCCGACAAGCGGCTCATGGCATCGATACGTATCTCATGGGCGAGACCCAGTTGCCCAGTGTGGACCTCAGCGCCTGGGCCTAGTCAGTAAAAACGTTCAGTAATGGAAAAGGGCCTCTCTATGGAGAGGCCCTTTTCTTTTACGTTAAGGGATTGAGTTAACCGCTGACGGGCTTTGCCGCTGACCACTTGGTCTTGGGCCTCTCCATCAACTCACCATCCACGTAGATGTCCACCCGCTCATTGAAGAACGCCACCAGCCCGGCTACCTTGCCGGATTCAGGGATGGGGTACGTATAGTACCAAGCAATGTTCTCCGCCTCTTCATCACCCACAGTGACCGAATAGTAGTTGGACGCGCCCTTGTAAGGACAGCGGGTTAGCCTATCTGTGGGCGTCAGTAGATCCATGCGGATGTCAGTCTTGGAGATGTAGTACCTGATGGGCAAGCCCGTCTCAAAAAGCAACGTTGGGGTGTGAGTGTCCGCCACCGTCTCACCGTTTATGACCACCTGGACGTGACGGGAACTGAGCATGGTGTCCACTCGCTTGTAGGGGTCCCGGGCGTGGACGTAGACCTCTTCCTCCTCCTCAAACCAATGGTCCACCTTGTTCCAGTAAAAGGCCACGTAGTCTTTGATGTCAGGAGCGTCGGAATAGGGGTCTGCGTAACCCCACAGTGCGTCCTCAGACAGCTTGTCGCCAACGGTGACGGTCCAGTACGAGGCATCACCCTTGTAGGGGCAGTTGGTGTTTTTATCAGTGGGCTGCATCAGGTCCATGCGGACATCGTCTTTGTGGAAGTAGTAGACGGGGGTGTGGCTGGTCTCAAACAAAATCAACGCACGCTTGGTGTCCACAATGGTCTTGCCACCTAAGACTCCCCTAATCCACTTCGCGGTTGGCTCCACTCTGACTTTGTGGTTAGGATCCCGTTCACGCCTGCCTTGTTGCTGTGCCGGTGCCTGTGCCATGAAGCCTCCTTACATTCCAACCAGACTCACTAAGTTGGATGATTGTTGCACGCTCAGGGGTGTGCGGCAACGCCCACCGGTCTTACAAGAAACGCGCACATGAGGGGGTCACGCATCACCGAATGGTCACGCTCCCATTGGACGACCTAATCTTCAATTTCGCCTCGCCATCGCCATCGCCAATGATCCCTTCAATGTGCCCAGAGCCGACAGACATTGTGGTGATAGCTCGCTCAAGGTGTATCTCCGCGTTGGAGGTGCTGGCGTCGATTTCAACGCTAGGCGTTTTGATGAACTCGACCTCAATATGGCCGTTGCTAGACTCCAAGCGGCTCGCCGTCCCATGGTCGAGGTTTCCAGAGAATTCTATCCCCCCGTTGCTGGTGACTGCGTCTACGCTGCCTTGGAAGTCATCCATATCTATGGTCCCGTTAGACGTCCGCAGGTGATACTCCCCCCCGCCTCCACGTACCTCGATGGCCCCGTTGCTCGTCCGAACGTCCATGCGCCCAGTAACGCTGCTCACTCTGACCCGCCCGTTGGATGTACCAATCTTCGTTTTGGCCGAGATACCCGATACCTCAACACGACCGTTGCTAGACTCCAAGAAGAGCTCAGTGTCTGGCGGAACGGTTATTTTGATGTCCGCTCCTGTCCTGGCCCCACCCAAATTGCCAAAGACGCCCGTAATATTTGCCTTTATTCGAACTGTATCTCCGTCAAGCTCAGCCACGTACTCAACTTTGTCAGGGTTGTAGACAGTGGTCTTAACGGTGATCGCTCCTTCACCTCCAACCACCACGTCCACGGAACCGTTTTGGTTATCCACTACCAAAACCGCCCCCGCCTTAACGGTAAAGGTGTCGGTATGGTTCTCCGTCTCACCAGTACTGCCAGAATTACAAGCGGCTAATGCCAGGAGTAGTACCACCATCAACATGCCCGCAGTGCTGAGCCGTAGCGTGCTTGCCATGACTGCCTCTTGTATATGAAAAATGCCTTACCCCACTGGGGCATAATATGCCGCTGGGGGAATTGGAGAAAAGCTACACCAAGCCGTTAGGCTGGTTTACATCTGCTCAGGGGCGGACATGCCCATCAGCGTAAGCGTACGGGCCAAGACTGTCTTGCTGGCCTGGCAAAGCTGGAGGCGCGCCTTGGTCATGGGCATGTCCTCAACATTGGAGGACACCACCCGGCAGTGGTCATAGAACCAGTGGAAGGCCGTGGCCAGTTCCGTTGCGTAGTGGGGAAGCACGTGCGGCGTAAGGTTTTTGGCAATGGTGTCCACCAACTCCGGCAGCACCACCATCTTGCGAATGAGGGCCAGTTCCGCCTCATGCGTGAGCAGCGATACGTCCCCGTCTGACCAGTCGATGTCTCGCTCACGGGCCAACTTGAGAATGCTGGAAATACGAGCATGGGCGTACTGAACGTAGTAAACAGGGTTGTCCGTGGACTCTTTCTTAGCCAGCTCTAGGTCAAACTCCATCTGGCTCTCCGCTGCGCGCGCAAGGAAAAAGTAGCGACAGGCGTCCGCGCCAACCTCATCAACAAGCTCCTTGAGCGTTATCAACTCACCCGTCCGCTTGGAGACGCGCATAACCTCACCGCCACGCCTTAAGGCCACGAGTTGCGCTATGAGGATGGTGAGTCGCTCCGGATCCACGCCCAACGCGCCAATCACAGCCTTCATGCGAGGGACGTGGCCCTGGTGGTCAGCGCCCCAAATATTAATCACGCGGTCAAAGCCACGCTCTACAAATTTATTGAAGTGATAGGCAACATCAGAGGCAAAGTAGGTTGGTTGGCCGGTACTCCGCACCAAAACGTTGTCCTTCTCCTCACCAAGGGCAGTGGATGTGAACCACTTTGCGCCGTCCCTGTGAGCGGTATACCCCTGTTCCTCAAGCAGCCCCATGGCTTTGTCATACTGGCCCTGGCTGAAAAGGTCACGTTCACTGAACCAGACGTCAAAGGAGACGCCCACCCGCGCAAGGTCCTCACCTATGGCCACAAGCATTCTGTCCAACCCTACCGCGCCAATTTCAGCGACGCCCTGCTCTTGTGGCATATCCAGGAATTTGTTGCCAAACTCCGTGGCAAACTCCTGGCCCATCTCCACCATGTACTCACCGCGGTAGCCGTTTTCAGGGAACTCCACATCACTCTTGCCAAGGGCCTCAGCGTAACGAGCGTAAAGAGAGCCGTAGAAGGCCTGCATCTGGCTACCGGCGTCATTAACGTAATACTCGCGGGTCACGTTATAGCCAGCGGCAGCCATGACATCCGCCAACGCGCTACCCAGCACCGCGCCCCGGGCGTGGCCCACGTGTATGGGGCCTGTAGGGTTCACGCTGACAAATTCCACCTGCACGTTTTGGCCAAGGCCCGTTTGAGTGTTGCCATAGGAATCGCCAACCTCGTTGATAGCAGTGGCCTGGGCCTGAAGCCAGTCCTGTTTCAACTCAAAGTTCACGAACCCCGGCGGCGCAGTCCATACTCGCTTGATGGCTCCGGCCACGGGGATGAGAGAGGCCAACTGTTCCGCTATCTCCATGGGGTTAAGGCGGGCAGCACGAGCCAAACGCAGCGGAAGGCTGCATGCAAAGTCGCCATGCTCTGGGTTCTGAGGCCGTTCTACCAAAATGGGCGGTAAGGCGGCGGCAGGTAAAAGCTCTTGGCGCTGTGCCTCCTCTACGGCTGTAGTCAGGAGAGCGGCGATTTCTTCACGAATGAGCATATCCTGGCAATGATAACAAGGTGACGGCCACTCACGCTACCTCGTCAGAAACGGCATCAGCATAACGGCGCACTGCGGAGGCCAGTGAGGGGTGCGCTTTCAGTGCGCTGTCCGTTGCTATGAGCTGGCGCGCCTCCTCACGAGCGTTGACCAGGATGTCACGATCATCCAGGCGCGCCATGCGGAGCGCAGGTAGCCCTGACTGCCTGGTGCCAAAGAAGTCACCAGGGCCCCTCAGACGCAGGTCAGCCTCAGCTATCTCAAAGCCATCGTTACTATTGGCAAGTACATCCAAGCGCTTACGTGCATCACTGAGTGCGTCTGAGGACGCAGCAGCAGATAGCAGTAAGCAATAGCTCTGCTCTGCGCCTCTGCCCACGCGTCCACGAAGCTGGTGAAGTTGCGCCAGACCAAACCGGTCAGCGCCCTCAATCAGCATGACTGTGGCGTTGGGTACGTCTATCCCCACTTCAATAACCGGGGTAGCCACCAACACGTCAAGTTCATTGGTGCGGAAAGCCTCCATGACAGCCTGCTTCTCACGCAAGGGCATACGTCCATGGAGCAGCCCAACGCGGAGCTGTGCCAACGGCCCATTGCTCAGGCGCTCATACTCCACCGTAGCAGCCTTGGACTGCACAGCCTCAGACTCCTCAATAAGTGGACAGACTACAAACGCCTGGCGTCCACCCTCCACCTGCCGGACGATGAACGCCTCAGCATCATCGCGCCGCTCTGGAGGCACATAGCGGGTCATGATGGGCTGGCGTCCCGCAGGCAGTTCAGGGATGGTAGACACCTCAAGGTCACCATAGACCGTCATGGCCAAGGTGCGCGGGATTGGCGTGGCGGACATCACGAGCAAATGAGGCTCCCTGCCCTTGTCCCGTAACGCTGACCGCTGCATCACGCCGAAGCGTTGCTGCTCATCCACCACCGCCAACGCTAGCTTTGAGAGCTTCACATCACCCTGGATGAGGGCGTGGGTCCCAATCAGGATGTCCAGGCTGTCATCTTCCAAACGCTGAGCAAGCTCACGCCGGACAGCCACGGGCGTACTCCCTGTAAGAAGGCCCATGCTGATAGGCGTAGGGTGGCCGTCCAAATGCACCGAGAACCAATTTAACCCCTGCGCGGGCCGTGGCAGACCTTCCAGCAACCTTGATACCGTGAGGTAGTGCTGCTCAGCCAGGACTTCCGTGGGGGCCATCAGCACCCCCTGGTAGCCATTGGCTACCGCTGTCAGCAATAGGGCCAGCGCCACCACCGTCTTACCGCTGCCCACATCCCCCTGCAATAGACGACTCATGGGGCGTGCAGCTTTGGCGATGTCAGCCAACGCCTCGTTTAAGGAGGTCCGCTGGCCCGGTGTCAGCTCAAAGGGCAAGATACGCAGGAAACCGTCCAGCACCGCAGGCACGGAGCTCAGCTTTATGCCCTTGGGCTGCTTCTTGCCAGCCTCCTTGCGTGCGGCCAATGCCAGTTGCAACAGGAACAGTTCGTCAAAGGCGAGGCGGCGGCGGGCGGTCTCGTAAGCGTCGGCAGAATCAGGATAGTGGATCTGAGCGATTGCCTTGTCCAGCGACACGAGTCCATGGCGCTCCGCAACTTCGGCAGGCAGAGGGTCGTCGAGAGTGACTGACGGCGCGTGCCCCGGCCCAGGTACGATCAGGTCCAGCGCCTCTCGCACAATGCGCCGAAGGGTCCGTTGATAGTGGAGTCCCTCCGTGGTGGGATACACCGGCACCAAACGGCCCGTGTGAATAAGGTTTGCCGTCTCCGGGTCGTCGATGGCCTCCCATTCGGGTGAATCCATCTGTCTCCGGCCGTTGAAATTGGTCACTTTGCCGCTGAGGACCAGCCGGACGTCGTTGCCCATGGACGCACCGACCTGCTGCGCCTTGGCCAGCGCCCGCTGGAGGGTCTGCGCCATGTAAGGCTGACCAAACCAGATAACTCTTATGTTGCCGGTCTCATCGCCCACCACAGCTTCGGTAGCGCGGAGTTGGCCTCCCCTGCCAAGCTGCACCTGGCGCGCCTCCCAAAGGCTCACCACTATCGTCTGTTCCTCGTCAGTCTTGAGCTGCCCAACCGTACGGCGCTGGCTATAGTCCACATGCCGGTTGGGGAACAGGTAGAGCAAATCCCGGATGGTGGACACCCGCAGCTTGACCAGTTTGGCGGCTGTGCCCCGATTGACGGACGATAGAGAGACGACCGGCGAATCGAGGGTTATGGCGGGAGGCGTGGGTTTCTTTGGCGCTTTCACCGGTGTGACTGGCTTAGAGGTTGCGGCAGGTGATTGACCTGCTGTGTGCCCTAGGAGTCGCCCAGCCTCGCGCACCCACGCTTCTCTACGCGAGGCGTTCAACTCAGAGTAGGCCACGGTCAGCATGCCGTTGTCGGCCAGCCTACGTAGTGAGGGATGCAGCTTGGAGTCGCCGGAGAGTGTTTGGAGAAAGCGGTCAAGTCCGCCCGTAACGGCCCGGTCCTGGTAGTCGTTCTTTGACTCCAAGGCCAGGATGTTCTCAAAGGCCCGTAGGCGTGTCTGAGGGTTTTGCGTACTCACGGCCCTAGGGTAGCGCAGCCGCCCCCGCACCTCAACGGGCAGTCGTCGCACATCTAGATGACTAGCAGTATTGCACCAGCAAGAGAGAGGGCAACGGCGCCAAGCACCCGGGGCTCAAAGCTCTCCACCTTGCGGTTGATGAGGTAGGACATGGGCAGTACAAAGACGCCGCCTGCCCGCAAGAGAGGGACCACGACAGCTACCGGTGCGACGCTCAACGCCATGAACCGGAACAATTGCGCCATGGAGACAGTAACAGTGCTGGACAGGAACCACTTTCTGGCGGTCTTGTCCATGGTGAGAAGGTTGGTGCGGATGGCAGAGCTTGCCAGTGTGGGAAGGAGCACAGCAGCAGCTGCGGTGTAAGCAGCCAAGGCCCCTAGCACTCCCAGTCCACCACTGTCCTCCAAGCCGTAACGGATGAGCAATGGACTGGTGCCCCAGGCCAAGGCGTTAAGGACGCCCCAAAAGTATCCCTCCATCACTTTAGAGGTTGGGAGGGAGTCCACCGCTTTTACAACGACTGGGGCCGCACCTGCCACCGGTCTTACTTCGGTTGTTGCGACAGCAGGGGCTGGCTTGCGGCGGCGCGGCGCAGAAAGGCTGGGCGCAACCATAAGCAACGCAATCCCACCCCACATGAGCCCAGTCACCGTCTCATTCAGCAGCCAAACAGCCAGTACTACTGAGAAGAACGCGTTGCTTTGCACCAGGGGGTTGGCCCGGTTGGCACCCAAGATACCGAGGGCCCGGTAGTTGCAGTAGCGTCCAAAGAGGAAATGCAGGATGCCTGCGGCAGCCAATACCCAGTACCGGCCCAGAGTGATGTCACGAAAATCAAAGATTTGCGTGGTGATGAAGGCTGCAACAAGGAAAATGGGCATCCCCAGCAATACACTGAGGTACACACCCTGAAGTGCGGAGCCACTCAGCATTCCCCGGCGAGCAGACACCGTGTTTACGGCAAAGCTAACATTGGAGATGAGGACGTAAACGATACCGAGGCCAAGACCGCTGAACATAGGCCCCTCTCGGAGATACGCAGAATGCAAGTGGGCGGAGCTTACCACGGTTTAGGTAGCGATGGCTTCAATGCATACATGGCCCTTTTCACCCACTACCCCTACGTATTGCATCGATGCAAGGGCATCACAGCTTCTTCACGGAACTGGTCACCCCGTTCACGTCATGTTCACGCTACTTCAGTAGGGTGTCCTCAGGCCGGAAGGGATGGGGTGAGCCCCTCCACCAGAGTGCCGAGGTTAGATGAGGGGGTGCGCTATGCTGAGGCACAATCCGCAGTCATTGGTAGCAGGGTTCATGACCCTGCGCCTCCATGGAGGAGGGCAGAATAGAGCTTCTCAGTAGGAAGCGCACAAGCCGGGAGTTCCGCTCCTAGGTGCCAGAGTCCCCGAGAGGGAACGTGCACAATCCGGTAAATCATACCGGGAGCAGCAACGGAGCCGAAGGCAGAGATAGCACAATTTATGACACGCCACTACCGCCGGAGAGGCCGCAAGGTCGCTCCGGCTTCTCGTTTGGCGAAAGGTAGGCTGCTCCCGCAGCAGAGAATCGCTCATGTTTGGGGCGCGCACCAGATTAAGTGATGTGTGTAGACGAAGCTATTTTCGGCGCAATAGGCTAATGAGTTACAATGGAACGGCGGAAATCTTCAAAGGCCAGAACCGGCCTCGGTTATCTATCAAATGCTTTTTACTGAAAACGTCACCAAATCGTTCGGTGGTTTTGACCTCTTCACTGGAGTTTCATTCAACGTTGCCGATGGTGAACGTGTGGCTCTGGTTGGACCCAACGGCGCGGGCAAGTCAACGTTGCTGCGCATGTTGGCTGGAGAAGATGCGCCATCATCAGGCAACGCGGGCCATCGCAACGGGTCGCTGGGCTACCTAAAGCAGGAGTCTGGGTTTGATCCTGAAAACACACTGGAACAGGAGATGTGGTCGGCGTTTCCCGAAGCGCTCACTATCTCCCGTCGCCTGGCAGTAATCGAAGCGGAGCTGCCCAACGCTGGCGACAACGCATCCGCGCTGGTGGCGGAATCACTCGATCTCTACGAACGATTCGCACTGCTGGACGGCCACACGGTTGAAGCGATGGTGGACCGTGTCCTCAGCGGGCTTGGCTTCAAGAAAATGGATCGCGCCAAGGCTTGCGGAACCTTCAGCGGTGGCTGGCGTATGCGGATATCTCTTGCCAAAGTTCTAGTGCGCCGCCCTGATCACATGCTGTTGGACGAGCCGACGAACCATCTGGACAGCAAGGCCCGTGCCTGGCTTGGACGTGAGCTTCAAGATTTCCAGGGTACGTTAGTCATTACTACACACGATGGCGATTTCTTGGACAAGGTGGTCGATCGAGTGCTGGAGGTTGGCGATATTGGTGTGGTGTCTTACACCGGAAATTACACCAAGTATCTTCAGGAAAAAGAGAAGCGGCGCCTCCTCCTGGAGCAGTCAGCCGGGAGACAGGAGCGCCAGATAGCGTCACAGCAGGTCTTCATAGACCGCTTCCGCGCAAAGGCGACGAAGGCTACGCAGGTGAAAAGCCGTGAAAAAGCGCTGGCCAAGGTGCAGCGGATTGTCCGGCCTCGCAACGAGTCCAGCGCCAAGTTTAGTATCACTTCCCATGGTCGAGTCGAGCAGAAGGTGCTGGCGCTGAACTCGATTTCCATTGCCTTTGACGATGAGTTTGCGCTAGTAGACGCGAACCTCATAGTGGAACGTGGACAGAAGGTGGTGCTGGTTGGGCCGAACGGCAGCGGCAAGTCCACGCTGCTTCGCATTGCAATGGGCCAGATAGACCCCTTGGAGGGCCAAGTACAGTGGGCCGAGCGCGCCCGACCGGGATACTACGAGCAGCACCAGGATGAGGCTTTGGATCCAAACCTCACCGTTCTGCAAGAGGTACAAGCGGCGGCAAAGGACGCAACCGAGCAACGGGTACGGACCGTGCTGGGCGAGTTTCTGTTTAAAGGCGACGATGTGTTCAAGCCGGTGTCTGTTCTGTCTGGTGGTGAACGGAGCCGGGTAGCCTTGGCGAAATTTCTGATTCAGCCAACCAACGTCCTGCTGCTGGATGAGCCAACCAACCATTTGGACAAGGCAACCCACGGAAGTCTGGTCAGGGCGCTGCATAAGTACGACGGCACGATTATCTGTGCGACCCATGATCCTGAGATATTGGACACGATTGCCACGCATGTCTATGAGATGCGTGGCGGGGCTTGTGTGAGCACGCGTGTCATAGAGCCGACGGCTCCTGTGAAAGCGCAACCCAAGAAGCGCAAGAAGTAGCGACAGCGAAGGCCGCGCAAACAAGCACCCCTTGAGCACCTCCACATGGCATGCGGCATCAAATTAGGTATGCTACGCTAAGAATAGCTAACCATTTCTGAAGAGGAACCACTATGGCTGATGATTTTCGTGTCGGACCCGTATTACCCGCAGAGGACATTGCGAGGGCCAAAGCGTTTTACATAGAGAAGTTGGGCCTGACCGTAGCATTTGAGAACGAAGGGGGCATCCTGCTTAACGCTCCAGGAAACACCCAACTTTTCATCTACCCGTTCGGGAAGCCCACTGCGCAAAACACCGTGGCAGCGTTCCAGGTTGGCGACGTTGAAGCGGCTGTGGGGAAGCTACGCGGCAAGGGAGTGACGTTTGAAGAGTATGACCTCCCTGGGCTCAAGACTGTAAACGGAATTGTAGATATAGACGGCATGAAGGGCGCCTTCTTCAAAGATTCCGAGGGCAACATCCTCAGCCTCACCCAAATGTAAACAGATCGGTATCATTACGTAACCTAAGAGGGCCGGAGTTAATCCGGCCCTCTTTTTATTGGCTGGTTTCCCGGTGTGGCGCTTATCTGGACGGGCGGATTGGGGGCTACCTACGTCCACCAGCCAGTTTGAGGGCGTCTGGGGTAGCACGTAGGCGGAGCATAGCTACAGTGCCCAGCGCAGGGCCAACGGCCAGCACCACGAAGGCCAAACTCCACCCCGCAGCATCCACCAGAATAGGCACAAGCTGTATGGAGCCCAAGGTCAGCAAGAAGCCAAGCCCTGTCTGGATGGTCAGCGCCGTGCCCACGTACTCAGGAGGGCTTAGCTCCGATATTGACGCAGAGAATTGCGCGGAGTCCGCGACAACAGTAAAGCCCCAGATGAGCAGCACGACCACAAGCAGCCATAACGGCGCTTGAAGGAGCACCGCCGCTAAAAGCGCAGAACCTCCACTGATGATCATGGCTGCGGAGGTAATAGTGGTGCGGCCCCAGCGGTCGGCAAGCAGCCCCCCAACAACGCTGCCTATGCCTCCCACAGCTACAATTGCAAAGGCAAGGGCCGCAGCCATCGTGGCTGTCTCGCCTCGCTCCTCAAAGTTGGCCAGCAGGAAAATGGGCACCCACGTCCACATAGCATAGAGCTCCCACATATGCCCCAGATACCCGAAATTGGCCAGCCGCAGCCCCGGGCGGGAGAGGACCCACCAGATAAACCGTGGTTCGAATTTCGCGCCACGGGCCGTGAAGGGGCCCTCCTTTACGAACAACAGCACCACGAACCCTCCAACAGCCGCCAGTCCTGAAGACACCAATATCAATTGGGGCCAATCGAAGTCGGTCAAGCTGCGCGCAAGGTGAGGCGATGCCGATCCCACGGTGAGCGCGCCCACCAGCAGGCCGATGGCCAGTCCCCTATTCCTGACTGCCCAGGTAGCGGCCAGCTTCATCCCGGTGGGGTAAACGCCTGCCAGGAAGAGGCCGGTGAGAAAACGAAAGATGAGGCCCTCCGCCAGGCCGTCAGCCATGAACGCAAAGGCGGCGTTGGAGGCCGCGCCCAGAAAGGCGCTCACAGCAAAGAGACGCCTTGTGTTCACAAGGTCAGGCAGATTGAGGAGTCCGCTGCCCAAGGTGCCTACCACGAAGCCAATCTGAACGGCCATGGTGAGCCAGGCCGCCCCTGACGTGGAGAGGCCCCAGTCTTCCTGAATAGCGGGCGCGACGGCCGAGGCGCTGAACCAGAGCGTGAGACCCAGCAGCTCAGCCAACGCCAGGAGCCCCAGGTTACGAACCTGGAGCCATGTGCCTTCCACGGTAGCTGTCTGCCCCATGCATCCGTCCCTTGAACAAGATTTCCGCTCCGCGATTCTATAAGATAGGCGCGCTAAACGCTGACCGAGTCAATAAGGAGCGACAACTACATGATGCCGTTAAGCCGTGAGCAGGTACAGGCCATGCTCGACTCGCTAGGGGTGGCCTCCACTGAAGAGGACGTGACGGAGGTGGCTCACCGCGTCAACGCACTGCGTCAGGCTCTGGGCGGCCTGGAGCACCCGGACTTGGACTCCACCGAGCCAATGTCAGTCTTCCCACGGGAGGAGGCTTCACATGGCAACTAATGAAGAGCTAGTAACACTACCGGTTACCAAGCTGTCAGCCATGCTGAGAGCCAAAGAGGTATCGCCAATGGAACTGACGAAGGCATACCTGGAGCGTATCGAACGGCTGGACGGTGACTTGCACGCGTACATCACTGTTGACGCCAAGGGCGCGTTGGCGGCAGCGAAGCAGGCAGAAGGCGAGCTTGCGAAGGGCTCAGCCACGGGCCTGCTGGCAGGCGTACCTATCGCGGTCAAAGACCAGATGGACGCCAAGGGCCTGCCCACCACCATGGGGACATCGTTCATCAAAGACGTGGCTGGCGAGGATTCAACGCTGGTTGCCCGTCTGAAGGGTCAGGGCGCAATCCTACTGGGCAAGCTAAATCTCAGTGAATTTGCGATGGGCGGCAACGTGGTGCACTCCCATGGCACGCCTCGTAACCCGTGGGACAGGGAGCGGCAACCGGGACATTCCAGCAGCGGTTCAGGCATCGCAGTGGCGGCGTCGTTAGCAGCGGCGGCCATTGGTGAGGACACCGGTGGCTCCGTACGCATACCGGCCTCATGGTGCGGCGTAACAGGGCTCCGGCCAACGTGGGGGCG
>Ga0114999_10006926_pt1 | contig 12944 bp, 9 predicted proteins | sample ArcticOcean_MG_C_3_FD_89820 | JGI IMG/M metagenome (GOLD analysis project Ga0114999, IMG submission 89820) | Marine microbial communities from western Arctic Ocean - ArcticOcean_MG_CB8_126 | ecosystem: Environmental > Aquatic > Marine > Oceanic | place: Arctic Ocean: Canada Basin | collected...
AATTTATTGCTTATGATCAGATTGATAAAGCTCCTGAAGAAAAAGAAAGAGGAATTACAATATCAACTGCTCATGTTGAATATGAAACTGCAAAAAGACATTACGCGCACGTAGATTGCCCGGGACACGCTGACTATGTGAAAAACATGATTACAGGAGCCGCACAAATGGATGGAGCTATTCTTGTTGTAAATGCAGCTGATGGTCCAATGCCACAAACTAAAGAACATATACTTTTAGCTAGACAAGTTGGTGTACCTTCGATTGTTGTTTATTTAAATAAAGTAGATCAGGTAAAAGATAAAGAGCTTATAGATTTAGTTGTTGAAGAAGTTAGAGAACTTTTAACTGCTTACAAATTTCCTGGAGATAAAACGCCTATTATTCAAGGATCTGCATTAAATGCTGTTGAAGGAAAAGATGACGCTACAGGAAAAAATTCTATACTGGAATTAATGAAAGCTGTTGATGAATTTATACCTCAACCAGAAAGACCAAAAGATAAACCTTTCTTAATGCCGATTGAAGATGTTTTTTCTATATCAGGTCGTGGAACAGTAGCAACAGGCCGTGTTGAACAAGGTGTTGTTAAAACTGGAGAAGAACTTGAAATAGTAGGAATCAGAGAAACTAAAAAAACAGTTATTACAGGTGTCGAAATGTTTAGAAAGCTTTTAGATACAGGTGAAGCTGGCGATAATATTGGAGCTTTATTAAGAGGAGTTGAAAGAACTGATATTGAAAGAGGGCAAGTTTTAGCTAAACCTGGTTCAGTAACACCACATACTGAATTTGAAGCACAAGCTTATGTATTAAAAAAAGATGAAGGTGGAAGACATACTCCTTTCTTTACAAAATACAGACCTCAATTTTATTTCAGAACAACAGATGTTACTGGTGAAGTTACATTACCTTCTGGAACAGAAATGGTAATGCCTGGTGATGATGCAAAATTTAATGTTAAACTAATTACTCCGATAGCAATGAACGAAAAATTGAATTTTGCTATCAGGGAAGGCGGTAAAACAGTTGGTGCTGGAGTAGTAACAAAAATTATAAAATAAGCTACTAGGAGCGTAGCTCAATTGGTAGAGCGCCGGTCTCCAAAACCGGAGGTTGGGGGTTCGATTCCCTCCGCTCCTGCCAAAAAAAAGAAATATAAAATGATAAATCCATTAAAATTTATACAAAATGTAAAACAAGAAGCTTTTAGAGTTACCTGGCCAGGTTCAAAAGATGTTTTAATGGGGTCATTAATGGTTTTTGTACTAGCATCTATAGCAGCGGTATTTTTTTTGCTTTTAGATCAAATATATAAATTTTTATTAGATTTAATTTTAACTATTAATTTTTGATATGAAAAATTGGTATATAGTGCAAACATTTTCGGGCTTTGAACAAAAAGTAGCTGAAACCATTAACAAAACAAAAGAAAAACAAGATTTAAATGATAAAATTGAAGACGTTATCGTGCCAATTCATGAAGTTACAGAAGTAAAAAGAGGAAAAAGGGTTCAAAAGAAAAAAAAATATTTTCCTAGCTATATATTGGTTAAAATGGAAATGAATAAAGATCTTTACCATATGATAAAAAACATACAAAAAGTTACTGGATTTTTAGGGCAAACAGGTTCGCCAGCGCCAGTTTCTGAAGATGAAATAAATAAAATTTTAGGTCGAATTAAAGAAGGAACTCTAGCTCCTAAAAATCAAATCACATTTGATATTGGTGAGCAAGTTAAAGTATGCGAAGGACCTTTTGCTTCTTTCAGTGGTTTAGTAGAACAAGTTGATGAAGAAAAATCCAGGCTAAAAGTATCAGTGTCAATCTTTGGAAGACCTACGCCGATTGATTTAGAATACAATCAGGTTGAAAAATTTTAATTATGGCTAAAGAAATTTCAGGTTACGTAAAATTACAAATAAAAGGTGGCCAGGCAAATCCTGCTCCCCCTGTTGGCCCAGCATTGGGACAAAGAGGGATCAATATAATGGAATTTTGCAAAGCGTTTAATGAAAAAACAAAAGGTATGATGGGTAAACCTGTGCCTGTTATTATAACTGTTTATAAAGATAAAAAATTTGACTTTGAAATTAAATCTCCTCCAGCATCTCATTATATTAGAGAAGCAGCAAAATTAAAAAGTGGCTCCAAAGAACCGGGAAGAGTTATAGTAGGCTCAATAACCATGAAGCAAGCAGAAAAAATTGCCCAAGAAAAAATGAAAGATCTTAATGCATTTGACTTAAAAGAAGCTACAAAAATAATTTGCGGCTCAGCCAGATCAATGGGCATAGAGGTAAAAGAATAATGAAAAAAAATTTTTCAAAAAGATTTAAAAAATTGCTAGATTCTTCAAAAGGCTCAACTAATATTAATATCGATGAAGCAATAAAGAAAGTAAAAATAAATTGTACGTCAAAATTTAATGAATCAATCGACATATCATTTAATTTAAATCTGAAAAAAAAGAATGAAGATATAAATCTTAGAACTACAGTTCAATTACCAAACGGGAATGGGAAAAAGATTAAAATTGCTGTCTTATGCGAAGATAGCAAAGTTAAAGAAGCAAAAGAATCTGGAGCTGAGCTTGCTGGTTCAGAAAGTTTAATTAACGAGATTACTTCTGGAAAAATTCAATTTGATAAACTTGTTTCTACTCCAGCTATGATGTCTAAAATGGGCAAACTTGGAAAAATTCTAGGACCCAAAGGATTGATGCCCAATCCAAAACTGGGCACAGTAACAAATAATATTTCATCTATTCTGAAATCTTTAAAATCTGGTTTAATTGAAATAAAAAGTGATAAAGATGGAAATATCTCAGCATCAATTGGTAAAAAAGATTTTCAGGACAATAAGATTAAAGAAAATTTTAATGCATTTCTTGAAACTATTTCTAAAGAAAAACCAAGTGGAATTAAAGGAGATTTTATAATATCTGCTTTTTTAACATCTACGATGGGAACTTCTTGTAAATTAAAAATTGGCAGATAAATCTTATGATGAATAAAGAAAAAAAGAAAAATTATATAACGGAAATGAAGGAGTTTTTTAACAAAACAAGTTCAGTTCTTGTTACTCATTACCAAGGTCTTACAGTTAAACAAATCGATAGTTTAAGGCAAGAGATGCGCAAGCACGGTATTCTCTTTAAAATTACCAAAAATAAAATCACTAAATTAGCACTAGAAGGGAGCAAGTTTAAAAAAATTGAAAATTTATTTTCAGGGCCAACTGCTGTTGTTTTTTCTGAGGATGCAATTACATCAGCAAAAATTTTAACTAAATTTGCTAAAAAAAATTCTAATCTAAAAATCATAGGTGGAATCATGGAAAATGACCCACTTTCCCTGGAAGACGTGGAGAAAATTGCCACACTCCCTACATTGGACGAAGCTAGGGCCAATATTACTGGTATTTTGGCTACACCAGCACAAAAAATAATTAGTATTTTGCTTGCACCTGGCTCAAAAATTGCTATTTTGGCGCACGCTAAAAGTAAAAAAGGGTAATAAATATCATGACAGACTTAAATAAAATTATAGATGAATTATCAAAATTAACTGTTGTTGAAGCCGCAGATTTATCAAAACAACTAGAAGAAAAATGGGGCGTTAGTGCAGCAGCTCCAGCAGCAGCAGCAGCAGCCGCAACGGCAGCTCCAGCTGAAGAAAAATCTGAATTTGATATTTTTCTTTCTTCATTTGGTGACAAAAAAATTAATGTTATTAAAGAAGTTAGAGCGCTTACAGGATTAGGGTTAAAAGAGGCAAAAGATTTAGTTGAAGCAGCTCCTAAAGAAATAAAAAAAGGTGTCGCAAAAAAAGATGCTGAAGAAGCTAAGAAAAAATTAGAAGCGGCTGGAGCCAAAGTAGAATTAAAGTAGTTTTTTATTAAATTAAATTTTTTTTTTACATCTAAGGATGTAAATTTATACATGGGATTATCTTTTACTGAAAAAAGAAGTATAAGAAAAAATTTTGGAAAGTTAAAAGAAATTTTATCTATTCCAAACTTAATTGATGTACAAAAAGAATCTTACAGTCATTTTTTAGAAATAAAAGAAAAATCTGAATTTAGCGCGCAAAAAGGCCTAGAAAAAGTTTTTCAAAATATTTTTCCTATAGAAGAGTTATCTGACAAAGCTACACTGGAATATATTTCATTTAGATTGGAAAAACCAAAGTTTGATGTTGAGGAATGCAAACAAAGAGATCTAACTTATGCTTCTTCATTAAAACCAACTTTGCGTCTAGTTATTTATGATATAGATCCTGACAATAACACTAAGCAAATTCTTTCAGCCAAAGAGCAAGAAGTATATATGGGAGATATACCGTTGATGACACCAAGTGGTACCTTTGTAGTCAACGGAATTGAAAGAGTTGTTGTTAATCAAATGCATAGAAGTCCGGGAGTATTTTTTGATCATGATAAAGGAAAATCTCATGCTAGTGGTAAATTATTATTTAATTGTAGAGTTATACCGAACAGAGGATCTTGGTTAGATTTTGAATTCGATGTTAAGGACATACTTTATTTCAGAATAGATAGAAAAAGGAAATTGCCTATAACAACTCTATTAATGTCTTTAGGTTATAGCAGAGGAGAAATATTAGATTTATTTTATGAATTTAAAACTTTTAACTTGGATAATAAAACAAAAAAATGGAAAACAAAGTTTAATCCAAATGATTATAAGAGACCATCAAAGCTTAAAGATGATTTAGTTGATCCAGATAGTCAAAAAGTACTGTTAAAAAAAGGATCGAAAATAAATATTGTCACAGCAAAAAAATTGTTTGAAAAAGGATTAAAAAATATTTTAGTTAATTTTGAGTACTTTTTAAATAAGTATATAAAAAATGACTTGATCGACACTTCAATTAAAGAAACTTTTCTTAAGGCAGGGCAGCTCATCGATCTCGAAGCCCTCGATAGAATTAAAAAATTAAATATAAATTCAATTACCGTAGCTGATATTGATCCAATAAATAGAGGGCCTTATTTAATAGATACATTAAATACGGACAAAAACATCACTAAAGAAGAAGCCATTAATGATGTATATAAAGTTTTAAGACCTGGCGAGCCTCCTTCTTATGAAGTTGCAAAAGATATATTTAATAATCTATTTTTTACTTCTGAAAGATATGATTTATCAGATGTTGGTAGAGTTAAACTAAATAGTAAATTACAACTAGATTGTAGTGATGATGTTAAAATATTAAGGAATGATGATATTGTTGCTATTATAAGACATATGCTTGACCTAAGAGACGGGAAAGGAGAGGTTGATGATATTGATCACCTTGGTAACCGTAGAGTTAGATCTGTAGGCGAGTTGGTAGAAAATCAATTTAGAATTGGAATTTTGAGAATGGAAAGAGTTATTAAAGAAAAACTATCAACTTTCTTGGAATTAGAGTCAGCCATGCCACAAGATTTAATAAACCCAAGACCTATTACCGCTGCAATGAAAGATTTTTTTGCTACCTCTGCACTTTCGCAATTTATGGATCAAACAAACCCATTATCTGAAATTACTCACAAAAGAAGAGTGTCAGCTTTAGGACCGGGAGGTCTTACCAGAGAAAGAGCTGGATTCGAGGTGAGAGATGTTCATCCAACCCACTATGGCAGGATTTGCCCTATAGAAACTCCTGAAGGACCAAACATTGGTTTGATCAATAGTTTAGCTACATATGCAAGAGTTAATAAATATGGTTTTATTGAAAGCCCTTATAGAAAGGTTGTTGAAGGAAAGGTTACTAACAATATTGAATACCTTTCAGCTATTGAAGAATCTAATTTTACTATAGCTCAAGCTAATTCTCCGATCGATGACGAAGGGTCTTTTCAAGAAGAATTAGTCTCATGCAGAAAATCACTTAATTATATTTTATCCAAACCTGATTCTATTGAATATGTAGATGTTTCACCAAAACAATTAGTTTCTGTTGCTGCTTCATTGATACCATTTTTAGAAAATGATGATGCTAACAGAGCGCTGATGGGTTCAAACATGATGCGCCAAGCGGTTCCTTTAATTAAACCCGAGTCTCCTTTAGTTGGAACCGGTATTGAGAAGGATGTAGCATTAGACTCTGGTGTAACAATTGTTACTAAAAGAGATGGAGTGGTAGATAAAATAGATGGGAAAAGAATAGTAGTGAAAGCTACTGAAAAAGATTTATCTAAATCGGGTGTAGATATATATAACTTACTAAAATTTCAAAAATCTAATCAAAATACTACTATTAACCAAAAGCCACTTGTTAAAATTGGAGATGCAATTAAAAAAGGGGACATTATTGCAGATGGTCCAGCTACAAAACTAGGAGAGCTCGCTCTAGGTAAAAATGTTACTGTCGCGTTCATGCCATGGCTAGGTTATAATTTTGAAGATTCAATTCTAATTTCTGAAAGATGTGTTTCGGACGATGTATTCACCTCATTACATATAGAAGAGTATGAATTAATGGCAAGAGATACAAAATTAGGAACAGAAGATATTACAAGAGATATACCAAATATAAGTGAAGAATCTTTAAGGAATCTTGATGAATCCGGAATCGTATATGTAGGAGCTGAGGTTAAACCTGGAGATATATTGGTAGGCAAGGTTACTCCTAAAGGAGATACCATTTCAAATCCTGAAGAAAAACTTTTAAGATCTATTTTTGGAGAAAAGGCAACGGATGTTAGAGATTCATCTTTAAAACTACCCCCGGGAAGCAATGGAATTGTGGTCGACGTAAGGGTGTTTAATAGATTCGGCATTGAAAAGGATGAAAGATCTACAGCTATAGAAAGATCTGAAATTGAAGAAATTCAAGAAAATAAAAGTGTAGAAGAAGAAATTCTAATTAGAAACATCAAATCAAGAGCACAAGAAATTATAACTGATAAAAAACTTACTAAAAGTCATGCAAAGTTAAATGCTGGATCTAAAATTACTTTAGAAGATTTAAGTGAATTAAGTATAAGTGATTTTTGGAAAATGAATTTTGAAGAAGAGCAGGTCAATAAAGATTTAGAAGTAATCAAAACCCAATATAACAATGTTAAGGAAGATATTAAAAATAGATTTGAAGACAAGGTAGGAAAAATTCAACAAGGTGATGAACTTTTGCCCAATGTTTTAAAAATGGTCAAAGTTTTTGTTGCAATAAAAAGAAGTTTAAAACCTGGAGATAAAATGGCGGGAAGACATGGCAATAAAGGAGTAATCAGCAAAATTGTTCCTATGGAAGATATGCCATACATGGAAAATGGCAAACCTGTAGATGTTGTTTTAAATCCGTTAGGTGTTCCCAGCAGAATGAATGTTGGGCAAATTTTAGAAACACATTTAGGATGGGCATGCTCGGAATTAGGAGACAAAATAAACAAAATTGTTAAGTTAAAAACAAGCATTGAAAAAAGAAAAAAAGCTACAACTGAAATTTTGAAAAAAATATATGGTGAAAAATTTTATGATACTCAAATTGACAAATTAAACACAAAAGAATTTGAAGAATTAACATCAAATTTATCATTGGGTGTTCCCATTTCTACACCAGTTTTTGATGGAGCTTCTGTGGAAGATGTAAATGATCTGCTTAAATTGGCAGAGCTACCATCATCTGGGCAAACAAGTTTATGGGACGGAAGAACTGGAGAAAAATTTGATCGTAATGTCACAGTCGGTATAATATATATGCTTAAATTGCATCACTTAGTAGAAGATAAAATTCATGCAAGATCTACAGGACCATATAGCTTAGTTACTCAGCAGCCTTTGGGCGGTAAAGCTCAGTTAGGAGGCCAAAGATTTGGAGAAATGGAAGTTTGGGCTTTAGAAGCGTATGGCGCATCCTACACTCTGCAAGAAATTTTGACCGTAAAATCTGATGATGTAGCCGGAAGAACTAAAGTATATGAAACGATAGTAAAAGGTGACGATAAATTTGAATCTGGTATACCAGAATCTTTTAACGTTTTAATTAAGGAAATTAGATCACTAGGTTTAAACATAGAAATCAACTAATATTTTATGAATAAAGATATAGCAAAATTATTTAAATCAGAACCGATTGCAAAAAGTTTTGATAAAATCAAAATCAATTTAGCGAGTCCTGAAAAAATAAAGTCGTGGTCATTTGGAGAAATTAAAAAACCTGAAACAATAAATTACAGAACTTTTAAACCGGAAAAAGATGGTCTGTTTTGTTCAAGAATATTTGGCCCAATTAAAGATTATGAATGTCTTTGTGGAAAATATAAAAGAATGAAGTTTAGAGGAATAATTTGTGAAAAGTGTGGAGTTGAAGTAACAAAATCCAACGTTAGAAGAGATAGAATGGGACATATAGAGCTAGCTTGTCCTGTTGCTCACATATGGTTTTTAAAATCCCTTCCAAGCAGAATTTCATTGATATTAGATATGAAACTTAAGGAGGTAGAGAAAGTTTTGTATTTTGAGAGCTTTATGGTAATCGAACCGGGTCTTACAAACCTAAAAAAATTACAGCTCCTTACTGAAGAAGAATACATAAAGGCTCAAGAAGAATTTGGCACTGATGCTTTTGAAGCGGGAATAGGCGCTGAAGCAATTAGAGAGTTATTAATTAATTTAGATTTACAAAAAGAACAGGGAAGACTTAGAGAATTATTAGTTGAAGTTAAATCAAAAGTTGCTGAAGAAAGAACCATAAAAAGATTAAAGTTAGTAGAGTCGTTTATAGATTCTGGAAACAAACCTGAATGGATGATTTTAACTATTGTACCTGTTATTCCTCCAGAACTAAGACCTTTGGTCCCTCTTGATGGAGGTAGATTTGCAACATCTGATTTAAACGATTTGTACAGAAGAGTTATTAATAGAAATAATAGATTAAAAAGACTAATGGATTTAAAGGCTCCCGATATTATAGTGAGAAACGAAAAAAGAATGCTCCAGGAATCTGTTGACGCTCTTTTTGACAATGGAAGAAGAGGTAGGGTAATAACTGGATCTGGAAAGAGACCTCTAAAATCTTTAGCAGAAATGTTAAAAGGTAAGCAAGGTAGATTTAGACAAAATTTATTGGGGAAAAGAGTTGATTATTCTGGAAGATCTGTAATTGTTGCTGGACCCGAATTAAAATTACACCAGTGTGGGCTGCCTAAAAAAATGGCTGTAGAACTTTTTAAACCTTTTTTATATGCAAGATTAGATAAACTTGGATTAGCTACTACTATTAAACAAGCCAAAAGAATGGTTGAGAAAGAAAAAAGTGAAGTATGGGATGCCTTAGAGACGATCATCAGGGAGCATCCAGTTATCTTAAATAGAGCCCCTACATTGCATAGACTTGGAGTCCAAGCCTTTGAAGCAAAATTAATCGAAGGTAGTGCTATAGAATTGCATCCATTAGTTTGTGCAGCTTTTAATGCAGATTTTGATGGAGATCAAATGGCTGTACACATTCCTCTAAGCTTAGAGGCGCAATTAGAAGCTAGAGTATTGATGATGTCTACAAATAATATTTTGAGTCCGTCCAATGGAAAACCTATAATCGTTCCAAGTCAAGATATGGTTTTAGGAATATATTATTTATCTCAAATCACAGAGAAGCAAAAAACTGAAAAACCAAAAGCATATTTCAGCAATATCGCAGAAATAGAAGCAGCGCTTGAAATGAAAAGTATAAGTTTACATTCAAACGTTATATGCCGATTTGAAACTGTAGATGAAAAAGGTAACAAAAAAACAGAAAAATATAAATCTACTGCGGGCAGATTTATACTATCAAGTGTACTACCTAAAAATCATAAAATTAAATTCTCTCTAGTTGATAGAATATTATCAAAAAAAGATGTATCAGAAATTATTGATAACGTTTACCGTTACTGCGGACAAAAAGAGACAGTTATATTCTGCGATAATATTAAATCATTAGGTTTTAAACACGCATTCAAAGCAGCCATTTCATTTGGAAAAGATGATTTGATTATTCCTAAAACGAAAGGAAAATTAGTTAATGATGCAAAAAAACAAATTGAAGATTATGAATCACAATATTCCGAAGGTTTAATAACTAGAGGAGAGAAATATAACAAGGTAATTGATGTATGGTCTAAATGCACAGATTTAGTAGCAAACGAAATGATGAAAGGAATTTCATCAGCTACAAAAGTTTTTGATGACGGAAGAATTGAAACAAATTCTGTTTACATGATGGCAAATTCTGGAGCAAGAGGATCTGCAGCCCAAATGAAACAGTTAGCTGGTATGAGAGGTTTAATAGCTAAACCTTCTGGTGAAATTATTGAAACTCCTATTACTGCAAATTTTAAAGAAGGTCTAACAGCATTAGAATACTTTAATTCTACACATGGTGCTAGAAAAGGTCTAGCTGATACAGCTCTAAAAACTGCTAATTCTGGATACTTAACAAGAAGATTGTGCGATGTAGCTCAGGACATTTCTATTACAAAAGTTGATTGTGGCGCTAAAACAAAAGACTCATTAATTATGACTGAGGTTATAGAGGGTGGAAATGTTCTAGTTAGTTTATCTGAGAGAGTTTTAGGGCGTTCTGCTGCAGAAGACATTAAACATCCAATTAGTGGTGAACTTTTGATCAAAAGAAAAGAAAACATAAATGAAGAAGACTGTGAAAAAATAGATGCTGCTGGAGTTACATCTATTAAAGTTCATTCAGTCATCACATGTGTTTCAAAAAAAGGTGTTTGTGCTACATGCTATGGAAGAGATTTATCTCGAGGAAAAATGGTTAACCTTGGTGAAGCTATAGGAATGATAGCAGCCCAATCAATTGGAGAACCAGGGACGCAATTAACAATGAGAACTTTTCACGTTGGTGGTACCGCACAAGTAAAAGAAGAATCTTCAGTAATTGCACATGCATCTGGAGTAATTAAAATTTTAAATAAAAATATTATTGAAGATTCTAAAAATAATAAAATTATTATGGGTAGAAATACACAAATTCTTATTGAAGATGAAAATCAAAGACAATTAGCACTTTATAAAGTCCCTTATGGAGCAAAACTGTTCATAGATAACGATCAACAAGTTAAAAAAGGAAGTAAAATTTGTGAGTGGGATCCTTTTACATTACCTGTTATTGCTGAAAAAAGTGGAATAGCAAGTTATATGGATCTTGTTGAAGGTGTTTCTTTAATAGAAACTGTAGATGATGCGACAGGAATAAGTTCAAGATCTGTATCTGATTGGAGATCTCAATCAAAAAATTCTGAATTAAAACCTCGTATAACATTAAGAGACGATAAAGGTAATGTAATAAAAAAAGCAGATGATAACGAAGCAAGATATTATTTAGTTCCTGATTCAATTTTATCTGTTAACGAAGGACAAAAAGTTTTTGCTGGAGATGTATTGGCAAGATTACCAAAAGCAACATCAAAAACAAAAGACATTACAGGAGGACTTCCTAGGGTGGCGGAATTATTTGAAGCAAGACGACCTAAAGATGGAGCCATTATTGCAGAAAATGATGGATTTATTGAATTTGGAAAAGAAGTTAGAGGTAAACTTAAGGTATCTATCAAAACTGAAGACGGAGTATCATCAAATTACTTAATACCTAAAGGTAAGCATATAAATCTAAATCCTGGTGAAAAAATTAAAAAAGGTGAATATCTTCTTGATGGCAGCCCAGCTCCACATGACATTTTAAGAGTTTTAGGAATAGCAGCTTTAACAGATTATTTTGTAAATGAAGTTCAGGATGTTTATCGTTTGCAAGGTGTATCTATTAATGACAAGCATATAGAAACTATTTTAAGACAAATGCTTAAAAAGGTTGAAGTTAAAAAATCTGGAGATTCCACTTATTTATTAGGAGAAGTGCTCGATAAAATTGAAGTTGATGGAATTAATGAAAACTTAAAAAAAGAAGGCAAAAAACCTATTATTGCTGAAAGAATTTTATTAGGAATTACTAAAGCTTCTTTGCAAACTAAATCATTTATTTCAGCAGCATCATTCCAAGAAACTACGAGAGTCCTCACAGACGCAGCCATTAAAGGTAAAGTAGACACACTAGAGGGATTAAAAGAGAATGTCATCGTTGGTAGACTAATACCAGCTGGTACTGGTGCATCCAAAATAAGATATCAAAAAATTGCTGAAGAAAGAGATGCTGCTTTAGCTGAAGAAGCAAAAGAAACTGAAAGCAAGCAGGTTACCACATCTCAATAAACGTATATATTTAAGGGTTTTTTAGCTCATTTTTTAATAAGAGAGTGTTGACTTTCAACACCTCAATGAGTAGTTTAGCGCAAATTTTGATGGTTAGAAGTAAGGTATGAATTATCTTAAACACTAACTAAAAAGTTGCATAAGTTAGTTCAAACTAATTCATCTTTCCATCATTAATTAAACTTTTATTTAGAATTAGAATTGAAATTATGCCAACGATTAACCAGTTGATTAAAAAAGCCAGAACTAAACCAAAAGTTCGAAGTAAAGTTCCGGCATTAGAAAGATCTCCTCAAAAAAGAGGTGTCTGCACAAAAGTTTATACCACAACTCCCAAGAAACCAAATTCAGCTTTAAGGAAAGTTGCACGAGTAAGATTATCAAACGGCCATGAAGTAACTTGTTATATACCTGGTGAAGGACACAATCTACAAGAACACTCTGTAGTACTAATTAGAGGGGGCAGAGTAAAAGATCTTCCTGGAGTTCGTTATCATATTTTAAGAGGTAATTTAGACACCCAAGCTGTTACAGCTAGAAAACAACAGAGATCTAAATATGGAGCTAAAAAGCCAAAATAATTATTATGTCTAGAAAAAAAACAGCTCCAAAAAGAATTATTTATCCTGACCCAAAATATCAATCATTAATTTTAACCAAGTTTGTTAATTTTTTAATGTATGATGGAAAAAGATCTGTTGCAGAAAAAATTATTTATTCAGC
>Ga0114999_10006927_pt1 | contig 12943 bp, 15 predicted proteins | sample ArcticOcean_MG_C_3_FD_89820 | JGI IMG/M metagenome (GOLD analysis project Ga0114999, IMG submission 89820) | Marine microbial communities from western Arctic Ocean - ArcticOcean_MG_CB8_126 | ecosystem: Environmental > Aquatic > Marine > Oceanic | place: Arctic Ocean: Canada Basin | collected...
GCCAACTGTCGTCCCTGACAGTAGATGCCAAACCAGCCTTCATACCGAAATGTTGTCAGACATCGGAAAATTTACCGACATCGAAGTCTATTTCAATAAACCAGTGCTGGAACCATGCCTGTCCGACCGCCGGGGAGTCAATTAGCTTTGAGGGAATATTGGACATAAATATCAAAGCGTTTGCGCCACCAAAAGCGCGTCTATAGGGTGCTGCTCAATCAGATCACAGTAACTTCAGAGTGTTATAATGGACATCAAGAACCATATCCGAACGATCCCAGATTTTCCGAAACCAGGGATTCTTTACTATGATATTTCCACGCTGCTCCAGCATAAGGATGCCTGGAAGGCGACCGTTGATCAAATGGCGGAACGCATCAGTAAATATGAACCGGATATGCTGTTCGGCATTGAATCTCGCGGGTTTTTAGTCGCAGCACCCGTCGCTTATGCCCTCGGCTGCGGCTTCGCGATGATCCGTAAAAAGGAAAAACTTCCCGGCAAAACCATCGCCTACACCTATGCGCTCGAATACGGTACAGATACCATCGAAATCCAGGCAGACGCCACGACACCGGGCCAAAAAGTCGTAATCGTTGACGATCTTTTGGCAACTGGTGGCACCATGGCCGCCGGGATCAACCTTCTTCGACGCCTCGACGCCGATGTTAAGGCCGCTGCCTGCATCATCGAGCTCGATTTTCTAAAAGGCCGCGACCATCTCGACGTGCCGTTTGATGCATTGATCAACTATTCATCATAGCGCACGAATATTTCGGCCTTTACGAAGCGTTTACGACCACCGAATACCCTCGGAACAGCGCTAAATTCGTGTAACGACGGACATCGTTCCACGATTGTGCGCGAACAAGCACGCGACCGGGGTTACCGCGACAGATGGCAAAGTCAAAATTAAACGTCAGGACACGAGGACTTCTCGGCCGTCGTCAAAAAGACGCATTGGAGGACTCTGGAGAAACGGGCCAAAAATCTACCGCTTCGGAATCCATCACCGCGCCACATCACTATATCGACAACCTTGCCTGCCCCACCCTTCTCATCGACGATGAACGCCGGATAGAAGCAGCCAACGAGGGTTTCTACAAACTATTTGGCTTGCCGACTAAAGCCTTGCAACTCGGTGAAACATTCGCCGCATTCGTAAAACGCGCGATACTGAACCGTCACGACGGCAACACGCCTGATAACAGGCTAGACGACGATTAGCCGCGTCCCTGCGGTGGTTGCGCGGCAAACTCCGATCCAACAAGACAGAACTTCCCAACCTTATCCTGCCAAAGCTCTTCCACCTCATGGATCGTGCCCAAGGCCCGTGCCACGGTTTGGAATCCTTCGCTCGAAAACCGTTCCGCCAATTCCGCAAAATAGAGCGGCTGTTCGGTAATCGCTTCACGAATTTTACTGGCCAAGACTGCGACTTCCTCGTCGGAAACTTCAGCGGCTGTTTCTTTAGCAGGGCCATCGCCCAGCATGTCATCCAGATTCACTTCATCCGCATAGGCATAGGTGATCCGTTCAAACCGCTCACGGGGCAGTTCATCACTAATCGTCGCATCAATACCCATCTTGGACGTTGTCGGAATTTTACCCGGCGTAATAACAAGACTTGGATCCAACGGCTTCGACCGCGCGCCCGATATAATCGTCACATCACGGTCTGCTTGCACACGGGTCGCAATCGCCCATTCAACATCCATGCCATCAAAGACATCGATATCTTCATCAACGATAACGACATGTTTCATATCAGCGACCGACAATGATGCGAGAATGGCATTTTTGCCATCACCCGGAAGCGGCTTTATCGCGATCACGGCATGCCAATGGCAGCAACCACCAGGCGTAATGTTCACCGCGGTAACTTGAACGCCCGCTTCATGCAGTGCGCGGCGCACCGCCGCTTCATAGATCGGTCCGCTCGGCCAAATGTTTTCCCACGGCATATGTAGCGCGTAGTACATCGGGTTCTTCCGCATCGAAATCGCCTTGATCCGAACATGCGGGTTCCAGTGCAAGCCGCCCATGAGACGAGTAAATTCTCCAAAGCGGCCTTCCGGTTTGGTCCAACCAGTCGGCAACAGCTCTGCTTCAAGAACGATTTCAGCATCGGCAATGCAGGGCGTGCTAATGGTCTTGCACGGCGTCAGCTCGACCGCTTCCCCCAGCATGCCACCAGCCATCGCAACTTCATCAACGCCCGGCGCTGCCTTGAAGCAACCGGTAATCAGCGAAGACGGATGGGTGCCGATATTGACCGAGATCGGCAGCGCCTCGCCTTTAGCGAAAGCCTTTTCAGCAAGCTTCCGGAGATTATTCGGCGTCACAACATCAATGCCCGTCGTGTTCTTATCTTTGACCAGCATCCGATAGATACCGGCATTGAGGCCTAAATCAGGATCCTCTACCAGGGTGATCCCTGCGGTCATCATCGGTCCACCATCGCGAACCGAAAACAGCGGTACCGGAAGATTATAAAGATCGACGTCGTCGCCTTCGATCAGGACTTCCCGCGCCGGTCCCGAATTAACCATACGTGGCGGAATGGGCCGGTCGATACCAGCGCGAAGGCGTCCTTCGATTTCGTTGAAGTCACACCCCATGGCAATCGCGAGTCTGTCGCGGCTATTCGTCAGGCCCGAAACAACCGGCATGTCATAGCCAATAACGTTGCTGAAAATCAGTGCCGTTTCAGACTGATCGACAAGCGCCGCAATGTGACGAATATCTGTGGGTTTAGTAATTTCCCGGATCTGGCCAGCGGTGCGGAGATCCTCGATAAACTGCCTGAAACTAGTGGACATAATTCGCTTTCCGGTAGGGGTCATTAGTTGCGCGGAAACCTAGCATCCGTCCCGCAGCCGGACAACCGCATCGCGATGCAGCTTGTTTCAATTGTTGACGATCGCGTCTGCTATTTTCTCAGCGCACATAATGGTCGGAATATTGGTGTTCGCCCGAGGTACACAGGGGAAGATTGACGCATCACAAACCCGCAAACCTTCAACCCCATAAACGCATCCCTGATTATCGACCACCGCCATGGGATCATCTTTACGCCCCATCCGGCACGTGCCCGACGGATGCCAGCAACCGGTTACACCGTCCCTGATCCATTCCTCCATCGCAGCTTCATCCTCCAGCAATCCCTTTAGGGTTACGCCCTGGGTGATAAAACCGTGGATTGCCGAGCGACGCAGAAGCCCCGGCGCATCCATCAGAAAACCTAGAATTGATGTCAGGACCTTGTTCTTCGTGGTGACCGCACCGATACGACGGACACGTTCCGAATAATTCGAGGGGAACGGGTCGGAAGCGACGTTATTCATGGCTGGGTCGGCAAATAAGGCAGCCAACCTGCGTATGGAATCCTTGAGCCGCTCAAGATCACGGCGATCAGAAAGCATTTCAAATGCAACATCAGGTTCAGCCATTGGATCTGCCGATGTTAAGCCGACCGTGCCTCGTGAATAGGGCTTGTTGCACCAGAGTAGAAAGGAACCAAGACGCTGGCCAACGGCATGCCAGCCGGATTTAGCGCTGGCCGATACATACATATCCTGTGCGCCACAGTCTTCGATGCCAGAACTATAGCGAAAGGCAACCTGAGCATGACCTCGGCCGAGTTCGTGGAGCCGCGCATCGGAATGCAAGTATGATGAAACCGCAATTGTCGGATGCTCATTGAGGTTCATGCCAACACCAGCGCGGTCCGCGACAACATCGATCCCGTGTTCGCGCAAATGTCCGGCGCGCCCGACACCAGACCGCATTAAGGTTGCTGGAGTATGGAGGGCGCCTGACGATAAGATGACTTCATTGGCTGAAATGGTTTCGGTCTTGCTGTTCTGTCTGACACGAACCCCAGTCGCTTTGGTTCCCTCAAACACCACTGACTCGACATGCGTCTCAGATCGGATATGTAAATTGGATCTCTTGCGAACATCAGGATTGAGATAGCCCATCGCGGCAGACTGACGATGGTCATCAGGGTGGTTGGAAACTGATGTCGGGAACCAGCCATCAACGAAAGGCCCGTTCTGATCATCCTGCCGCTGGAAACCAGCGTTCTCCAATACCCGCGTTACCGCATGCGAGAAACCGCACCATTGGTCTTCCTTGACCCGGCGAATGGTAATTGGGCCATCCTTACCGTGTAATTCACCGTCAAAGTCCTGATCAGATTCCAGTTTCTTAAAATAAGGCAGCACGTCGTCCCAGCCCCAACCATCGGCGCCGAGCTCAACCCATTCGTTGTAATCTTCCGGCGATCCGCGATTAGCCATCTGAGCGTTAATGCTGGAACCACCGCCAACAACCCGCGCCTGCTCCATAAATCGCAACGGCGTTCCACCGGGCCGGTTACTGTTGTTTTCTGATTGGCGAACCTTGAGGTTTATCCAGTGATAGGCGGGATTGAATGATGCCGCCATCGGGTAGGAAGACCGAATATCAGCAGGTTCTTCTCCGGGCTTAAAATCCACGCCTGCCTCGATCAAGAGGACATTGTTATCTGAATTTTCGGTGAGCCGACTGGCGAGAACACATCCCGCAGAGCCGCCTCCAGCAATGATAAAATCATATTTCATAATGATATAAAGATGCCAGAAGGAGACGACACGCGCAAAGGGTTGGTTATTTGGGCTGGCTCGGCCGGGTCAGAATAAAAATTGCTGGCGGGATCAGACAGGCGGCAACGATCGTTGGTAATACCCAATCATCGGCAATACCAAAGATGATCCATAGCAGGCTTACCGTCATCGTCGCTATAGCGAGAACTTTAGCCTTCATCGGAATGACACCTTGCTGCCGCCAGTCCCGCAAAGGTGGCCCCAGCCGCGGGTGATTATACAGCCAGTCATAAAACCGTTTTGACGACTTCGAAAATGCCCACAAAGCCACCAACAGAAACGGCGTGGTTGGTAATCCTGGCACGACAACGCCAATAACACCTAGCACAACAGCAACCCAACCCAGCGCAAGAAAAAACGGGCGCGCTAGTTTGCTCGCGGGGGTAACATTTTCGTTGGTGGGGTCGTCTCTCATGAGGACATGACCATATTCTGTGTCAGTGTTGAATGACAATAACAAGTCTTCTAATTGTGCTAAAATGCCCGTATTAGGTGATCTCGGGGAAGGCAATAATCGATGTCTGGGTTTTTTCAACAGCACGCGCTGTGCTGTCTCAAGAGCTGCAAAAGTTCCGCAATCGCCCGTTTCTCGAAACGACAATGGCAGCAAGTGCCCTGGTTGCTTCTGCAGATGGTGCAATCAACTTCGCCAAACTCACTATGCTCGACCAGTCGCTGGCGGCGATTAATGAGCTTAAAATTTATGACCCCCATGACGCGATAGATATATACCGCAAGCACGCCGAAGCCCTGGCTGCTGATCCAGGTGCTGCCCGCGAGAAAATTCTGCGCCTCATCCGTAAGCTATCCGATGATGAACATGCCGCCCGCCTGCTAATCAAGGTATGTGTCGCCATTGGCAAATCAGATGACGACTTCACGGAGAGCGAGAAAACCACCATCGATCAGCTCTGCGCCAATATGGGGCTTAATCCCGCCGACACCGGCCTTTAATCCACCCGTGACGGAACAGGTCACAACCCTCTCAGTCATTATTCCGACCCTGAATGAAGCCGGTCGGATTGAAGATGTTCTTGCAGCTCTCACTGCTCATGAGATTACTGCCGAGATCATCGTCGCTGATGGCGGCAGTACGGACGGCACCCATCGCTGCCGTTCAAAGCTCAGACGCGATGCTCATTGAATGTGCCCCGGGGCGCGGCAATCAACTTTTTCAGGGAGCCGCAGCTGCAACTGACGATATTCTGTTTTTTCTACATGCCGACACTAACCTGCCCATTGGAGCGTTAGCCGCAATTCTTAAAGAATTAGGAACTCACCCTGATACAGGCGGCGGCAACTTCCGTCTTCTGTTTGACGGCGACACCAAATTCGACCGCTGGCCTATCGGATTTTACAGATGGATACGATCTCGAGGAGATTATTATGGCGATTACGGTATTTTTGTCCATCGCTCTGTCTATCAGGCAATTGGCCCGATCCGTGCCATTCCGCTGATGGAAGATTACGACTTCACCCGTCGCCTCGAACGGCATGGCCCTGCGCTCTGAATCGAACAGCCATCCCCTTGTCACCTCTTCCCGCAAATTTCGGGACCGCAATCCGATTGCCATTGACTGGGGCTGGCTGCTGAACCATGCGCTGTGGCTTAAGCCTGTCCTCGCGCCGATTGCGATCTGGCTCGATGATGTTCTGGGGTATGGCAACCCGATCAATGCCAAAAAATGGTGGCTCGATTTGGAAGTCATGGGTGACGAGACTTTCAAATACGACCCAAAGAATTACACGGTCGCTGCCAAGGGCGCGAACCGCCCCAATATCAACCCAAGAAGAAGATCCCCAAAGACCAAAAGATGGCGTATTACCCCGCCTCGACCTTGCCGCCTCCTGATTTACTCGCGCCGTTTCCCCTGGACCGCAAGCAGGGCCTCAAACACGCCGCGGAAGCAGGAACCGTATCAGAGGCGATTGCAAGACGCGCCCGCGGAGGCGAAAAACCGGCGACCTACATACCAAGCTACAAGACTGAAAAAAGCAGCTGAGTTCAGCACTAGCAGCTAGGGAAATGTTCTATGCCGCCCGAACCTCTTTGAGGAATTTGTCGACTTCGTTGCTAAGAACATTACCTTGCTCGGCCAATTCCTTGGCAGCCGCAAGCATTTGCGTCGACGCAACCTGACTTTCGCTCGCCGCTTCCATCACCTGGGTGATGTTATCGGACACCGCCTGCGTTCCCGTTACAGCTTGATTCACCGATTCTGCGATTTCCTGAGTCGCCAAACCTTGTTCGCCAACAGCAGAAGCAACAGATGTTGCGATCGATCCCAGCTCACCAGTTATTGTCCCGATACCCTGTATGGCAACGACATTAACCGAAGTTTTGAAGGCACCGGCCTTGGCCTACCCTTGAGCAAATCGCTGGTCGAACTCCACGGTGGCTCGCTGGACCTCCAAAGCGAATTAGATGTCGCCACAACCGTCACCTTCCGCTTTCCCGCCAATCGAACTGTTGCCGATAATTTAACTGCCTGCTGACGGCTTTTGTCCCTGGCCGGGGATCAACACGATAAACATCGCCAGCAAAGCTGCCCCGGCGGAAACGTAGAACACACCGCTCCCCATTCCGTTATCCATTAGCCAGCCATAGAGAATAGGTGTGGCGCCCTGCCCCAGCGTGTAGCCGAGCGTAACAAAGCCAAAGGCGGTGCCGATGCTGCTCGAAGGCGATGCCCGGCGCACCAGAACATCGCGCGAGGCGTTATAAAGGCCGCGCATCAGGCCTGCGACAATCATTGTCCCAAACAGGAGCCATAGCGAAAGTGTGCCCGACCCAATCAACACAATGGTCAGTGACATTATCAAGAAGCAGCCGACCACAACCAGATATTCAAGCCGCGCCCAATCCGCCAGCCACCCGCCTGGAATAGCCCCAACAATTGCGGCTATCAGAAAACAGGTCAGGATGGTCCCGGCAAGCTCGGTCGAAACACCATCATAGACCAGCGGCAAGGCAGGAATGGTATAGGCGGTCATGCCGGTGCCGGAAGCAGAGGTCGCGACATAAAACAGAAAAAACAGGATCATTGGGCGGGTCAACATAACGCGCCAGCTCAACGCTTCCTTCGATGTTTCACCAGCCTGTTCTTTGGCCTTACGCTCGCCAGAATAATCCCGCAGCGATGCGCCAAAGGTCGCGATGATGACCGACATGACCACGCCGAGAACACCGGCAAAGATCAATGCGTTCTGCCAACCATATTGACTGCCAAACAGCACCATCACAAACGGTGCCGATGCATATCCTATTGACCCACCAAAGCTGTGATAGGCGAAAGCCCGCCCAAGATGGCTCGCGCGAATGCTGGCCGACAGGATCGAGAAATCAGCTGGATGGAAAACCGCATTGCCAATACCGGCAACAAAGAAAGCCGCCATGAGGACGTAATAACTCGGCATCATCCCCGCGATGACGAGGGCGAGCCCCATCAATGCGAGACCAGCAACAAGAACCACCCGAGCCCCAATCTTATCGACCAGGAGCCCAATCGGGACCTGTACGATTGCCGTGGCGACAAAATATAGGATCATCGGAAATCCGACCTCGACCCAGGTCAGGCCCAAATCCTTTGTCACCAGCAAATACAGTGGCGGTAGGGCGAGGTGATAAAAATGGCTGACAAAATGCGCCGCACCGATAAGCCAGATCGCGCCATGCTCGCGAGGTTCAAGCGATGTTGAAGCGGCAGAACTCATGTCGTTCTCGCTTTGTTGCGCGTGCCGCCATTGAGCAGCACGGTCAACGCGCCAATCATCGTAAATAACGCGGAGGCGTAAAAAATATAATTCGGCGGATAGTTATCAAACAAATAGCCGTACACCAGGCCACCAAAGGCCTGCCCAACGGTAAAGCCAGTACTAACAAAAGCAAACACCGTCCCGACCGGCAAATGTTCGATCACCCGGCGGACCGCGACATCACGGGTGGCATTGACCCCGCCCCGCATGGCTCCGGCGAGACATAAAGTCCCGACGACCAACCAAAACGGCATGACCCCAGTTCCCACCAAATAGGTCGCTGCAGCGGCGATTCCGAACCCGGACAACATTATGACATCATACCGCCCAATCCTATCGGCCAGTATGCCTCCCGGAATAATCAATATCAGTGTGCCTATCTGATAGGCGGTCAACGCAACCACGACCGCTACTTTTTCCAGTCCATACATGGGCTGGAAGGCAAGCACCGAAAATTGGGTAACCCCGAAATTACCGAGGGATGAGCACATATAGAAAACAAAAAACAGCATCACCGGCTTCGAGGTCAGCAGATCGCGCAAGCTATCCACTATGGATGATTGTTTTTTGACCTTGTTGCCTTCAGTGATTCGGCCGCCATACAGAACCAGCAAAAGTGTCATGATCATGCCGATTACGCCAAGCGCCATAATTGCGCCGCGCCATCCAAAGAACGGTTCCATAGCCACAGTGAGGATGGGGCCAACTACAAAGCCAATTTGACCAGAAAAATTGTGTAGCGAGAAAGCCCGACCGATCCGTTCCTCATTAATTGAGGCATTTAACAGCGAATAATCCGCTGGATGAAAAACCGAATTCCCGATGCCAGCGATTGCCATCAACGCAATCAGCCACCAATAGGACGTGGCAATGGCACCGATAGCGAAAATCGCCACAGCGGTGAGCAACAAACCACCAATCAGCACCCGGCGGCCACCGACGCGCTCAACCAGCAGACCCATAGGTGTCTGAAAAATCCCTGTCGTTATCGAAAATGCACCAAGCGCCAAACCCCAATCGACCGCCGTTATCTGCATCTCATCGATCATCGATGGTGCTAACGGTGCCAATGCCAACCAATACAAATGGCTCAGCATATGGGCAAAGCCGATCAGACCAATGGCCTGCACTTCGCGTTTGGGAAAGCCTGCGACAGCTTCCATTGAGAACTCCCGGTCTTGAGGGTGGTCGGATTCGAAAAGAGCGGCGAAACCGCGATCCGGCAAACTAGGACGGGATTTGATTTGTGACAACTGGCACGCAGCAATTTATCCCTACTATATCTAGAAGTATAATAACCTCTGAGGTGAACGAAATAGTGAATAACGAAACGCTGAAACGAACTCACCAAACAAAAATTACGGCAACGACCGTTCACACATCAGGGAGACGCAACAATGACCATCAAAACACTCGGCTTTATCGGCATTGGCAATATTGGGTACGCGCATGGCCCCGCATATCGCTGCCACCGGCATTCCGCTCCATATTTTTGATCTTAATGAGGCAGCCTGCAGAGACCTCGCCCGGGCACACAATGATATTGTCGTCGAAGAGTCTGCCGCTGCGGTCGCCAAAGCCGCCGATGCCGTGATCACCATGTTACCGGCAGGAACTGACGTAAATGGTTGTGCGCTCGACGCCGACGGATTGGCTGAAGGGTTCTCTGAAGGAGACATCTTGATCGATATGAGCTCGTCACAACCGTGGATGACGGTAGAGCTTGCCACTGATCTCGCGAAGCGGGCATCCGTATGATCGACGCCCCGGTATCCGGCGGCACTCGCGGTGCCGATAACGGCACGCTAACTTTAATGATTGGTGGCGCGGATGAAGATGTTGAACGTTGCCTGCCAGTATTGGAGCCGATGGCGGGCCATATATTTCGCACCGGCAATGTTGGCTCGGGTCATGCGCTCAAGACGCTGAACAATCTACTCAGCGACCTCAATACTGTCGCTGCTGCAGAGGCGCTGATGATCGGCACGCGGTTCGGGCTCGACCCGGAAGTCATGTGTGATGTGATCAATGAGTAGACCGGCATGAATTCCGCTACCAAACGCAACATGAAACAACATGTGATTTCGCGGAAGTTCAGCGGCGGCTTTGCCTGGGATCTTAAGTTCAAGGATTACAAAATCGCGATGGAGCTTGCCCGGGTCACCCAAACACCGGTCCCGTTTAGCGCGCTGGGATTTCAGCTCTATGAATCGGCCAATACCTGGATCGGCGATACCAGCGATAAGCAAAGCATCGAGTATGTCCGCTGGTATGAACATTTCGCCGGATCGGAAATTCGCAAACCTGCCAATGACGGTTAACGCACACCGCTTGCACCGCCGTCCAACTCACGGCACGATTGGGTAGATATTACAGGGAGGCTGCTATGGCGAAAGGCCAACTCAGACATATTGCGATCTCGGTACCGGACAAGGACGCCGCCGCTAAATTCTACGAGGAAACATTCGGCCTCGAACGGGTTTCGGAATCGCGGGTGGCGACCCGGCTCACTGACGGAGTGATGAATTTAACGTTGTTGCAATTCCAGACACAGGAAGATGCCGGCGACGAGCGCGGCAAGAATTTTGTCGGCGTTCATCATTTCGGATTCTGGGTCGATGATGCCGACACCGCCATCGCCGAGGTTGAAAACCATGGCGGCAAATATCACCCTGGCCCCGAAGACGCCAAAAATTCCGAGGTTAAATTCCGCGACCCCGATGGCATTGTGTTTGATATCTCCACGCATGGCTGGGATGGCGCCAAGCGCTGAGAGGTATCGATGAAACGAACCAATCTATCATCGGCCTATCAACGGTCGCGCTCCTATTCACCCGCCGTCATTACCGAAGGCGGCAAGACGGTGTGGCTGTCTGGACATCTCGCCTGGGAGGATGAAGAGGGCAAATCTCTTGCCGGAGATTTCGAGGGACAAGTGCGCTGTGTGTTCCGAAAACTGGCCGCGACGATGGCAGAAGCTGGCGGTACGTTAGACGACATCGTAACGATGACCGCCTTTATTATAGACGTCTCAAACAACACGCGTTTTGTCGAGCTGCGCAAAGAATTTTTCTCTGACAATTCCTACCCGGCATCGACTTTAATTACCGCCGCTGCCCTAAATCGGCCCGAGCTTCTGATCGAAATAAACGCAATAGCTGTAATAGCTTACCCCCTAAAATAAGCATGACATATCTTTGCTTGCCCTCGTGTAGCGCCATAACTATTGTGCGTCTCTGAATCTAGCCTAATTATCCTGGTTAGATTTATATAATATTAATTAATTTTCCATGGGAGAAAACATGTATTCAGTGATGAAAAAGGCCCTCCCTCTTGCAGCTATTGCTGCTTTGGGCCTCGGCGTCACCCCCGTAATTGCGGCGGATGTGCCAGATTTCAGTGGCAAGACAATGAAAATTGTCATTCCTTACGGCCCCGGTGGTACATACGATAAGTACGGGTTCGCTTTTTCGCGTGAGCTTGGAAAACATGTACCAGGCAAACCGAACGTCATCCTTCAGCATATGCCAGGAGCTGGCGGAGCCAAGGCAATGGCATATGCCTACAACGTAATGGCTAAAAACGGCCTCAATATGATTGTTCCTCTGGATAATACCGTTGTGAATAAGCTCATGAGACCAAAAAAAATGAGGTATGAATCCGAGAAATTTAATTATCTTGGTTCAAGCAATCAAACTAACATTATTATCGTAGTCCGGAGTGACAGCGGCGTTAACTCGATAGAAGACATGAAAAAAATCGCGCTGATAGGCGCGACAAGCGGTAAATACTCAAGTGGCTATCTAACCCCAATGCTGGCAATGGGCCTTCTTAACCTCAAAGGAAAAATGGTAACTGGTTACAAGGGCTCATCAGCTTCTATTTTCGCTGTTGAGCGCGGAGAAGCTACTATGGCCTCCTTTAACTGGCTTGCATGGGCCTCTAAGGTACCCCACTGGTTTACAGGGAAAAAACCCTTTGCAAAAGCAATTGTGCAGGTTGGATTCTTTAAAGATCCTGACTTGCCAGATGTACCGATGCTTACTGACCTAGTATCCAAAAGCCAAAGAGCAGTAGTCAACTTTATAGCGTCGGCTGGTCCCCTAGGCAGGGGCCTTGCAATGCCGCCTGGCGTAAAACCTTCAATTATAAAGACTATGCGCAAGTCCTATTCTAATATGAATAAAGACAAAGCCTTTGCGGCAAGGCTAAAGAAAGCAAAGCTTCGCCTTATTCCAAGCGAAGGCGCAACAATTCAAAAGATTGTTGAGAAAGTACTTAAAGAAACTTCTCCGGCAGTTATCAAGCAAGCCCGAAAGATTATTTTCGGCAAAAGCTCCTAAGCTTTACCGAACGATTTGAGATTGGGCCGTCCCTTGGGGCGGCCCTTTTTCTATGGGGAAAGGGTGGTGAAAAAATTGACAACGTGCTGCTCAAACTCTTCCGGCTTTTGCGCATGCACCCAATGGCCGGCACCCTTCATCATCTGCATATCCACTGCTGGGAAGAAGCCACGAACCGCGCCATGATGTTCGGGC
>Ga0114999_10006928_pt1 | contig 12943 bp, 14 predicted proteins | sample ArcticOcean_MG_C_3_FD_89820 | JGI IMG/M metagenome (GOLD analysis project Ga0114999, IMG submission 89820) | Marine microbial communities from western Arctic Ocean - ArcticOcean_MG_CB8_126 | ecosystem: Environmental > Aquatic > Marine > Oceanic | place: Arctic Ocean: Canada Basin | collected...
CGGTCGGTTGCCGACATGACGAGATGAAGATCGTGTGACACCAGTAATATGCCGCAGTTACGTTCATCGCGGATGCGGCGGATCAGGTTGTAAAATTCGATCTGTCCGTGAATATCGACATTTGCCGTGGGCTCGTCCAACACCAGCAGGTCGGGTTCCCGCAACAGCGCGCGCGCCAGGAGGACCCGCTTTAGCTCGCCGCCGGACAGCAGTCGGATTTCCTGTTCCATAACATCGGGTGCTCCGACATCTCCCAGCGCAGACGCAAGGGCTTCCGGGTCCGACTTTCCGCTCATCTCGAGAAACCGGCGGACGTTGAGTGGCAGCGTGCGGTCGATCGAAAGTTGTTGCGGCGTATAGCCCACGCGAATATCGGCAGTTCGCCGAACGGTTCCACGTTCGGGGCGTTCCAGTTCCAGCAGGGTGCGCACCAGCGTCGTCTTGCCCGACCCGTTGGGACCGATCAGCGTGACGATCTCGCCGCGGCCCACCGCGATATCCACGTCGTGCAGAATCGTGCGGCGCCCGTGCCGGACCCCGATCCCGTTACCCTGGACCAAAACTTCCATATTCACCTGCGCGCCGTCAGGCATGGGCGCCATCTGCGCAATCCCTGCACAGGCCCAGCACCTCGATCGTCTGATGCGATACATCGAAGCCGACCGTCGCCGCCTTTTTCGCGATTAGCGCTGCGATGTCGGGATCGTCCAGTTCACCTACCTGGCGGCAGGTGCCGCAGATCAGAAACTGGCCGACATGGGCTCCGTCCGGCTTGCCGCACCCGACAAAGGCGTTCAGGGATTTGATCTTGTGCACAAAGCCGTGTTCGACAAGAAATTCCAGCGCCCGGTATACCGTCGGCGGGGCAGCCGTGCGCTTTCCGTCGTGCAGTTCGGCAAGAATGTCATAGGCGCCGATCGGGGCGTGACGGCTCCAGGCGATTTCCAGTACACGGCGGCGCAGCGGCGTAAATCGCAGGCCGTTCCGCCGGCAGGTCTGTTCCGCCGCATCAAGTGCATCGCTGATGCACATGTCGTGATTGTGCTCCCGCGCCGGGAAAGCAGCTTGTGATTCTCTGGATGCCATCTGTGGTCCATTCCGTTAATTGGTCGCCGATTGACCGCTGGTTGAGGCCATGTAATATCATAAATGAAATATTATAACATATATCGAATTGCCCGTGTTTCGTCAGAACCATATGATTCCTGTAGTGGCTATAATCCTGTCCCTATTTTTGGCGGTCTTACCGTCAGGCTACATCCACGCGGCGTCGCCAAGCGTGGTGGCGACGATTCCGCCCGTACATTCGTTAGCGGCGATGGTGATGGCCGGGGCGGGAACTCCGCACCTGCTGCTGAACGGGGGAGAAACGCCGCACAGTTATTCACTGCGGCCGTCACAATCTCGCACGCTGGCGTCGGCGGATATCATCGTCCGGGTGGGCAACAACCTGGAGGGGTTTCTCAGGAAGCCGTTGCGCGCCCTCGCGGGCAGGGCGCAAGTTATCGAATTGTCACGCCTCCCCGGTCTCGTGAAATTTCCCAATCGTTTCGGCAGTGTCGACCCCCATCATCATAATGGCGCGTCCGATAACGGGCATGACCGCGGTATTGATCCCCATCTGTGGCTGCACACGGGGAATGCGATTGCCGTCCTAACCGAAATAGCGCGTGTGCTGTCGAAGGCCGACCCGGATAACGCGCAGGTCTATACAAGGAATGCCGCGCGCGCATCGATAGCGCTGAGATCGCTGAGAACGGAGATCGCCGGTATTCTGAAGCCGGTCAAAATGCGCCCTTTTTTCGTATTTCACGACGCCTGGCAGTATTTCGAAAAGGAATTCGGGCTGCACAGCGCCGGAGCAATCGCGGCCAGTCCGGAACGGAAACCGGGTGCCCGGCGCTTGATAGAGATCCGCAACAAAATCCGCAGCAGTCGCGCCCGCTGCGTGTTCGCCGAACCGCAATTCCCGGCGGCGCTGGTCCGGACCGTTATTCGTGGTACCGGGGCGCGGCTAGCGACACTCGATCCGCTCGGTGCGGGGCAAACGCCCGGCCCGGGACTCTACGGGGAACTGATGCGTAAACTCGCCAACGATATCGCGTTCTGCCAGAAAGAACGTTCCGGCTAGATTGAAACGCCGATTGCGCAACCGTGGAGAATAGCCATGCCTGCCGACACGCTGCCGTCCGATCTAGATCCTGATTCCAGGAGCCGACTGCCACTACCCGACCGCGACCAACTCGATGAAGCCGGTCAGAAAGCCTATGACGCTATGGCTGACCCCGATGGTGGAACGCTCGCCGGTTTGCGCGGCCCTGGGGGCATTCGTCTTCACAGCCCCGAGCTCTCCCGCGGACTCCGGCCGGCGAACGCCCGTCTGCGCGATCCTGCTGTTATACAGGCGCGGACCCGGGAGCTTGCAATTCTCATCACCGCCCGCGAGCACGATTGTCAGTTCGAATGGGCAGCGCACGAAGCGGAAGCGAAGAAGGAAGGCGTATCCGATGGGATCGTCAATATCGTCCGTCACCGCCGTCCCACTGACGGCCTGGATGAAGCGGATGCAGCACTGATCGCATTGGGCCGCGAATTGTTTGGTGATCACCGGGTGACGGCGGAGACCTATGCTCGGGTTACCGCCTTGTTCGACCGGCGCACATTGGTTGATTTGGTGCACCTGATGGGCATGTACGCGATGACCGCCGCCGTTCTGATCACTTTCGACGCCCAGCTGCCCGACGGCGTGTCGCCGGGACTTCCACCGGCGTCCTAGATGCCGGCAGTATCGTCGCTCTCGAGATCGACTTCGAGCGCCTGCAACACGCGGGCATGGGCGATATAGGCGCCGATCATGAGCGTAAGTTCGACAATTTGTCGCGCGGTGAAGTGGCCGCGCAACGGCTCGAACACGTCATCCGACACCACGATGTCACGGGTCATTGCGTCGACATAGGCCAGGGTCGCGCATTCGGCTGCGCTAAAGAAATCCGAAGATTTCCAGTCGGTGAGGGCATTGCATTCGTCTTCCGTCATCCCTTCGCCGGCGGCCAGTTTCGGCACGTGCTGACGCAGGACATAGGCTGACGCGACCAAATGACCAAGCCGGATGATCACGATTTCCCGTAATCGGCCGTCGATCTCCGTGCCCCAGCGCACCTTGTTGATATGCTCGAACCAGCTTTCCGCGAGCGGCGGGCTGTGCAATAGCGTCCGGTAGACGTTGATTACATTGCCACGCCGGCCGCTGCGAATCTTGTCCACGAAGTCCGACAGTTCTGGAACGTCTTCCGGGTCGATCAAGGGGACGCGGGCCATGGCTTTCTGATCCTGTTGCTGTTAGATGCCGGTACCGCAAATAATAAAACACCATAGCGCTATCGGAAGGAACGTCACATGGCCAGCATCGTCGTTCAGGACGACAAAATCCTTCGCTTTCTTGAGGTTATTCTCGACCTCGATGTGTCTTCCGAACGGGTTGATGCATTTCGCGATTACCTGTCCTTCGACGTGCCTGATCCCGATAGCTGGTTCGGGGCGCAGCGACACCTCGCCGCGGCAATTTATCCGTCGCGTATACATATGGTCGAGGACGAAGCGGCGATGCGATCGCTGTTGCCGGAAGCCGATGCCGTCGTTACAGAAAGTCTCAGGATCGGCGCTGACGATCTCGCGGCCGGGAAAAATCTGAAACTTGTCCAAAAATTCGGTATCGACGCGCGGAATGTCGATCTCGACGCTTGCGTTGCCGCCGGCGTGCCGGTCCGCAGCATGCGCCGCCGCGTCAATGGAACCGTGGCTGAACACGCCATCCTGCTGATGCTTGCGGTCGGCCGAAAACTGACGGAAACCGACGGTGCGCTTGATTTTGCGGCGCTGCAGTCGCTGGGCTACAAGCCGGCTAAATTCCACCCGGACCATGTTGCCGGCGCTAACTGGGCGCGGGTCAACGGGCTTCGCAGCCTGCAAGGTGCGACGCTGGGTGCTCTCGGCCTCGGCGAGGTCGGGCGTGAGGTTGCGACCCGCGCGCAGGCAATGGGCATGGAAATTCTCTACTACCAGCGCACGCGGCTGCCCGAGGCGATAGAGAGAGCCTGTTCTGCGCGATATGTGTCTTACGAGGAACTCCTGGAAATTTCAGATTTCATCAGCATTCATCTACCGTTGAACGATTCCACACATGGCATGGTCGATGCCGCATCCTTCGCGCGGATGAAGCAGGGTGCGATCATCGCCAACATCTCGCGCGCTCATATCATCGACCGGACGGCCCTGATCGACGCACTGGATAGTGGAAAGCTCGGCGGCGCCGGGCTCGATGTCCATTATGACGAGCCGGGTGCGCCAGACGAGCCGCTTAAAAGCTACAGGAACGTCGTGCTTAGCCCGCACATAGCGGTCGCCGACCGGGCGCATAATATGGCGGATACGGCAGAGCTGGTTGCCAATCTTGCCGACGCGCTGGGCTCTAGCTGAAGATCCAGTTATCCGTTGTGATGTCGCCGACTGTGATGTTGTCCAGGGTCACCACGGTCGAATAGCTGCTGGCGCCGGTGGTGTCGATCTCGACGATGGTGTCGGCGCCGCTCTGCCGTGTGCGCAAGCGGGCGTCGCCCAGCGGATCGCTGCCGCCGTAGCCGACGGCGGCAAGCAGGCCGATCATATCCATCACGTCGCCGTTTGCACCCACTTCGAAATCGGTGATCGAATCGCCGATCTCGGACAGGGCGTTGTAGTCGAAGATATCGTCGCCGAGCCCGCCGGTCAGTGTATCGGCGCCAGCACCGCGCTCACCTATTTTATGAAGCCGCTGAGCAACAGTTTTAACCGGTCGTTTCGCGAAGAATAGGCCGCGCATTTCGCACCGCACATTTTTCCGCTAGAACTATCGTCGTTCTGTCATCTAGCGGAGTTTGCAAAGTGAAATTCGGTGTTTTCGATCATGTCGACAAATCGGGGCGTGCACTGTCCGAACAGTTTGCCCAACGGGTGGAATATGTTGCCGCCGCCGACCGGCTGGGTTTTTATTGCTATCACGTCGCCGAACACCACGCGACGCCGCTGAACATGGTACCTGTGCCGGGCGTGTTTCTCGGCGCCGTAGCCCAGGCAACGAAGAATATCCGTCTTGGGCCGTTGACCTACCTGTTGCCGCTTTATTCGCCGCTGAGGTTGATCGAGGAGATCGGCATGTTCGACCACCTGTCGAACGGACGCATGGAAATCGGCGTCGGCCGCGGCGTGTCGCCGTTCGAGTTGAACTATCACAATTTTGATCCCGACACCGCGCGCGAAGTCTATGCCGAGGCCCTGGAGGTCATTCTTGAGGGGATGACGCACGATTCTCTTACCTATTCGGGCAAGCATTTCAATTACAAGGACGTGCCGATGGAGCTGCGGCCGTTACAGTTGCCGCACCCGCCGCTGTGGTATCCATCATCGAATCCTGGCGGTAGCACCTATGCGGGCGAGAACGGCTTCCACTTTTGCACGCTCGGCGGGGTCGAAATGGCGAAAGCCAATATCGCGGCTTTCAACGAAGCCTTTGCCAAGCGCGGCAAACCGATGGGTGTCGAAACCCCGTTCCCCGGCGGCGCGGCCATCGGTATCAGTCGGCAGGTCACGCTCGCCGACACCGATGAGGCGGCGCTGAAGATCGCGGCCCCGGCTTACAAGGTATGGCATGCAAGCCTGACCAAGCTGTGGCGCGAAAACAACGTCGAAGGCCCGCATTTCGCGCGTAACACGGTCGACACGGTTGAAAAGGCAATTGCCGGCGGTTCCCATATCGTCGGGTCGCCTGAAACCGTGCGTGAGCAGCTTGCCGAACAGATCGAGGCGCTGGGTGTGAACTACATGATTATTGCCTTTAATATCGGCGATATGGCACATGAGGATGCCCTGCGGTCAATCACGCTGTTCGGTGAGGAAGTGATGCCGAAGCTCGCCGGTCTTTGATCCGCCGGGCGTGATCTGAAATTGTCGAGTTGGTTGCGGAGGACTGGAATGCAGACGGATGCGGTAAAAGATCACCCCCGATGGCGAAATCATGACGAGCCGCCGCTGTCGCGCAAGACATTCGAAGCTCTGTGCCGATTCGAAATTCCCTGTATCCGGGTCACGGGTTTCGCGACGGACGCGGAATGCGACGAGCTTGTCTGCGCGATGGATGCCGTCGGTCTCAACAAAACCTACCATGTGCCGAGCATCCCGCAGCCGGCGCAATATATCGGGCTGACCCAGTTCGAAAAGCGCAAGGCGACAAAAGATGACTATTTCGCCGAGGTTGCTCAGGCTTGGGCAGAGCACGAAGCGGTGCTGTCGCATATGTCGTGGAACCCGTTCGATCGCATGATGTCGCTGATCCGGGGAACGTATCCCGAAAACAGCCTGGAACTGGCGCAGGAACCCGGTTACGGGCGCTATTACGCCGGCATCATCCGCGATACCAGCGGCGGCGGCTCGCTCCACGCCGACGTCACCATGTATAGCGCGCGGGACTATGTCATCAGCCGGGTCGCCAGCCAGGTCACCTGGAATTTTTTTGCAACACGCGTCGACGGCGCGGGCGGCAAGACCACGGTGCACAACCGGCCCTACAGGGTAAAGACCAAGCCGGGCGAAAAGGTCGAAATCGAAGGCTTTGGACGGTCCTACGTCGATGGGGCGGAAACCCATGTCTACACCCCCGTGATGGGTGATGTGATTATGTTCAATTCCCACAATCCGCATGAATGGACCGCCGTTGAGATCGGTCAGCGCCGGATGGGCGTCAGCACCTATATCGGGCGCCTGCCGGACGGCAATTTCATCTACTGGTCGTAACGAATATGACACCCATTCCGCCTATACCGGACGCGCAGATCAGTCATATCGGGATATACGTTACCGATCCGGGCCCAATGATTGATTTCTATGTGCGCGTGCTTGGATTCACGATCACCGATCGCGGCCCGCTGCCATCCGGCGCACCCGAGTACGTGTTTATGAGCCGCGATCCCAACGAGCATCACCAGCTCATTCTGGTCGGCGGCCGGCCCGCGGGTACGCCGTCACAGATCGTTCAGCTGTCACTCAAGGTGCAGACGCTCGCCGACATGCGAACGATGTACGAAATCGTTACGGCGGATTCGGACGCGCACGATGTGCAGACGCGCGCCCATGGCGTTGCGTGGAGCCTCTATTTCAAGGATCCCGAAGAAAACACGGTGGAGATTTTCACGCCCTCGCCGTGGTATGTGCATGCACCGACCATGATTCCGTTCAGCTTCGAAGAGATGACGGATTCAGAGATTTTCGATCACGTCGCCGCTGCGGTAAAGGAAAAGCCGGGCTATTCGAGTTATGACGAATGGCGTGAAAAAGCCACAATACAGATGCGCGAAGGCGGCCACCGGACGGCCTGAACGCGCCAGAATAAAAAAAGAAAATCGAGGTGTATCAACCGCCCGCATTTCGCGAAGACCGTGTCGAAATCATGCACGATCTCGTGCGCGCGCAACCCTTCGCCACGCTGGTTACGACCGGCTCGAACGGCATGACCGCCGATCACCTGCCGCTCATCCTGTTGGCCGGCGGGTCTGAACGCGGAATCCTGCAGGGCCATGTTGCGCGGCCCAATCCGGTTTGGAGCGATGTCGATCCATCGGTCGATGCTCTTGCCATATTCCACGGGCCGCACCACTACGTCACACCCTCCTGGTATCCGTCAAAGGCCGCCCATGGCAAAGTCGTGCCGACATGGAACTACGCTGTCGTTCATGCCTATGATTCGTTGCGCGCAATCGAGGACGCCGATTGGCTAGATGGCGCATCTGAAGGCACTGACCGCCCGGCAGGAATCCGGACGGGATACACCGTGGGAGATCGATGATGCGCCGACGGAATTTATCGACAGGATGGTCGCCGGTATCGTGGGCTTCGAAATTGAGGTTTCTCGGCTCGAAGGGAAACAGAAAATGAGCCAGAACCGGGATGAGGCAGACCGGGCCGGCGTCATCCGCGGGCTTGGAGGAAGAAGGGTCGGAAATGGCGCGGCACGTGGCCGGGAAGATACTGGATTAGCCTTTAAGCAGCGGTTTGACAGCTTCGCGAAATTCACGCCGCCGGTCGGCGCTGTGCAGCCATTCGTAGTCGTAATTTAGCGGCGGTGCGTCGCCAGCCTCTACTTTCAACGCCGCGAAAACGGGTCCGGGCGCCGACAGCAGACTGGGCAAATCGGCGGCAAACTGGTTCAGCCCCTCGTATGAATGCGCCTCAGCGTACCCTGCGGACCTTGCCATGCCGGCGAAATCGACTTTTCCCTGTACCGGGATCGGGTGGCCGCCATTCGCCTCATAGGTGCCGTTCTCGACTACGAAATGAACCAGATTATTCGGTGCGGTATTGGCGATGGTGGTCAGCGTCGACAAATTCATCAGCAGGCTGCCGTCTCCGTCGAGCACGATGATCTTCTGGTCTGGCAGGCCGATCGCGAGGCCGAGCCCATGGGACGAAGCCTGACCCATAGCGCCGACGCTCACGAAATTCAGTGGGTTCGGATCCACCCGGTGCCATTCAAAAGCCGACGTATAGGTGGCGACAACGATCGCGCCGTCACGGGCTGCGGCGATTTTTTTGAAACAAGCCATCCGCTGCATCATGGCTCAACGCTCCGGCCTATCAGCGCGACCATCGGGCGGGAATTCTCATACGCTCGGTCGATGGCGGCGGGCAGTTTGGCGATATCCTCGGATTCCTCTATCAGGATGTGGTCGATTTCCATCGCATCCAGTATCGGTTCTATGATGCGAACGCCGAAACTTTGGGATTCAACCGGCGCCTTGTCCGGCTCCTTGCCCAGCAGGCCGACCACCATACAGACTGGTTGCTCATAGTCGCATCCGACCGCGCGAATGTTGTTGAGCGAATCCATCAGCCCGGTCTGCTGCATCAACAGCACCGCGCGTTTTTCGCAATAGCCAATCGCCGCACAGATGGACACGCCTTCGTCCTCCTTGCTGAGGCGGATGAGCTTTAGATCTGTGTCCTGCGACAGCGGCCACAGGAGCCCGTCGCTGGTGGTAATGTCGGGCAGGGCGGCGACGTGGGATACGCCCGCCTGTTTCAGGGCTTCGATGATATCTGCCCCGCGTGGGCCCTTGGGTGCCGCCATGGGGCTACGCCGCGACTGTCTGGTCGGCAAGGAAAGCGGAAAGCGCCGCGTTCACCGCATACGGGTTTTCGATATTGGCTATATGGCCAGCGCGCTCGATCACGACATGCCGGCAATCGGGGATCGCGGCGGCGGCCTCGGCCAGGATCTCAGGCGGCGCGCCTTTGTCCTCGGCGCCGCCGATAATCAGCGTCGGCACCGCGATCTTGCCGAGCCCAGCGCCGAAAGAGAGTCGTTTGAGCGCTTCGCAACAGCCTTCATGACCGATCGGGTTGGTCGCGCGCAGCATCGCGCGCACCTTGTCGAGGGCGGGCGGGTTGGCCGTGACTGTCGCCGGTGTAAACCAGCGTGTCACCGTCGGTTCGACCACGCCTTCCATGCCTTTTTCGCGCGCGGTATCGATCCGGTGCTGAAAATATGCCGCATAGTCCGGCGGCGCGTCGGGCCGTGAATCGCATGCTGTCAGGGACAACAGTCGGTCGCCGTGGTTCTGCGCCATGCCGTAGCCCAGCATACCGCCGATCGACAGCCCGACCCAGTGGGTTTTGCCGATGCCGAAATGATCGAGCAGCGCGACTGCGTCTTTCATCAGATCGTCGAACGAATAAGGGCCGGGCGGCGCGTCGGACCCACCGTGGCCGCGATTGTCGTAGCGCAGGATGCGAAACCGATCTTTCAGCAGTGCGACCTGATCGTCCCATAGTGTCAGATTGTTGCCCAGCGCATGGCTGAACGTAATCCAGGGCGCACCTTCGACGCCTTCGACTTCGCAATTGAGCTCAAAATCCCCGACGCTGACTTTCATCGATCTTCCCCGCACCGAAATCCAATATTCATCGCCCTTGTTACCACGCGGGCCGCGGTGGCGTACAGATCGGGGGCTTCGGGCGTTTTAGCCCGCCTCGTTGATTGCGGTGAGGAACGGCTCGGCGAAATCGCGGAGTTTGGCGGCACCAACGCCGTGCACTTCGGCGAATTCGTCTGTCGTCGCCGGTTTGCGCCTTGCCATGTCGACCAACGTGCGGTCGGCAAACACGACATAGGCCGGAACGCCGCGTTCCTTGGCGATCGACAGCCGCAGCGCGCGCAACGCGTTCAGAAGTTCAGTATCGGCTTCGCTAAGATCCGCATCCGCGGCGAGATCGCGGGTACGCCGCGCGCCGGCGCGGGATTTTTTCAATGTGTCCTGGCGATAGCGGAAGCTTTCCTCTCCGCGCATCAGATCCTGGCCCTTGGGCGTGATCCCGAGCCCGCCATATCCCTGAACGTCGAGCCGGAGAAAACCAGAGGCGACAAGCTGGCGGATAATTGATTGCCATTCCTGTTTGCGTAGTTCCGCGCCGGCGCCGTAGGCGGGAAGGTTGTCGTGACCCGCCTTGGCTATTTTTTCTGTGTTCATGCCGCGCAAAATATCGACGATATGCACCGCGCCGTATATCTGGCCGCTGCCCTGGACGGCAGTCAGCACCTTCAAGCCGTGCTCGGTGCCGTCGGCCATTTCCACGGGATCGATGCAGACGTCGCAATTGCCGCACGGCTCAATGGTTTCGCCGAAATAAGCGAGCAGCGAGCGCCGCCGGCATTCCGGGGCTTCGCAATACCCGACCAGCGCGTCGAGCCGTTTATGTTCACGCCGCTTGCGTTCGGGGCCGGAATCTTCGTCTTCGATAAAGACGCGTCGCATCCGGATATCCTGAAGCCCGTAAATCATATGCGCATCGGCCGGGGTGCCGTCGCGTCCTGCGCGGCCGATTTCCTGATAATACGCCTCGACACTGCCGGGCAGATCGACATGGAGGACGAACCGCACATCGGATTTATCGATTCCCATCCCAAACGCAACGGTGGCCACAATGACAATTCCGGGATCGGTCATGAACGAATTCTGATGGGCCTGACGCGCCTCTGCGTGCATTCCGGCGTGATAGGCGAGGGCGTTTAGGCCGCGATCGCGCAGATATTGCGCGGCTTCTTCGGTTTTTTTGCGCGACAGGCAGTAAACGATACCACTGTCGCCTTCATGGCGGGAAAGGAAGTCGGTCATCTGCCGCTTCCACTCCTGCTTCATTTCGACCGACAGTTTGATATTGGGCCGGTCAAACCCCAGCACTACCATTTTTGCGTCGCCGCCGAACAGCCGGGCGACGATATCGTCGCGGGTGACGGCGTCGGCAGTGGCGGTGAGTGCTGCAATCGGCACATCCGGGAACAGGGTGCGAAGCTGCGACAGTGCTTCGTATTCGGGCCGAAACGCAGGCCCCCATTGAGAGATGCAATGAGCTTCATCGACCGCGATCAGTCGCAAATCCAGTTTCGCGAGTGCCGACAGCATGCGTTCGGTCATCAGCCGCTCAGGCGCCAGATAGAGCAACCGCGTTTCGCCCGCCGCCGCCCGGCGCCAGGCGGCGACGTTGTCTTCTCGCGTTTTCGACGAATTGATCGTGTCGGCTGCTACGCCCGCCAGTTTCAACGCCGCGACCTGGTCCTGCATGAGCGCGACCAGTGGTGACACCACGATGGTCAGCCCGCCGGCGACAAGGGCAGGGATTTGAAAGCACAGAGATTTTCCCGATCCCGTCGGCATTACGGTCAGGATGTTGCGCCCTGCGAGTAACGTATCGACAACTTCTTCCTGGCCGGGGCGAAATGAATCGAAGCCGAAGACTTCTTTCAGGATGGCGTGTTTGTCGGCGCGCTCGGCCAGCAGAGTTTCCGCGAGAATATTCATTTCGCCAGTTTAATGCGGCCGGACGATTCGGGCGACGCCTGCCAGAAATTATCTGCGGAACGCCGCCAGGCCCGACAGGTTCGGCGCGTCGAAAAGATTATCGCAAAATGCTTTCAAGGCATCCGATCGGCTATTCGTCCAGCCGCCGAATTCGGTGTTTGCCCAGAATTTTATTTCCAGCTCCGTGCGCGACAGAGGCTCCCGGGCGCCGCCCCGAAGATGGGGTTGCTCGACTTCGCGGACGGCGCCATCGGTCAATGTTGCGTGAATATGCCCGGAATAATTCGCCGGGTATTCGTTCTGCGGATCGATTTCGTAGTTCACCTTCGCGGCCAGGGCGAGAATCTTCGGATCGCGGATGCGGTCCTCGGTGAACTGGCCTAAACCTGCGGCGCTGTCGGTCAGGCCGACGGCGATACAGTAAGGCACACTGAACTTGGCTGAATAGGGCGTTGTAGGGGCTCGTTTCTCGGCAAGTTTTTCCCACAGGCGGTGGACAGTGCCTTCGCCAGCCTTGCAGGTGATCGCGGCGATATCGGCCGGTTTCACGCCGTCTTTCGCCAACCGGATCGCGCAATCGATGAATGGCTGGGCCATGGTGCCGCAGGCATAGGGTTTGAAGGCGATGTTCGCGGCTTGCCAGTGCGCGCCCAGCCCGTCGATCAGGCGGGTGTAATCGGGTGTGATCGAGGGGTCGGCAAAGGCGAAAAAGAATCCGTGTTGCCCCTCCAGCACCGTGCGCGGGCCGGCGAAACCTTCCCGTCCCAACAACGCGGCCCGCAGGCCGCTTTGCGCCGCCCAGCCGGGATGGGCACGTTTGGTCCAGCTGCCCTCGGCAAGATATTCGATGATGCCCGAGGCAAAGCTGCCGGCAATGCCGATCGCGTCTGTGAGTTGCTGCGGCGACAGCCGCAATGCCGTCCCCACGGCGGTGGCGGCGCCGAGGGCACCGATGACCGCCGTCGGATGAAAACCTGCCCGGTGAACCGCCATCGGCGCCACGAGCGCCATGCGGCACATCAGTTCGGTTCCCGCCGCAATGCCCCGTAGCGCGTCGGCCC
>Ga0114999_10006935_pt1 | contig 12935 bp, 16 predicted proteins | sample ArcticOcean_MG_C_3_FD_89820 | JGI IMG/M metagenome (GOLD analysis project Ga0114999, IMG submission 89820) | Marine microbial communities from western Arctic Ocean - ArcticOcean_MG_CB8_126 | ecosystem: Environmental > Aquatic > Marine > Oceanic | place: Arctic Ocean: Canada Basin | collected...
CTTCAATGCTATGGATTGTATCTATAAGCCCGTTGGTCTCAATGGTTTGGTTGAATGCCGTAGTTGTTATTGCGAAGCCGTTGGGTACTGAAAACCCTGCGCGAATAAGTTCTCCAAGGTTGGCTCCTTTTCCACCAACCAAAGGCGTGAGGTCAGTTGTGGCTTGGTCTAACCATAATATGAGGGGAGACGTTAGCTGAGATGGCATCGTAACTCTTTGGGTTAAGGTGGATAGTTCATGTGAAAGCAAGTGCTGGTAACGGGATATTGCATGAGTGGCTGGAAATTGAGTGGCTGGAAATATAGTATGCACCCTAGTCAGAATGCGTGAATCTTATCACGTTTAAGATGCGAAAGCGTTGGCAAATTTAATAATAAAGATATACTGTAGATAGCGTAATGAGGTCGATCTCCAACTGCCTACTTGATCCATGTTTACGGATTGTAAAATTGTGATGTGTATTTGATTATTACTGAGGAGGTATAGTGATGGTTAGTGTCGGACAGGAAGCCCCTGATTTTAAGCTTCGTTCCAGTACTGGGGAATCAGTAACATTAAGCCAATTTCTCGGTGAAAAGAACGTTGTTATATCTTGGCATATTATGTCATTCACAGGTGGTTGAACCCATCAATGTTCCGATTTCAGATTGCAGAATAGGCAATTTGAGTCGATAGACACTCAGGTTCTGGGTGTGAGCGTTGATAGCGCAGCTGTTCAAAAGGCGTACTCAGCTTCCTTGGGGGGGTTGCCATATCCGGTACTTGCTGACTTTCACCCTAAAGGGGAGATGTCAGACTCCTTTGGGGTATATAACGAAGAACGCGGCGTAAGTAAAAGAGCCATAGTGATCATAGACAAGCAGGGGATTATCAGATTCCATAGGATATATGAGGGGGAGTTACCCGAGGCAAAGGATATTCTCCAGGAAGTGAAGACAATAATAGCGAGAGAATGAGTGGTAGCTATCCTATGATTTGTTGGGTTCAGGCATTTTGGGGGCGAGATACTTCGGGGATATGGTGGTTACCCCTTAAGGAGAATGTGATAGTGGGAATGGCTTGTTATGAGTGATTTGACTCTATTTTCCGAAGGGGATCTTGTACTGTTGGTAGATAGGAAAGACCGCAGATACGTGTTTACTTTAGTGGAGGATGGGGCCTTCCACTCCCATGGGGGTATTGTCTATCACGCATCTCTCATAGGTCAGGGAAAAGGGGTGCGGGTCAGAACTAACAAGGGGCAAGTGTATTATGCTACTGTACCTACACTTGCTGATTATGTTACCAATTTGCCACGCTCAAGTCAGGTTATATACCCAAAAGATATAGGAGCAATACTTATGGTTGGGGATATTTTCCCTGGAGCCAGAGTAGTTGAAGCTGGCATGGGTTCAGCTGCTCTTACCATTGCATTGTTGCGAGCAATCGGGCCAGATGGGCACTTGTCTAGTTATGAAATTCGTGATGAGGCAATGAGCCAAGGGCGCGAAAACGTAAGCGCTATGTTAGGATCCCCTGAGAATTTTTACATCAGAAATAACGATGTATATGAGGGGATTGTTGAAAACACAGTTGACCGAATCATTTTAGATTTGCCGGAACCTTGGAGGGTTATAGAAAATGCTGCACAGAAATTAGTGCCTGGCGGAATCATGGTATGTTTCTTGCCGACGATACTTCAGGTACATAATTTAGCCTTCACTTTGCAAACCCATGCATCGTTCGAAATGGTTGAAAGTATTGAAATACTACTGAGGCCTTGGCATATAGCTGCAAATAGTGCTCGGCCAATGCATCGAATGGTAGGGCATACAGGATTCTTGGTTTCTGCTAGAAGATGCGTAGGCACCATTGAGTGAACGCTTTGAGTATTCACAAAAAAAAGTTGCGTTAGAAGAATAGGTCTGTTAATATGCCCCCGTTGTCTACTTTGATTGAGGCAAACTAAAAGGTCGATACGTGTCAATTCGGCCGCGGGGATCACTAATGACCGCGACGGCAAGCAATAATAACCTAGAGGATAACCGCACGGCTTATCATGGTAAGCACGGCGGTTTTTTGTGTGAGGTGGTTATGAGTAAAACTATAACAGATGTTCCAGGTATCTCTGTCGGTCATTACACGGATAGTGAGGCGGGTACGGGGTGCACCGTTATTTTATGCGGGGACGGGGCAGTGGGAGGGGTTGACGTACGGGGTTCTGCGCCGGGGACTCGCGAAACTGATTTGCTCAAACCTGGGAACTTGGTGGAAGAAGTTCATGCAGTACTCCTAAGTGGAGGTAGTGCATTTGGGTTGGATGCAGCTGGTGGGGTGATGGCTTATCTTGAAGAAAAAGAAATAGGATTCCGAGCTGGAAAGAACATCGTTCCAATTGTGCCTGCTGCCATTCTTTTTGATCTAGGAGTAGCCACTTGTGGGATCCGGCCAGGCTATCATGAAGGATATCAGGCTTGTTCGAATGCTTCGAACACACAGCAAGCGCAAGGCAGCATTGGAGCTGGCACTGGTGCAACTGTTGGCAAAATGATGGGAATGGGATCGGCAGTTAAAGCTGGCATAGGGATGGCGAGTTTGGATTTGGGTAATGGGGTGATTATAGGCGCGATCGCAGCAGTAAACGCAGTTGGATCAATTCACGATCCAAGAAGTGGAAGAATCGTTGCAGGCCCGCGCACTGCAGATGGTGCTGTGTTCAGAGATAGTGTGGACATTGCGCTGTCTTTGACTAAAGATAGGAATGCGTCTGATGAGAAAGAATTCAACACTACCCTAGCAGTTGTCGCTACTAATGCAGCACTCTCCAAGGACCAAGCAAACAAGCTCGCGTCTATAGCTCATGATGGATTTGCTTTGGCTATACGTCCGACTCACACGATGGCCGATGGTGATGTGGTTTTTGCTGTGGGAACAGGGGTCAACTCTCCTCAATTTGAATTCCAGCAGTTGCTTACTGCATCTGTCCAAGTGACAGCAGATGCTATAGTAAACGCAGTCAAGTTTGCAACTGGGCTTAAGGGGATTCCTTCCATCACGGAGTTAGTCGAATGACTTTGTTGGATAGGCAATCAAAAATCGGATTCATCGGGGCAGGAAGAATTGCAGGACATTTGGCGGCTAGTTTTATCGAAAATGGTTATACCGTCGCTGCAATATCCAGCAAGAATGATGTCTCAGCTAAGGCACTTGCTCGAGAGTTGCCTAGTATAACTCCGCAGACTTCCAATCAAAATGTCGTGAATGAGTGTGATGTCATTTTTGTGACAGTACCTGATGATGCGATTGCGTCGACGGTAACAGCTCTATCTTGGTCTAAAGAGCATGGGGTTGTACATTGTTCCGGAGCACGCACCCTAGAGTGTCTCGAGGGTGCAGCTAGCCAAGGAGCGATGGTGGCAAGTTTTCATCCTTTGCAAACTTTCCCTAGTTCCATTGAACCTGTCATGAGGCTTGAAGGAGTTGGATTTGCTATGACGGGAGATCCGAGGTTAGTCAATTGGTTGCAAGGGATAGTCGCATCGGTTGGTGGCATTAAGTTATCTATAAGCGACGATGTTCGATCGTTGTATCACGCCTCGGCAGTGATGGTGTGTGGTTATATGATTACACTTCTTCAGCACTCCTTGAAGTTATGGGAGCAGTTAGGTGTTGCTACAGAGGATGCCCTGAGGGCTTTAATACCTCTCATGCGAACCACTATTGATAATGTAGAAAAACATGGAGTGCAGCGAGCGGTTACTGGTCCTATTGCCAGAGGGGACATTAGCACGGTCGAGGGGCATTTGGAAAGTTTGCAAGCGATTGACGGGGACTTATTGGAATTCTATGCGTTCCTTGGAAAGCATACAGTGCGTTGTAATGATATCGATGTTGAGGTCAGTGGCGAACTTAAGCAGCGGGTTGCTGATTTGTTGTGTGCGCACCTGAAGAGCACGGGGCAGTCGATTCAGGTATAACTGAAGTGAAATCTTGAATACATTCGGTGTAACATTAAGGACGAAAAATGAGAACATTCCTCAGCGGCAAAATACATCGGGCAACTGTGACGGGGGCAGATCTAGAATATGAAGGCAGCATCACATTGGATCTTGACCTGATGGAAGCGGCTGGGATGATGGTATATGAGAAGGTTCAGGTCTTGGACGTGACCAATGGAGCTAGATTAGAAACGTATGTTATCCCTGGGGGAAGAGGTAGTGGTGAAGTTTGTATCAATGGAGCTGCTGCTCATCTTGTGAATAAAGGGGATATTGTGATAATTCTGGCATATTTGACACTAACGCAAGAAGAGATTAATACGCATGCTCCTAGACTTGTTCAAGTCAACGCAGAAAACAAGATAGTCAATGTAAGTAGTCCTAGCCTGTTGATGGCTGCCGCTAGTAACTGAAAACGAAGAAACGAGTTGATAGTTAAACTATGTATAGGAAGCATGATTTATCGGAGGAATGGTAATGCGAATTACTATACCGGAACTACAGAGAAAAGCCCGCTCTGGCGATAAAATAACTATGATAACGGCTTATGATTATGCCATGGCGCGTATTGCTGACAAATCCGGGGTTGAAGCTATTCTAGTTGGTGATAGCTTAGCTAACACCGTGTTGGGTTATGAATCAACAGTTCCAGTCACTATGGATGAAATGTTGCATCATACCCGACCAGTGGTTCGGGGCACGCAGAATGTCTTGGTGGTAGCCGATATGCCTTTCATGTCGTATCAGGTAAGCCCTGAAACTGCTCATCATAACGCTGGACGATTTCTTCAAGAAGGTGGAGCCCAAGCGGTAAAGCTTGAGGGAGGGGCGTTGTTAGCTAAGACTGTCTGGAAGATAGTTCAAAACGGTATCCCTGTAATGGGGCATATAGGACTGACTCCACAGTCGATCAATACGCTTGGAGGCTATCGTGTTCAAGGTAAGAGCCCTCAGAAAGCTGCAGAATTGTTGCAGGATGCGATAGAGCTTGAGAGGGCAGGCGCTTTCGCGATTGTACTAGAGTGTATTCCTGCTCCCCTCGCGAGGCTGATTACAGAAAAAGTGAATATCCCCACTATCGGGATTGGGGCTGGCCCGGATTGTGATGGGCAGGTGCAAGTTATCCATGACCTTTTGGGGTTTTTTGAAGGCTTTTCGCCTAAGCATGCAAAAAAATATGCAACAGTATCCGAAACAATACTTGCTGCGCTTAAGCAGTATGTAAGTGACGTCTCTGAGGGCCTTTTCCCGTCATCAGAAAACAGCTTCGATATGGATGAGGGATTGTTGGATGCTTTATATGGTGCTAGAGTTGAGAAGCCTTAGGTTGATGTGAGGGCTAGATTGTTAGTCGTTAAATCCATTGTTGAATTACACAAGGCGCGAGCTGTCCTAAAAGAACCCGTCGGACTGGTCCCTACCATGGGGTACTTGCATCAGGGACATCTTTCATTGGTCAAAAAGGCACTGCAGCAATGCAACTCAGTTGTGGTAACGATTTTTGTCAATCCTACTCAATTTGGGCCAGACGAGGACTTTGAGGAATACCCCAGGGATGAACAACGAGACTTGCAAATGCTGGAAGAGGCAAAGGTAGACATTGTCTTCATGCCTCTTCCAGATATCATGTATCCTGAAGGATTTGACAGCTGGGTAGAGGTGGGGCAACTCGCTGGGGTATTAGAAGGGCAACGAAGGCCAGGGCATTTTAGGGGTGTTGCCACGGTGGTCCTTAAATTGTTCAACCAAATCCTTCCAACTTATGCTTACTTCGGGGAGAAAGATGCCCAGCAAGTGAGGGTAATTAAGAAGCTAGTTAAAGATTTGGATGTTAATGTTAGTGTGATTAGCGTTCCGACAGTACGGGAAAAGGATGGACTAGCTATTAGTAGCCGCAATGTTTACTTGAGTGTAGGACAGCGTGAGGCAGCATCATGTATCTATAAGGGGCTCTTGGATGTGCAAACACAGTTTCAATCTGGTGTTAGGGATGTTGCTACTCTCAAACAGATATTCCGAACCCATGTTGATCGTGAGCCGTTAGCTACACTTGAATATATTAGTTTTGCGGATGATAGTACGTTATTAGAACTTGTTGAGGTAGATCGCCTGATAGTAGTTTCTGCCGCAGTGAAATTTGGGGCTATCAGCTTGATCGACAATGTTGTTTTGCTCACTTAGCACTGGCTTTATGCAACGCCAAGATTTCGGATTCCCTTGCTGAGTATTTGTACTACAATGGCAAATAGCATCACTGCTATTCCTCCAGCGATGAACTGCTGTTGAGGCCCCCCATTGTTCTGCAATGAACCCTGCCTGTGCTCCTATAGGGATGAGGTTGAAAGTCATCCCATCCCTACCACGCAATTCGTTAGGTACCATTATTTGAAGCGTTGACATGATAGTGATCATATAGAGAGAGCTAGATATACCGGCGAGAAAAATGAAAAGAGCGGACAACGGGATGCTGTTCAGAGTTGCGCTGGATACAGCGAAAAGGGAAAGGCAAAAGCCGAAAGAAATTGCCCCTGCGCTAAGAATTTTCCCTCGTCCTATAGATTTGCTTAGCCTAGCCGTCAGCAGTGTTCCTACTATTCCTCCGATACCGGAAATTGCATGCAAGTAACCTAAACCGCTTGATCCGATTTCGAGAATATCCTTGGCGAAAACAGGTAGGAGAGTTATATATGACATGCCGAAAATGCTATTAAAGAAGGTTAGTCCTATAAGGGCCAAAAATACCGGTTGATGGCGTATGAATTGAATACCTTCCATCATATCTTGGAATATGCTTTTTCCCGTTGAAGGTTTCTTGGAATCAGTGTCCTTGATAGTTGCCATAGCTGCAGACATAGTAACGAAGCCTAGTGCTCCAACAAAAAACCTGGGGAAGTTCCATATTTGGTAGCTATTATGATGCCGCCTATCGCTGGTCCAACGATACGTGTGCCTTGCCATACCATTGAATTCAAAGCGACTGCTTTCATCATGTCAGTCATGTCTATAAGCTGTGGAAAAATCGCTTGCCGGCTGGGATTGTCAAAGGCCTGTACTGACCCAATACAAAAAGCGATCACCAAAACGTGCCAAGGGACTATTATTTCTAGGAGTACAAGTGAGCCAAGGATAAGCAGCATTAGAGCACTGATGGTTTGAGTCGAGATGATTAGTTTTCTTTGGTTGACTTTGTCAGCCACTACACCACCCAAAAGATTCAAGGCTATTGCCGGGATCCCTGCTGCCAGCCCTGCATACCCTAGCCACATCTTCGAATTGGTCAGGTCGTAGATTAGCCAGCTTTGGGCGATCATCATTATTTGGAAGCCGAACACCGTAGCGAGGAGTCCGAGCCAGTATCTTCTGTATCGGTTGTGTTTAAGCACGCTGAAGACATCAATAAAAGCACCTTTGTTACCCTGTGCTGAAGTTCCCATCTTTTGCCTTTCTCAAGAGGTAATCCAAAAAGCAATACCAGCTAATTGGCTGCAGCGGGGGGGCTATGGAAATATTGATTTTCCACCTCTAAAAACTAATGATGGGGTCCTATGCTTTCCCCCAAAACACCAGGGTTGTTTCATTAATCAAATTCTTATCCAGTATCATCCTGAATACAGTGCTCTTGCATCGTTCTGCTTGGTCGTCGGACACTAGGAGTCGCAGCGATTCTATCATGCGGGTAACACGCAATTGATTATGATTGTGCCTATTCTGCCACTGATGGTTTCTATCTAGAAACGATAGAAACCAATGTGAAGATTTGACTAGGTTGTCCTTTGCAATCTGGCTACCTCTTATTCGTGTTGTTGCGGAATCGTTATCCAAATACGGTCCATTGAAGTTAGATCTGCTTGGTTTGTTGAGCGGGAAGACTAGCTGTATAAAGTCATGGATCTGTTCTATTTGGGAGTCAGAAAACGCCCACATATCATGCAGGGTACGACCTTTATGGTCAGTCGCATTCAGTTCTAAGAATTTTTCAAAGTCCATTTAGAAGCTCGTGAGTCGGTATTTGGTCAGGAATTTATTCGACTGTTACGGTTTTTGCGAGGTTTCGGGGTTGATCAACATCGCACCCGCGACTGAGGGCCATATGGTAGGAAAAAAGTTGGAGCGGAATTACACTCAACAGGGGGCTAAGGTCTGTTGGGACTTCTGGTATTGAGATCAGGTGGTCGGAGAGTTTCCTAAGTTTAACATCCCCTTCAGTTCCCAGCGCTATGACAATCCCGTCACGTGCCTTTACCTCAGCGATATTTCCGAGCATCTTGTCGTATAGCTCATCTTGAAGTGCTATCGCTACCACAACTAATTTGTGATCGATTAAGGCTATTGGGCCATGTTTCATTTCTCCCGCTGGATACCCTTCCGCATGGATGTAACTGACCTCTTTTAATTTGAGTGCGCCCTCGAGGGCGATTGGGTAGTGTATGCCACGGCCCAGATAAAAGAAGTGATCGAAGGGGGAATATTGTGCAGCAAGCTTAGAATACTGTTCCTGTGATGCAAGGATGGAGCCCATTTTATGTGGGATTGCTGATAGATCCTGCACCTTGATCCGATTTTCTTCTTCGGTCATCGCTCCTTTTAGAGTAGCTATATGGAGGGATAGTAAGTAGAGGGTTGTTAAAGTTGACGTGAAGGTTTTGGTGGATGCTACTCCGATTTCGATTCCTGCATTTATGTATAATGCGCCTTCGGCCATTCTGGCTGCTTGACTGCCCGGGATGTTGCATATGGTCAACAGGCGAGCACCTGAATTCTTGGCGTGGTCCATTGCTGCCAACGTATCAGCAGTTTCCCCCGACTGGCCAATAGCTATAACGAGGGTATTGCTGTCAATGACGGGATTGCGGTATCTGAATTCCGAGGAATTATCCACCTCGGTCGGAAGATGGGCGATTCGTTCAAACCAGTGTTTGCCAACTGCACAGGCGTTATAGCTCGTCCCCATGCCGATAAGAATTACCCTTTGCAGGTTGTTGATATCCTCGCGGGTCAGTGGCATATCTTCAAGCGTAATTTGGTGTGTTTCAAACGATACTCTGCCTCTGAGGGCACTTGTGAAGGTTGAAGGCTGCTCCAGTGTTTCTTTTATCATGAAATGGTCATTGCCGTCTTTGTAGATTGCGTCTGGTTCAAAGTCGATTACTGTTGATGTTTTGGTAATAAGATTCCCCTCTAAATCTGCGTATGAAATAGACTCGGGGCTGAGCATTACAAGTTCTTTGTCTTCAAGGAAGGTTACGGTGTTGGTATGAGGTAGAATTGCCGGCAGATCGCTCGCAACAAAAGACCCACTTTCTGAGTGACCCACAGTTAATCCACCAGCGTTGCCAATTCTCGCTCCTATGAGACAATTTGGCTCTTTAATGGATGCCACGACTATAGCATTCGCACCTTGCAATTTCTGGGCAGTACTGGCAACAGCTTCCTGTAGCGAAAGCCCTTTGGCTAGTGCGTTTTCGAGGAGATGGGCGATGACTTCTGTGTCGGTTTCTGATCGAAAGACATGGCCATCTTTAATGAGTTCAGTTTTTAGTGAGAGGAAATTTTCTACGATACCGTTATGCACTACGGCAATTTGTGACTTACAGTCGAGGAGTGGATGGGCATTTTCCTCAATTGCTTTTCCATGTGTAGCCCAGCGCGTGTGACCAATACCCGTAGTCCCAACTAGAGCGGGTTCAGCGCGCAAGCGATCCTGAAGTAGGGAAATTTTACCAGCAGTCTTAGTGGATTCAATGTAGTTAGCCTCGCCAACAATCGCTATACCTGCGCTGTCATATCCTCTATATTCCAGACGTTCAAGCCCGCTCGCGAGTATTCCAACGGCTGGTTCAGTTCCTGTATAACCGATAATTCCACACACTGGGTTTCACCTAGGTTTCGATTTTTCAACTATATTGTTACGTGAGACATTCACTGTCTGATTCGCGGTATATCCCTTGATAGGCATCAGGGAGGGTGTTAGCAATTCTATGCATAATCATGCGGGTCGTGCTTTCCAATTCACTTTTGGTTGGACTCGAATTCAGATTGTCTGACACGAAGGGCTCTCCGACTGCAATGTGAATTTTACCTGTTGGGAAGACAAGATGCCATAGGTTGTCTAAATTCTCCGTTCCGGTAATACCTACAGGGATAACAGGGGCGCCAGTTTGAAGCGCGAGTAAAGCACATCCATTTAAACCTATGTGCATGCCATTACGATGCCGGGTCCCTTCGGGGAAAATCCCAACTATTTCATTATTACTTAACGTGTCTATACTCCAGCGTATCGCATTGTTATCGTGGCCGCTGCGCGATATCGCATGAGCTCCATAAGCAGTCAGGAATTTCCTAACAAATAAGTTCTTGAACAAAGAATTCTTAGCGAGAAAACGAACCCGCCTTGGTATAGCTTGAGCTACGATAGCTGGGTCTATGATGCTCAGGTGGTTTGAAGCCACGATAATTGGCCCCACTTGTGGAACGCGTTCCTGCCCACTAATAGTCAATTTAGCGAACAAGCATAAGACGATCTTGAAGGCTTTATTTGACACAACATATGTTAAATTCATACTCTTGCTTCCAAGGTCATTGTGTTATTGCTTTAGCAAAGTTCAGTATAATCTCGTAAACTTGCTCAAACGTGAGAATCGTAGTGTCAATCCTAGTGACGCCATGTCCGACATATAAGGGCGAGGTTGTTCGTGTTGAGTCGATTGTATCTCTCGCTTGAATGAGATCAGAGGAGCTAGGCAAATTACTGGCTATTGAGTTGATTTGGTTGCTTCTGCGGCGATTTCTTTCTTCTAACGATGCATCTAGGTAAATCTTGATTTCTGCTGATGGTAAAACAACTGTTGTGATATCCCGACCAATCATTACTGTCCTCTTATCTCTTGCTATAGAACGTTGCCATGCAACGAGAGGAGCTCTGACCTCAGGTATCATTGCTACTTCTGAAACAATGTTGTTAATAGTTTCGGTATGTAATACATTGGTGAGTAGAAATCCGTTAACTAATAACTGACTCTCAATGCCTTGATCATCTGCGCTTAGATTGAATGTGGTTTCAGTAGTCAGCTTGGCGATAGCAGATTGTTGATTTGTGGGAATGCTATTTTGTATAGCGAGGTATGCGATTCCCCTATACATAATGCCAGTATCAACAAAGCGGGCATCAAGATGCTTTGCTAGCGCGAGGCCAATTGTTGTTTTACCAACCCCTGCTGGTCCGTCTATGGCGATACTATAGTGAAGCCCCGTTTTCTCCATTGAATCCACCGCTGAACCTAGTAAGTACCTCAATTATATTGGGTTGACCAAGAACTCACAAGGTAATTGCATATACGGGTGTACAATGAGTCTTGCAGTCAGGCAATAAATGTAAATATCTCCCCATAGTTCAAAATGCGAGGTAGCAGATAATGCGAAGTATAATTCCGGTTGCGACGTGGATTACTTTAGCCTGCGTGGTAAGTATTGTGGCCGCATCCCAAGACTATTCAAGTTTTGATTTGGCTATTACCGGGTGGATTCAGGGAAACTTGCTCAATTCGTTTGAAGGCGTTGCGAAGGCATTTCACTGGTTTGGGACCACGAAGTTGGGACTCTTAGAGATTGCAGCAGTTGCAGGTATGTTCGCAATCAGAAGAGAATGGGTTTATGCGGGTTGGTCAGGGGGCTTGCTAGTTCCAAATCTTATTGCGAAAGCATTAAAATCTCTGATTGCTAGACCTCGGCCAGATGCTGGCCTTGTGTATATATCGGTGGATTCGGCAAGTGGCTATTCTTTTCCGAGTGGACATATGGTTCATTTCACATTACTTCTTGGCATCATTCTTTATTTTGGGTTGTTACCAAAGCTCTCTGGAGCATCAAGAATACTGGTGGCGGTAGGGACCGCAATGATTCTTGCTATCATTGGAATTTCCCGTGTTCTCCTTGGAGTACACTGGGCAAGCGATGTTATCGGTGGTGTTATTTGGGCTGGCGCCTTCCTTTCGGTGATCATTTATCTCGATCGATGGATAAGCCCCAAGTTACTCAAAAAATAGATTCGGAGTCGATTCAAACATGAATTGGATTGATGCAGTTGTATTGATAGTTGTGTTAGCGTCAACCTTTGTCGGTTGGCGAACTGGGATACTGAAAACAGCATTCACGGTTTCAGGAATGCTGATAGGTTTTTTCCTTGGCACAAACGATGGTGTAGGAGAATTCTTTCTTAAAGTGGTAGACGACAAGAGCCTGGCGTCATTCTTGAGTTTCCTAATTCCTTTTACGCTTACAATGGTAATGGCTCGGATATTGTGGACGATAATGCGAAAGACGCTTCAATTTGTCATGCTTGGATGGATTGATGGAGCTATCGGGGCAGTGCTTGGAATGATTATTTCTGCATTGACCCTCTCCGTGGGAACTATTGCTGTGTGTAAATTAGGGATCTCAGTTGTTGTGGCAGCGATAAGTGAATCAATATTTGGTACGACCCTGGTCAGTTTCAGTGTAAATATGATTTCGATTCTTGTGAGGTTGTTAGGGAACGGGGTAAGCATAAACATACAGTCATGCCTGTAGCGATGTGTGGTATGTGACAGCTAGCTATGACGTTGACAATAGTATGTTTGGATAGTACGTTTGCAATTCAATAGCCATAGAAGTCAATTGATAGATAGGTAGACAGTGCGGGAAGACGGGAGATGCTGATGGCGAGCTTGCTATTGTATGATACTACCCTGAGGGACGGTTCTCAACAGGAGGGGATATCTCTTTCCGTTGAAGATAAGTTGAGTATTGCAGCAAAAATTGATGAACTCGGGGTTCATTATATTGAGGGTGGATGGCCTGGGGCTAACCCCAGGGATGATGAATTCTTCAAGCGGGTGCGTGAGGTGAAATTCAAACACGCAAAGCTCGTGGCATTTGGGAGTACTAGAAAAGCTGGGGGGGTTGCGAAAGACGATCAAGTA
>Ga0114999_10006937_pt1 | contig 12932 bp, 12 predicted proteins | sample ArcticOcean_MG_C_3_FD_89820 | JGI IMG/M metagenome (GOLD analysis project Ga0114999, IMG submission 89820) | Marine microbial communities from western Arctic Ocean - ArcticOcean_MG_CB8_126 | ecosystem: Environmental > Aquatic > Marine > Oceanic | place: Arctic Ocean: Canada Basin | collected...
ATCGTTACCGTAAACCTTGCTAAGAACATCTTGTATTAGTTTGTTTCTCTTTTTAATATTATTATATTGCTTTATTATTATATTTATCTTTTCGCCTAACTCAGAACATGCCCAACCAAGGTGAGTTTCTAAAATTTGACCAACATTCATCCTGCTTGGAACACCTAAAGGATTTAAACAAACATCTACAGGTTTTCCATTTTCCATATACGGCATATCTTGAACCGGGACAATTTTACTAATAACTCCTTTATTACCATGTCTTCCCGCCATCTTATCTCCGGGTTTTAAAGGTCTTTTAACAGCAACAAAAACTTTAACCATTTTAAGTACGTTTGGTAAAAGATCATCACCTTGTTGAATTTTTTCTACTTTATCGTCAAATCTTTCTTTGATGTCTTTTTTAACGTTTGTGTATTGTTCTTTAATAATTTTTAGATCATCGTTTGTCTTTTGTTCAGTAAATTGTAACTTCCAAATTTCGTTTAAACTGAGATCTTCTTTTACTTGTTTGCTATCATCAGATAACTTTTTATTTTTAATCATTTCCTCTGCACGAGTTTTAATATTTCTCTCGAGAATTTCTTCTTCTACAGTCATATCCTCTTGGACTGACTCAATTTCAGATCTTTGAATAGCAGTAGATCTTTCATCTCTTTCAATTCCATGTCTATTAAATACCCTTACATCAATTACTGTACCAGTACTTCCTGGTGGCATTTTTAATGATGAATCTCTAACATCGGTAGCTTTTTCACCAAAAATTGATCTAAGAAGTTTTTCTTCAGGATTAGATATGCTGTCTCCTTTTGGAGTTACTTTACCAACTAATATATCTCCAGCTTTAACTTCAGCTCCAATATAAACAATTCCTGATTCATCTAAGTTTCTTAAAGATTCTTCACTAATATTAGGTATGTCTCTTGTAATTTCTTCAGTTCCTAGCTTTGTATCTCTTGTCATTAATTCATATTCCTCAATATGAACTGACGTAAAGACGTCGTCTGTAACGCATCTTTCAGATATCAAAATTGAATCTTCAAAATTGTAACCAAGCCAAGGCATAAACGCTACGGTAACATTTTTACCTAATGCCAATTCACCTAATTTAGTTGACGGACCATCAGCGATAATGTCACCCTTTTTAATTACATCACCAACTTTCACTAAAGGTTTTTGATTAATGGTAGTATTCTGATTTGATTTTTGAAATTTAAATAAATTATAAATATCAACACCAGATTTAGAAAGGTCTTTTTCAAAAGCTTTTACAACAATTCTTTTACCATCAATTTTATCTACTACGCCATCTTTGTTAGCTACTATTGTAACGCCAGAATCTATGGCTACATCTCTTTCTATACCAGTTCCAACTAATGGAGATTCAGGTATCATTAAAGGAACAGCTTGTCTCATCATGTTAGATCCCATCAAAGCTCTGTTTGCATCGTCATTTTCTAAAAAAGGTATTAGCGAAGCTGCTACAGAAACTAATTGTTTTGGGGAAACATCGACAAAATCAACAGTCTCTGGTTTTGCTAAAATAAAATTCAATGATTTTCTGCAGGAAACAAGTTCTTCCGTTAAATGTCCGTCTTTATCTATTTTTGAATTAGCTTGTGCAATTGTATATTTTTCTTCTTCTATAGCCGACAAATATTCTATTTTATCAGTTACTACACCTTTGACATATTTTCTATAAGGGCTTTCAATAAAGCCATATTTATTGACTCTAGAAAATGTTGCTAAACTATTTATTAATCCAATATTCGGACCTTCCGGTGTTTCAATAGGACAGATTCTTCCATAGTGTGTTGGATGGACATCTCTAACTTCAAATCCCGCTCTTTCTCTAGTAAGACCTCCTGGTCCTAAAGCTGAAACTCTTCTTTTGTGAGTTATTTCAGATAAAGGATTGGTTTGATCCATGAATTGAGATAGCTGAGAGGTAGCAAAAAAATCTTTAAGTGCTGAAGTTATTGGACGTGGGTTTATTAAATCTTGAGGCATTGCAGACTCAACTTCTAACAGAATTGACATTTTTTCTTTTATAGCCCTCTCCATTCTCAAAATTCCAATTCTGAATTGGTTTTCAACTAGTTCTCCAACAGATCTAACTCTTCTATTTCCTAAATGATCTATATCATCAACTACGCCTTTGCCATCTTTAAGGTCAAGCATATGTTTAACTATTGCTACAATATCTTCATTTCTTAAAATAGCGATATCATCACTACATTTTAAATGAAGTTTGCTATTTAATTTTACTCTTCCAACGGCAGAAAGATCATAACGTTCAGATGTAAAGAATAACTTATTAAAAATTTCATTTGCCACCTCAAAAGAAGGCGGCTCTCCTGGTCTTAAAACTTTGTAGATATCATTTACCGCCTCAACTTTAGAATTGTTTTTATCAATGTTTAGCGTATCGATTAGGTAGGGTCCTTTAGTGATAGGATCTATCTCAGCAATTTCAATTTTAGTAATATTGAATTTTAAAATATCTTCTAAGCTTTCTTGATCTATACATCCGCCAGATTTTAGAAAAACCTCATTATCTGTTGGGTTTAATAAATTATTTTTAACATATTTGTCTATAAAATAATCAGAGGTGAATGAGACATTTTTTAATCCATCGTCAAAAAGTTTTTTAGCTATAGCTAAGTTTATTTTTGAACCTTTTTTTAAAACCTTCTTTCCATTTTTAGCATCGATTAAATCTGTTCTTAATTTGATTGGACGTTCATATTCGTTAGGGTTGAATTTTGCATGCCAAAGATTTTCTCCTTTATTAAAACTAAATACTTTAAAATCATAAAATAAGTCTAACATTTCACTTCTTTTATATCCCAATGCATATAACAAAGTTGTAATTGGAAGCTTTCTTTTTCTATCAATTCTAAAATATAATAGATCTTTAGGATCATACTCAAAATCTAACCAAGATCCCCTATTTGGAATTATTCTACAATTAAAAAGAAGTTTGCCGCTAGCGTGAGTTTTTCCTTTATCATGGTCGAAGAAAACACCAGGACTTCTGTGCATTTGATTTACTACTACTCTTTCAACACCGTTAATTACAAAAGTACCACTTGGTGTCATTAAGGGAATGTCACCCATATACACTTCTTGTTCTTTCGCTGATAAAACTTGCTTTGTATTTTTATCATTATTGATGTCATATATAACTAATCGCAATGTAGGTTTTAATGATGATGCATAAGTCAAATCTCTTTGACGGCATTCGTCAACATTAAATTTTGGCTTTTCTAAACGGAAAGAAAGATATTCTAGGGTAGCTTTATCTGACAACTCTTCAATTGGAAAAATATCTTTAAAAACTTTATTAAGGCCTTTATGGACAATTTTTTCATCCAGTTTTTCATTACTATCTGCGGTTAAAAATTGTTCGTAAGACTTTTTTTGAACACCAATAAGATTTGGAATTGATAAAATTTCTTTTAGTTTTCCAAAATTCTTTCTTATACTTTTTTTTTCAGTAAAAGATAAATCCATGTACAATATTACATCTTACGATGTAATCTAAATTTTAATATTAAAAAAATACTATTTTAGTTCTACTTTAGCTCCAGCTGCTTCTAGTTTTTTCTTGGCTTCCTCTGCATCTTTTTTTGGAACGCCTGTTTTAACTTCTTTTGGAGCTGCTTCAACTAAATCTTTTGCTTCTTTTAAACCTAATCCGGTAATTGATCTAACTTCTTTAATTACATTAATTTTTTTATCCCCAAAAGAAGTAAGAAATATAGTGTACTCAGATTTTTCTTCTGCCTCAGCACCTGCTACTGGAGCGGCCGCCGCTACTGCTGTTGCTGCGGTTACACCCCATTTTTCTTCTAATTGTTTTGAAAGATCTGCTGCTTCAACTACTGTTAATTTTGATAAATCATCTATAATTTTATTTAAATCTGCCATTGAAAACTTTCTATAAGGTTAATTTTTTTTGCTCTTTGCGAGGGCCAAAATAGCAATTTTTGAGCCAGGTGCAAGTAAAATACTTATTATTTTTTGTGCTGGAGCAGTTAAAATACCTATAATTTGGGCTTTAGCCTCATCTAAAGTAGGGAGTGTGGCAATTTTTTCCACCTCTTCGACTGAAAGAGGTTCCTGATCCATGATTCCGCCTATAATTTTCAAATTTGAATTTTTCTTAGCAAATTTTGTCAAAACCTTAGCGGATATTATTGCATCTTCTGAAAAAGCTACTGCAGTAGGTCCAGAAAATAAGTTTTCTAGTTTTTTGAATTTACTGCCTTCTAATGCCAGTTTTGTAATTCTATTTTTTGTAATTTTAAAAAGTATTCCATGTTTTCTCATTTCAGATCTTAGTTCATCAATTTGTTTAACTGAAAGACCTTGATAATGTGTTATTAATATAGAACTATTTTTTTGGAAAAAACCTTTCATTTTCTTTATGTATGTTTTTTTTTTAATTTTATTCATCATAAATGCTAATCGTTTAATTTTAATTGATATGAGATGCCCATAGTGGAAGTTAAAAAAGCAGACATAATATAATCACCTTTAATAACAGCAGGTTTTGCTTTTAATATTATATTTTTAAAAACATCATAATTTTCTTTAATTTTTTTATCAGTAAAACTCTTTCTTCCAATTGATGCAGAAACGTTTCCATCTTTATCATTTTTTATTTCTATTTGACCTGATTTAATTTTTTTTACTGCATTACCAACATCGTTAGTGACGGTTCCAAGTTTTGGGTTTGGCATTAAACCTTTGGGACCAAGAACTTTACCAAGTTTAGCTATTTTTTTCATCATTTCAGGTGTTGCTATAAGTGTATCAAAATTTATTTTACCATTAGTAATATCACTAATTAAGGTTTCAGATTCAAAAAAGTCTGCACCAGCTGTCTTAGCTTCACTTGACTTGCTGCCATCACATAAAACAGCGATTTTAATTTTTTTTCCATTACCGTTTGGAAGATTTACTATCGTTCTTAAAGTTGCCTCTTCCTTTTTGTTTTTTAAATTTAGTTTAAACGATATATCTACAGATTCATCAAATTTAGTAGTACAATTAGCTTTAACTTTCTGTATAATATTGTCAAAAGTTTCAATATTTTTATTTTTTGAAATTTCAATTAATTTTTTAAACCTTTTTGATGATTTTTTCATTAGTCTTTAACCTCTATTCCCATGGACCTTGCGGATCCTGAAATAATTTTTACTGCCTCCTCTATGCTGTGTGCATTTAAGTCTTTCATTTTTTCTTCTGCAATTTTTTCAGCTTGTTTTTTTGTTATAGATCCTGCTACCACTCTACCAGGTTCTTTGGAGCCACCTTTCAACTTTGCAGCTTCCTTTATAAAATGTGAAGCGGGTGGAGATTTTATAATGAAATCAAACTTTTTATCTTTATAAACTGTAATGACAACTGGAACAGGTTTTCCCATGAAATTTTTTGTTTTTTCGTTAAATGCTTTACAAAATTCCATAATGTTAATTCCTCTTTGTCCAAGAGCTGGTCCAACAGGTGGTGCAGGGTTTGCCTGACCTCCTTTAATTTGTAGTTTTACGTATCCTGTTATTTCTTTTGCCATATTTTTATGATTTTTCCACTTGATTATACTCTAATTCTATTGGAGTAGGTCTACCAAAAATTGAAACAGACACTTTTAGTCTAGATTTTTCTTCATCAACTCCTTCAACTAAACCTGTAAAAGAAGCAAAGGGACCTTCACATACTTTAACTTGTTCACCGATATCGAAACTAACACTAGGTGTTGGCACTAAAGATCCTTCTTTAATATTTCCTAAAATTTTATCAATTTCATTATCTGAGACTGGAACTGGTTTTCCTGTAGTACCTAAAAATCCAGTTACTTTCTGTATATTTTTAATCATATGATAAAGCTCTTTGTTCATTTCCATTTTAACTAAAACATAACTTGGAAAATAATTTTTTTTTACCTGTACTCTTTTACCTCTTTTTACTTCAGTAACTTCATGTATTGGAACTAAAACTTCGCTAATTTTATCATCCAATTTTTTAACTTTTATAGTATCTTTTAAAGTTTCAGCAACTTTTTGCTCAAAACCAGAGAAAGTTTGAACTATATACCAGTTATTCATACTAAAAATTAATAGTTAAAATTAAATCTAATAGAAACTTATAAATTTGATCAAGTAATAAGAAGAATATTGAAGCTAAAGTGGCTAAAACAAAAACCATAAAAGCTCCTAGCATAACTTCCTTTTTTGAGGGCCAGGTTACCTTGAAAGCTTCTTGCTTAACACTTTGAACAAATTTAAACGGATTTATCATTTTTTTAATTCCTTTATGGCAGGAGCGGAGGGAATCGAACCCCCAACCTCCGGTTTTGGAGACCGGCGCTCTACCAATTGAGCTACGCTCCTAGTAGCTTATTTTATAATTTTAGTTACCACTCCAGCTCCAACTGTTTTACCACCTTCTCTGATTGCAAAATTTAATTTTTCATTCATCGCAATTGGTGTAATTAATTTAACAGTAAATTTAGCGTCATCGCCAGGCATAACCATTTCAGTTCCTGATGGTAAAGTCACTTCTCCCGTAACATCAGTTGTTCTAAAATAAAACTGTGGTCTATATTTTGTAAAGAAAGGCGTGTGTCTACCACCTTCATCTTTTTTCAAAACATACGCCTGAGCTTCAAATTCTGTATGAGGAGTAACTGAGCCAGGTTTTGCTAATACTTGACCTCTTTCAATGTCTTCTCTTTCAACACCTCTTAACAAAGCTCCTATATTATCGCCAGCTTCACCTGTATCTAAAATTTTTCTGAACATTTCTACCCCGGTGATAACAGTTTTTTTAGTTTCTCTTATACCAATTATTTCAAGCTCCTCGCCTGTCTTAACAACACCTTGTTCGACACGTCCTGTAGCTACAGTTCCGCGACCTGAAATTGAAAAAACATCTTCTATTGGCATCAAGAAAGGTTTATCTTTTGGTCTTTCGGGTTGAGGTATAAATTCATCAACTGCTTTCATTAATTCCAATATAGAATTTTTTCCAATAGCTTCGTCTTTGCCTTCAACAGCAGCAAGAGCGGAGCCTTGAATAATCGGTGTCTTATCTCCAGGAAATTTATATGAAGTTAAAAGTTCCCTTACTTCTTCAACAACTAAATCTAAAAGTTCTTTATCTTTAACTTGATCAACTTTATTTAAGTACACAACTATTGAAGGAACACCAACTTGTCTTGCTAAAAGTATATGCTCTTTAGTTTGAGGCATTGGACCATCAGCAGCGTTAACCACTAAAATTGCACCATCCATTTGTGCCGCTCCAGTTATCATGTTTTTTACATAATCAGCGTGACCTGGACAATCTACGTGAGCGTAGTGTCTTTTTTCAGTTTCATACTCGACGTGTGCAGTTGAAATAGTTATCCCTCTTTCTTTTTCTTCGGGAGCTTTATCAATTTGGTCGTAAGCAACGAACTCTGCTCCGCCAGTTTCAGCTAAAACTTTTGTTATAGCTGCTGTTAAAGTAGTTTTACCATGATCAACATGTCCAATTGTTCCTATGTTACAATGGGGTTTATTTCTTTCAAATTTTTTTTTCTCAGCCATTTTTTTCCTCTTTAAATCCTTTTTTTAATAATACTTATTTTTAAACTTGGAGCGGGTGAAGGGAATCGAACCCTCACGACCAGCTTGGAAGGCTGGTGTTCTACCATTGAACTACACCCGCTTATTCCCAAACTTAACACACTCTTTATTACAACCAAAACTTTACCGCTCCTGGTGGAGGGGGAAGGATTCGAACCTTCGAAGACCGGAGCCAACAGGTTTACAGCCTGCCCCATTTGACCGCTTTGGTACCCCTCCATAAAGTTGGAGGTTACCGATGCAATAAAGCTTTATTCAACAAGGTTTTATAAGCATTCTCATACTTAATTGCAATAAATGATTTTGCCTAATAATGTGCTATTAATCATAATTATTTGGTAAAAACATGAAAAAAACAAGCTTTTTAATCATTGGTAAGCACGCTGTTACAGAAGCGCTAAGAAACCCAAATCGTAAGGTTTTAAAGGTTTTTTTAACTGAAAGTTCAAAAAAAAAACTAAATGTTGAAAACCAAAACCTTAATTTATTCAAAGGGGTTACTTTAATTTATAAAACTAAAAAAGAACTAGATCGTTTATGTTCAAAAGATGAGATATCTCATCAAGATTTAATAGCAGAAATTGAACATCTTGAAGAAACAAAAATAAAAGATTTTATTAATAATAATAAAGAAGAAGAAAAAATGACTTTTGTTGCTCTAGAAGAAGTCACAGACCCTAGAAATATAGGATCTATTATAAGAAGTGCAGCTTCTTTTAATATTGATGGACTGATTGTAAAAGAAAGATCTTTCCCCGCAGAAAGTAAACTTTTATATAAAAGTGCAAGCGGGTGTATGGAACATATAAATATATTTAAAGTTTCAAATATAAGTTCAACACTCAAATACTTAAAAACAAGAAATTTCTGGATATGTGGCTTTGACAAAGATGGAAGCAAAGATTTTACAAAGCATGATTGGAAAGGAAATAATGTATTGCTATTTGGTTCAGAAGGTTATGGCTTAAAATATCAGACGACAAAGAATTCCGATTACTTGCTCAAAATTTTAATTAATAAAAACATAGAAAGCCTGAATATATCAAATTCAGCAGCTGTAGTATTTCATTATATCGACAATTTAAGGAAATAAAATATTAATTAGGTTATGTAATTTTTTTCATATTTCTAGAAAAAAAATTAAGTTTTTTTAGAAATATGAAAATAATTTTAATTTCTTTTAATAATTTCAAATTTAAACCCAAACCTAAAGCATTTAAGCTTCCAATAGCTAAAGATTTTGTTGATTTAGAAAAACCATTAATTGATGCATCGAAGCAACCATTTACCGTTAATGTATCAAAACCAAATTCATTTTTAAAAATAAAAAATAAAGATTGACTGTGCATACTTATGTCAAATTCAAAATTCTTATATTCAGATAATCCATCAAAAATAGAGTATATATATACTTTCTTATGATCATAAAGATTTATTTTAATAGGTTGAAAAAAATTCAATATTTTAGTTTTGCTCAATATGTATATAAGGAACTTTGAATTTTTTTTAAATATTTTGTTTCTATAGGAAATAAATGCTTCTTTAAGATTATCTATATAAATACTTTCGTTAAATTGATCTTTTTTATTATTATTAATTTCTTTATAGTTTTTTCTCCAAGAATCTAAAGATAATACATTTTGCCTTAATTTTTGACATTCTTGAATCTCACCAGGGTATAAAAAAATAATGTTTAGGTTACTTGATGAAAAGAAATTTTTTACCTTATCTGGAGTATTAATTGAATCATTCATATAAAAATTCAACTCATTTGAAAAATATACAAAACTTGCAAATGGTATTATTGATTTGCAATTTAATATAGTTGCTTGATTTTTTATAGTTTTTAACTTTTCCATAGATGCTTTTTCTCTATAATCTTTTCTTTCAATTCCACCCTTCCAAGCAGCATAACTGAACTGAGTTAACAGCAGATCAAAAGAGCCATGTTTCTTTTTAAATTTCTTTATTTCTCTTTCATCACGTAACGGGCAGTCATTTAAATTTAATATTTTTAAATTTGGTGTTTTTATTATTAAAGAGGAATCTATAAAATCATGTTTTACAATTTGAATCTCAACTGAACTACCTAATTTAACTTTTTCATCTTCATAAAATTCTTTAACTGATAATCCTAATTTTTTTAAAAAGTTAATAATTCTTTTATCTTTTGTATGCTGAAAAATGATTTTAATATTATTATTTTTTATAATCTTTTGATTCTCTTTATTCAAAAAAAAATTTGTACTAAAATGATCAGGATGCTCGTGCGATATATATATATGAGATGTTCTTGATAAAATGCCTGAGATCTTGTTGTTATCAAATTCGTGTATCAATCTCCACCCATTATGGAATACAGAGCCCATATACCAAGGGTCAGATAATATACTAGTTTTACCGTGTGAAATTAAAACCGAAGCATGATTAATTAATTCTATATTTGTTTTTTTCATTAATTAAAGTTATGTTTTATAAAATCTCTGAGCTGATCCCAAATTATTACTTTTAAAAACTGAAGGTATAAACTTCCGAACATCATCGCCATCGACATTTATACACTTTATAAATTTCCAAAATGATGAATCTATTGATGATATTGTATTAATTTCCTCACCTTCATTATCTATCTTGACAATATCAATCATACTATTTTTCCTTAAAATTTTTTCAATACAGGTATTTATGTCAACAACTTCACATTTTTCTTTTCCAACATAATCAAAACTGTTATCTTTTATTTTTATAGATGAATAAACTCCGCTTTTTTCCAAATTCAAATGTGCAAAACCATTATAATTACTCACTGCTAAATTGTGAACATAAATCCTAGGTTTAAATTTCTGTAAATTAGATTTAAGTCTTTTAAAATTTTCTGCTGAAGGTTCGTAACAATAAACAATGCTTTGAGTATTTCGAGAAAGCCAGTAAAGCGTGGAGAGACCAATATTGGAACCAACATCAAGTACAGTTTTAAAATTATTAGTTGTAACATAATCTTGCCTACAAAAAATTAGGTTAAATGTAGAAAAATCATTTGCTGAATACAATTCAACATCATGCATACCAGTTGGTGATTTAAATTTAATAATTTTTGGGTACTTACCAGTAGAAAAAATCTCTTTATATATTGATTTAATCGGTTCTGTATGAACTTTATTAAACGTGAAGATCGCTTTCCAATTTTGCATTGAAAAAGATCTTTCTAAAAAAGTCCTAATATTTCTTCTTCCAATTTTCATTTCTATTAATTATTAATATAGATAAAACTTGAAGAATAAACTAAAATCTTTTATAGGATAATCCTACGCCCTCATAGCTCAATTGGTAGAGCAACTGATTTGTAATCAGTAGGTTCGCGGTTCGAGTCCGTGTGAGGGCACCAAGAAAGTATATTATGCCTATAAGAAGAACTAATAGATTAAATCAAAAACAATGGCTTAGAGAAAATAAAAATCTTAAAATTTTAGATTTAGGGTGTTCCCCAGTTAATTATTGGGTAGAAGCAAATCATTTTGCTGACATAGAAGATCATACTGAACATTTTAATAAATTAAATTTAAATTACACATACTTGAAAGCTAATGAAAAACTTCCGTTTAAAGATAAAGAATTTGATTATGTTATATCATCACATGTATTAGAACATGTTCCGGATCCAATGATGATGAAATCAGAAATGGAACGTATTGCTAAGTCTGGATACATAGAGTTACCTACTAAGTTGAATGATAATATGGTTTTTGGTTGTGATGAAGAGGATTTGGGACATAAATGGTGGTTTGAATTTGATGATGACAATCAAAAATTAGTTTTTGCAAAAAAAATTGACGCTTTAGAAAAATTTGTAAGTGTCGGTTCGGTATTTAAGTTAGTAAAAATATTTGAAGATAGTTTTATAATACAATTATATTGGTCTGATAATATCAATATGGGGAAAAGACCTCCTTATGAATTAAATAAAAAAATTAATTTTTTAACACTAGTAAAAAAGTTTTATAGTAAAAAAATTAGAGTTTTAATTTCTATTTTAAAAAATATTTTTAAAAAATAAAAATATTATTTATGAATTTTAGTTTACTTCTTTTCTAATCTGCTCAATTTTAATTTTTTTATGTAAGCTACTATTTGGGTCGTAAAGTAACTTAAATTTAATAAAATTTTTAGTTTTTACTGTCGCTGATTTTATATTTCTAATCTCTATATTGTCAGCAACAATACTGATTGGACGTTTTTTTACATTTAAATTTATTATTTTAACTTTAGATGTTGAGGATAATACTTTCCCTTTCCATCTTCGTGGTCTAAATGGGCTTATGGGTGTCACTGCAATTTTTTTTGAATTTAAAGATAATATAGGTCCGTGAACGGATAAATTGTAAGCTGTGCTGCCAGCAGGAGTAGATAAAATAACTCCATCGGCAATTAATTTTTTAATAAGAATATTTTTTCCATTAATTATTTGCAAAGATGCAGTTTGTCTACTTTGTCTAAATAAAGAAACATCATTAATTGCGTATAATGAAAAAAGTTTATTTTTTTTATTAGTAGCCTTAACTTCTAAAGGTGAAATAGATACCATTTTTGCTTTCGAAATTCTTTTAACAATATTAGTTTTATTGAATTTATTCATAAGAAAACCAAAAGTACCTCTGTTCATACCGTAAAAAGGTTTTTGAAATTTTTGATATTTTTTTAATGTTTTGAGCATAAAGCCATCTCCACCAACAACAACTATTACATCACAAAAGAGAGGTGAGTAATTTTTAAAATTGTTAAAAAAATCTTTTTTTAATAATTTTGTTTTGTCAGTTTTATCAATGGCAAAATTTAATTTAATGGTCATTTTAATATTATTGCACTTAAAAGTTTTTAATAGCTTGGTGCCCTCGGCCAGACTCGAACTGGCACTCCCAAAAGGGCAAGGATTTTAAGTCCTTTGTGTCTACCAATTTCACCACGAGGGCACGTTCTTTCTGTTGTTATCAGTCACTTATATAGTACAACAAATTTGTTACGTCTAGGAAAGTTTTCCCTTACCTATTTTTATTAGCAATTAGATAGAGGTACCAAGTGATATAGCTTTTTTGATATAATTTTATTAAATTTCATATTCTAAATTTATCTATTATTTTTTCGTCAAAATCCATTCCAAGTCCTGGGCCATTTGGCAATTTATATGTACCACTATTAGTTGATTTGAATTCAGGATAAAAGTCTTCTTCTAAATCTAAAAAATATCTCTCAATGTAAGTTTCGAAACTAGTTTGTGAGGCCAGGTGCAAAGATGCTAAA
>Ga0114999_10006940_pt1 | contig 12926 bp, 9 predicted proteins | sample ArcticOcean_MG_C_3_FD_89820 | JGI IMG/M metagenome (GOLD analysis project Ga0114999, IMG submission 89820) | Marine microbial communities from western Arctic Ocean - ArcticOcean_MG_CB8_126 | ecosystem: Environmental > Aquatic > Marine > Oceanic | place: Arctic Ocean: Canada Basin | collected...
ATGTATTCACTGCATGGATTAGATGCCCGAATCGGTCCATCCGCGGGGCAGGTGTGCCATTCATTGATTGTTGTATCGAACTGAATCCCGGGATCTGCTGAGGCCCAAGCTGCGTAGGCAATCTCTTCCCATAGTTCAGTTGCCTTGAGCGTCTTGCACGGAACAGGTTTTCTACCTTCCTTTTTCGCTTTTACTTTTTCAACACGCCAGTAAAGATCCCAGTCTTTGTCCTGCTCAACTGCTTCCATGAAGGAATTATTAAGACGGATTGAATTGTTGGCATTTTGTCCTGCAACAGTTTGATATGCTTCAGAATTCCAGTCTGTATCGTATTCTTCAAACAAGACGTCTGTGTAACCCTGCTGGGCCAAATGGATGATACGGTGAACATAGCTGAAAGGCATTTGTGCCAGTCGAGCTTTTTTAGCGACTTTACGCAGGTCCTTATTCAACTTGAGGTCAAACTTTTCAGTTTCATTTCCCCAGGCGTGAATCGCGCGGAATAGTTCGTTGATCAGTTCTTTTATCGTTTTGGATCCTGCCACCAGGGCTGCTACTTTTTGCTCTTCATTAACTTTCCAGTTAATAAATTTTTCAATATCAGGATGATCGGCATCAATACAGATCATCTTTGCTGCGCGACGTGTAGTTCCGCCTGACTTGATCGCACCTGCTGCAGAATCACCAATCTTGAGAAATGACATCAGTCCAGAAGATACACCTCCGCCGGACAGTGGTTCCATATCTCCACGTAAATCAGAAAAGTTGGAGCCTGTTCCTGAACCGTATTTAAAAAGACGCGCTTCACGGGTCCACAAATCCATGATGCCGCCTTCACGCACCAAATCGTCTTTGACTGACTGGATAAAGCACGCATGCGGCTGCGGTCGCGTATATGCGTCTTTGGAAGGGGTAACTTCTTCGGTTTTTGTGTCAACGTAATAATGTCCCTGTGCAGGACCGTCAACTCCGTAAGCCCAGTTTAGTCCAGTATTGAACCATTGAGGAGAGTTTGGAGCGGCCATTTGGTTGGCCAGCATGTGGCATAATTCATCATAAAAAGAGCGGGCGTCTTCTTCTGTATCAAAATAGTTATTCTTATAACCCCAATAAGTCCAACAGCCTACAAGCCGGTGAAAAACCTCACGTGCGTCAGTTTCTGAAGTGGTGGAATTATCTCCGGAAGTTTCTACTGCTTCCTGTTCCTGCTTTACCTGATCATGTAGAGAAGGTTGCAGCCATGCGGGGATTCCTCTTTCTTTAGCTGCTTTGAGATGTTTAGGAATTCCGGCTTTGCGGAAATATTTCTGTGCCATTATATCAGTTGCTACCTGAGACCAATCTTTTGGTACAGCAACTTTTTCCCACTCTGAGACTACAGAGCCATCCAGATTGCGGATTATTGAACTGCGGTTTTCAAATTCCATCGACTGATATGGACTCTCACCTTCCATGGTGAAGAGGCGTTTAATTTTCATGTATGCCTTTTAGTGTTTTGTATTATAAAATAAAGATGAAGTTTACCCGATCCATGGTTTCCTTCACTGATTAAAGTATACTTAAACGTGTAAAACTTAAAAGCCGGATTCTTAAATATAATCCAGTATATTTTATGCAATAATAATGAAACTATTGCATAGTTTGCTGTCCTTGGGAAAAATAAATCCTGGACTTCGCAAAAAAGCCTGTGACTTAAGTATTTTAGCTTCATAAATTATCAATAAATCACCAGCTCATGTGTTCTATTAATATAAAATAAAACCTTTATATCAGTGAGAAAGAATCTCTCTTGGAGCCGTGCAGAAGAGAATGTTTGTTCTAAGCAAGAACTTCAGCCATAATGCTGATACTGACAAAATCTTTAACTAGATCCGAGATTGATAATTTAGTTCAACTGGCTTATAAAATCAACAAAAAAGTTCTCCTGTTAAATCAAACATCAACAATTAGTTTACTGATATTTAACGTATAAAAAAATGAATTTAGACCCAAAAAATAAAAAAAAATATAGTCTTGTGCCTGCCGTCTATCTTCATATTCCATTTTGCCGGCATATTTGTCCTTTTTGTTCCTTTGCTGTTAGGCGCGACAGAGTGGAATTGCATGAAAAATATATACTCGGAATGCTTGATGAAATAGCAAGACGTGCAGCATGGATGAAAGAAAAAAAACAGATTAATCGTGACGTAAAACTTTCAGGGCATAAATTGCTTGAGTCAATATATTTTGGTGGAGGCACACCTTCCAGTCTCACGATACAGGAGGTTGAACTGTTATTGAGTCAAGTCAGGAATTGTTTTCCTTGCTCTGATCAAGTAGAAATATCCTTTGAAATGAATCCGGAAGATGTAAATCCGGAATATCTGAGTGGACTTGCGGAAATCGGCGTAAATCGGCTTAGTCTGGGAGGTCAAAGTTTCCAGACATTAACTTTAAAGAAGCTGGGACGGATTCATTCCGGCTTAGAATTGCGGGAAGCTGTCAAGGCCATTGCTAATTCAGCAATCGAAAATTGGAACCTTGATCTGATGTTTGGTATTCCGGAACAAAGTATTGCGATGTTCAAGAATGATGTGGTGGAAGCGCTTTCTTATAATCCTTCACATATTTCATTGTATGGACTGGAAATTCATGAAAAGACACCTTTCGGGCAAAATAAGCAGATCCGCAAATGGGACTCAGAACATCAGCAGCAATTCGAAGAAATGTATTTGTGGGCGAATGCTCGTCTGATACAAGCCAGTTTATTTCAATATGAAGTTTCGAACTTTTCCCTAAAAACTAAGGAGGGACGTAATAACTTACTGGTCTGGTCCGGAAATGAATATTTAGGTTTCGGAGTTGGGGCACACTCATATCTAAGTCAAACTCCCTGGGGCAACAAGCGTTCACTAAATACTTACCTCAAAGATCTTGAGCATAATATATGGCCGGTTGATTTTGAAGAGCAGTTGCAGGTGAATGAGCAGGCTGCTGAATCTTTGATGTTGGCTTTACGACAGCCTAAAGGAGTAAATATAGAGCAATGGCAGAAACGTTTTGGTCTGCAGTGGAAAAAACAGCAGCTTGATCTTGTCAACGAACTTTGCGCTGCAGGAAGAGCGTTCCGAAAAGGTCAGTACTTGTGTTTGACAGCAAAAGGAATGATGCTCGCAGACAGAATCACAGTGGAACTAATGCCTTAATTACACATAAAATAAGAAGACAGTAGATTATTTCCATAATTATTATAAAGTTTTTTTTCAGGTAGCCGAAAAGCAAGACAAGGGTTTTACCCGCTGGTTAAATAAAAAGAGTCAACTGCCTGCGGAAGCCTAACACAGGATTAATAATTGGAGAATAAAATGAGAATTCGAAGCAATGCAACTTCTTTGAACACATTACGACACTCAGAAAATAATTTAAAAAAAGTAGAAAATTCAATAAAAAAATTAAGTTCTGGAACAAGTATAAATAGTGGTGCGGACGGACCAGCTACATTAATTGCCTCTGAACGTATGAGAGGGCAAATAGCAGGATTGAGGCAGGCTCACAGTAATAACGAAAGTGCTGTTGCCATGTTTCAAACGGCTGAAGGAGCTTTAAGTGAGTTCAGTAGTATATTGCTGAAACTAAAACAGCTCTCAGTTCATGCTGCAAACGAAGCGGTAAACGATGACGCCATGCTGACTGCAGATCAACAGGAAGTGGATAATATGATTTCCACTCTTGATCGAATTGGAGGTACTGCGACGTTTAACGGAAAAAGTCTACTTGATGGTAGTTTAGGAGCAACCGGAGCAGCAGTCGGTGATAATGTGCGTTTCGTCGGTGCTAAAACATCGACTAAAGATTCTCCAACAGAAGGTTATGAAGTTGATATTGTACAGGTTGCAACCCAGGCTTATAAAAGAGGTAGTGTTCCTTTGACAGTAAATAATATTGGTGAAGGAGTAACCATCTTGTTAAGTGAAGGCGGTCGGAATGTTGAAATAGACACGAAAATGGGTAAGGAGAAAGAAAACATTGAGGAGATTTTAGCAAACCACAAGCAGTTTCCCGCACGCTTTCCGGCAGATCAGGCATCTGCGGATATTCGTGGAGTAGTTATGCAAAGCATTAAAGAAGGAATTGCAGAAAGTGGTTTGGCTTTAGAAGCGTTTGAAACTCCCGAAAAAGCACTTTACATTCGGCACAAGAATTTTGGCACAGAGTCTACTTTTTCAGTTACTTCTAACATTTCAGGATTATTGACAAATAATGCAAATATTGCAGAATTATCTGAAGCAGGTTTGGATGTGGCAGGTAGAATTGGTGGAACATTTGCAAGTGGTAATGGTCAGTATTTAACAGCAATCGAAGGTGCCTCACCGGCTAAGGGTATCACAATACAGTTTGATCGTACAATTGGACTGAAGGAGGTACCGGTAAAAAATGAACAGGGAGATGTGATCGGAACAGAGTTTCTGGAAGAGTCACAGGCCGAAATAGTTGGCTCTCCAGATAATCCGCGTATAGAAGGATTTGTTCACTTGTCACAACAGACAAAAAATGTGACTCTCGGACCTGAACCCGGGATGGAAGATGGTTTCTCTTTTAAGAACATCCGCACGAGTAATCTGGGTCAAGGAGTGGAAAATGAGAGTGAATATAGAAGTCTATTTGATATTGATGTTACCAGCGTACAAGGTGCAAACGATTCAGGCAGACTTATAAATAAAGCGATAGACGAAATATCAACTTACCGTGCTGAAATTGGGGCTTTCCAGAAAAACGTAGTTGAAAGTAATCTTAATTCATTGAGAATTAATGATGAAAACATTACCCAAGGTGAGTCAACGATACGTGATACAGACATGGCAGCAGAGATGTCAAAATTGACAGGCAGTCAGATTTTACTGTCAGCCAGCCAGTCCATGCAGGCACAAGCAAATCAGTTACCGCAAAACGTTTTGCAATTGCTGCAGAATTAATCTTCAGGTTGGTGAAAAAAACTCCTGCCCGATGTTCTGCTTTAGAACTTCCTAAACTCCCAAATAGCGATGTTGGATTTCTTTGTTTGTGCTCAAAAGTTTTGAGTCACCTGTCCAGACAACACGTCCCTTTTCAATAATATAATGCCGGTCAGCGAAGCGGGTTAGAGCTTCAATGTTTTTGTCTACTACGAGAATAGACTGTCCGGAAGATTTTAAGCCTTTCAAACATTCCCAAATTTCCATTCTGATTAAAGGAGCAAGACCTTCGGTTGCTTCGTCCAAAATCAATAGTTTAGGGTTTGTCATCAGGGCTCTGCCGATGGCCAGCATTTGTTGTTCTCCTCCAGAAAGTTGATTACCCATGTTTTGCGCACGGTCTGGCAGACGCGGAAAGAGTTCAAAAACACGTTCCAGATTCCAGGGATGCCGGTTTTTTAAGCGGTTAGAGGCGGTTGCTACGAGGTTTTCGACTACACTCAAATTCGGAAAAATCTGTCGACCCTCAGGAACCAAACCGATTCCAGCCTGTGCAACACGGTGTGCAGGCCATTCACGGACTTGATTTCCTTCAAATTTTATTTCACCTGAATGTGCTTGTAATAACCCCATGATTGAATGGATAGTGGTGGTTTTTCCCATCCCATTTCGTCCGAGCAAAGTTACCACCTCTCCGTCATTTACCTGCAGATCAATGCCAAACAATGCCTGACTTCTGCCATATGCAGATTCCACTTTTTTAAGTTCAAGCATGACTATCTCCGTCACCGAGATATGCAGCTTGTACCTCCGGATTTTTGCGGATGTCTTCCGGAAAACCGGTTGCGATTTTACGTCCATAAACCAGAACAGTGATTTGGTCTGCCAGAGTAAAAACAACATCCATATCATGCTCAATCAACAGAATAGTCAGTTTCCCTTTCAGACCTTGCAGAATTTCAACCATGGCTGTTGATTCTTCCTGTCCCATTCCTGCCATTGGCTCGTCTAGCAGCAACATTTTGGGTTGTGTTGCAAGAGCCATTGCAATCTCCAGTTGACGGTGTTCACCATGAGAGAGTTGTCCTGCAATGATATTGGCACGAGATGACAATCCAACTTGTTCTAAAACAACTAAAGCAGGATCACGCAATTCAGCATCTCTACGGGCATCTTTCCAGAAATGAAATGAATGTCCGGTTTTTGCTTGCACTGCAAGTGAGACATTATCCCAGGTTGTCATGTCTGAAAATATATTTGTAATTTGAAATGAGCGAGCTAATCCAAGTGCAGAACGAAGATGAATAGGAATTTGGGTAATGTCTTTACCATCAAAAATAATAGTTCCGGAATCCGGTTTTGTTTCACCGCTTATTTGCTGAATCAAAGTAGTTTTGCCAGCACCATTTGGACCAATAACTGCGTGTAAATTTCCAGTTTCAACCTGAAAAGAAAGACTGTCTGTCGCCAATATTCCACCGTATGATTTTACCAAAGAATTTATTTCTAGCATTTCAGTTTTCCTCTGCTTTCTTTTTCAGAAAATAGTTTTGCCACCATCGGTCTAAGCCGACAAGTATTCCGTCTATACCTCCGCGTGCGAAAATGACAACCAGAACCAGCATTGGACCAAAAAATAATTGCCAATATTCGGTAACTCCTGAAAGCAGTTCTTCTAATAAAAGAAACGCAACTGCACCAATCACTGGGCCAAAAAGTGTGCCTATTCCACCCAGAACTGTCATGATGATTAAATCACCTGAGCGTGTCCAATGCATCACCGAAGGACTAACAAAATCAGTCTGGTTTGCTGATAATACTCCGGCTAAACCGCAAATTGCTCCGGCGATCACAAAGGCCACAAGTTGGTAGCGGTAAACGGGAAAACCTATTGATTTCATTCTTTGTTCATTAGATTTAGTTCCACGAATCACCTTACCAAAACGGGAATTGGTCAAACGGTGTGTCAGATACAAACTAGCAACTAAAACAAAAAAATTGAGATAATAGAGAGAGTTGTCATTTGAGAGATCGAACAATCCAAGAAAGTCGCTGCGTGTATAAAGGCTTAGTCCATCATCGCCACCATAATTTTCATTTCCGACTGCAATGAAATAGAACATCTGAGCAAATGCGAGTGTAATCATAATGAAATAAACTCCACGTGTACGCAGAGATATAGCTCCGATGAAAAGTCCTGCCAATGCAGAAGCAGCAACCGCAATTGCTATGTGAATAAAACCGTTACCCATCCATTCCACACCATCTTCAACTGCGTGAAAGGTGCCTATTCCGACAACGTATGACCCAATTCCAAGGTAAACTGCATGTCCAAAACTGACCATTCCACCAAATCCTAAAATCAGATTAAGACTCACTGCACCAATTGAAAGAATTAACATCCGTGAAAACAAGACTGTGTAGAAAGGTTCGTCAATACCGTCTGCAATTAGAGGCACAGCACCCAAGCCGATCATCAAAAGTGTAATAATAGTAGCTCGTGGAGACAATTTCATCTATGCTCCTTTAGGCGGAAAAAGCCCCTGCGGCTTGATTGCTAAAATGAGAGCCATCAAAATATAAATCAGCATTGATGAGATGGCGGGAGCAGCCGTATCTGCAACATCGTTTGACACAAAAAGGCCTAAAATATCCGGCAGAAATGAACGACCAACAGTATCAATAAAACCCACTATTAGGGCAGCCACAAAGGCCCCTTTTATTGATCCAACTCCACCAATTACAATTACCACAAAAGTAATAATCAAGATTCCTTCACCCATGCCAATTTCTACAGTCATGATTGGTGCAGCCATCAAACCGGCCAAACCGGCCAACGCTGCGCCGAGTCCAAAAACAATTGTGTAAAGGAGATTGATGTTAACACCAAGTGCACTGACCATTTGACGGTTACTTGCTCCTGCACGTATCAGCATTCCAATTTTTGTCTTGGAAACCAGTAAATAAAGCAAAAAAGCTGTCAATATACCAACAACAATAATCACTAGCCTGAATGCGGGATAACGGATACCAAAGAAAAGTTCAACACTACCACTGAGCTGTTCCGGAAGAGGAATGTCGAGTCCGATTGGACCCCAAATCAATCTCACAAATTCATTGAAAAATAGAATTAGTCCAAAGGTTGCCAGGACTTGATCCAAGTGACTTCGTGCATAGAGAGTACGTAAGGCGACTGTTTCCAGGATTATTCCAAATAGCATACATGCCGGCAGAGCCAGTAATGCTCCAAGCAGAAATGAATCTGTCCACTGTGTGAAGGTTGCCGCGAAGTAAGCGCCCATCATGTAGAGAGATCCGTGAGCAAGATTGATCAGATCCATAATACCAAAAATCAGCGTCAATCCGGCAGCCAGAAGAAAAAGTAAAATACCGAACTGAAAACCGTTAAGAGTTTGCTCAAGAAGAAGTACCCAGTTCACATGTACCTATGTTGAATAATAAATTTATTAGTTGATTAATTTTAGCTGAAGAACATGTAAAAGTCGTTTAACTGAGTCCTTTCAAACAAGGAGAGAAATCAATTTTATGTTACAGCTCTAATATCATCAAGATTTCTCCATATGGCCGAAATGACAAATCTTGGGCTCAAGAGTTTTTACGACGTCTTCATGGATGGCAGGATAAAGAAATGGAGGGACACAGAGTCCCTCCAAAACACGGAATGTTACCAGGACATCTTACAATCTTTTGCGTAAGGATCTTGGTGGTTGGTATAAACAGTTTTAACAATACTTGTTGTGAAATTTCCATCAGCATCCTTAACAACTTTTCGCAAATAGAAATTTTGAATTGGAAAATGGTTGTTGCCGTACTTAAAAGGTCCACGCACAGACGGGAAATTTGCTTTACGCATGGCATTACGCATTCCATCTTTGTTTGACAAATCACCACCAACAGCGGTTACCGCACTGTTAATCAGCATAATTGTGTCATAAGATTGCGCTGCATAAAAAGTTGGATAGCGTCCGGTTTTTTTGCGATAATCCGCTACAAAGCGTTTGTTAACAGCATTGTCCAAATCCGGTGCCCAGAACTGTGTCATCAAACTGCCTTCTGCCAAATCTTTCAAACGCGGAAGACTTAAGGAATCAACTGTAAATGCAGAATATAAAGGAATCTCACCTTTTAAACCTGCTTGGGAATACTGTTTGAAAAACTGTATTCCATGTTTTCCTGGATAGAAGACAAAAACTGCATCAGGTTTTGCTGCACGAACCTTTGCCAGTTCTGCGGAAAAATCCAACTGTGCCGGAAACTTGGTCATATCTTTTCCAACAATTTTCCCTTTAAATGTTCGTGAAACCCCTTTTACCATGTTTTTCCCTGCCGCATAGTTTGGTGCCATAATGTAGAGATTCTTAATACCAAGTTGGTTTAAGACTTCTCCCATGGCCATCGTGGTTTGGTCGTTTTGCCATGAAGTTGAGAAAAAATCTTCGTGGCAGAGTTTACCTGCAACTGGTCCCGGTCCGGCATTTGAGGTAATCATAAACGGTCCTTTACCGACAACGGAATTTCTTGAAGCCATCAGGACGTGACTCCAAATGTAACCAGTAACAAAATGAACTTTGTCTTTTTTGACCAATTTTTCAGTTTTCTGTTTTCCGACATCTGGTTTAAAGGTGTCGTCTTCATAAAACATTTTAACATCCGAGCCACCCATTTTACGGCCAAGATGATCGAGTGCCAATTCAACAGCATCTCGCATATCATTCCCTATTGCACCTGCTCCACCTGTGAGGGTGGTCACAAATCCAATTTTAACAGTTTCTGCAAATGCAACCTGACTGATCAGCATTACTGCGAGGGAAAGTGTTCCCAATATACCTAATTTCATCATTTATCCTTATTTATAGGTTATAAAATTATTTCCGGACAGTCCGGAAAATCAGCTCCAAATAACTTAGAAGATAGCTCATAGTTCTTTTGCTGTCAACAAAAAAATAAAGTTACTCCTGTTTACCAGTTTATTGAGGAATCACAGCAGTTGCTTCAAGTTCAATTTTACCAGGAGTATCGAGTAAGACCGCGACAAAGCTCATGCTCATTGCTGGAAAATGCCGGCCCATCACACTCTTCCATATTTTACCAATCTTCGAGCGGGCGGCTAAATACGCTGGTTTGTCAAGACAAAACGCGGTGATCCGGCAAATGTGCTCAGGTTTTCCGCCGGCTTTTTCAAGAACCGCCAAAATATTGAGTAAAGCCTGTTCAAATTGTGGAGCAATATCATCGCTACGGAAAATTTGCTTGGCATCCCAGCCTACTTGTCCTGCAATAAAAACAATACGTCCTGCATCTACAGCAATTCCGTTGGAATAACCAATCGGGGCATCCCAACCTTCTGGAAGAATAACATTCATGATAGCTTTTAGATTATTGATTAAGATTTGAAATATTCATCACATCATTACGACGGAATTACAAGATAAACTATCTTTATTGAGCTAACGAAGTACTTCATTGGAATGATTTCGTAAAGCAGCTAATCATCCCAAAAAGAAAAATTATTCAAATCAAGTTTTTAAACGATAAATTCATGATCAAAGTCACTGACTTCAACCTCAGTTTTAACTTTAGGTGGTTCAAAAGCCGGACGTGTGTCACGAAATAAAACTCCGGTGTAAAAACCGTCATCAGTTGCCAGACGACGTGCCGCCTGACCTCTATCGAATGTAGTTTTTACTGGAGCGCTCCGTACCATATCTTTCCATGCGCGCTGTTCCGGACGGAAGGTGACACACGGGCTGAGGATTTCCACAAAAGAAAATCCCGGATGAGTGACTGCTTCAGCAATCAAATCAGCGGTTCCGTTTGAATCACCGGAAAAACCGCGGGCAATGAAATTAGCTCCGGCTGCCAAAGCAATTACCAAGGGTTGAAAAGGACGTAGATTTGTTCCGCCGGGAGCCATACCGTTGTCCCAGTCAGGTTCAGTAGTGGGCGAAGGTTGGCCTTTTGTCATCCCGTAAACTTGATTGTCCATCACCACATACGTTAAATTGATGTTGCGTCTGCAGGCGTGCAAAAAGTGATTTCCCCCTATTGAGTACCCATCACCGTCACCGCTGAAAACCAGCACCGAAAGTTCAGGATGTGCCAGTTTTATTCCGGCTGCAATCGGTAAAGAACGACCGTGAACTCCATGAAAACCGTAGCATTTTGTGTATGCCGGAATACGTGAAGAACAGCCAATTCCGGAAACAACTACTGAATCCTCGGGATTTAAACCCAATTTTGCCATGGCTTTTGTAAAGGACATCAGTACAGTATGATCTCCGCAGCCCGGACACCAGACAGGCTTAGTGGAGGATTTATAATTTTTTGGAATAAATGAATTGACCAGATTTTCCGGAGGAACGTGGATATTGTTCATTTAGTTGTCCATTCTTGAAGTTTTTTCCGTAACATTGCTGAAGAAATGGGTAATGGCCCAGGTTTGGAAAAGGATTCCGCGCGATCGTCCAATTCAAAATAGCCACGGAGATAGCGGTAAAACTGTGCACCGTAACTTTGCTCTACAACTAAAATTCTGTCTGTATTCTCTAGTGCTTTTTTAAAAATTTCCGGTTGTGCAGGAGAGAGCAGGCGTATTACCATCATCCGGATTATTTTACCTTCCGGATCAATTTGACTGACTGCTTCACGTACATTCCCACCGGTTGAACCCCAGGTAATCACAGCAATTTTACCGCTACCGCTGATTTCGGCCCAGTACTCGCCGTAATCAAAATTTCGCAGTTTCCGGTCTCGCTTTTCCAGTTGTGCGTCATGATCCTCAACCATGCTGGATGGTGTTCCTTGAGGAGTATGCTCAAGACCGTCTGCAGTGTATTGACCATCCGGAGTTCCGGGCAAAGTCATGGGGGAAACTCCGGATTTGGTCAGAGCATAGCGTTGATATTTTTCCGGTACTTTCTTTAAAACTTCACGTTCCGCCTTTATTGCTGAATCCAGCGGACGTTTGGTAACAGCAAGGGTCTGTCCTAAAGATTGATCAGATAAGACAATAGCAGGAGTTTGTAGTTTTTCTGCGAGATGTACAGCCCATTGTGTAGTCCATAAACAGTCCGGAATCGAATGAGGAGCAAGTACCAAATGAGGGGCGTCACCGTGTAGACCGTGCACGGCAAGGTTTAGATCTGATTGTTCGGACTTGGTAGGAATTCCGGTGGATGGTCCGCCCCGCATCACATTGACCACTACCAGCGGAATCTCTGCCGCAACGGCCAATCCTAATGATTCTGACATCAAGGCCAGTCCGGGTCCGGAAGTAGCAGTTAAAGCAGGAACACCGCTGTAGGAAGCTCCGATAGTCATGTTGATGGAAGCGAGTTCATCTTCTGCCTGCAGTAAAAAACCACCAACTTTTCTCAACCGAGGTGACATCCATTCCAATATTTCAGTGGCAGGAGTGATTGGGTATGCGGCCACAAATCTTACTCCGGCACGCAACGCTCCCAGCCCCGCGGCCTGATTACCTGTAATGGCCCAGCGCTCCTCTGCATCAACGTCAGGAGGTGCGAGTTCCATTACAAATTTAGCCTGCGAAGCGGCCTGCACTCCTAGCTCCAATGCTGCAAAACTTACTTCGAGCTCAAGCGCTTTAGCAGAAAATTTGTTTTCCAGCGTATTCTGCACAATTTCAGCAGGACAGCCGATCAATTTTCCCAACAATCCCAATGCAGCAATGTTTGTGCGACTACCTTTAAGTTTTTTCAGCATTGTTTTCAGATCAACATCCCAAACCTTTGCACCAGTATCTGTCACCATCACTGGAAATTCTACGCCAGCTTCTCCACTGATCACCACACTATTTTCATCTAAAGCTATTTCCGAAGCAAAACGCTCTACATTTTTCCAGTCAAGAGCGAGCAAAATATTAAAGTATTCACAGGGGGATTCTATAGGACTTGTCGACAATTCGACGTAAGCTGCAGCTTCTCCACCACGGATTTGCGGACCAGAAGAGCG
>Ga0114999_10006942_pt1 | contig 12924 bp, 12 predicted proteins | sample ArcticOcean_MG_C_3_FD_89820 | JGI IMG/M metagenome (GOLD analysis project Ga0114999, IMG submission 89820) | Marine microbial communities from western Arctic Ocean - ArcticOcean_MG_CB8_126 | ecosystem: Environmental > Aquatic > Marine > Oceanic | place: Arctic Ocean: Canada Basin | collected...
CTACAACATAAATAATTTTTTTTTTAAATTTTTTAAAATTTTCTATATTAAAATTTAATTTTTTTTCATTTCCTTGATGATCTGCTGTTGATTCAACAAGGATAAAAAAATCCACATATTCATCTAAAATATTAAGACGCAAGTCTAAAATATTTTCTTCATTAAAAAATTGAACGCAATCAAATATTGCCATAATGTTTATTCCCCAACATTAATTAGTGTTCCTTTATTTCTTGCTTCATTAAAAGCAGAATAAAATACAAAAACGGACAATAAAAAATAAACAAGATTTAATGTTAAAGCAGACATAATATTAGAATAATTTACCACATTATTTACTAAAATAGATCTAACCTCTTCAAAAATATAAACTAGAGGTAAACATTTAGCTACAATTTGTAACCAATCTGGTAATATTGATAAGGGATAGTAAATGCATCCTAGTGGAGCCAAAAGAAATAATGAAGACCAGGCAACATTTTCAAACGCCGGCCCATATCTAAGCAATCCGGATACAACAAAAAGACCCAATGTCATTCCAAAAATATACAAACTTAACAAGAGTAAAATTAATGATGGTCCTAAATTTAATAAAGAAACTCCAAAAAAAGGAGAAGCAAGAAGTATAGCCGGCACTATTCCAATTAAAGTTCTTATTAAAGCTGTTAATGTTAATGCGGTTATGATTTCACTAACTTTTAATGGAGCGATAAATAGGTTAGTAAAGTTTCTACTCCATATTTCTTCAAGGAATAACATATTAAAACTTATGCTAGAGCGAAATAAAAAATCATAAAGTATTGCCGCACTTAAAATTATACCTGCAGTATGATTATAAAAATCGCTATGCATTGTAAAAAACTTTGAAATAAAACCCCATAGAATAATTTGTATAGTTGGCCAATAAATTAAATCTAATAATCTTGGAAACGAACCTTTAATTAAATAAAAATGCCGGAGAAATAATGCATAAATTCTATAAAATTTCATTTTTCTCTCACAATTTTTAAAAAAAAATCTTCAAGGTTTTTTCTTCCATGTTTACTAATTAAATCCATACTTTTTCCTTGATCAATTATCTCACCTTTTTTCATCATCATTACTTCATCACATAATCTTTCAACTTCATTCATATTATGTGAGGCGATTAAAATGGTTTTGTTTTTTTTAGAAGCAAAGTTTTCAATAATACCTCTAACATAATCACTTACGTCAGGATCTAGACTAGCTGTTGGCTCATCTAATAAAAGTATATCTGGATCATTAATTAATGCTTTAGCCAAAGATACTCTATTTTTTTGTCCAGAGGATAATTCACCTGTTTTCTTTTTTTTAAATTCAACTAGATTTAACATTTTCATCAATTCAATAACTTTATTTTCCAAATTTTTTACACCATACATTCTTCCATATACTTTGAGATTTTCTTCAATAGTCAATTTTTTTGGTAGCTCAATGTATGGAGAGATAAAATTCATTTTTTGTAAGAGATTTGTTCTATTACTTTCCATATTTTGACCATTAATTATTACATTGCCTGTTGTAGGTTTTATTAAGCCTAAAAGCATACCGATAGTTGTTGATTTTCCACATCCATTCGGACCCAATAAACCAATTGTTTGACCTTTACTAATTTTAAAGTTTAGATTTTTAACAGCTAAAATATTTTTATATTTTTTGTTTAAGTTATTAATATTAATTGTTATTTCGTTCATTTATTAGATGCTTTTTTTAATTTATCATTTATTGCAAGACCTAACCCAAAATTTGGTATTTTACAAACTGATATAGATTTAAAATTTTTTTTCTTTATTTTTCTCATTATTTTATACAAATTATTTGCCGCTTCACTTAGATTGCCACTTTTACTTATGTTAAAATGATTTTTACTATCTTTAAATTTTTTACCAATAGTAATTAACGCCCCATCTTTTTTTGGATTTTTTTTATTCATTAAAACAGGTATTCCAGGCGAATAATGCAGTTTAAGCTGTCCTGGACTTTTAATTATTTTTGTTTTTTTATTAATTAAAATTTTTTTTCCTAATATATTGCTAATTTTTTGGGCTGTTATTGCTCCCTGTCTTAAAAGAATTGGTTTGCCGGTTAAATCAATTATTGTTGATTCTAATCCAATTTTACATTGACCACCATCTAATACAAATTTAATTTTAGAACCAAACTCATCAACAACATCATTAGCACATGTTGGACTTAGTTTAGACGAAATATTTGCACTTGGGGCGGCCAAAGGGAATTTCAATATTTTAAGTAGTTTTCGTGCAACTTTATGTTCTGGTATTCTAACTGCTATAGTTTTTTTCCCCGCACTTACTAATTCAGATATTTTTGAATCTTTTTTCTTTTTAAGAACAAAAGTGATTGGTCCAGGACAAAAAGCTTTATAAAGTTTAATAAAAGAACTGTTGTAAACCACATCTTTTTTTAAATTTTTTATTCCATTAAAATGGACTATAAGAGGATTATAAGATGGTCTTTTTTTAAGTTTAAATATTTTTTTTACTGATTTATCAGAGTAAGCGTTAGAAGCTAATCCGTATACTGTTTCTGTTGGAAAACCAATTGGAATATTATTTTCAATGTTTTTTTTTGCTTTTTTTAAGTTAATAAAATTTGATTTATATATATTTAAATAGATATTTTTCATAATTTAATTAATATATGGGTATATTATGAAATCAAAAAGTATTCCAGCAGATATAAAATTAAAGTCAATAAAAGAAGCGCAATATGAAATTAAAGAGATTCTAAGCAATTTAGAGAGTGTTGATATCAACCTTGAGGAATCAATAGATAAGTACAATAGAATGATTCAATTAAATAATTATATTCAAGAAGAATTTAAAAAACAACTGAAACAAATTCAAGGCTTTAAGTTTGACAATAAAAAAAACTAAACTAAAAATTAATTGATTTATGGAAAGTTTTGTAAAAAAATTAGATAAAGTTGCTAAAGGTACTAATAGTTATTTAAATAAAATTTTTTCAACCAAGAATAATAAATTATCACTTATTAAACCAATGAAATACGGTGTTTTCTCTGGAGGCAAAAGATTTAGATCTGCTATTATAGTGAATACTGGTAAAATTTTTAATATTAACAATAAGAAATTAATTGCAATAGCGGCAGCGGTAGAATGTATTCATTCATACTCATTAATACATGATGATCTGCCAGCTATGGATGATGATGATTTAAGGAGAGGGAAATTAGCTACACACAAAAAGTTTAATGAATTTACTGCAATTCTTACAGGCAATTCCTTACTTACTTTAGCATTTGAAATTTTATCAGGCAAAAATTTAAATTTTTCTCCAAAAATAAAAAATGAATTAGTCAGAACGTTAGCAGTTTGTTCAGGCTTTTCAGGTCTAGCCGGAGGACAATATTTTGATTTAACTTATGAAAATAAGAAAATTTCTAAAGAAAAAATTATTGATATGCAAATAAATAAAACGGGACAATTGTTTTCATTTTGTTGCGAGTCCTCGGGTATTATAAAACAACTAAACTTTAAAAAAAAAAATATGCTTAAAAAAATAGGTTTAGATATTGGCTTATTATTTCAAATTACGGATGATTTAATTGATTACACGGGAGATTCAAAAATTGTTGGAAAACCTACAGGGAGAGATAAAAACAAAGGCAAGCAAACACTTGTTAATTTAATTGGATATAAAAAAACATTAAATTTTGCAAAAAATTTAAAAGAAAAATTAAGTTTTAGAATTAAAAAGTATGGTATTAAATCTCATGATTTACTACAATCAGTAGAGTTTATATTAAATAGAAAATTTTAATGAGTGAAAAAAAATTATTAGAAAAAGTAAAATATCCGGCTGATTTAAGAAAATTAAAAGTACAAGATCTTAAACAGTTAGCGAAGGAGTTGAGAGAGGAGTTGATTGATGTGGTATCAACAACAGGAGGTCATTTAGGTGCTGGTCTCGGAGTTGTTGAATTAACAATTGCTCTTCATTATGTATTTGATACACCCAAAGATAAATTAGTTTGGGATGTGGGTCATCAAACATACCCTCATAAAATAATAACAGGCAGAAGAGAAAACATTAGAACTTTAAGAAAAGGTGGTGGTCTTTCTGGTTTTACTAAAAGATCAGAAAGTGAGTACGATCCTTTTGGTGCAGCACATAGCTCTACTTCTATTTCGTCAACATTAGGAATGGCTGTTGCAAAAAGCTTATCAAATAATTCTAACCATGTTATTGCAGTAATTGGTGATGGAGCTATGAGTGCAGGTATGGCTTATGAAGCAATGAACAATGCGGGAGCAATAAAATCAAAATTAATAGTGGTTCTTAATGATAATGATATGTCAATAGCACCACCAGTTGGAGGCATGAGTTCATATTTAGCAAGACTACTTTCTGGAAAAACTTATTTTAATTTTAGAGAAACTGCTAAAATGATTACCTCAGCTTTTTCAAAAAGGTTTAAAGATAAAGCGAGTAAAGCAGAAACTTTCATGAGAGATATAGTTACTGGAGGAACTTTATTCAATGAACTTGGATTTTATTATGTTGGTCCGATAGATGGTCATAACTTAGATAGTTTAATACCAGTGTTAAAAAATGTAAAAAATTCAAAGCATGAAGGGCCAATTTTAATACATACTGTTACAAAAAAAGGTAAAGGATATAAGCCTGCAGAAGCTTCAAGTGATAAATATCATGGAGTTAATAAATTTAATGTATTGACAGGAGAACAATCTAAATCGAAAACTAATGTTCCTTCATATACTAAAGTATTTGCTAATACTTTAGTAAAACATGCTGAAAACGATACTAAAATTATAGGTATTACTGGAGCAATGCCATCAGGTACTGGAATGGATATCTTTGGGAAAAAGTTTCCTGATAGGATGTTTGATGTTGGGATTGCAGAACAACATGCGGTAACATTTGCAGCTGGATTAAGTACAGAGGGATATAAGCCTTTTGTAGCTATTTATTCTACTTTTCTCCAACGGGCTTATGATCAAGTTGTGCATGATGTTGCAATTCAAAAACTTCCTGTAAGGTTTGCAATTGATAGAGCAGGCTTAGTTGGGGCGGATGGTCCTACGCACGCAGGATCTTTTGATATAACTTATCTTGCTACTTTACCAAATTTTGTAGTAATGGGAGCGAGCGATGAAGCTGAGTTAGTTAGAATGATAAATACTTCAGTAAGTATAAACGATAGACCTTCTGCATTTAGGTACCCTCGGGGAAACGGAATAGGAGTAGATCTTCCAAATATTAAAGATGTATTGGAAATAGGAAAAGGCAGAACAGTCAAAGAAGGTAAAAAAGTTGCATTACTGAGTTTTGGTACAAGATTACAAGAATGTTTAAAAGCTGCAAGAAACTTAGATGCAAAAGGAATTTCAACTACAGTCGCAGACGCACGATTTGCTAAACCCCTTGATGAAAAATTAATTATGGATTTAAGTTTAAATCATGAAATTGTAATTACAATCGAAGAAGGTTCGATTGGTGGATTTGGTTCACACGTAATGCAAATGCTTGCTGAAAGAGGAATTTTTGACAAAGGTTTAAAGTTTAGATCTATAATTTTTCCAGATAAGTTTTTAGATCAAGACACTCCAGAACAAATGTATAAAAAAGCAGGCCTAGATTCAGACAGCATTACAGAAAAAGTTGAAAGTGTTTTAAAATCAAATGTAATTGTTGCAAAAAATGCAATAAAAAAAAATTTCTAACTACATTGAGCTTTGTTCATAAGGTAATGATCTAGCAATACACAAGACATCATAGCTTCACCAATAGGTACAGCTCTAATACCAACACAAGGATCATGCCTACCTTTAACAGAGATTTTTGTGTTTTTACCTTTTTTACTAATAGTTTCTCTACTATTTAAAATTGATGAAGTGGGTTTTACTGCAAAAGAAACAATGATATCTTGTCCAGAAGATATACCTCCCAATATACCGCCTGCATTATTAGATTTAAATTTTGTTTTATTTCCAATAACTCTTATTTCATCAGAATTATCTTCTCCACTTAAATAAGCTGAATTCATACCAACACCTACATTCACACCTTTTACAGCATTAATACTCATTAAAGCACTTGAAATATCCATATCTAATTTAGAATAAATTGGAGCACCAAGTCCAGCGGGTATACCAGAGGCTCTGAGTTCTATTATAGCACCACAGGAAGATCCAGCTTTTCTTATAGAAAGTAAATATTTTTCCCAAAGTTTTATTGATTTTTTATCAGGACAAAAAAATGGATTTTTTCTTATTTCTTCTTCATTCCATTTTTTTTTATTACATCCCAAAATACCCAATTGAATTACAGCACCAGTAACTTTAAATTTTTTTCCAATTAATTTATTTAAAACTTTTTTTGCTATTGCTCCTGCAGCTACCCTCGAAGCTGTCTCCCGAGCAGACTGTCTCCCACCTCCGCGGTAGTCCCTTATTCCATATTTTAAAAAATAAGTATAATCAGCATGACCTGGTCTAAATTTATCTTTTATAGACTCGTAGTCTCTGGATCTTGAGTCCTCATTATAAATAATCATTGAAATTGGTGTCCCGGTTGTTTTGCCCTGGAAAACACCTGACAAAATTTCTACTTTATCAGACTCTTTTCGTTGAGAAGTAAACTTAGATTTTCCTGGTCTTCTGCGATTCATATCTATTTGTATATCTTTTTCAGATATAGGGATATTAGGAGGGCAGCCATCCACAACACATCCTATCGCAGGACCATGAGATTCCCCCCATGTAGTAAAACGAAATATCTTTCCAAAAGTATTAAATGACATTAGATTACATTATATAGAATATTTTGACTATTTTATGAATCAAAAAAACTCATTAGGACTAGACACTTGCTTTATGGATTTGGATAACCCTTTAGAATTATTTAAAATATGGATGTCTGAGGCTGAAAAGAAGGAGATTAATGACCCAAATGCACTTTCTTTAGCTACAACAAGCAAAGATGCAGAACCTAGTGTAAGAATGGTTCTCTTAAAAGGTTTAAACCAAAAAGGATTCGTTTTTTATACAAATTTAAATAGTCCTAAAAGTCATGATCTCAAAAAAAACTCTAAAGCTGCGATGTGTTTTCACTGGAAGAGTCTTCAAAGACAAGTAAGAGTTTCAGGAAGTGTAACGCAAGTATCAAGTGAAGAAGCAGATCTTTATTTTAATAGTAGACCTTATGAAAGTAGGATAGGTGCGTGGGCATCCGATCAATCAAAAACTATGAACGAAAGAAAAGAATTTTTAAAAAAAATTGATGAATTTAAAATAAAATATAAAGATGAAAAAAATTTAATTAGACCACAGCATTGGTCTGGATGGTGTTTAAATCCATCTTCTATTGAATTTTGGTTAGGTGATCAGTTTAGAATTCACGAAAGATTAAAATATGAAAAAATTTTAAATGATTGGAAAAAAGAAATTTTATATCCTTAAAAAGATCTATTTAAACTAAATCCGGTTAAATTCTGTAAAATTTTTTTTTCTTTTCTATCTTCAAATATTCCAAGAGAATCATAAGAAACATTAACAAAGTATTCTGCCCTTTTTAAACTTGTTTGAACAGCTTTATATTTATTTATTAATGCTAAAGTTTCACTAAAATCATCTTCATTTCTTTTTTCTTTTTTAAATGTTTCAATAAGAAATTTTTTTTCTTCAAGGTTAGCTCTCTGGAAAATTATAATTAAAGGTAAAGTGGTTTTACCTTCATAAAAATCTTTACCAATTTTTTTACCAAAAAAAATATCTTTAGAATGATAATCCAAAGCATCATCGGCAATTTGAAATGCCATACCAATATTTTTTCCGTATGATTCTAATGCATCTTTTTCTTTTTTACTTTTATCTGCTATGCACGCGCCAATCTTAGTGGCCGCGGCAAATAGTGAAGCTGTTTTCATATTGATAATATTAAAATAAGTTTCTTCTAATACATCTATTTCTCCTTTATGCTCTAATTGTAAAACTTCACCTTGTGCTATTGTAGAAGAAGTTGCGGATAACATTTTTAATACTTCTAGGGATCCATCTTCAACCATCATTTCAAAACATCTACTAAAAAGATAATCTCCAACCAGTATAGAGGATTGATTTCCCCAAACTGAATTTGTAGTTTTAATCCCCCTTCTAAGATCACTACCATCAATCACATCGTCATGCAGAAGAGTTGCACTATGTATTAATTCAATGCATGCAGCTAAATTTATATCTCTATTTCCCTCATTGTATCCGCACAATTTAGCAGCGGCTAAAGTTAATAAAGGTCTGATTCTTTTGCCACCTGAATTTAAATGATGGTTTGTCATTTTATGTATTAAGCTTATTTCACTTTTTAGTTTATGTTTGATTATCTGGCTCACACCATCAAGTTTATCTTCAACAAGATTTTTTAGTTGCAAATAAGAACTATTTATTTCTTTTTTTAGCGGTATTACTGTTCCCATATAAATAATTATAGCTTTTTATTTTATATTAAAAAAAACTCTTTTAATCACTAATGACGCACCTTAATAATTACAACCTAAGGTAGCTTTATAAACTTTACTTAGACTTTAAAAGAATCTAAAAACTATGATAATTAGAATATATATCATTAAATGTTTTCAATATTAAAAATCTTTAAAAAAAAAAAAATAGTTCCTCATATTAGATTATCAGGGGTAATAGGAGCTGTTGGAAAATTTAAGCAAGGGTTAGATTTTGTTGGGCAAAAAGAAATTATTGAAAAGGCTTTTTCTTTTAAAAAAGCAAGTGCAATAGCCATTTCAATAAATTCTCCAGGAGGATCTCCTGTTCAATCGCATTTAATTTATAGCTACATCAGAAAACAAGCTAAAAAAAATAAAAAAAAAGTTTTAGTATTTATGGAAGATGTCGCTGCTTCCGGCGGGTATTTAATTGCATGTGCTGGTGATGAAATTTATGCAAACTCCAGTTCAATTGTTGGATCCATTGGAGTAATTTATTCATCTTTTGGTTTACAAGAATTAATTAAAAAAGCTGGAATACAAAGAAGAATTTATACAGCAGGTAAAAACAAAAGTACTCTTGACCCATTTGTAGAAGAAAAAAAAGAAGATATAGACAGATTAAAAAAAATACAGCTAGAATTACATTCAGATTTTATAAAAGTTGTAGAAGATAGTAGATCAAACAAACTTAAAAAAGATGGCAAACCCGAATTATTTACCGGAGAATTTTGGTCGGGTTCTACAGCAAAAAAACTCGGTTTAATTGATGATATAGGTAATGCAGAAGACATAATAAGGGAAAAATTTGGTGAAGATGTTGAAATTAAAAGACTTGAGAAACCAAAAAGCTGGTTAAATAAAAAATTATCTGGAGCTAGCGAAAATCAAATTGATAACCTGTTAAATATTTTGGAGGAAAAATCAATTTGGCAAAGGTATGGTTTCTAAATGCCTAAAACAATAAGAATAAAAAAAAGAAAAGAAAAACCTACGCCTGAAAGTTTTCAAGATACAATATTAAATTTACAAAAATTTTGGGGAAATTATGGGTGTGTAATATTACAACCATATGATATGGAAGTTGGAGCAGGCACATTTCATCCAGCTACTACATTACGTTCTCTAGGCCCGAAACCATGGAAAGCAGCTTATGTTCAACCTTCAAGAAGACCAACAGACGGAAGGTATGGTAAAAATCCTAATCGATTGCAACATTATTATCAGTTTCAAGTTATAATTAAACCATCAACAGATGAAATTAAAAAAGTTTTTTTAAAAAGTTTATCAGTAATTGGAATAAATCATAAAGAGCACGATATTAGGTTTGTTGAAGATGATTGGGAAAGTCCAACACTTGGGGCCGCGGGCCGCGGATGGGAAGTTTGGTGTGATGGTATGGAAATTACACAATTTACCTACTTCCAACAGATGGCAGGAATTGAATGTAAACCAGTTTCAGTGGAACTTACTTATGGCTTAGAAAGGATATGTATGTTTACACAAAGAAAAAATAATGTATTTGAACTTCTTTGGAATGATGAGGGAGTAAAGTATAAAGATATTTTTTATCAATCAGAAAAAGAATATTCGGCATATAATTTTGAATTTGCTAACACTGAGAGCTTATTAAAAAATTTTGAAATTGCAGAATTAGAATGTAAATCATTGTTAGAAAAAAAACTTTCATTACCTGCATATGACCAATGTTTAAAAGCTAGTCATATTTTTAATCTTTTAGATGCAAGAGGCATTATAGGTGTCGCTCAAAGAACTAAGTATATTTCTAGAATAAGAGAATTAGCTAAAGGTTCTGGGAAAAGTTGGCTAGAAAGTCAAAAATAAAGAAATGGCTGAATTGTTTATAGAGCTATTTAGTGAAGAAATTCCAGCAAAATTACAGACAGATGCTAGGGAAAAAATTAAACAAATATTAGAGGAAAAATTAAAAAAAAAAAATATTTATTTCAAGACAAGCAAATCTTTTTCAACACCTAAAAGACTTGTTATTGTTTTGGATGGAATTTCTGAAAAAAAAAAAAAAAAAAAAAAGTCTATTAAAGGACCAAAAACTAGTGCACCAGAAATAGCTTTAGAAGGATTTATAAAATAAAATAATTTAAATAGAAACAGTGTTTATAAAAAAAAAACAGAAAAAGGTGAGTTTTACTTTGCTACAACAAATGAAAAAATAATAGATATTTTGGAAGAATTGAAAACAATTATCCCAGAAACTTTACAAGTTTATTCATGGAAAAAATCAATGAAATGGTCAACTTATAATTTAAATTGGGCAAGACCTTTAAAGTCAATTGTTGCGATATTTAATAATAAGATAATAGATTTTGATTTTTTTCACCTTCAAAGTTGTGATTCAACTAAAATAAATGAGACAAATGAAGATAAAATTAAAATAGTAAAAAGTTTTAAATCATACTTAGCTATTTTAAAATCTCAAAATATTATTTTAGATCAAGAAAAAAGGAAAAATATAATAATAAAAAAAATGAATCACATCTGTAATAGTAAAAAACTAAAAAATACTTTTAATGAAAAACTAGTCAATGAAGTTGTTAATTTAGTTGAAAACCCAAATGTTATTTTGGGTAAATTTAACGAAATATATCTTAGTATTCCACAAGAAATTTTGATTGTAACAATGCAGCATCACCAAAAGTACTTTCCTCTTTTTGACAGTAATAACAAATTAACAAATTTATTTTTATTAATTTCTAATTTAGCAGATAAAAAAGGGTATATTAAAACTGGAAATCAAAGAGTTATAGAAGCAAGACTATCAGATGCAAAGTTCTTTTGGGAAAAAAATAAAAATCAGAATTTAGTTAAACAAGTTAGTAAATTAAAAAATTTATCATTTTTCAATCAACTTGGTACACTTTATAACAAAACACTGAGATTAAGAAAATTGGCTAGTATAATTTCGAACCAATTAAATTTAAGTAAAGAAAAAATAGAGATAGCTGCATCAATTTGTAAAGCAGATTTGGTTTCAGATTTGGTAGGAGAATATCCGGAGCTACAAGGCGTAATGGGAAAATACTTTGCAGCAGAACAAGGATTTGAAGAAGATGTTTCTCTTGCAATAAGTGATCACTATTTACCAAATGGTATTAATAATAATGTTGCTAAAAAACCAATAAGCATTGCCGTTTCTATAATTGATAAAATTGATACTTTAGTAGGTTTTTTTGGAATTAACGAAAAACCCACTAGTTCTAAAGACCCCTTTGCGTTAAGAAGAAATGCAATTGGACTATTAAGAACAATTATTGAAAATAAGTTATCAATAAATTTAAAAGATTTAATTAACTACTCTTTAGTTCTTTATGAAGAGCAAAATGTAAATTTGATTAATTTATCAGGGAAAAAAGAATTATTAAGTTTTTTAAGGGAAAGATTTAAGAACCTTCTAAGAGACAAGAAAATAAGAAATGATATTATTGATGCTGTAGATATTGCACATAATGATAATGATTTTTTAACATTTTATAAAAAATGTTTAATAGTTAATAAAAATATATCTAAAGATATATATAAAGATATTGTTGGTACCTATAAAAGAGCCTCAAGTATTATAAATCAAGAATCAAAAAGTAAAAAAGAGGATATTTCAGGTCATCCAGAGACTTTTTTATTTCAAAATAGTGAAGAAAAAAATTTATATGATAAGATAAATGAGATTCGACATTACTTTTCTAGCTCAAAAAAACAAGAAAGTTACGATGAAACCTTAAAAGTGCTAGCGGGAGCAAAAAATATCACAGATAATTTTTTTGATAATGTAATTGTAAATGATGAAAATTCAGATATAAAAAAAAATCGTTTAGAATTACTACAAATGTTTTGTAAGACTTATAATAATTTTATAGATTTTTCAAAAGTAGAAGGTGTCAGTTGAATAAGTTAATATATAGATTTAGCAATCATGCTTTTAGTACCAATTTTAATTCCAAAGAAATTCTTGGAGGCAAAGGTACAAATTTAGCACAAATGGTAAAATTAGGGTTACCAGTCCCACCCGGTTTTACTATATCAACCAAAGTTTGTGACATTTTTTATGAAAATAATAAAAAAATACCAAAAAAAATTGTCCAAGAAACAAAAAGGGAAATTAAAATAATTGAAAAAGCTACAAAAAATATTTTTGGAGATTTATCTAATCCCTTATTAATATCTGTTAGATCCGGATCAAGAGTTTCAATGCCAGGTATGATGGATACGATTTTAAATTTGGGATTAAACGATAAAACTGTAATTGCATTAAAACATAAGACAGACAACGGAAGATTTGCCAAAGACAGCTATAGACGACTTATTCAAATGTACGGTAATGTTGTTCTTGGAATTGAGACTCACTTTTTTGAAGAGTTAATCGAAAACTATAA
>Ga0114999_10006945_pt1 | contig 12923 bp, 13 predicted proteins | sample ArcticOcean_MG_C_3_FD_89820 | JGI IMG/M metagenome (GOLD analysis project Ga0114999, IMG submission 89820) | Marine microbial communities from western Arctic Ocean - ArcticOcean_MG_CB8_126 | ecosystem: Environmental > Aquatic > Marine > Oceanic | place: Arctic Ocean: Canada Basin | collected...
CGTAAATGAAGAAGCACTTGAGGATGCGACCAGACAATTTAATTTCGTCTTTGAGCGCATGGAATTGGCCCTTTCGGAAGGCGACTGGCTATGTGGGAGAGAATACACGCTCGCCGACGTAGCATGTGCCCCCATTCTCGATCGTCTCGGACAATGTGACTGGCTAAATCTATTTGAGCCTTACCCTAGGCTCTCTGAGTGGTCAGAACGAATTAGGGGAAGAGAGGCTTTTAAAAAAATGAGGCCTAAAGATAATCAACGATTTGTAAATCTGGACCTTTAGAGGGATCCCAATTCTTAGGAACTCTACTCATCTAAACGGTACTAATATTTAAGAAGAGAAAGCTCTCATAGTTTAAGTATGGACTTAAGGGCACCTCGAACAATGCCCTGACGAGCTTGAACCTGGGCAGCGAGCGTCACCCGGCCTCGGGATTTCAGCATCCGACCGTTCCTGATCGGTTGATTTGATGTCTAAACGCGCAATCAGCACGGACTCCCGCCCTCAATACCGTCATGTCGGCGACGCCGCGGCGAGGCGCTCCAACTGCACTAGGCGGCGCATGTTGTAGGCGAGGTTCTTCAGCCCGATCCGCGCCTTGGCTCGCACCAGCGTCCCGCCCATGTTGTTGCTCTGAGACCCGAAGACGTGCTCCACCCGAGCCCGAACCTTCGAGCGTGTCTTGTTGCCCTGCGTCTCCCTCTCGCTCAGCGGCTTGTTGCGGCGCCCCTTGCGGTGGATCCGGCTCTTCAAGCCCTTCTCATCCAGCGTCGCCTCGATCGCCGACGACCGGTAGGCGCTGTCCGCCCATACATCAGAGGCGGTGTTATCCGGATCCAGGATATCATCCAGAACCTGACTGTCGTGCACCGTGGTGGCGGTCACCCGATAACGCCGCACCAGCTTGTGGCGGCGGTCCACATTCACATGGTTCTTGTAGCCGTAGTGGTTCTTACCGTGCTTCTTGGTCCACCGAGCGTCGGTATCCTTCTGGGAACGCTTGGCCGGATGCTTCTCCCAGCCCTCCGGCGTCTCGCCGGCCTTGATCCTCGCGTTCTCGTCACGGCTGTTGCGCTATTTAGGGACAGCGACGATCGAGGCGTCGATGATCTGGCCGCCATCGCTAAATAGCCCCGCTTCTTCAGATAGCCGTCGAAGCGATCGAACAACCCCTCAATCATCCCCGCTTGCGCCAGTTGTTCGCGGTAGAGCCACACCGTCTTGGCGTCAGGAACCCGGTCCTCAAGTCCCAATCCCAGAAACCGCATGAACGAGAGACGGTCGCGGAGCTGGTACTCCACCTGATCGTCCGAGAGATTATAAAGCGCGCAGAGAACGATCGCCTTGAACATCACCACCGCATCCCAGGGTTTGCGCCCCGCCGACGACTTCCGTTCCTCGGTCGGCTTGCGCCATACTGCCTCAAGACGAGGCCGGAAGTCTTCCCACGGAACAACCTCGTCGATCTTCAACAGAGGGTCGTTCTTGGCGTCCAGGCCGGCATACCGGTTCGCATGTTGAAAACCCCATTTGGCCCATGGATGGTTCCTATGCCCCCGTGTCAATTCAACAGGATTCTAACCCATGGAAACGCGGAAAGGTATTTTTAGAGATGCCCTTGACAGTGCCTTGTCTCTTGTCATGATGGCGTTCCCGCTGTTCATCGTCGTGGTGCGTCGTTTTTTGCGGCCGATCCGGGAATGTCATATTTTGGGGGTGACAACGCATGATCAACTTCAAGGGCGTCCATAAATATTTCGGCGATCTGCACGTTCTTAACGACATCAACCTCTTGGTCGAGCGGGGAAAGGTCGTTGTCATTTGCGGGCCCAGCGGATCGGGAAAGAGCACGCTACTGAGGTGCATCAACGGCCTGGAGCCCTTTCAGCAGGGCGAGTTAATCGTCGACGGCATGAATCTCACGGACCAGTCGATCTCGATCACGAAACTTCGCGCCGAGATCGGAATGGTATTTCAGCAGTTCAATTTGTATCCCCACCTGACCGTGCTGCAGACGATTACATTGGCGCCGATGAAGGTGCGAAAAGTCTCGCGCGACGCGGCAACGAAGACCGCCCGTGATTTATTGTTGACGGTCGGGATTCCGGAAAAGGAGAGCAACTACCCGTCGGAGCTGTCCGGCGGGCAAAAACAGCGTGTGGCCATCGCCCGCGCCCTGGCCATGCAGCCGAAAATCATGCTGTTCGACGAGCCGACCTCGGCGCTGGACCCCGAGATGATTAAAGAGGTGCTCGACGTCATGGTGGCGTTGGTGGGCGAAGGCATGACGATGATCGTCGTCACCCATGAGATGGGTTTCGCGAAAATGGTGGCCGACCGCATCATCTTCATGGACGAAGGCCGCATCGTGGAAGAGAACTTTCCGAAACCCTTCTTCGCGAGCCCGCGCGACGGAAGGACGCAGCAGTTCCTGAGCAAGATTCTGATCCATTAGTCGTCCGAGTCCCTCGCCGCCGTGGCGGACCGGGCCGCCTTGCCCGGTAGCGGGGCGAGGCCGGAGGCGCGGTCGGGACCGGACAGCCGGAGCCGCTCGGACAATCCGGCTCCGGCACACGGACAACGCACGCAAGCGGACACGCATGCGGAAAGATGAACCCAAATGGAGAACCCAGTAACGTCGGATCATGAATTCGGCTCGAACCCTCGAGTCCCTTATCGGATGTCGTCGGACCGCGAGCCGCTCCCCTTCTACAAGGGCAAGCCACTGATGGTGCACTTGGTGGTCAACGTCGAATACTGGCCGTTCGATCAGCCGATGCCGCGGTCGATCATCCCGGCCCCCCCATGGGATCATGCCGATACCCGACGTCCTGGACTTCGCTTGGGTCCAGTACGGACTGGTCGCCGGAATGCCCCGCCTGATCAAGCTGCTTTCGGATCGTGGGCTCAAGGCCAGCGCGTTCATGAACGCGGCGTGCGCCGACGTGTACGGCAGCTGTGCCGAACGGATGCTCCGGGCCGGATGGGAATTCGTCGGACACGGTTACGTCCAGCGGTCGCTCCAGAAGGAGGAAAACGAGGATGAGGTGATCGAGCGAAGCCTGGAGCGGCTGCGAAGGCTGACCGGCAAGAGGCCCCGGGGGCTGGCTCAGGTCCGGGCCTCAACGAGACGTTCGACACCCCGGACATTCTCAAGAAACACGGTATCGATTAGCTTGCCGACTGTTTCGTGGACGACCTGCCCTGCTGGATGAAAACGAAGTACGGGCCGATGATCGCCATGCCCTATACGGTTGAGCTCAACAACGTTCCCATGTACGCCATCGAAAATCAGTCCACCGACGAGCTGTACCGCCGGGTCGAGGTCACGCTCAAAGTCCTGGAGGAAGAGATGAAGACCCACGCGAGGGTGATGACCCTCGCACTTCACCCGCACATCATCGGGTTTCCCCACCGGGTTCTACTACCTGGCCAAGGCATTGGACGATCTCATGGCGCGGGACGATACGGTCTTCGTCACCGGCAGCGAGATCCCCGACTGGTTCGTCGATGCCGATGGGACCTCTGGCGCGAGCGTGGCCTGAGGGCCACGAGTCACGAACCAGCGCCCGGCGGCCACTCGGTCCGCTGGCGGGCCGGCGAAGGGGGCACTTCAAGCCGCGGGCCAGCGGTAAGGCGGATTGCTCACTCGGTCAGCTGGTACTTGGGGTCGATACGGCGGACCAACCAGGAAATGGCGTAGCAACAGACGAAGTAGCCGACGGCCATCGTGACGTAGAGGGCGTAGGGGGCGAACTCTGCGTTGTTGACTAGGATGATCGTTCGGAAGAACTCGATAACGCCGATGACGTAGACCAGGGACGTCGTTTTGAACAACATCACGAACTGCGCGATGAAGGCCGGCAACATGTTGCGGAGCGCCTGCGGCAGCACGATGTAGTGGAAGGTCTGGAACGCGCTGAGCCCGGTGGCGCGGCCAGCTTCGGTCTGCTCGCGGGAAACCGAGTACAGGCCGCCGCGGACGACTTCGGCCAAGTAGGCGGCGGCGATGAGGGTGAGCGCCACGACCGCGGCCGTCCACGCGGACAGGTTCCCGCCAATCAAGATCGGATACATGAAGAACACCCAGAACACGACCATCAGTTCCGGCGTTGCCCGCACGATCTCGATCAGCGCGACGGCCGCGTGGCTGATGCCGCGGGGGCCGTAGACCCGCGCCACCGCGAGGGGTACCGCGACCAGACTGCCGAGTGTGACGGACAGCAGCGCCAGCGCCCACGACAACCCCAGCCCCTTGAGGAGTAGAGGCCAGGCATCCCACACCACGTTCCAGCGGAAGTCCCGCATCGAGAACGCCGCGATCACGAGCAAGCTCGCCATCAGGACCTTCCACACCCGCTCCTTCTCCTCATCGGTCTTCGGTAACCAGATCAGAGATCGGGTCAGGTCGCTCATGACCGCACCAAGCGCTTGTGTGCCAGTGTCATCAGGACGGCGATGACGAGCACGATGAGAAGGTAGAGAACGGTGACGGCGGTGGAGGCCTCGAATCCCCGGAAGGTCTGGTGTTCGATCAGTTGGGTCTGGAACGTGAGGTCCTCCAGGGCGATCAGCATGACGACCGCCGAATTCTTGACCACTTGGATGTACTGAGTAGTCAGGGGTGGAATGACGATGCGCAGCGCTTGCGGCACAAGGATGTACTGGAAGATCTGGGAACGGCTGTGCCCGCAGGACAGTGCGGCTTCGGTTTGCCCCGTCGGGATGGACCTCAGGCCCGCCGTTATGACGTCGGCGATGTAGGCGCTCTGGTGAAGGACGAGGGACAGGATGCCGGCGGGGATTGCGTCAAGTCCGAAGATAAAGTGCAGGAAGAACAGCTTGACGACGACGGGGATGTTCCGCATCGTCTCGACGTAGGCGCCGGTGGCGCGTCGCAGAAAGAACGACGGCAGCGTCCCCAGGCACCCAACGACGACGCCGACGATGGTGCTGCCGACGATCGAGACGGCCGAAAGCCAGATCGTTAAAGTGAGCCCGTTCAGGAGGGGCCAGCGATAATCCCAGAGAACATACCAGTCCATCAGGCGTGGCCAACATGCTCGAGACAACGGCGAAGGGGCCGCATACGCTCAGTACGCCTCACCCATCCGCACCATGTCGACGGCGAAGGGGCCGTTTCCTCCATGCTTTCCGCTGGCCTTTTTGACTACTAGGTTCCGAATTTGCGATCGCCGATGCGCTTCTGACCCGGGCCGATCTTCGGCTGGAGTCGATAAGGCGACCACAGGTGCCACTTTGGAGCGACCCCGAAATGCTCCTCGACCACCTTCTGCAGCTTGCCGTCGGCCCACATCTCCTGGAGCGTGAAGTTGATGAAGTCCAGCCAATTGGAGTCGTTCTCGCGGGTCATGATGCCGACGGCGTCGAAGAAGTACTCCGCGGTGATCATCAATTCGGGGTGCTTCTTGATAAAGGTGACGGCGCTGCTGGAGGTGATGAGGACGCCGTCAATCTTTTTCTTGAGCAAGGCGACGACGAGGTCCGGATACTCCTGGTACAGCTTGACGTTGGCGTTAGGCACGATCTCCTTGAACAGCTCCGTGTTGATGCTGCCTTGCGTCGTCCCGACGACTTTCGGCGGGGCGTAGCCCTCGGGCTTCGTCGGCATTCCATTGCGGGTCAAGATCGCGATGGGATCCCACATGTAAGTGATCGAGAAGTCGACGACCTCATCGCGCGACGCGCTCGTCGACGTGACCCCGAACTCGGCGTCGATCTTTCCGGTCGTCAGGAGCGGAATGCGGGTCTTCGACGTGGATTGAACGAACTCAATATCCACACCCAGCTTCTCGGCCATCGCCTTGGCGATGTCGATCCCGTAACCGACTGGCTTGCCTGCCTTGTCGATGGTTCCGTATGGCGGATAGTCGAACCGTACACCGGCAATGAGCTTTCCGCGTTCGCGGACCACATCCAGGGTCGATTTCGGTTCATGCGCGTAGCCGGGCGAAGTTCCGGCCAGGCCCAACAGGCACACGACAGCGACACCCGCCGCTGAAGCAAAGGTCAACAAGCTCCGGTATTGAATCATTCGAACCTCCCGTCCGTGTATAAGGTTGCAGACCGCGCCGCTGGCGCGGTTGTAGTCTTCATCTTCTTTGGCACGCTCAACTTAGCAAGTTCGAGAGGGCTTTGCACCAACTAAATTTTTTTTAAAACATGCCCCAAAACGTCTCCATGCAAGGTCAAGTCCGAGAAGTGCTGGATATTTTGCCGTGGTCTGCATCGGTTGAGGGCTTGGTCTTAACACCGTTTCGGTCGTCGTACTCCTGATCGAGCTCCCGTTTGACGGCGTCCATCTGGCGGCGGACGAGGTTGAACGGGGCCCCGGTTTCTGCTATGAAACCCAAGCAAGGACGTCCCGGCCCTCGATTTCGCCGACCGATCTCCCTAGCAGCTCGCCCGAGCATCCGCCGCCGAAGCGCAAGCCTATCGCGCCGCCCCGACGATGTCCACCGTCCATACACCGGGCTTGCGAGGTAAGGACGCTCTTCGGGAGCGTCGCCAGATGCCTCGTGAACAAGGATTGAATGACGGCCACTGAGCAAGGAGGAACCGTATGAAGAAAGTCATCATCGACGCGGGCCAGGAACCCCGAGGGTCCTACGACCCGACTCGGCTGCGGCTTCCGTCCTTCGTCGCCTCACGGCCGGCATTCGAAGACGGAACCGACACGCCGCGAGCCTTCCTCGATCGCTGCCTCGAGACCATCGCGGCGCGCGACGGAGAAATCAAGGCCTTCGCCTACCTCAACGAGGCTGGCGCCCGCGAGGCCGCCGAGGCCGCCACGGCGCGCTACCGCGAGGACCGGGCCCTTTCGCCCATCGACGGCTGCCCCATCGCCGTAAAGGACTCGATCGAGACCATCGACATGCCGACCCAGATGAATAGCCCGGTCTTCGAGGGCTGGATGTCGGGACGGGACGCGGCGTGCGTCTACGCCCTCAGGCGCAGCGGCGCCATCATCCTCGGCAAGACGTTCACCCCGGAGCTCGTCCTCGGCACCCCCGGTCCGACCCGCAACCCATTCGACCCCAGCCGGAGCCCCGGCGGCTCGTCGAGCGGCTCGGGGGCGGCTGTCGGCGCCGGCATGGTACCGGTGGCCATCGGAAACCAGACCGGCGGGTCCCTAATTCGGCCAGCCTCGTACTGCGCCAATTATGGGTTCAAGCCGACCCACGGCGCCCTCAACATCGGTGGCATGCACCCCATAGCGCCGAGCCAGGACCATATCGGCCCGATGGCGGCGACCTTGGCGGATGCGTGGCTGACGGCGCACCAGATCTCGTATGTCGCCGGTGGAACCGGCGGGCACCCAGGATTGACGGGCGGTCCCGACTTGCCGGAACCCGTGGCGCCGAAGCGCCTGATCCGGCTCAAGACGAAGGGGTGGACCGAGCTCGACGAGGGAACCGTCGCGGCGTTCGAGGAATTCGTGGCCGACTTGTCCGAGGCCGGAGTGGACGTGATCGACCAGACCGGCAGCGAGTCCGTCGCGAAGCTGGAGCGGTTGCTCGAGGAGGCCAACGACATCGCCAACGACATCATGATGTACGAGGCGCGCTGGCCCACCCTGGCCTATGCCGAGGGCAAGCCGCGCGAGGCCCTGAGCGAGCGACTGCGCCAACGACTAGCCCGCGGGGTCGAGATGACACCGGCCGACTATCGCCGCGCCCTGGAGCGGCGCGACGTCATCCGCCGGCAGGTCGTCGAGGTCGCGGCGCGAGCCGACGGCTTCGTCACCCTGGCGTCGAGCGGCCCCGCCCCTTCCGGGCTGGAGGAGACAGGCAGCCGCCATTTCCTGAGCCCCTGGTCGATGGTCGGGGGCCCGAGCTTCAGCCTGCCGCTGCTGGCCGTCAACGGCCTGCCCGTCGGCATCCAGCTGATGGGCATGAACAACACTGACGAACGGACGACCGCCATCGCGCACTGGATCAATATGCAGTGCGCAACCTGAGTGTGGGGCCACAACGGCGTCTCCCGGAGTCCGCTCGTCGCCCCGGAGTTCCGCGGCATCAGCGCCCGGTGAACTTGGGCTTGCGTTTCTCCATGAAGGCGCGGCGGCCCTCGGCATAGTCCTCGCTGTCGAAGCAGGCCTTGGCCACCCGATCCATGAGCGCCGCGCGCGAAGGACTGCGGATGACCGACGTAGGCCCGCGCCACGTCGGCGCCGAAAATCGAGCTACACCGGTTTAGGTTTCCCCCATTGTAGTGGCGCCGGCCGACGTGTTATACCAAGGAGCAATGATAAAGACCCATTTGGTATTAGCAAAAGTGAGTTGAGGTAGAGGTCATGGGACAGCCGGACTTCAAGGTCATTCGGGGCGGCCGCGTGCTCGATCTGGAGAAGGCGAAACCGGAGCCGGCCGATATCCTTATCGAAGGCGACACCATCCGAGAGATCGGCGCGCCCGGTATGGAGGCGCCGGCGGGCGCCGTTGTCGTTCCGGCCGATCGCACCCTGCTGATTCCCGGCCTGGTCAACGCCCACACCCACAGCCATTACACCCTGGCCAAGGGAATCGCGGGCTCGTGGACCCTGGAGATGTTGATCAACGCGGGATCGTGGGCCAGCAGCAACCGGACGCTGGACGACCTTTACCTGGGGTCGCTTCTCGGCGCGGTCGAGATGGTTCGCAAGGGCTGCACGGCCTGCTACGACATGGTGCTCGAGCTACCGCTCCCCACGGTGGAGGGGATGACCAACGTCGCCCGAGGCTACCTCGACGTCGGCATGCGCGCCGTCGTCGCCCCGGCGATGGCGGACCGCACGTTCTGGCAATCGATCCCGGGGCTGCTCGACGCAATACCCACGCAGTTGCGTGAAGCGGTGGACAAGGTGGTTATGGCGCCCTTCGAGCAGAGCATCGAGAACTGCAAGGCAATCATCAACAACTGGCCGTTCGAACGCGACCTCGTCCGGCCCGCGATCGCCCCGACCATACCGCTGTTGTGCAGCGATCCGTTCCTCGTCGCGGCCGGCCGGCTGGCATGCGAACTCGAGGTCGGGTTCCACACCCACCTCGCCGAGTCCAAGGTTCAGGCGGTGTCCGCCGTGCGCCGCTACGGCCGAAGCCTCACCGCGCACCTGGACGAGCTCGGGTTGCTCGGCCCGAATTTCGTGGCGGCGCACGCGATCTGGCTCGATGCGGACGACATGCGGCGGCTCGCCGACAACGGCGCGTCGGTCGCCCACAACCCGGGAAGCAACATGCGCCTCGGGAACGGCAACGCGGCGATCCGGGACATGGTCGACGCCGGCGTCAACGTCGGCGTCGGCACCGATGCCTCGATCTGCTCGGACCAGCTGAACATGTTCGAGGCCATGCGCCTCGCGACGCTGGTGTCGCGGAGCGAGACGCCCGATTACGAACGCTGGCTGGGCCCGGCGGACGCGCTGCGCATGGCCACGTCAAACAGCGCGAGAGCCCTAGGGTTCGACAAGATCGGCCGTCTCGAAGCGGGGTACAAGGCAGACATCGTGTTCCTCGACCTCACCGACATCAACTACCTGCCGCTCAACGACGCCGTCACCCAGGTCGTGTACTGCGAAAATGCCGCCGCCGTGGACAGTGTGATGATCGGGGGGCGACTGGTGTTGGACCGGGGACGGTTCACGACGATCGATTACGAGGGGCTGATCGCCCGGGTGGAGGAGGCGGCCGAGCGCCTGGCGGCGGCCAATGCCGGACGGCGCGCCGAGATCGAGCCGCTGGCCTCCATCATCGGCAAGTTCTGCGTCGGTCTGACGCGGGAACCCCATCATGTCCACCGACCTGCAGCCGCAGTAACCGTTCCCGGTTCCCCCGCTGGCCGGCACCGTTTGACTTAAGAAACGACCCTAGGTCACCTTGGTAACCGCCCATCACACCACGTTCGACCGTCCACATCGTTCGCCGGGTGCGGAAGACGCCGAAACGGCGCCGCGGGCCCGATTGGCGCGGCCGATGGGGCAGTGCACGTCGACACCGGCGCGGGCGACGAATGACGGATGCAAGCGTTCGGACAATCATTCCACAGGAGGACGCCACATGTCTTCAAACCCACGCGTACCCTACGAACTTGCGTCCCAGCGGCCGAAGTTGGAGCCACCCGATGGAAAGCGGCTCATCGTTCACCTCGTGACGAACGTGGAGTACTGGCCCTTCGACGCCAAGATGCCGCGTGGGGTGGTGACAGCGCCACATGGTGTCTTGCCGGTCCCCGATGTGGTGAACTACAGCTGGTTCGAGTACGGGGTGCGTTGCGGCATGCCGCGACTTCTCAGGGCGCTGGGCGACAGGGGTTTGCCGGCAAGCTGTTCTATCAACGCCGCGGTCATCGACGTCTATCCGGCCTGCGCCGAAGCGATCAAGGAAGCGGGCTGGGAGCTGATCGGTCACTGTTACGCGCAGCGGGCCCTCGAGCTGGAGACGGAGGAAGAGGTCATTCGAAAAACCATCGACAGGATCGCGGCCTTCACCGGCGAACCGGTGCAGGGATGGCAGGGCGCCGGTCTAGTGGAGACCGCCAACACGCCCGACCTCCTGAAGGCGGCGGGGCTGCGTTACGTCTGCGACTGGGGGCTCGACGACCTCCCCTGCTGGATGAACACGGCCAACGGCCCTTTGATCGCCATTCCCGGTAACCTCGCGCTTGACGACGGCCTGGTCTACGCCATCGAAAGGCAGTCCTCCGACGAAATCTATCGTCGGCTCGTCGACACCGTGACCACCTTCGAATCCGAGGCGGCTTTCAACGTGCGGATCATCCCGATGGCGGTTCACCCACATCTAATCGGCGAGCCCCATCGCTTCCCCTACTTGGAACGGATGCTTGACCTGCTCGTCGCCAGGGACGACACGGTGTTCATGACCGGCGGCCAGATCGCGGATTGGTTTGAGGCCGCCGACGCCGCGGCGTCGGGACGGGACACCCGGTAGGACGGTGGGGGTGAGCCTCGGGTTCGCCGCCCGCGAAGTCCGGAAGGGCGGGGCCAGCGAAAACGATCGAGGCCGATCACCCCAAGGCCGTCGCCGCACGTCGCCGGCGACCCCTCCCGTTTCGAGCCGAGCCGGCCGCATTGCGCATCGCCGATGGGACGGGACGCCGGGAGCGCACGTGCCGCGGAAACAGACGTCCGTTCAGTCGATCGCCGCGATCGCCGCGATCTCGACCTTCTGATAGCTCTCCGCCAAGCGGCCCTCGACGGCGGCACGCGCCGGCGGGTTCTCCGGGTCCATCCATGCGTCCCAGACCTCGTTGTGGGCGTCTATGTCCATAATATTAGCAAGCCAGACATTGACCCAGAGAAGCTTGGATTTATCGCTGCCGACCTCGGCGAGATATGTATCGATCAAGGCCAACACCTGCTCCGTCTGCTTCTTCACGTCCGCCTCAGGGTCGTAGGAAACCTGTCCCCTGATGTAGACGACATTGTTGTGAACGACGGCATTGGCGCTTCGCACGCGAGGCTTCGGATAAGGGGGTGCGTCCTTTGCGTAGGGGCCGCTGGCATGCCGAATCTTATGGCGGGTTATTGTCATTGAAGTCTCCTTTGTGTTCGGAGGCTCGCGCGGGCCGGGTGAGTATCACCGCTTGAACTCGCTACAAGCCTCGTTGAGAGGGTACCCGTGCCGAGGGCGATGGCACCGATCGGGCCGCCGACTCAGCGACCCGCGACGGACAATACCAAAGTTCATGCCCGGACGAAACAAGTTTCACTTCCCGGTCGGACCCACCGGGCCAGGGGCGACGGGTCAGCGATTGCCCGGGGCCTGAAGACGTGAAGTAAAGCCGGTGTTCGCGCGCTCGGCGGTTTCGGCCCCGGCCGCGCCGTCGCAAACTATTGGTTTGACACAGCCGTCACCGAGATGGCTAACGTGGCTCCGCGCGTTCTGAGGATTTTACTGTGACCCAAGCAGCTATCCCGCGAGCATATGAATTACTCACGCAGATGCTTCGAAAAGCCAAATAACGGTGGTTTTCGGTGCCGCGCTTCATTGGCGGGAGGCCTGGGATCTCAGGGTCTTCGGCTACATCAACCTGAGCCGCCGCGTGTACGCGGACATGTGCCGCCGCCGAGCGCGCGCGTGAACATCGTCGGGATCAACCCCGGCATGGTGGCGACGGAGCGGATGATCCGCCATCTGGAAGCCAAGGCCGAGCGGACCCTGCAAGACAAGGCGAAATGGCGCGAATTCGTCGACGACCTTCCCTTCGGCCACGCCGCCGAGCCTAAGGAGGTGGCGAACGTGGTCACCTTCATGGCATCGGACCGGGCTTCCTACGTCAGCGTCGCGATCGTCAGCATCGACGGCGGTTTCAGCGCGCGGCCCAGGTGAGCACCCGCCCAGCTGGCGGACGGTCAGGGAGGGGCGGCCGCCGGGCGTAGCAGGATTTTCCCCTGGGACTTGCGGGATTCGAGTCGCCGGTGGGCTTCCGCGACGTCTTCCAAGGGGAACACCCGGTCGATCGTAACCTCGAGCTTTCCGGATCGCAGGTATTCCAGGACCGCGCTGGCGCGTTCGGTATACTCCTTTCGCGACAAGATGTAATGGATCAGGTGGGGGCGCGTGAGGAACAACGATCCCCGCTCGCCGAGAACCTTGGGCTCGACGGCCACGACCGGTCCCGACGCGTGGCCGAACAGCGCGCAGGTTCCGCGCGGCCGCAGAGAGCCCAGGGAGCGGTCGATGGTGTCCCTGCCGACGGAGTCGTAAACCACGTCCACGCCCACGCCACCGGTCGCCTGCAGGACCGCTTCGCGGAAATCGGTTTGCCGGTAGAGAATGACCTCATCGGCACCACAGGCTTTCGCGACGGCGACCTTGTCCCGGTGGCCGACCGTGGCGAAGACCCGGGCGCCGCGGAGCTTCGCCAGCTGGATCAGCAGTTGGCCGACGCCGCCGGCACCGGC
>Ga0114999_10006946_pt1 | contig 12923 bp, 11 predicted proteins | sample ArcticOcean_MG_C_3_FD_89820 | JGI IMG/M metagenome (GOLD analysis project Ga0114999, IMG submission 89820) | Marine microbial communities from western Arctic Ocean - ArcticOcean_MG_CB8_126 | ecosystem: Environmental > Aquatic > Marine > Oceanic | place: Arctic Ocean: Canada Basin | collected...
GGTCCGCAAGGTGCTCAAGATCGCCAAGGAGCCGATCAGCCTCGAGACGCCGATCGGCGACGAGGAAGACAGCCATCTCGGCGATTTTATCGAGGACAAGAACGCGGTGCAGCCGCTCGACGCGGCGATCCAGGCCAATCTGCGCGAAACCACGACCCGGGTGCTGGCGACCTTGACCCCGCGCGAGGAGCGCGTGCTGCGCATGCGCTTCGGCATCGGCATGAACACCGATCACACCCTGGAAGAGGTGGGCCAGCAGTTCAGCGTGACCCGCGAGCGTATCCGCCAAATCGAGGCCAAGGCCCTGCGCAAGCTGAAGCATCCGAGCCGCAGCCGGAAATTGCGCAGCTTCCTGGATACCTGAGGGCCGATGCCGCCTGGGTCGAACAAGGGCCGCTTCCCGGGCAGGGGGGCGGCCTTTTTCTTGAGCGCGGCCGGTTGGTGAGGGGATTAACGGGTTCGATCCGCGGCGCTGGCGCGACGAGGTGCTGGGCGCGCGCAGCGCCGTTTCGGCCTTCGCTGAGGCCGCGCCCACCGTCGATCCCGAATCCTATCTGGCCGAGCGGGCGGTGGCCGAGGTCGATGGGCTGCGCCGAGCCCATGACGAGGCCAGCGCGAAATGGGGAGAGTTGCTGTTCGGCGATGGTCGGGCCGATAGCGGCGCGCTGGCCCGGGCCGAGGCGCTCCGCCTGGGTCCGGCGCATGCCCTGATGGCCGCGCGCTGGTATTGCGTGCCGCTCCATATCCGGCGGCGTGGTCCGGCAGTGGCCTTCGCAGTGCCGTCCTACGAGGCTGTCGCGGCGCGCCACGGCGCACGCCTGGCCGCTCCCGGCCGTGCCTTCGTGCTGCCCTCGCCACCGCCCGGACCGATCGCGCGCTCCTTTGGATACGAAACGGCATTCGGCCGGGTGTCCTGGCTGCGCATGGCCGCGCCCGTGCCCCTGGTCGAAGGCGATACCGTTCTGGCCCGGGTCTATGAGCCGGCCCATCCGTGGACGACGGTTATCCTCGCCCATGGGGTGGGCATCGAATCGGAGATATGGCGCGGCCTGGCCGAGCCGCCCAGGGCCCTGGTCGAGGCGGGATGCCGGGTCATCCAGCCCGTGGCGCCCTGGCATGGCCATCGTGCCCTGGACGGCTGTTATGGTGGCGAGCCGATTTTCGCCGGCGGGCCGATGGCGCTGCTCGACTTCCTTCATGCGGCGGTTCTGGAACTGGGTCTTCTGATGTCCTGGGCCCGGTCTCTGGGCGACGGGCCGGTGGCGCTGGGCGGCGTCAGCCTGGGCGCCCTGACGGTGCAGCGCCTGGCCACGGCGGCGCATCACTGGCCCAGGGCGATGGTGCCCGACGCCTTGCTGCTGGTCACGGCCAGCGCCTCGATTCTTGGCGGTCGGCTTCACCGGCAGCCTGCCGGCGGCCCTCGGCGTCCCCCAGGCCCTGGACCAAGCGGGCTGGACGCGCGCCAAGGCGGAGGATTGGGCGCCGTTGCTGGAGCCGGTCGGCCCGCTGGCGCTCGATCCGTCGCGGGTTGTTATGATCCTGGGCTATGCCGATGACGTCGTGCCCTATCGCGAGGGCGTGGCCCTGGCCGAGAAATGGGCCGTTCCGGCGGATAACCGCTTCGTGCATCCCCGAGGCCATTTCACGACCTCCATTGGGATGCGCTACGACGTTGCCCCCTATCGCCGGCTGCTCGCGGCGATGGGGGTAGGATAACTGCGCGGGCCCGGATCGAAATCCGATTCGGACGCTTGGCCGTGCCCGCCCAAAGGCGGTATTGTCCCCCGCCTTCGGGCCCGTAGCTCAACTGGTTAGAGCCGACCGCTCATAACGGTCTGGTTGCAGGTTCGAGTCCTGCCGGGCCCACCATTCTTTTCCCGAATGGCGAGAGGTCGGACCGATTTGCTCGATACCGCGCGCCGATAGCCGATTCTCGACATCACGAATTGGTAGCGCGGACCTGGCACGGAGCCAGGCTTGCAATCGTTTGTCGCAGACGGTTAGCGGCGTCGCTTGAGCCGAATTGGCGTCAGGCCGTGACGGTCCTGGAACCTTTCCCTGTCGGCCGACAACTGAACCCGTTATTGCCTCTCGCCGCCGGGCTTTTCGTCGCTGGCCGGGAAGTGGCTTCTCGTCCGGTTCGCGAAGGCGACGAGCGACAGCATCACCGGCACTTCCACGAGGACGCCGACGACCGTGACGAGCGCGGCGCCCGAGTTGAGGCCGAACAGGCCGATGGCCACGGCGACGGCTAGTTCGAAGAAGTTCGACGTTCCGATCAAGGCGCAGGGCGCCGCGACATTGTGAGGTACGCGCCACATCCAGGCCGCGCCGTAGGCGATGACGAAAATGCCGTAGGACTGGATCAGGAGAGGGGCCGCGATCAGGGCGATCAGCAGTGGCCGGTCGAGGATGACATGCCCCTGAAATCCGAACAGAAGCACCACCGTCGCGAGCAGGCCGAGGATGGAGAAGGGTTTGACGGCCCCGGTAAAGCGGGCCACCGCGGCTTCGCCCTGCGCGCCGTTGGCCCGGCAGGTCAGGATGAGCCGCGTCGCCGCACCCGCCACGAGGGGAATGACGACATAGAGAACGACCGAGAGCAGCAGCGTCTCCCAGGGAACCTCGATGTCGGTGACGCCCAGCAACAAGGCCACGATCGGCGCGAAGGCGAAGATCATGATGACGTCGTTCAACGAGACCTGAACGAGCGTGTAATTGGCATCGCCGCGGGTCAGGTGCGACCAGATGAACACCATCGCCGTGCAGGGGGCCGCGCCCAGAAGAATGAGGCCCGCGATATACTGCTCGGCATCGGCCGGTGCGATCAGGTCGGCGAATACATGCTTGAAGAACAGCACACCCAGCGCGGCCATTGTGAAGGGCTTGATCAGCCAGTTCACCACGATCGTGATGACCAGACCCTTGGGGCGTTTGTGAATATGGCGCAGGCTGGAGAAGTCCACCGCGACCATCATCGGGTAGACCATCGCCCAAATGAGAGCCGCAACGACCAGGTTCACCGAGGCGTATTCCCAGCCGGCGACGGTCTGGAAAAAGCCGGGAAACATGTTGCCCAGAACGACTCCGGCAACGATGCACAGAGCGACCCAGAGCGAGAGAAAGCGATCAAATACCGACACCTTGGCGTCCTTCAATACGTTTGCGGGCAATTCTTGGTTCTGCGTCCTTGAGCCAAATGCGATCGAGCCATCGCTGCCGACAGGCTCTTCGGCCTGCTTCGGCAGAGCGGCGCACCGCGACGTCATTTCTTTGACGCCAATTTATTGCGAAACCGGGTGAGCTTGGGTCCGGCCCCTGGTCCGCAAACGCCGCTTGAGCGGCGTATTGGCGGGCCTTGGGCGGCAAGGTTGGTTTGCGGCGCACTCCTGATCAGGCCGATGATTTGGCCGTTTCGTGGTTTGGCGAAACGCCGTCGATCAGGCCCCCGGCTTCGCCGCAGCTGTCATTCCCGAGCACGGTGTTCAGCAGGTCGGCAAGGGGCAAGAGACTGTCGGGGTTGAGCGAATAGCAGACCCGGGGCCGCTCGATTTCCCCCGTGATGATGCCCGCTTCCTTGAGGATGCGTAGATGCTCGGAAACCGTGGATTGGGCCAGCCTGATCTCGTCCACAATATCGCAGCCGATACAGGTCTGCCGTTCATGGAGCATCGATACGATGCCGATTCGCGCCGGGTGCCCGAGCGCCTTGGCCAGCGCTGCCATGGAAACGGCTTCGGGCGGCGAAAGCGCGTCTTTGAGCACTTTGACGGGGACTGGTTGCGCGCGCACGAGTTTATCCTTATCGCCTTTCGACGATATACGAAATATTTGCTTTGGAGAGGCTTGTCAACGACGCCGGGTCTGGTTCGCGGCAAGGCGAAAGGACTGGCCCTGATCGCTGCCCTGGATGCGTCGGTCCGCGTATCCATCTTTCGGGTAGGTCTCTTCCACGACTTCTTGTCCGTGCCCCGCTTTCTCGGGATGAAGTTTGTGTCGCCGTCGCTCCACCAAGCTTTCCCGATTGTCTGGGTTATCTCTGCAGGAGTAGGCCGAACGCCAGCAGAACGGTCGCTGGATATCTGTGCGTTGCAGGCGACAACGTGACAATGTCGTTCTCCCGGCCCCGGCGGTTGGCCGAAACAGAGGAAAAATTCAATGACGCGGGAGACGATTTTTCTCGTCCAGGCTTTCACCGCCAGGGGAAAGGGCCTGCGCGCGGAATCGCCCGTCGCGTGCCAATCCGCCGAAGCGGCGCGCAGCAAGGCCGAGAAACTCGCTTCGACCAAGGCCGGCGTAGTCGCGTTCTCGACCTCGGGCGATGCCGAACTCGGTGAGTATGACGACGAGCCCGTGGTCTTCTTCAAGGCCGGATCGCTACCGTCCCAGTTCGAGGGCGGGTAATGCGGATGACGAAATGGCACATCACCCAATCAGGAGACTGAAATGAGCAAGGGCCAGCAGCGAAGCAATCGGGAAGCCAAGAAGCCGAAGAAAGAGAAGCCGAAAGTCGTTGCCACGGCGGGGATGTCCTCGGCAACCGCGGCCAAGCCGAATTCCTTCTCGGGTGGCAAGAAGAAGGGGTAGACTCGCCGGCGCCGAACGCCGCCTGGTAGGATGCCCGCCGCGGCCGCTTTCACGGCATTGGTTATGGGCGGCCACGAGCGAGCCCTGGGAGAAAATCTTGGGGTGGAAGCCCGGGGCTTTGCCACTTTCGGATAACAGTGCGCTTCCCGGCCTGCCTGCCGGGTGCGAACGAGATTTGCCCTTGGGGGTCGAGCTCGCCCGCGCCTGGTGACGGCTTCGTCGACGCCCGCCGGGCACGTCGTCCTATGCCGAACCGTCAGTTGGGCCGCAGATAGACCTGCACGTCGGGGATATCCCCGACTTCGCCGACGACTTCGACCATGCATGTATTGGCGATCGGGCCCTGAGCAAGCCGCGACGTTCCCTTGTCGGGGGTGAGAACGTTGGGATTTCCGTTGCGGCAGGTCATGCCGTCGGGATCGAACCAGGCGCCGGTCGATATCTGAATCACGCCGGAACGGACCTCGTCGCTTATGCGCAGCCCGGCGAGGCAAGCGCCGCGGTCGTTGAAGATACGCACGACCTGCCCATCCGTGAGGCCGCGGCTCGCGGCATCGTCGGGATGCATCGTGACCGGTTCGCGATCCTGGATCCGATCGGCGCGGCTGACCGAGCCGTGATCCAGTTGCGAATGCAGCTTGTTGCGCGGCTGGTTGGAAAGGAGGTGTAGCGGGTGGTTGCTCGCGCCGCCGAGCCATTCCAGCGGTTCGATCCAGGCGGCATGGCCCGGGCAATCGTCGTAGCCGAACCCGGCCACGGTTTCCGAGAAGATTTCGATCTTGCCGCTGGGCGTGGCGAGAGGATCGGCCTCCGGATCGGCCCGGAACGCTTCCATCATGATTGTCGGCCGGTCAGGGGCCGGAACCTTGAACCAACCGTCGGCCTGGAAGGTCTCCCAACTGGGCATTTCGACCCGTTCGCGGGCAGCGGACTGTCGCGAGATGTCATAGATCCAGCGCTGCCATTCCTCGGGGTTGCGGCCCTCGGTAAAGGCCTGTTCCTCGCCCATCGCGGCCGCGATCCCGCGCAGGATGTCATGGTCGCTTCTCGCCTCACCGACAGGTTCGATGACCTGGTCCATAACCACCTGATAGGGGTCCGTCGGCGTCAGCGCGATGTCCGAGCGCTCCAACGTCGTGGTGCAGGGCAGGACGATATCGGCGTGGCGCGCAGTGGCGTTCCAGCACCATTCGTTGACGATGACGGTCTCCGGCTTGGCCCAGGCTTGGCGGAGGCGGTTCAGATCCTGGTGGTGATGGAAGGGATTGCCACCGGCCCACCAGACCACCCGGATATCGGGATAGGAGTAGGTCTTGCCGTTGTAGTCGAAGGGCTCGCCCGGCCTCTCGAGCATATCGGCAATGCGTGCGACGGGGATGAAGTCGCTTACCGGGTTCTTTCCCTGCGGCATCGAGGCAAAATGCAGTTTCCGCCGGCTCATCCCGGTTGCGTTCACGTTGGAATAGCCGAAACCGATGCCCGTGCCGGGCTGCCCGATCTGGCCCAGCATCGCGGCCAGGGTGATCGCGGCCCAATAGGGCTGTTCGCCATGGTCCTGGCGGGTGAGGGACCAGGAGATCGAAATCATCGTGCGCTGGGCGGCCATGCGTCGGGCCAGGTCGCGGATCGTCTCAGCGGGCAGATCGCAGATCTCGGACGCCCAGTCCGGCGTTTTGGCCTGGCCGTCGGCTGACCCGTCGAGATAGGCGGCGAAGCGCGCGAAGCCGACAGTGTACTGGTCGAGAAAAGCCCGGTCGTGGAACCCTTCGGTCAACAGCACATGCATGAGGCCGAGCATGAGCGCCGTGTCGGTGTTCGGGCGGGGCGCCAGCCACTCGGCCTCGACCGTGTCCATCACATCGGAGCGCAGGGGGGATATGTTCACGAAGCGCGTGCCGTCACGATACGCGGTGGCGATCCCCGCCTTCTGAACATGGCCGCCGGTACCGCCGGAAGAAACCTGGCCGTTCTTGACCGGAAGACCGCCGAAGGCGACGAAGAGTTCGCAGTTTCCGGCAATAGAATCCCAGCCGGTCGTCTCGTCCAGATGGCCCGTATAATTGCCCAGGATATGCGGAACAACGACCTCGGCGGCGGCATAGCTGTAAGTGTTGACGGAGGACGTATAGCCGCCGATGCAGTTCAGAAAGCGCTTCAACTGGCTCTGCGCGTGGTGAAACCGCCCCGCGCTGGCCCATCCATAGGACCCGGCGAAGATCGCCCGATTGCCATGATCGCGCCGGATGCGGTCGAGCTCGGCGGCGACCAGGCGGTTGGCTTCGTCCCAACTCACCTCGACGAAAGAATCCTGTCCGCGTCTGTCTCCCGCGGTTCCCGGACCACCTTCGAGCCAGCTCTTGCGGATCATCGGCGCTGTGATCCGGGTGGGTCCTTCCAGGACGTCGACGATCCCAGTCCCGATCGGCGAGGGATCGAGATCCTCCTCGAAAGGGTGCAGCGCCGCCACGCGGCCGTCCCGAACCTCGACCCGATAGGTGCCCCAGTGGCTGTTGGTCAGATGCCCGCGGGTTTCGTGATTCATGCTCGTTCTCCGAAGTCGTTGGCGGCACGCATGAGCCGAAGGCCGCGACCGAGTGTTCCCGTGGCCGAGGTCACGGGAACACTCGGTCGCCTTGGGGCACCTTCACGAACCATCATTGCGCAATTCCATTCCGTTGCGACAGAAGATTACGACAATTCGGGCGGGAAAATATATCGCCGACGGCGTGTTCGTGGGCGTCGAGCAAGGCACGCTGGCGAACAGTCAGGGAGCGACCGTGGAGATTGAGGTGTTTCCACATGTCTCGGTGACGAGCAAGGTCAGGCAGACCGGCGATAGCAATGTCGGGGTCAAGCTCGAATGAAATTATTGAGGGTTGCCGTAGCGCGATACCGGCCCGACGGCCCCTCTCTCGGCACTCCTGGCATGCCGCCACAACCGATCGAAGCCCAGTTTCTTCTCGCAGGGGGCTCGCCACCCGAGAATAATCCGGGATCACCCAATTTTTCTCTTGTACAAAACCCGAGAAAGCCTTACCTACCGCTTGCCCTAATTCGCACGTGCCCGTGGACGTCTGCAAAAATCCCTTTCCAGGGATCGGCGTCTTAAAGCAACGACGGTGCGGGCTTTTTTGGTCTCAGCCCGGTTGTCCAAAAACTGGCGACACTGAAGAGGCACACCCTCATTGCCCCAACGTGCGGAGCGGCTTTCCCGTTCCAATCTGAAGGCTGAAATCTCGGGTTCCCGTTCGCGCGGAGAACCCGGTAACGCTGCGTATCGGCCCCGAGCGGGATCCTGCGTCTCCATAGCGCAGCCCCGCACGACCGGAACTGGCATTGCGGTTTTCTGTACCGGAGATAGGCGCATGACCACCCAGCGCATCATCGATTTCCTCGCCAATGAGCGACCGGACGGGCCCTGCCTCGTCGTCGATCTCGACGTCGTGCGGCGGAACTTTGAGCATCTCGCGGAGGCCTTCCCCGCGACTGGCATCTACTACGCCGTCAAGGCGAACCCCGCGCCGGAGATTCTGGCGCTGCTCGCCTCTCTGGGTTGCTGCTTCGACACGGCGTCGGTGGCCGAAATCGAGATGGCCCTGGCGGTAGGCGCCACGCCCGACCGGATTTCCTACGGCAACACGATCAAGAAAGAGCGCGACATCGCCCGTGCCAATGCCCTGGGCGTGCGACTTTTCGCCGTCGATTGCGTCGAGGAAGTCGAGAAGGTCGCCCGCCAGGCGCCCGGCGCGCGCGTCTTCTGCCGCATCCTGACGGATGGTGAAGGGGCCGAATGGCCGCTGTCGCGCAAGTTCGGCTGCCATACCGATATGGCGGTCGCTGTGCTGGAATGCGCCCATCGCCTGGGCCTGAATGCCTGCGGGCTGTCCTTCCATGTCGGCTCGCAGCAATGTGACCTGATGGCCTGGGACAAGGCGGTCGGCGATGCGAAGAAAGTTTTCGTGGCTCTGGGCGACAAGAACATCAACCTGTCGATGTTGAATCTCGGTGGCGGTTTCCCGACCCGGTACATAAAGGACGTGCCCGCCACCATGGCCTATGCCGAGGCAATCCAGGCCGCCATGACCCGGCATTTCGGCAACCGGCTGCCCGCCACGATCATCGAGCCCGGTCGCGGCATGGTCGGCGATGCCGGCGTGATCAAGACCGAGGTCGTGCTGATCTCGCGCAAGTCCGCCGAGGACGAGGCGCGCTGGGTCTATCTCGATATCGGCAAATTTGGCGGTCTGGCCGAAACGATGGATGAGGCCATCCGCTATCCGATCCGCACGCCGCGCGACGGTGGCGAGACGGCGCCCTGCGTCATCGCCGGCCCGACCTGCGATTCGGCCGATGTGATGTACGAGAAGATGCCCTATGTCTTGCCCTTGTCGCTGCAGATCGGCGACGAGCTGCTCATCGAGGCGACCGGCGCCTATACCTCGACCTATGCCTCGGTGGCCTTCAACGGCTTCGTCCCTCTGCCCACCTATATCGTGGGAGGGGAGATCGATGCTGCGCTTGCTGCCTGAGGCGCCGGCCCACCGGCCGGCCCGGGAAGCGCTGCTCGACCGCTGTTTCGGCCCCGCGCGGCATCGCAAGACCTGCGAGTTGCTGCGTCGTGACCGGAGTCCGGTGGCAGACCTCGCTTTTTCGCTGATCGAGGGCAAAAGTCTGATCGGCACCGTGAGGCTTTGGCATGTCACGGCCGGGTCGGCCGGCCCGGCCCTGCTTCTCGGACCGGTTGCGGTGACCCCCGGCCGTCAGAATCATGGTCTGGGCGCCTTGCTGATGCGCCATGGCCTTGCCGAGGCCGAACGTCTGGGCCACGGGGCGATTCTGCTGGTCGGCGACGGGCCGTATTACACGCGCTTCGGCTTCGGCCGGTCTCTGACCGAAGGCTTGGCCCAGCCGGGCCCGGTCGAACGCGAGCGTTTCCTCGGCCTTGAACTGTTGCCCGGGTCCCTGGCGGGTGCCTGTGGCATGGTGTTCGCGAGCGGCGCCATCGAAAGCATGCCCGACATCGCGGCAATCGCCGCCCTGCATTCCTTCCGTCATACGGAGCGACACTCGAACCTGACCCATGCCAGCGCGCGCTAGCGCCGCACACCTAAAATCGAAGGAGACCCAGCCATGACCGACTGGCCCATCCATGCCCGTTTCGACGGGCCCATCGTCATCCTCGGCTTCGGCTCGATCGGCCGCGGCGCCTTGCCCTTGATATTGCGGCATATCGCCTGCGACCCGGCATGTATCACCGTGGTCGACCCGATCGACTCGGACCGGGAGATGGTGGAGGCGACAGGCGCCAGGTTCGTCACCGCGGCGATCACGCGAGAGAACCACCGCGAGTTGCTGATGCCGCTGCTGGATGTCGACGGCGAACAGGCCTTTCTGGTCAATCTTTCGGTCGATGTGTCTTCGACGGCGATGATGGAACTGTGCAAGGACGCCGGGGCGCTCTATGTCGATACGGTGGCGGAGCCTTGGCTGGGTCACTATGCTGATCCGTCGCTCGATATCGCCCAGCGCTCGAACTATGCCTTGCGGGAAAGCGTGCTCAATCTGCGCCGCCGCCGGCCGGGTGGCCCGACGGCGGTGAATTGCTGTGGGGCCAATCCCGGAATGGTCTCCTGGCTCGTCAAACAGGCCTTGCTGAACCTGGCGGGCGATATGGGCATCGAGGTCGATATCCCGGCGCATCGCGAGGACTGGGCGTTGCTGATGCAAAGCATCGGCGTGCAGGGCATCCATATCGCCGAGCGCGATACGCAGCGTGCGCGAAGCCCGAAGCCGCGCGGCGTTTTCGTCAATACCTGGTCGGTTGAGGGGTTCATCTCCGAGGGGCTGCAGCCGGCCGAGCTCGGCTGGGGAACCCATGAGAAGGCCTTGCCGGACGAGGGCCGACGCCATGAGGGCGGCTGCGGCGCGGCGATCTACTTGGCCCGGCCGGGGGCGGGAACCCGCGTGCGATCCTGGACGCCGACGGCGGGCGGCCAGCTCGGATTCCTGATCACGCACAACGAATCGATCTCGATCGCCGATTACTTTACCCTGCGGCGCGCGGGCAAGACGGTCTACCGGCCGACCTGCCACTACGCCTACCACCCTTGCGACGACGCGGTTCTGTCGCTGCACGAATTGGCGGGAAGGCAGTGGAAGGCGCAGGAGAATTTCACGATTCTGGACGAGGCCGATATCGTCGACGGCATCGACGAGTTGGGCGTTCTGCTCTATGGCCATGACCGCAACGCCTATTGGTACGGTTCGCAGCTTTCCATCGAGGAAGCCCGCAAACTGGCGCCCCATCAGAACGCGACTGGCTTGCAGGTGACCTCCGCCGTCCTGGCCGGCATGGTCTGGGCGCTGGAGAACCCCGAAGCGGGGATCGTCGAGGCCGATGAGATCGATTTCCGGCGCTGCCTGAATGTGCAGCGGCCCTATCTTGGCCCGGTCGTCGGCGTCTATACCGACTGGACGCCGGTCACCGGCCGTGAGGAAACCCTGTTTCCCGAGGTAATCGACTGCGATGATCCTTGGCAGTTCTCCAATGTCCTGGTGCGGGATACGGTGCTCGGCCAGGGCGACGCCGCCTACAAGCCAAGGCGCTGCGTCTCGCCCTAGCCCGGTCGGTCGTTCCGCCGCGCCGCCTATGAAACGTTCCACGGTCAATATTTCGGCTGTGGGGCGTCGTTTTTAGAGATCGAAGCGTCCGTCCGCCTCGGGCTGATACAGGACTTCGGCCACGGTCAATTTCTTGGTCTGGCCATCGCGCGTCACCCATGTTGCGACCTCGCCCTGGGCCAAGCCGATCAGGTCATTGGCCAGATTCATGAAGACGCGGGCGTTCACGACCCCGGGTTCGAAGGCAATCTTGGCCGACAGCCCTTTCAGCCGCGCCATGGTGAAATGGAGCGCGCCCTTCGACTCCACGACGCTGACCCCAGAGAGGGAGAAGGGATAGTGCTTGCCGTCGGCCCGCCTGACGATCATGCCGGTGACCCGGCCCGTGATCGCGACCCGGTCCAGGACCTCGCGCACCATATCGGCATCGTCGGGGACCATGATCTGGGTGAGCCGCCGCCCCGTCATCAAGTCAGCCGAATAGCCGATCAGGGATACCGTCGCGCCGGTGGAGAACAGCACGCGCCCGTTCATGTCGGTTTCCAGAAGAACGTCGGCCCCGCTCAGCGCGAAGGCTGCGAAGCGGTCCCGGGATTTGCTCGAATGATCGTCCATATTGGTCGGCTCGACTCCGCAAGGGTGACAGCGCGTCACTGAGGCGAAGTCTGGTCCCGACCTAGAAAGAATTGGTTAATCCCACGGCTGTACTGAACAGACCCCCCCGAACGATGTGAATGTAGGTCTGGACGACGGCTTCGGGCAGCGGCTGTCCCTGTCCGGCCCAATGGGCGTAGCGCATGCTGAGATAGTCGCGCGCCGCCATCAGGATATAGGCCGTCGCCTCGAGTTCCGCCTCGCTGCGCGCCGGGATGCCGGCTCTCCGGAAATCCCGGGCAAGGGCGCGGATATAGTCGTCCGCAATTGTCTTGTAATGGCGCTTGTGGCCCTCGGGCGCGAAGGTCTCCGCTTCGTGCAGAATCCGGTAGAGTTCCGGCCGTCGATCGATATAGGCGAAGAAGGCGCGCAGCCGCTGTTCCTCCCGTTCGATCAGCCCGTTCACGCCGCTGACCCGCTCGCGGATAAAGGCCAGCATTTCCTCGCCGAGCGAGGGAAGGAGCTGGTCGAGCAGGTCCTGGCGGGATTTGTAGTAGAGATAGAAGGTGCCCTGGGCGACCTTGGCCTGGGTTGTGATGCGCGCAATGCTGGCCTCGGCATAACCGTGGCGTCCCACGACGTTCACAGCCGCATCAAAAATTTCACGCCGTTTCTGTTCCGAGGCCTCGCGCCTGTGAGGTCTTCCCCGTCGGCGCACCGCGCGCTGTTCTGTCGGTTCGGCCGTGTCCGCCATGGTTGCCGCCCATTGTTTGCGCTGCATTCGAATCCCAGCCCGCTGTATGCCTGTTCGGTTCGCTCATGGTCGGGGACAAGGCAGTGAACCGCAATTCAGTTTAATCGAGTGTAGTGGAGAGGCTTGAAATGCGACAGGCGCGCAGCGCCGCTGTTGGGCGTCGTTGTCGCGATTGCGTTAGACTCCCGGCGAAGCGATCACCCCGATTCCAGCGGAGACATGATGGATATCGCAGCGTGGCTCCAGATCGCGGCGGTCTGCATTCTGGGCGCGATATCGCCCGGCCCCAGCCTCGCCGTGGTCTTGCGCAACACCGTCGCGGGCGGGCGGCTCCAGGGGGCCATGGCCGGGATCGGTCACGGGATCA
>Ga0114999_10006949_pt1 | contig 12920 bp, 12 predicted proteins | sample ArcticOcean_MG_C_3_FD_89820 | JGI IMG/M metagenome (GOLD analysis project Ga0114999, IMG submission 89820) | Marine microbial communities from western Arctic Ocean - ArcticOcean_MG_CB8_126 | ecosystem: Environmental > Aquatic > Marine > Oceanic | place: Arctic Ocean: Canada Basin | collected...
TAAGGCGAAGCACCTTAATACGCGCCGCCAGCGCTATGATTTCATTGCCTACGTCGTCAGCCATTCTGAACCTTACCGTAGCGAAGAGAGACTTCAACAATCGCATGAAGCGTTTGAAGTGAAATAGTTTTATCGGCCCGTTCGCAAAACAGCAATGATCAGGCGCTAATCAAAGTCATGCAAAACCGCGTTTAGAAAAATCATAAATCTCTGGAGCCTGTATTAAGCCACCAAATAACATAAACTGCGAAACGAGATTCCGCCCCGCTTTTTCTTACGATTCATCAGGAGAGGCCATGCTGCAAGCACCCGCGACCCGCCAGGCGCCGCCCATTGAGACCCTCTACGGCGAGGTGGAAAAACACCTCAACCTTGCCGCCGGCGATGTTTCCCTCGACCACCTGATGCAACTCTTTCGCCGCCTCGCCGATCTATACGATACCGATGTTAGCAGCCCGCTCAATATGGGCTATTTCTGTATCGATGCGGATGCCGTCGCCCTTACAGCCATGGAGGAAACCAATCGCCGCGCCGCTAATATCGGCGTCACCGATCAACACCCTGCCGCCGTTGCTTTTGAGCAATACAGTATCGATCTCATCTTGCGTAGCTTTGGCATCGACCCGGCGACAGGCATTGGCCACTGCACCTCCTGCGGCACGAAGCAAATATGACGGCCATGATTGTCGCGTTGACGGATCGCCTGTCTGCCCAGGGCCCCCTCAATCCGAATTATGACCCAGCGCTTTGCCTGGGCGCGAACGGAGAGCCAGAGCCCTATGATTATTGGCGTCATGGTAGCGTGCCGTTACGTGTGCGCCCGACCGTCTACGTGTCGACGCAAACCCATGCCTCGATCGAGAAAAATACCCGTAACCTGCTCGGCGTCGCGTCGATCCGCAGGGTCCCGGTTACGGACGATCTGCGCATGGATGCCAAAGCGCTCGATCAAGCCATGAGCGGCGATATTGCGTCAGGTAAATATCTGCCATTTCTCGTTGTCGGCTCGGTTGGCGCCACACCGTCGGGTATCATCGATCCCTTGGCCGAAATCGGCGATGTTTGCCATAAACATAATGCGTGGTTTCATCTCGACGCGCCGTGGGGTGGAATCGCTGCCTTCTCGCCTGACTTAAAACAGCAATGCCTGAGCGGTCTCGACCGCGCTGATTCAATTACCTTTGACCCACGCAAAACCCTGGTGCCATTCGGTGCCGGCGGCGCCGGTATATTTTTATCACGCCATAGAGAATCACTGTCGCGCGCTTTCAATGTGTCCGACAGCGATGTGGCGCCGCACGATTACGCTTATCTGTCGCTTTAGGGCTCGCGGGTGAATAGCGGCCTACGCGTTCTCACGGCAATTCTAAAACCGGCCGAACTTGCCGCGCGCATTGCACAGGAAGCGGCGCTTGGTGATCGATTGCGCTATATACTGCAAGAGGCCGGGCTGGGAGATCGTCAATGACACAGCACTGCCGGTGGTCTGCGCTATTCATCCCCTCATGCGAAGTGGCGCCTTCAGTGCTGAAGATGCCGTGCGCTATCTCTCAGCAGAAGGCGTATTGGCCAAGCCCGAAGCTTTACGCCCGAATGAACCACATGCGCCGCGCCTGGGTTTGATCAGCCGGCAGACGAATACGGCTTCATTAAGCTACGTGATCGAACGGCTGTCCAAGCTGGTTGCCGAGTGACAATGATTTTATTTTGTGAATTGCAAAAGCGTCTTGCCCGAAATCAAGGATCGGCCCCAGGCATACGAAGTCGACAAATACTCGTTCCTGTATTATAAAAAATGCATGAAAAAGGTCGTCAGTATTCTGGCTATGGTACTTCTTGCGCTATTTGCGATGAGCGTCATGACCCATACTGCGATGGCAACATCAATGTCACTTGAGATGACTTTTGGTGTGGACGGCATCAATGATATGGCCGATTGCGAGGACTGCCGGCCCGGCAGCAAACACAACAAGAGCGGCACCAATTGCGATATTATCTGCGTGACCCCGTTGGCAACCGCGGCCAATTTAGACCAGATATTTATACCTCGCAAAACCACTGCTGTGCTCACCTTTGCCGTTCAACAACTTTCTGAACACAGTTGGTCGCCCGAGCCCTTTCCGCCTCGATCGTTCACTCTCAACTCATAACCGCCGAAAATGTCGGCTGATTGATTTGCTTTGTCGCGCGTTATTTGAACGCGACAAAAGCTCGGCAAGCTATATTGCCTCTTATCAAATGCGAGCATGAAAGAAGATCAATATGCGCAAAATCATCATTGCCACCTTTACCGTCATTCTATTTGGTATGACGGTCTATCTGTCAGCACCTCAAAGCGCCCTAGCCCAAGAAGTTACGCTCTATAAGCATCCGCAATGCGGATGCTGTGAAGAATATGCCAACTACCTCCGGGAGAATGGTTTTACCGTCACCGTCAAGCCAACCGATAGGGTCGGTGAAATGAGCCTGGAGGCGGGCATTCCCGATGACTTTCAGGGATGCCACCTCACCTTTATTGACGACTATGTGGTGAGCGGCCATGTGCCGGTGGAGATGGTCAACAAAATGCTTAGTGAGCGTCCAGATATCAAAGGCATCACATTGCCCGGCATGCCCATGGGTTCGCCCGGCATGAACGGCACAAAGCGCAGCGAATTCACCGTCTATGAAGTTGGCGAAGCAAGCGATAGCTGGCTCAAGATCTACGCCAGTGAATAGCGGCCGGAATGCCGCTTTAGGGAAATAACATGCGCTTTAAATTTATAGCGGCCTTGTTGATTGCCGCAGTGGGCTTCGTTTTGCCCACTGCGGCGCATCACCCGGGCAAAGACCTCGATAAAGTGATGGGCAGCAAGGAAAAATTCTTCCAAGCCTTAGATAAGCTCGCGCCAAACTTTTCTCTGCGCGACGGCACTGGCGGCATTGTGGCGCTTGAAGATTTTGCCGATAAAATTCTGGTCCTGCATTTCGTTTATGCCGGCTGCACCGATATATGCCCGCTTCATGCAGAGAAACTGGCGGATATCCAGACAATGATCAACCAAACGCCGATGAAAGACATGGTGGAATTTATCACCATTACGACCGATCCCAGTAATGACACGCCGGACATACTCGCCGCCTATGGCCCGGCACATGGCTTCGACCCGACCAATTGGCGATTTCTGACCATTCGACCAGGCGCGGAAGAGAGCAGCACCAGAACGTTGGCGGAAGCTTTCGGCCATGGCTTCATCAAGAATGATGACGGCTATCAAGCACATGGCATCGTGAGTCACATCATTGACCGCGCTGGGCGCTGGGCAGCTAATTTTCATGGCCTGCGCTTTGGACCGGTTAACATGGTGCTCTACATCAATGGTCTGAGTAATAATTCGCCGCCATAGATATCGCAGCCCCGGTGCCTGAGCATTTGATTGCGAGGCCCCGGCATGCTTGGCTATAAAAAAATAAGGAGCCTGAGCATGCAGGACCTGACGCCGGATAAGGCCAGTCTGGACGCGATCGAAACCGCCAGCCGAGATGAAATATCTTCCTTGCAACTCGAGCGGCTCAAATGGTCGCTCCGCCATGCCTACGATAATGTCCCACACTATCGGGATAAGTTCGACGCCGCCGGCGTAACACCGGACGACCTGAGCACGCTTTCGGACCTCGCCAAATTCCCTTTCCTGGTTAAAGACGATCTGCGCCAAAGCTATCCGTTCGGCCTCTTTGCCGTGCCGCGCCAACAAGTCGTGCGCATTCATGCCTCCAGCGGCACTACCGGCAATCCAACGGTGGTCGGCTACACGCATAAAGATATCGATAATTGGTCCGATCTGATGGCGCGCTCAATCCGTGCCGCCGGCGGAAAACCAGGTGATATCGCCCATGTTGCCTATGGCTACGGGCTCTTTACCGGCGGCCTTGGCGCGCATTACGGCGCTGAGCGTCTAGGCTGTACGGTCATTCCCATGTCGGGCGGCGCGACCCAACGCCAAGTGCAACTGATCAATGATTTAAAACCTGATATCATCTTGGCAACGCCGTCTTACACCTTGACCATTGCCGATGAATTCGAGCGTCTGGGAATCGATCCACGTTCGACCTCGCTCAAAGTTGGCCTGCATGGCGCTGAGCCATGGAGCCAAGCAATGCGCGAAGAGATAGAACAGCGCTTCGATATGCATGCCATCGATCTTTACGGCCTATCCGAAGTCATGGGCCCCGGCGTGAGTTGCGAATGTGTTGAAAGCAAGGATGGCCTGCATTTTTGGGAGGATCATTTTTACCCCGAAATTATCGACCCTGAGAGTGGCGCGGTATTGGCCGATGGTGAGCGCGGTGAATTGGTAATCACCTCGCTCAGCAAAGAGGCGCTGCCGGTCATCCGCTACCGAACCAGAGACTTGACCCGCCTCTTGCCCGGCACAGCGCGCTCCATGCGGCGTATGGAAAAAATCACCGGGCGCACCGACGACATGATGATTATTCGCGGCGTCAATGTTTTTCCCTCACAAATCGAAATTGAAATCCTCAAGGATCAACGCCTCTCTCCACATTATTTTTGCGAACTCAGCAAAGAGGGGCAGCTCGACAGCCTCACCATTGTGGTTGAAGCACGCCTCAATATCGGACCGGAAGCTCAAAGTTCCGCACAGCATGACCTGGCGCTAAACATCAAAACCCATGCAGGGGTAAGCGTTACAGTGCGGATGAGCGAAGCCGGCAGCATTGAGCGCTCAATGGGAAAAGCCCAGCGCTTCAAGGATCTCAGGCCTAAGAATTAGTATTTAATATTTATGCTGGTGCTAATTTAATGTTTTTCTATTGATTGAGAACATCCTGCATACGTCTGCCATGTATCAGTTTTGCTAAGAACTTACGTATAGACGTTCATGTCAGATGCGTGATCCCAATTGTGGCGCGTTTAAACCGATCCACAAACAGTTTAGCGGGCTAAGGAAGAACAAACTCTTATGGCGCAAACGAACTCGGCAGCAGGTGTCGGATCAAAGAATAATTTGCGTCCATTGATGGGCAATGAAGCTCTGGCACGCGGTACCTGGGAAGCTGGCGTGCGCGTCGCCGCCGCCTATCCCGACACACCGAGCACGGAGATTCTTGAAGCTCTTGCAGACTATCCCGAAGAAAATGTTTATGCTCAATGGTCGAGCAACGAGAAGGTTTCGCTCGATGTGGCCATGGGCGCATCCTTTGAAGGGGTGCGCGCACTTTCGGTGATGAAGCATGTCGGGCTCAATGTCGCTGCAGACGCGTTGATGTCGATGACTTATATCGGCGTCAATGGCGGATTGGTGATCGTAGTCTGTGACGACCCCGGCATTCACAGCTCGCAAAATGAGCAGGATTGGCGAGTCATGGCGCGCTGTGCCATGGTGCCGGTGCTGGAACAGTCGGACGCCCAGGAAGCGCTCGCCTGCATGCGCCACGCCTATGAGATATCCGGGACGTTTGACACCCCGGTAATAGTGCGCAGTACCACCCCGCCTTTCACATACGCGGAGCCCCGTCATTCTCGGCCCGCGCATCGAGGTTCCGCGCCGCGCTTTGATGACAACTCGGTTAAGAACGTTATGATTCCGAGCCACGCCCGCCTACGCCATCCGGTGCTGCGTTCTGACCCCGGCTAAGTTCCGCGAATTAAACCCGGAAGCCCTGAGCGCCGGTTATGAAATGGCTACGCGTTGGCGGCCTAAATTATGATTAGAGCTTGAGCTCGCCGGCCAGCGCCGCGCGGTAGAGCTTCGCCATATCCGCTTCGGTAACTGCAATCGGATTTTCCATGGCAGTTATATCGTTCGCAGCCAGTGGTGCTAGAATCTCAACATCCGCCTCCGCAATACCGAGCGCTGCCAGGCTATGGGGTATTTCACATTGCGCACGCAATTCTACCAACCAATCGATAACGGCGCTGGCGGTTGGATGGGGCAGATTGAGAAATCGCGCAAGCGCTTCCAGCTTCGTTTCGATCACCGGCATATTAAACACCAGCACGTAAGGCATCAGCACGCCGTTGGCCAGACCATGATGAATGTCATGGCGCGCCGACAATGGGTGGCTGAGCGCATGCACCGCACCAACACCTTTCTGAAAGGCCGTACCACCGGCGAGTGAAGCCATCATCATGCGCGCTCGCGCATCCAGGTCAGAGCCGTCGCGGAATGCTGCTACTTGCGCCTCTTTCACCAAGGCCATGCCTTGCAACGCAACGCCATCGGCAAAAGGATGATTGAAAGCACAGCAATAGGCTTCCAATGAGTGCGACAAGGCGTCCAGTCCAACAGCTGCGGTCACAGCAGGCCCAAGAGAAAGTGTAAGTTCAGGGTCCGCGATGCATAATTCCGGCATCATCACAGGGTGAAACAGGCCCTTCTTAACTTGGCTCTCTTCATCGATAATTGCCGCCGCGCGACCGACTTCAGAGCCAGTGCCCGATGTTGTCGGCACGGTGATCACCGGTGGCAGACCACTGGCCACCAGTTTCGGTTCGACCACGGCATAATCCTGAAAGCTCGCGAGGGTGAGTTCGCGTAAAGGGTGGCGTTGCGGCGCCATGAAAGCAATTGCCTTGCCCACATCCAGGCTGGATCCGCCGCCAAGAGCAATAACGCCATCATGTTCGCCTGCATGATATACAGCCACACCATCGGTTACATTGCGCTCAACCGGATTGGGCTGAACATTTGCGAATAGCTCAATGCCTAAACCTGCCGTCCTGCACGATTCCATGATTTGCGCGGTCATGGGTAGTGCCGCAATACCGGCATCAGTAACCAATAAAGGCCGTACCATATTCAGTTCGCGGCAAGCCTCAGGTAATTCAGCAACCCGCCCAAAACCAAAGCGTATTTTTGTCGGAAAGGCCCAGTCGGCGTGCGGTATGTTTGTCTTTTCATTCGCCATAGGCGCATTATCGGGCGAAGCACTGGACTAAAGCAAGCTGCCTGGTCCGTTTGCAGAAAGAATTCACATAGACACGATGTATTGAGCGATCCACGTTTCTAATGCTTTGATTTCTCTTCAAAATTGCCCGCCGATAAAACGCAAATCGCCGTTTGTTGGGCAGAAGCCTATTCGTCGTTGAGAGCCTCGTCGTCTTCGTCGTCGCCTTCGCCGCTCTCGTCGCCGTCTTCTTCCAACGCGGCGTCGATCAGGCTGCCCCAGAAGTTGTCGAGGAAGTCGCCGCCCTCGCCGCCGGCCGAGATCTCAACCGAATTAATGCTGGTATCAACACCCACCAGAATATCGCCATCCTTGGTCGACACACCATCCCGCGTCACTGTCTCGCTCGAGCTGTAGATCTAGGCACGACACCTAGAAACCCTTCGGACCAACGCCGGAGCAGGTGTCAACAAAATTGGATATAGCTATACCCCCCTCTCTAACGAGGGGGGCGGGGGTGAAACAAGGCTAAATCCCTAGATTTCCACCCCTTCAAGCGTATTCAACTAGTAGAGAATTGGTGCGGACGGCGGGACTTGAACCCGCATGGGCTTGCGCCCGAGAGATTTTCTTACCAGCTACGGCTTTCGCCGCCATCCTCTCTGGTTTTTCAGGGAGGCGTTTGAGGTCTGGACTATCCCTTCACCATCCCCCGAATTCGGAGCTTAGGTGCTGCCCGTCTAGTCTCTACACCTTCCAGCATTTGCTGGCTTGGCTCGGGATTGCCATTTTACAGGTTTCCCCGAATTTGAGCAGTTCTACTCCCTGCGTTTCCACAGGGGCACTCAATTGCTTTAAGTCTCTTGTGTATACCAGTTCCACCACGTCCGCATCGAGTCATTATATAACGCCGGGATGCGCTGGCGGCAAAACCTAATTGTTCGAATCTTTCTGCTTGCTGCTTTTATTCTGCTTGGGACGCTCACGGCGAGCATTGATGGCGGCAGTATCGAGGGAGGTGCTGAGATGAACGGCATAGTATTTTTCGATCATCTCGACGCTGGTGCGGCAGTTTTTGGCAATCTGGTAGATGTCTGCGCCCTCCATGAGGCGCAGACAGATATAGGTGTGGCGTAAAGAGTAAGCCGTGCGTGGATTGCCCTCGCGGTCAAATTTGAGCCCTTCTTCTGCCAGTATTACGTTGAAAAGCTGGCGGTGGGGCTTGGGGAAAAGCCGTTCCGTCCTATCCTTGGGATCATTGCGCTCCAATAATCTTTTAAACGGCATGACCGCCCCGGCCATGCTCTTGCAATAACCGACGCCGCGTTTGCCGCGTACTTCAATTTCAAGAATTGTCTCGTCCGTGGCCTCGTCATCGACAATGGTTACGTCCCGATATTCAAGGCGGTAAGCTTCGTCAGGCCGCAGGCCGGTGTTGGCCATGAAGAGTACAAGATCATGAAGCTGTTCGCTCTCCCATTTAAAGCGTTTCCGTTTTGGATTGCGCGCCCGGCGGCGGGTGGCTTCGTAGAGCTGGCGGTACTCTTCCGGTGAAAACCATGCGCGGTGCGAAATCTTGCCTGAGGTTTTATAGGGCTCGGACAAATCCGGCAGATATTGCAGCCAGCCATGCCGCATGGCGGTTTTTAAGGTCTGCCTTAAGCAAACAATTTCCTGATGCATGGTATTGCGCGCAGGCGGTTTGCCGCGCAGCGTAACCGCCTTTTCCCGGCGGTGAATGCGGTATTCCTGGACGTGGCCTGACGTGATTTCTGACAGGTGCATATGACCGAAAAAGGGGATCAGGTGAATCTTTAACCGCCGCTTGTGGCCCGCAACGTAACGCGCATTACGCTGACCTTCGGTTATGATTTCGTATTCGCGCTCGAATTGCGCAGCGGCCTCCTTGAACGTCTTTCCGGCCTTGAGTTCGCCGCTACGAAGCTTGCCGCGCAATTCCAGATACCAGTCCTCGGCAAATTGTTTGGCATGGGCGAGACTTTTCTCGCGCGTGCTGACGCGGCGGTTCTTGCCTGCCTCATAAGCGGAACACTGCCAAACATGGCTGCCGGGCCGCTTGTAGACGTGGAGTTTGCCGCCCATCAAATCGTGGCTGATAGCAGCGTCGGTCATGGCGTCGACTCCCTCGCTGAATGGCTCTTTTTATGCACAATCTGTGTAAGCTCTGTGTAAGCTCTGTGTAAGCTCTGTGTAAGCTCTGTGTAAGCTCTGTGTAAGCTCTCTGTAAGCTCTGTGTAACGGAAATTATTATACTATTATATTGTTTTTATGTAATATTTTTCTTTAATCTATCTATAGTCATATGCTTTTAAGTCCGTCGCGTATACCAATTCCGCCACGCGGGCTCCGGGGGGCAAAATAGGCGTCTTTGTCGCCTGTGTCTAAGCTTGAAGCTAGGCCTCGGGTTTTGGCCAGCTGCCGTCGGAAATGGCGGCCTCGTCCTCGGGCGATCCGCCCAAATTGCGGAGAATTATTTTGAGTTCTTCTGCGGCCTGCTGCACGGCCGCTGCGTCGGTGCCGCGCAGCACCAGGGTGGTGCCGAACTTTCCTTTTCGCACAAACGGGTAGCTGCCGATCTCCAAGCTGTCATATTGATCCTGCAACGCGCCCAGCGGGCGGGCGATATCGCCCTCGCCCATCAGCACGGCGACCGAGCGCGAGGTGACTTTGGTGCCACTCTCGAGATCAGGCGCGATGCTTTCGAACATAGCGCGCATGACGGCGGGAATGCCGGCCATGACGATGACGTTCTCAACGCGAAAGCCGGGCGCGCGGCTGATCGGGTTGTCGACCAGGGTGGCGCCTTCCGGGGTGTGCGCCATGCGCAGACGCGCCTCGTTGAGCTCGCGGCCCGAGCCGTCATAATAATCTTCGAGGATTTTCTGCGCCTCTGGATTCAAGCTGTATTTAAGGCCAAACGCTTTGGCGACACTTTCGCAGGTGATGTCATCATGGGTTGGGCCGATGCCGCCGGTGGTGAAGACGTAATCATAGCGCGCCCTGAGCGCATTGACCGCATCGACGATCTCGCCCTCATCATCCGATACCAGCCGCGCCTCGCGCATGACGATGCCCATGGCGGTCAATTGCTTGGCAAGATAATTGAGATTGGCATCCTGGGTGCGGCCCGATAGCAGCTCATTGCCGATCAGCAGAAGGGCGGCGGTGACGGTTTTTGTCATGGTCGGGTCTCTCCAGAATCAATTGCAAAAAAAGCGAGCATAGACCATCACCCCGCGACCGCGCATAATTTCAAGCTATGGAATTCCCCGATCCGCTGATTCGCGCCACCTTGATCAAGCGCTATAAACGCTTTCTCTCCGACCATGAACTCGAAGACGGCCGCGTTGTGACCGCGCATTGCGCTAACACCGGCGCCATGCTTGGCCTGACAGAGCCCGGCGCTGAGACGTGGCTGTCTCCGGCGCGCAACGCGGAGCGTAAACTGCGCTATAGCTGGGAGATGATCCGGGCGGCGCCTGGCGCTGATGGCCTGGTCGGCATTCATACGGCCCATCCCAACGCGATTGTCGCCGAGGCCATCGCGGCAGGACAGGTGGCGGCACTTAGTGGCTACTATGCGCTCAAGCGCGAGGTGCGCTACGGCAAGAATTCGCGCATCGATATCCTGCTTGAGACGCCCGGCGCCCCGCCCTGCTATGTGGAAGTTAAGAATGTCCATCTCGTGCGCCACAGTGGATTGGCCGAATTTCCTGATTCCGTCACAACACGCGGCACCAAGCATTTACATGAGCTGACAAATATTGTTCGGGATGGCGGCCGGGCGGTGATGTTCTATTTAGTGCAGCGTGCCGATTGCCAAACTTTCACCCTGTCCGGCGATATTGACCCGGATTATGCGGCGGCCTTTGCTGAGGCACGCCAAGGCGGCGTTGAAGCGCTGTGCTATGATTGCGCGCTAAGCCCGCAACAAATCAGCCTGCGCCATTCTCTGCCAGTCAAAGAGGCAGATTGATAGCCGGCGCTTGGTTAAAATTAATATTCATATAATTAATACTCATATATTAGAGTTTGTGACCACTGACACTTCTGCCAATCATACCCATATGTTAACAGTGTAAAGACATGGTTTTGCAGTCGGGGCTCACCGGTGAATTGGCTCTGGATCAGAACCAGCATGAGGGTTATAGGCTAAGGCCTTGGTTTACTTGATTTTTGCCGAAAGCGTAGTGCGTTCGGCAGTAATGCACAGAATGATAATTCAGAGCAGGATCGCGAACATGTCCGTTCGCCACAGCCTCGGCTACTTCCGCTCCCTGGCCGTCAGCCTGACCGTGGCATTTGCCATGTTCGCAGGAACAACGCTCATTCATGCCCAGGAAATGGATCTCAATGAGTTCGAATCCCTGATTGGTACGCGCCAAACCTTGAGCGCGATTTCATCTGAGCAAGCATTAGATATCGCCACCGGTGATGACGAATTCGATTTGGAATTGCTGTCCGGTTATTTTGCCTCCAATGGCCGCGACGCCGAGGGCGTGGCGAAAATGGTGGCCGATATGATCCGCGAACTTGGCGGCGACCCTGAGGTGCTGGCAGACGCTTCCGAGCGCATTGCTGATGCTGCGACCGATGCGCTGAACGCGCAATACATCACGCGCTTTGAAGAGGACGAGGATTTCAGTCTGCCGGAGGGCGCCATCGGCTTCGATTTCGCAACACCGGATTCAAAGCAAATTTTCGGCGATGCAGTGAACGTTGCCTCGCGCCTTGAAGGGCAGATGAAAACCTATGGCACGACCATCGTTTTCGGTAATGAAACCCGCCAACAGGTGCCGCAATATGCCAGCCTTGAGTTGGATTTGATTCAGGTAAAGGGCCGCACGGAACCGGAGCGCATATTTGCTCTGCTAGGGCGCGAGAATATGGCTGAATCGGTAGATTTCATCCCTCACAAACAAAATCACGACGCTTTCCTCGCTGCCTACAGAGCGCAGGACTGGGATAAAGCGCGGGAATTTATCAGCACGTGCCGGCAATCGGACAAATATGGCCTCGACACTCTTTATAATGTCTATGAGGCGCGTAATAATGTCTATGAGGCGCGTATCGCGGAATTCTCGAATAAACCGGCAATACATGACTGGGACGGTGTATTTGTCGCCCTCGACAAATGATCAGCCGGCAAACCACCGACGCGGCCCCTTTCGGAATAAATGCCTGTCTTAATCGAGCAATTTACTCAATTATAAGCCAAGCTCGTATATTATGCTTAATACAGGTAATATCCGGCGATAGCGACCGTGGAATGCAGCCAACATCCAGGAAACCAACACATTGTACGAATCTGAACGGCAACACCCCAATCCTGACTCCTTGGAGAGCGTTGTGAACGGTGATCAATTCATGGAGCGCAGCATTAAAATTCACGGCCCAAAAGAATTCGCGGCCATGCGCAAGGCGGGACTCCTCGCAGCCGAGGTACTTGATTATATCTCACCATTCGTTGTGCCCGGCGTCTCCACTGAAGAGCTGGACCGGTTGTGCGATGATATGACTGTGGAGCGTGGCGCCATATCCGCGCCGCTCGGCTATCGCGGTTATCCCAAATCCATCTGCACCTCGATCAATCATGTGGTGTGCCACGGCATCCCGAGCGATAAGCGCCTGCAGAAAGGCGACATCGTCAATATCGACGTGACAGTCATCATTGATGGTTGGCATGGCGATTCAAGCCGCATGTTCTATGCTGGCACGCCCTCTACCAAAGCGCGCCGCCTGGTCGATATCACCTATAAGGCGATGATGCTGGGTATTGCTGCGGTCCGCCCCGGTGCGCGGCTGGGTGATATTGGCCACGCCATCCAGAGCTTTGCTGAAGGTGAGCGCTGCTCCGTCGTGCGCGATTTTTGCGGCCACGGCATCGGCCAAGTATTCCACGATTCGCCGAATGTCGTCCATTACGGTGAGCCCGGTGAAGGCCTGGAGCTTCGGGAAGGCATGATTTTCACCATCGAGCCGATGATCAATCTCGGCACCTGGCAGGTAAA
>Ga0114999_10006953_pt1 | contig 12912 bp, 8 predicted proteins | sample ArcticOcean_MG_C_3_FD_89820 | JGI IMG/M metagenome (GOLD analysis project Ga0114999, IMG submission 89820) | Marine microbial communities from western Arctic Ocean - ArcticOcean_MG_CB8_126 | ecosystem: Environmental > Aquatic > Marine > Oceanic | place: Arctic Ocean: Canada Basin | collected...
CGGCTCATGACGGTCCGAGCGGGCTTATCAAGAGGAGGAAAAGATCATCATGGGCAACTCTGGGGATATCTCCGGCTTTGGCTACCTCGGTATCGGCGTGTCGGACATGGAGCGGTGGCGCCGTTTCGCAACCGACGGCGTCCTGGGCTTCGAGGAGATGGAGACAGGGTCGGACGGCACGACCTACTACCGTATCGATGAGTACCATCACCGGTTCGCGATCAAGCCGAGCGGCGAGAACGATGCGATCTACCTCGGCTTCGAAGTCCCCAGCGCTGAAGACCTCGAAGCGCTGGTTCGCCGTCTAGAGCGCGAGGGCGTCGCCGTGACGCGAGGCAGCGACGAGGAGAAAGCGAACCGCAAGGTCGTCGACCTGATCAAATTCCTCGACCCGTCCGGGATTCCTCTCGAGGTCTTCCACGGGGCACTCCTGCTCTGGGAGAAACCCTTCAGGCCGAGCCGGGCCATCCAGGGCTTCAAGACCAAGACGGACGACGGCGACCCGATGGGCCTCGGTCACATGGTTTTGTTCTGCAAGAACATGGACGAGACGACTCGCTTCTGGCGCGATGTCCTTGGATTCAAGTTGAGTGACTACATTGACCTGTCATACGCTATGCCCGGGCTCGGGACGGCGGTGTTCTTCCACTGCAATCCCCGCCACCACTCCGTCGCGTTCGTCGAGATGGATGTGCCCCGTCACCTGCAACACTTCATGGTGGAATTGCAGAGCTTCGACGACGTGGGCAGCACCTATGACCAGTGCCTATCGGACGGCGTGCCGCTGTCGATGAGCCTGGGCAAGCACACCAATGACCATATGGTCTCTTTCTACATGGTGAGCCCGTCCGGCTTCGACATCGAGTACGGCTACGGCGGCCGCCTCATCGACGACGACAAGTGGGTCGTCCAGCAGCACATCGCCCCATCAGTCTGGGGGCACAAGCCGAGGCAAGCCGCAGATGGCCCGTCGGAGCCCCCCGCCGAAGAGCAGCTCCCCGGCGCCGGAGCATCGACCAACAAGTCGGCCAACAAGAAAGTCACTATCGTCACTGGCGGCACCTATGGGATTGGCAAGGCGATCACCAAGGTGCTGGCACAGCGCGGCCACCAAGTCGTGGCGTTTGGGCTTGAGGCGCGCCAGATCGGCAGCGCAGCCGAGTATGGTATCGAGACGACGCGGCTCGAGCTCGAAGCGCTGGGGCTCAGCGCCGACCTGCTGGAAGCCGACGTCTCGAACGCCGGCGACGTCCAGCGGGTGGTCGACTTCGCTCTGGCTAAATACGGGCGTGTCGACGGTCTCGTGAACAATGCCGCCATCCACCCGAGCGGTGTATTGCTGGACACTGACGAGGACGTCTGGGACAAGGTGATTGACGTCAACCTGAAGGGCGTCTACCTGACCAGCAAGGCAGTCCTAGCGCACATGGTCGCGCAGGGCGGCGGCTCCATCGTCAACATTGGGTCCGCCTCGCAGTGGGGGCGGAGTAACCTGCTGGCCTACTGTGCGTCCAAGGGCGGGGTCTACGCCTTCAGCATGGCTACGGCATACGACTACATCCATGACCACGTTCGCGTGAACATGGTGATCCCCGGGGGGGCGCCCGTGACGGGCATGACCGAAGGGTTGCCCTACCTGGAGCAGGCCGGCAAGCAGACCGTGTCCGGGCGAAACACGGAGCCCGAGGAGATCGCCTACGCGGTCGCCTACCTCCTGTCCGATGACGCCGTGCAGGTCAGCGGGAGCATCATCGACGTCGGCTGTTTCGATCATCAGGGTGGTCCCGTCCGGCCTCAAGAAGCAGCACGCGCGGCCGCCACGAACGGTCGAAGCACAGGCTCCCAGGCAGCCCCCGCCTCGGCCGGGTAACGAGCTACAGGCGGCAGACCGCTCACGCAGGAGGGCAGTTTGGGCCATCGCGCTGCGGGCTGGTAAATTGCTTGGCTTGGGGGAAAGGGCATGAACTACCGGCGGCGCGCATTCCTCGTCGGCGGCCTGTACTTCTGCTTCGGGGCCATGGAGCGAGCCACGTGGCCGAACCTGCTCCCCACTATCGGTGATGACTTCGGCGTCTCGGCAACGGCCGTGGCCTGGACAGTTATCGCGTTCGCACTGGGAATGGCAGGTAGCACGCTGACCGCTGGCCGGCTCGGTGATCTGCTGGGCCATCGCCGGCTTGCCATCGGCGGCTTCACGGCGGAGGCCGTCTTGCTCGCCCTCGCGGCCATCAGTCCCTTTCTGTGGCTCATCTTCGTGTTCCGATTCCTCCAGGGGTTTGCCGCCGCGGCCGCGCTGAACAATGTCACGGCCATCGTCGTGGGTGCGTTTCCGCCTGAGCGCCGAGGCCGGATCATCGGAAGCGTATCCGGGCTCGCGGCATTCGGGCTCATGATGGGGCCTCTGTACGGCGGGTTCATCGCCCAGTGGCTCGACTGGCGTTGGGCCATCGGTGGCATCGCCGCTTATACCATGGCGCAGGCTGTGGTCACGGCGGTCCTCCTACGGCCGCAGGAGCCTCGCGGCTCGGCGGGCCGCCTGCGGGATCTCAACTGGGCGGGGGCTATCGGGCTGCTCCTTGTCATGGTTGCGTTGCTGGTGAGTGCGCAACTGATCCGCGGCGCGGATACCCGCGTGATCGGCGGCGTGCTACTTGCTGCGGCTGCGGGCGGCGCGGTGCTAACGGTGCGCCTGGAGCAACGGGCCGCGATGCCGATCCTGGGCCTCGGCCTCTTCAAACGATGGGATTTCTCGGCGGCAAGCATCGCGCTGGTTTGGTTCAGCCTGGCGTTCGGCGCAGTCAATTTGTTGTTCCCTTATTACTTCCAACAAGGTCTCGGCTGGACCGTTGCGGGCTCGGGCGTGATGTTGATCGCGCTGAACGTGGTCCAACCGTGGGGGTCGCCGCTGAGCGGCCTGGTCGCGGACCGCATCGGCGCACGGCGCGTGCTCGTTGCCGGCGGAATACTTGGAGTGCTGAGCCTGTTTCTCGCCGGCACGCTGGGAGAGGCTCCGGCTATGTGGCGGGTCATTCTCCCGCTGGTCCTGTTTGGCTCGGCCATCAGCTTGTTCATGCCGCCCGCATCCAAGCTCATCTTCAGCGAGGTACCGCCGACCGCGCTGGCCAGCGCGGCAGCCATGGCGACGTCCGGCCGCTACATCGGTCAGTCGCTTGGCGCGGCCCTGGGCACGGCGTTGCTCGCGGTGCGTGGCGAATCGAGTGTGGCGGAGGCGTTTGGCTCCGCCATGAGCGTGATCGGCGTGCTGCTGTTGGCAGGTATGCTGGCGCTGCTGGTGGCACGCCCCTTGGTATCGGTCGCGCTGCGCCGATGGGCCGTGCACAAGACGTAACGGGCTCGACGTTTTCCGTAGCGCCTGCAACTTGGCTGCCCTGAATGAATGAGACCCCGGAATGGCCTTGACGGGAGTTCGACTCCACAGATAACGTACGCCTCGTCTAAGGGGCTGGCCTCTTTCGATGCCGATGCGTCGGACTAAGAGGGATGTCGGCTTCATGGAACGCTTGATGGAGGAACGTTCATGAGACCGGTATTTGCTCTAGTTGCACTGACTTTGGTTGCACTTCTCGTCGCCGCATGTGGCGGTGACGACCCAGCGCCGCCCGCTGCTGCGGCAGCTGCAGCGGCACCCGCTGGCCACCAGCTGGGTGACGAGCCTTACGAACTCACCATCTGGGTGGGTGGGCAAGGCTCCTCGTCCTACGCGCTGGGGGTTGGCACAGGCGAGATCGTCAACAAGAACCACCCGTGGGTCCGCGTCCGCGCTATTGAGCAGACCGGCCCCGAAGGGATGCTGACCTACGAGAGCCAGCCTGAGAAGCGGCCGTTCACGCTGTTGTCTGGTAACCAGAATGACATCGGCGTGTACGTAGGGGGACTATCGCCGTTGAGCGGCCCAATTGAGCCGCCGATGGCGCTCTTCAACTACGCGCCCAACTCGTCGGTCGGCGCCATCTGTGCTGACCCTTCGATCAAGCACATCCGAGATCTGGCGGGCAGAAAGGTCGCACTTGGAGTGCCCGGCAGCGGGACCTACATGTTGGTCGAAGCCTTGGCGAAGGCTGCCGGAGTGTGGGAAGAGATCGACATCCAGAACATCGCTTCGTCCACGCAGATGCGCGCCGCCTACGTCGACGGCCGCATCGAGTGCACCACCATCGGCATCATTGACCAGTGGACCACGTCCAGTGCGGCCGAGCCGATGCAGACACGTGGGGCTTACCTGCTGAACCATGGCGACGATGCACTGTTCGCGCTGGCCCGCGAGCAGAGCGGGATCCCGATGGTCCCGAACGCAGTCTGCCCAGGAGCGTTCAAGGAGAAGCTGAACCTCGACTACGACCCCGTGTCCGAGAAGGTCAACTACGTCGCATACACGCCGGGTTACCTGGCGGCGCCGCAGGTGCCGGAAGAGGTCGTTTTCCAGCTGATGCAGACGATTTACGACAACCGGTTCCAGTACAAGGACTTCCACCGTAACGGCGTGTACCTTGAAGACCAGATGGCGAACATGGTTGTGGGCAAAGAGTTCTTCCACCCCGGAGCCAGGCGGTTCTACGACTCCGTTGGACTTGATTACGGCGTAGAAGGCCACGAGAAACAGCAGGCGCTAGCTAAGGCTGCGAATAAGCCCAACGTTGCCTGCCTGAGCTAAAGTAACGATAAGTTAAGGCAACATCGAGAGGGGGCAGTGCCAAGCACTGCCCCCTCAGTACATTGAGCAGGTAATAGGGAGAGTCGTTGTGGAAGACGCGATCCAACAGGAATCAGCGATTCGGCGAGCGGGCATTGAACGCCGCGCCGTTGAGAACCTCACGTGGGCGATCCTTTTCCTGGGTGTTGCCACCGTGCTCTTGTCGATGTGGAACGTGTGGTCGATTTTCGGCCTGATCACAGGGCCGGTGATGCACCTTGGCCTGACCACGACGATCATTTCCCTCGCTTTCCTGAGGCGCAACCCGACCCGGTTGCGCGCGTCATGGATCCTGCTGGTGCAGGGGCTTGCCTACGCTTCGCTCATTTTCATCTTCGTCAACCAGACCGAGATTCTGGTAAAACTGGGCTTCGCCTCCGACGTCCAGATCTTCTTCCTCTTCACGATGATGGTGGTGACCTTCTACTACTCGTGGATCATGTTCGGCCCTGTGTTCGCGGTCACCGCGGGCCTCTTTGCCCTCTATACCTACGGCGGCAACGCTTCGTGGCTCCCCGACCTGCTGCGGACGGCTGATTCGACGTTCAGTCGTGCGACGTCGCTGCTGGCGTTCCAGGCCGTCGGCGGCTCCATCATCAACTTCTCATTCACCTTCCTGTTCATGCTGCTGGTCATGGGAGCGTTGCTCCAATCATCGGGCGGCATCGGGTTTATCTGGAGCATATCGAGAGGCATAACTCGCCGCGTGGCGGGCGGGCCCGGCTTGGTCGCCGTGCTCAGCAGCAGCACAGTGGCGACGTTCACCGGGGGCGGCGCGGCCAACGCCGGGATCACTGGGGTCGTGACCATCCCCATGATGAAGCGCGCCGGGTACACCGCGGAAAAGGCGGCCGGTATTGAGGCTGTCGCGTCGGTAGCCGGCGGCATTACGCCGCCCATTCTGGGCGCCGCAGCCTTCATCATGGCCGACTTCGTTGGCAAGACCTACTTGGACATCGTCGTCATCACCGCCGTGCCTGCGGTCTTGTTCTACCTTGGGCTGGCCACCTACATCATTTTTGCTGCTCAGCGAGACCGCATCAACATGAAGGTCGCGGACGAGCTGCCGACCTTGAACCGACGTGACCTTCTCGTCCAAATGGCTCAAATGATGATTCCCTTGGGCGTGCTCCTGGGATTCCTGATGAATCGCCTGTCGATCCAGCTCGCTATCTTCTGGACCATCCTCACGATCCTTGCCCTCTGGGGCATCATTTACCTGCTTGCACGAGCAGGTGTTCTTCCTTACCAAGAGGAATGGAAGAACACCCGCCTCAACCTCGTGCGTGCGTCCATTCTGGCCGCCGGCATTGCGATGGCCGCAGCGACGCTGGACGTGATGTTGAGCGCGATCACCCAGACCGGGCTTGGCTTGCGAGTGGCATCACAGATGGCCGATTGGGGTCAAGGCTCCATCATCCTGACGCTGATCATCGCCGTCGTGGCGTCGTACTTCCTTGGCTTGGGCCTGCCGCCGCTTCCGGTCTACGTCATCACCGCCGTGCTGCTGGCGCCAGCGTTGGTGCGGCTCGACGCCGACCTCATGGTGGCGAACTATGTCATGTACTACACCGCGCTCGTGTTCCCGAACATTAACCCACCCGTTGCCTCGACCGTCTTGGTCACCGCGCAGATGGCAGGTGCCAATTACCTGAGAGCCAGCATCGAGGCGACGAAGTACGCCGGCGGAGCTATGTACCTGCCGTTCCTGCTTTTCTTCGGCCCAGAATTGCTTCTGGTTGACGGGTTCAGCGCTCAGTTCTTCCACATCTTCACCCTCGTGGCCTTCGCACTAGTCGTCGGGCAGGCTGGCCTCGCAGGCTACTTCGGGGTCCGACAGAGCCTCTGGATCCGAGCCATTGCGATGACCGCACCTGTGCTCACGTTCCTGTACCTGTGGTCGCGGGACCCGGTCTGGGAGATCGCAACGATCGCTGCTATTCTGGCGGTCTTCGCTTACGGCCTCTTGCCGGGCCTGTTTCGCAAGCTTCGTCGGCCCGCGGCGAGCGTTGGCGGGGGGAGTTCCTAGGTCTCGGAGACTGCCATGGCAACAAATACCGACCGATACGCGCTGGGGCCAACGCTGGACGATGTCCTAGCCGCGGAGCACGCAGGCTTCGTCTCCATAGACGACGGCCACGGTTTCCTCTATGGCTTCGAAAACCAAATGGAAGGCCTCGGCTACAGAAGAGTCGACGAGGCACCCTGCAACTGCCCCGACAAGGGTGGGCATGGCCACCTACCGGAGTGTCGTTGGTTCCGCGACTGGCCGACTTCGTAGCCGCTGGCAACACGCTCACGCAGGAAAACCTGGCTGGCTAGACCAACGCCGCCGACGGCATTGAGCCCGCCGCGCTTGCCGCGACGGCGCCCCCGCTGCCAGCACGGCGGGCCGCGGCGCAGCCGCTTTGGCCATAGGCGACCGCACATCTCGATTGTTGAGGACGCACTTTGGCCTACGTACTTCCGTTTGGTAGAGCCCATGGCACCGACGCCTGGCGCGTTGGCCCGAAGGCGGCGACACTCTCGAGGCTGTATGCCTCCGCGTTCCCGGTGCCGAATGGTCACGCTGTCACCGTCGAGGCGCTAGACGCGTTCCTCGAAGCCAACGGCGTGACGGAGCAGGTTCACGCACTGCTGGCTGAGATCGACGGTTTGTCCCTCTCCGATCTCGGCGATCGGCCCGCTCGGCTGCGCGAGCTCGTGGAGCGTGGCCGCGTGCCTGAGGCGCTGGCCAACGAGATCGCTGGCGCGCGCGCGAGAATCATTGGCCCAGTGTCAGTCCGGTCGTCGTCGACGCTGGAGGATCGCGCCGATTTCTCGTTCGCAGGCCAGCACGACTCGTTTCTCAACGTGGGCGTCGATGCTGACCTAATCGTCGCGGTCAAAGGCGTCTGGGCATCAGCCTGGAGTGATCGCGCTATCCATTACCTGCGTGCCGTGGAAGTGTCGGTGCGCGAACTGAGAATGGGTGTCGTGATCCAAGAGATGGTGGAGGCCGAGTCTTCCGGTGTCGCCTTCTCGGTCGACCCGCTCTCCGGCGACGCCACCTGCATCGCAGTCTCGGCCGCGCTGGGTCTGGGTGAAGGGACAGTGTCCGGCGTAGTCACCCCCGACGAAGGCAGCGTGACGCGGGACCCGTTGGCCGTGGCCAACTACGCCGTCGGAGCCAAGGCGTCCAAGGTCGTGTCCTCGACCAAGGGCGGGACTATCGAGCTGGAAGTGGAAGACGGCACCGGGGTCCGGGCGCTGACTGACGAGCAGGCCATAGCCGTAGCCGCCTTGACGATTCGCGTTGAGGAGGCCATGGGCGGCAATCCCCAGGACGTCGAGTGGGCGCAGGCCAACGGTGCGCTGTTCCTGCTTCAGGCACGGCCGATGGTCCGGCCTCCGGCGACCGACGGCATCGAATGGAACAGCCCCGTGCCGGGTGCGCACTGGCGCCGGAACTGGCGCGTTGGCGAATGGCTCTCGGACCCTGTGACGCCGCTCTTCGCCACCTGGGTGCTGCCGCGGCTCGTGGCGTCCCGCGAAGAGCATGGGACCGGGGCGCTGGGCTGGGAGGCGCGCGTCAGCTTCTCCATGCCGCACCCGTGGTTCTGCCTGGTCAACGGCTACTTCTACACCAGGCAGGACGCGCCGATCCGGCCTGGGAGGGACGCGCCCCTGGCGGAGCGGGCGCTGCGCATGAAGCCGGTCAGCGAGACGCTCAAACAATGGCGTGCCGAGCGTATCCCGGCGTACCTACCAATCGTCGAGCGGCATCGCCAGCGGGACGTCACCGATGCGCAGCCACGCGAGCTCGTCGAGTTAGTGGGGACGCTCACGGCCGAAGCAGGCGAGTTTTGGCCCCTGATCGGAGCCATCGGATATGGATTCGAAGGATTGATGTTCAAGCCCTACTACGACGAGGTCGTGCCGGAGGAGGGGAGAGAGCATTACTCACTGCTGTTCAGCGGCTTCCCCAGTCGAACGATCGACGGCCAACAGGCGCTCAACGCATTGGCGGAGCGCATCCGCGCCGACGCGCCGCTTGCGGCGACGTTCGCCGAGTCAGCGGCGGCTGAGCTCGCGTCGCGCATGGACGGCCTGCCGGCATGGCTCCGCGATGACTTGGACACCTACGTGCGGGAGTATGGACACCAAGTGTTGAGCCTGGACTTCTACTACCCGACCATCGGCGAGATGCCAGAGCACACGCTTGGTGCGCTCAAGCTGCTCGCGCGTGCTGAAGCCACCTCGCCGTACGAGTCGCTGGCGAAGGCGGCCGCCCAGCGCGAGGAAGCCCAGCGGCATGCGCTGTCGTCAGCGCCCCAGGAGAGCCGGGAGGTGCTGGCAGAGGCGATCAGTATCTTCCAGACCAGCGCTTCGTCGCGAGAGGACGCCAACTTCTACTTCCAGACAGGCTGGCCGCTCATCCGGCGTTCCGTCCTCGAGCTTGGAGTCCGGCTCGTCAAGGCCAAAGCGCTTGCGAACATGGAGGAGGTCTTCTTCGTCGAGGCCGACGAGCTCTTCGGTGCCGTCGAGGCCATCGAGCGGGGCGAGCAACCCAGCTCACTGAGCGAACTGGCTGAGGCTCGCAGACTCACCTGGGAATACCACAAGACGCTGGATGCGCCCGACGCATTGCCCGCTGGCGAGTCCAGCAACACCAGCATTGCCCCGCTGGTCGGTTACTTCGACGACGCGCCGGGTCCGAGGCTTGTTGGGCAGAGCGCGAGCCCTGGCCGTCATCGCGGCGCGGTCAGGCTGGTGCGCTCCCTGGCCGACGCTGGCGACTTCGTCCGCGGCGACATCCTGGTGACAGTCGCGGCCAGCCCCGCGCTGATGCCGCTGATCATCATCGCCGGGGCTATCGTCACCGAAGCTGGCGGCGGTGCGTCGCACTCGTCGCTCATCGCCCGCGAGCTTGGCGTTCCCGCCGTGGTCAACACCGGCGTGGCGACGCAGGTCCTGCGCGAGGGCCAGGTGGTCGACGTCGACGGAACACAGGGAGTCGTCACGATCGAAGCCTGAGTGGCTCGACCTGAGTTGCCCGGTAGGAGTTGTCCACACGCATCAACCGAGGAAATCCTCGGCGAACCGCTCCATCCGCTCGACCATCTCCCCCTCGGACGCGCCGCTCAGTCCGACGATCAGCGACGTGAACCCCAGCCCGGCCAACGTGTCGATATCCTGTGCCACGTCGTCATGCGCCCCGGTCATAATGCGACGGCCGTCCGGTCCCGCCGCAGGCTCGGTGTCGTACCAACCCGCATGGTAGGCGTAGCCGATGGCCGCGGGGTCACGGTCGCGCAACGCCGCCTCGCGCTGGATGACATCGATGGCAGCCCGCAGCCGCTCAGGAGTATCCATGGGGTAAGTGGGGTTCGAGCCGATCGGATACCAGCCGTCGCCCAGCCTCGCCACGCGGCGTAGGGCTGCGGGACTCTCACCGCCTATCCACAATGGAGGGTGTGCCCCCGGCGGCGGCTTGGGCGCGAAGAGGACGTTGGAGAAGCGCACGTACGTGCCGTCGTAGGTGGGCTGCTCGGCCGTCCAGAGCTCTTTGAATGCTTTCAGGTACTCGTCGGTCGCTTTGCCGCGGGCGTCGAAGGGCGGGGTTTGAAGCGCATCGAACTCCTCGCGGAGCCAGCCAGCCCCGCAGCCGATGACCAGGCGACCGCCGGACAGCGCGTCGATGGTTGCCAGCGTCTTCGCGGCTAGGATGGGCGGACGGTACGGTACGACCATGACCGACGTCAGCAGCCGCGCGGAGGAAGTCTGCCCGGCCAGGAATGCGAGCACGGTCAACTGCTCGAGTATCTCGCCGGTTCCCGTGGAACTGATGGTCCCCGACTCACTGTAGGGGTACGTCGAGTCGTTGGTGACAGGGAATATGACGTGGTCGCTGACGCCGATGATGCGAAAGCCGAGGGCCTCGCCACGCTGTGCGACCCTGGTCATGGCGGCAGGCTGGGCGACGGGCCCACGGGACGGGATGACGAAACCAAACTCCATGCGGTACTCCAAGTGAGGGTTGGCCTAACCATAGCGGCTGGGCGCACCGCACGTGCACTCGGCGCGAATCGCCACTAGGTGGGCAAAAGTGAGGACGAGTCGGTGCTGGTGCACCGCAGCCACATTCGCCCGGCCTCCCTTAGCCGCCTGCGTGCATGTCCGACTCGTTGAGGTGCGCGAACTGCGCATCGTAGAGCGACGCATAGGGCCCGTCGGCGCGCATGAGCTCGACGTGTGTTCCACGCTCCACAATGCGTCCGCCGTCCATGTACAGAATGAGGTCGGCCGAGTGGACCGTCGAGAGCCGGTGCGCAATGACGATGGTCGTGCGGCCTGCCATGAGAGTGGCCAGCGCCTGCTGCACGGCGTGCTCCGAGTGGGTGTCCAACGAGGCCGTCGCCTCGTCCAGCAGGAGCACACGGGGGTCCTTGAGCATGATCCGGGCGAGGGCCAGGCGCTGTTTCTCGCCGCCCGATAGGCGATAGCCTCGCTCGCCGACGACCGTGTCGAGACCATCAGGCAGGCCCTCGACCACGTCGAGCACCTGGGCGGCGCGGCAGGCCTCTAGGAGATCGTGAGTCGGTGCGTCGGGCTTTGCGAGCAGCAGGTTTTCGCGCACCGTCGCGTGGAACAGGAACGTCTCCTGGGTCACGTACCCGATCTGGCGCCTGAGCGAGGCGAGCGTGACGTCGCGGACGTCGTGGCCATCGATCAACACGCGGCCGCCAGTAGCGTCATATAGGCGTGGGATCAAATACGTTAAGCTCGTCTTGCCCGCACCGCTGGGTCCGACGAGCGCCACCATGCGGCCAGGAGCCACGTCGAGGTCGACGCGGGCGACGGCCGGCCGGCCGGGCAGGTACTGCAGCGAGACGCCGTCTAGCACGACGTGCCCATCCACCTCCGACAGCACCGTCGCGCCCTGCGCGTCAAAAATGTCAGGCTCCAGGTCCAGGTACTCGAAGATGCGCTCGAAGTAGGCCGCGGAGGTCACCACGTCGACGTGCAGGCTCATCAGGTCGGTGGCCGGGCCGTACAGCCGGCCCAGTAGCGAGACGAAGGCAACCACGATGCCCAGGCTCAGTGTGCCGGAGATGACCTGGCCTCCGCCGTACCAGTAGATCAGCGCAGGGCCGGCGGTCGTGACCAGGGCCAACAGCATGAAGTACCAGCGCCCGACCAGCGCCTCGCGCACCTGAAGGTCCATAAGCCCGCGGTTCTCCGTCCGGAAGCGATCCAGGACCTCGCCCTCGCGGCCAAAGGTCTTGATCAGCATCTGCCCGCTGATGCTGAGGCTTTCCGCCATCAGCGAGTTCACACCCGCGTTGCGCTGCTGCCGCTCCGCGCGCATCCGTCGCCGCAGCTTTCCAACGGTGAACGTCGGGATGATGAGCCACGGCAGGACGATCAGCGCGAGCACCGTGAGCCGCCAGTCCAGGGTGAGCATCGCCGCCAGCGTTGTGGAGAGAATGAGCACGTTCGAGACGATCGACACCAGTGTGCCGGAGATAACGGAGTCGATACCCGCGACGTCCGAGGTCAGGCGCGACATCATTTCGCCGGTGCGTGCCTCGGTGAAGAACCGCAGCGACAGCGACTGGAGCCGCGTGAACATACGCAACTTCAGGCTGTGCATGATGCGCTGGCTGACCAGCGTGTTGAGGTAGCTGCGCAGCACGCCTACCAAACCCATGGCCAGCGCGGCCCCCGCGAACGCGAGCGCGAGCCCGGCCAGCAGCTGGCGGTCAGCGCCATCAATGGCACTGTCGATGATGGCCCGCGTCAGCAGCGGAGGGACGACGCCGACGCCGGCGGCCAGCGCAACGGTGGCAAATATCAGCAACAGCTGGCGCCAGTACGGCGTCAGGAAACCGATAATTCGCCGGAGGTTGAGTTCGCTGAGGGCGGTGGGGGAGGAGATGGATTCGCGGCGGCCGGCTCTCACCTGGCCAGTATACGAGGCGAGCTTAGGCCAGCGAGTCCAGTAGCTCGCCGACGCGCCGGCCAATCTCGTCGCGGATGGCGCGCACGCGCTCCGGCGGCTCGCCCTTGGGGTCGGGCAGGCCCCAGTCGGCGTGATCTGTGAGGAACAAGGCAGGGCACGCGTCCGAGTCGATGGCGCACCCCATCGTGATGACCCGGCCCGCGGCCTCGATCATCTCGTTGGACAGCAACCTCGGCTCCGCGTCCGCTACGTCTAC
>Ga0114999_10006955_pt1 | contig 12910 bp, 14 predicted proteins | sample ArcticOcean_MG_C_3_FD_89820 | JGI IMG/M metagenome (GOLD analysis project Ga0114999, IMG submission 89820) | Marine microbial communities from western Arctic Ocean - ArcticOcean_MG_CB8_126 | ecosystem: Environmental > Aquatic > Marine > Oceanic | place: Arctic Ocean: Canada Basin | collected...
CCACAATGGTCACCACCCAGCCTTTCCACCGCATTGTTGTCAGCGCGCCCCTGTAGCTCAGGCGGATAGAGCATCGGTTTCCTAAACCGAGTGCCCGGGTTCGAGTCCCGGCGGGGGCACTTTTCTTTTGCGGCGCATCGTATACTGGGCTCCTGGATATCGGGAGCCCTCCCCATTTGCGGATTTCGGGCACATCTGTCGAACGTCGATATTTGTGATGCTCTAAACACTGCGCCCCGCTATTCCCAACAGTCCCCTGTGTAGTGGAAAAGCGGTGCTGCTGGAGTTCATATGACTCGGGGTTTGGCTACCAGGTTGTTAAGAACGTGCCTTCTCGCGTTGGCGATCGCGGCTACGGGGGTGGCACTGTCGGCTTGCGCGGGTGAGCAGGGTGTGCGTGGCCCACAAGGTCTGACGGGCGAGGCTGGTGCCCAGGGCGCAACTGGTCAGCAAGGGCAGCCTGGTCCAGGGGCCCAGTTGCCCGAGCCTTCAATCGAGATTGCAGCCGCGACAAGGTCGTTCTCCCAAATCGTTGAAGAGAGCTTGCAGTCTGTTGTGGCGATACGGACTCCGGCGGGTACTGGATCTGGTTTTTTCTTCAGAGATGAGCTCATCCTTACTAATGCCCATGTCGTCGGACACTTCAATAAGGTGACGATCAATGTGAGAGGGGGAGGTTGTGATGGGCGGTGTGACTATAGCCCGATTGGCTCTGTAGTAGGAGTCGACGACGTGCTAGACCTGGCCGTGATCTCCGTATCGCGGACATCGCGGCGTCCGGCGCTAATATTCGGCGACTCCCAGCAGCTTGATTTGGCAGAAGAAATCATCGCCCTTGGCTATCCGGTGGCCACTATTCTAGGGTTCAACCTGACTGTGACGAAGGGCATAGTTTCTTCGGCATTTACGTTGGAAGGGGCTAGCTATCTCTTGACAGATGCGCCCCTGAATCCAGGGAACAGCGGAGGCCCCTTGCTCAATAGCGCAGGAGAGGTGATCGGCATCTCAACAGGCAATGTGCAGGACCCGAGGTCCGGACTGAAATTTGACGGCATGGGTGTCGCGATCCCGTCCAATAGCATCAGGGAGCGATTGCCTTCGCTGCTGGAGTGATCGAGGGAAGTTCTTCGGCGAAGAGACCTCCTAAGACCATTTTGGTCTGCCCTCCAGTCCCACCAGGCGGCTATTTGAGATCCTGGTCGATTTCATTCAGTCCGATCTGGGGTGGGTGTTTTACTGACCGACGGCTGTCCCTGGCTATCCACCGCCGCGTTGATGTACGGCAATGGGGTGCTGTCACTCCCTGAAGAGGTATGTCCTCCCCCTACTTGCTCGGATGTTCCAACGGTATCGTAGTAATTGTTAGTGTTGGTCGCTTGCGGCGGTATCGGGGGATTCATCGCAGGCAGGCCAGCACTCTCTCCGTCAGTGCCTCCCGAGCAGCATATTACTCGGGAGGCACTGACACGTATATTGCATACGCTCCCTGGGCGTACGTACCACCCGACGCACGCTCACTGTCGGCTTCTCCTCTGCCCTGTTCATACCCCGCCCATTTGCGCCTTGACGGTCGCTCGCGCTTTCGTCTAGCCTATAGTCTAATTCGACTAATCGAATTAAAGCGTAGCTAATGGAGGGTGCTGTGGACAGAGAATTGCTGCTGCTGGGGCTGCTGATGGAGGGGAGGATGCACGGCTACCGGCTGAACGAGTACATCTCAGATGTGATGGGTCTTGCCGCGGGCGTCAAGAAGTCGTCGGCCTACTACACGCTGGATCGTCTGGAGAGAGACGGCTATGTCTCGCAGGAGGTCGAGCAAGAGGGCAAGCGGCCTCCACGTCGCGTCTACGAGATAAAGGAGACGGGCAGAGCGCAATTTTTTGCACTGCTCCGATCACAGCTGGGCGGTTATACCCAGACCTACTACTCGGACGATGCAGGGGTGGCGTTCATGGACTATTTACCTCCAGCCGAGGTGGCAGTGTTGCTGTCGCAGAAGCGAGAGCGAGTCATGGGCGTTATGGAGCAGTTCCGGGCGCTTCCAGATCAAGGCCAAGCCTGGCGGCATGTTGTGGAGCACGATTTAGCCCATCTCGAAGCTGAATTGGTCTGGCTAGATATCGTCCTGCGCGACCTCAGTGTGGGCGGCTAGCCGCTTTTGGGGGGCGGGGTGGGGTAATTTGGTGTGGCTGGGTGGCGTCTCGACAGGTTCTTGGTGAACGGGCGGAGCGATCGAACTCTATGGGATTAGGTCAGCGGCGTGGGCCACGACGGGTGAGACGTTGCAGCCGTTGCACCAGCCAGGAGATATCGGTGGTGTGAAGTGTTGTGTGGGGCTGATTGCCGCGAAAGGGGATTGGGAGCGCCATGTCCTGACCTGTGTCCCATTTGCGGAAGAATCGGCGGGCCTGGAGTGTTATGGATCGTCCGACGTAGGTGCCGAGGAACGCCGCCGCCAGCATTAGCGCGAAGACGACGGGCGTCGATACCGGTCCAGTAGAAGGGTTTGCGCGGCCGCTCGCAACGCTCGCCATGAGGCCGAGGGACAGCGAGCCTGCGGAGAGCAGGAAAGCGGTGGGCCACAACACTTTTCCTGGGATTGTGACTGCAGATGCTCTCATGGCGGATGCGACTGCAGTGCCCGTGAGGAGGGCAGGCACGACTCCCAGAGCCTGCATTGCGCCATCCATCTCGAAGAACCTGCCGGTTAGCAGCGTGGCTGCGACGGCGGCCACGACTGCGCCCGCCGCCAGGGCCTGCAGCATGTCCGAGAGGGTCCAGAGCGGCGGCCTGGATATCCGGATGATGTTTCCGTCTCGAGGCCGAATGGCACTCCTCCTCGGTCGAAATCGTCGGAAGGCTACTTACCTTTCATGGTCTGGCCGGTTACCGCATCGATGCCGAGCTGAACCTGCTGCTCGATCTTGCAGTTGGGGCAGCGCCACCACCACTCTCTGCCTTCTCCGCTGTCCTTTGCGGTCAGGCCCCTGCCCTTGGATTCTTCGCTCCCACAGAATAGTGAGCCGCACGAGCAGTTGATTATGTAGAGCCCCCGTTTGCGGTAGCGCGACCAGCTTGCTTCGCAGTCCGGGCACTCGAACCCGGTCCAGTCGAAGGGACCGCCCAATTGGTTAAGGCTGCTGGACTTGCCGTCTTTGGCTCCGGAAGGCGCGGCACCCGGGTCGATGGACTTGAGGGTGTAGGTCCCCTTCTCACGTCTGAGGGCGAGTTGATAGCTGCGGCCCGTGACGGTGCACTGGCAGCCTACCATCGCCCAACTGGTCTGCGTCGGCTCCTCGGCCCATTTGGTTGGGGGCGGAGTGGCCTCCGGCGTTGTGGGAGCCGCCGGGGGAGTCCCTGCGTTGACGACGATATCGGGCTGAGGGACCGGATCCGGTTCCGGCTGTTCGACCGGTTCGTCATCACGCCTGATTCTGATTGGCATTGCTACACCTCTCTAGCGGATCTCTGAATAGCTACGGTACACGTCTAGTCCCGGTGCGAATACACCCTCTCACGGTCGCCATCGAGTTGGAAGAACAGGCTGTGCTCGGCCTCGTATGCCTTGGCTTCCAGGATGTCCATCAGGGGCACTCCCAGTTCGGCCAGGGTATGCGACAGGGCCGGGGAGCCGGGCTCGATTCGGTTTAAGGTCTCTGTGTCCCGGATGACGAGACGATTGGATGCAAAGCAGTCGGGGCAGTCGACTCGGTCCGGGAACACGAGGTCTGGCCGCGATTCGAATATGCGTCCGATAGGTGCGCCGCAGCCGCCACACGATGTAGGTGTGCATTGCGGGCAGACCGCCTCGGACATCTGGAGAGTACCCACACGCTGCATCGAAGGCTCGTGCCCGCCGCACTCCATGCAGACCAGGCTGTGGATCACGTCGAAACCGAGCTCCACGTAGGCCTCGGGGCCGAGGTGGGTCTGCGCCTCAGCGAGCAAACTCTCAGCCGACATGTCGTTGCCGGATGACAGCGAGACTATGTGCTCTTCCCGGACCGGTACCATTTCCATGTGGGTTGGGCAGTCTGCGTCTCGGTTGAGATTCCAGCGTTCGTACTCGTCGGCGAATCCGTTGAAGCGAATCCTGACCCCATTCGGGACCCGCACGGGGTAGGGTACCTCGCGGCCCAGGTGGAGGTACTTGATTGCAAGCTGTGCCTGAAGTCCGCCGATCATCGCCGATATGGTCGGGGCGGTCGGGCCGACGGGGGCGTCATCGTCCGAGCCCAGCTTCAAGCACGACCAACGACGCCATCCCTCGTCGCGCTCCTCGCCCGTGAGGGTGCAGTCAAAACATACGTCGAAGGGAGGCAGGAACGTTCTCACGTCTCCGTCAAGGTAGAAAAGCCCACCGTCGATGAATGGCGTGCCTGCCTGCATACAAGCGCGGTTGATGTCGCGCCGGGTCTGGAGGTTGTCGACGCCCCCCAGGACTACGTCGGCATCGCGAAAGACGCCCAGCCCCAGTGTGGTCTGCAGCGGCGTGTCGAACCAGTTGGCGGTGATATTCGGCTCGATGTCTGCGGCGGCCTCGGCGGCGACCTGCGCCTTGCCTCGGCCCACATCGGAGCCTCGAAACAGCACGGACCGCGTAAGGTTGTGGGTTTCGATGGTGTCCAGATCCACGATGATCAGCCGACCTATGCCCGCGAGGGCCAGGTCCTTGATGATCTCGTTACCCAGGGCACCCGCGCCGACCACCATGATGGTGCTGCTCTTCAGCAGATCCACGTCCCACCCGAGTTGACGTACCCGTGTGTAGCGGTCTTCGACAGGCTGTTGTGGTGCTTCGCTTGTCATAGCTGAGACAGCTCGGCTCGAGGTGTATGGAAGCTGGTATTGGACCTCTGGATATACTCGGTCTCGGTGCATCGCGGGCAGCGTTCCATGCGAGTCCACGTCAGCCGATAACAGTAGGTGTGGCACTTGGTGCAGCGCACGATGTCTGCGCCGGGCTCGAGGCGGGCTCGCGTTATCGGGTCGACGATGGAGGGCAGATCGAGGCCGGGCCAGTGTACGAGCAGATCGGCCGACCCGTTCGGCGGGTCTTCGGCGTAATAGATCTTTATCCGTTGATCACCCCATGCCGACAGTTCTATCCCTCGGAACCTGAACGAGCCACGTTCGTCGGCCCTCTCTGTCACGGTCGTGCCGTCCAGTCGCAGGCACACCAGCAGCCGAGGGGAGGCCTTGCCAATAATTTCGAGCTTGCGCGCTTCCAGTGTTTCGCCCTGCAGCGGTGCTACGATGGTGATGGTACGGAGCGCGGATACGACGATGGTCAGCTCGTACCTTTGCGCGGAGTGGTCTATGTCGACGACGGTCAGGGTCTGCGACCCGGTTGGTAGGACAAGGTCGGGCATCGACCAGGTGCCATCGGTTCCCACCGAGCAGCTGATCGGCTCTGTGGAGGCGGTCTCTAGGACGAGAGTGTCACCAGGATTGGCATAGCCGCGGACGACAACGGACCGCCCCTCGACCTCGGTGCCGTCTACTGGAAACTCGACGACGAGGGGGCGCACAGCCTGTTTCGAGACCCGTATAGCGTGGCCAGGCTGCACTCCGCGTTGGCCGGAGCTGGGTCTGTTTACTCTTATCTTTCCGCGGCCGCCCTCGGTACTCATTTTGCCCTGATTTCCATACTCGATATTGGGCCTTTTCGTCCGTACTCTATTACAGAGAAAAAGATTGCGATATTGATTGTGAGGGACACCCTCACACACCCGGCAGATGGGCTATGCCCCTCTGCACACCCCTTTGCACAGGGCCTGCGGTGCGCTTCTTGGAGAGGGAGATACCCCATCCCAGATGCTTTCGCGAGGCCTTAGCATGACATGTGTTCAGCCCTTGTAGACACTCCATTGGAGCCTGCTCCGGTGGGAGGGCACCTATGGCGCCAGGGGTAGGTTGTATTCGTATAGGCGCTGGATCAGCACTGCTAGGCCGATGTACCCTGCGGAGAGCCCGATTATGGCGGCCAGGGTCGCAAATATCGGGATGGCGGCCCGTTTCAGTGCACGGGTTACACCCATGAATCGGAGCCGAAGCGAGGCGAGCCTCACCTGCCTGGATAGCTTGCCGATGCGAACGTCGCTGTCAGCTCCTGATATCGTCTGTATGGCGGCGACCACGGCGAGACAGGTCTCAAGCTCTTGCCATGAACTCGATCTTAAAATCTCTGCCCGTACCCTTCTGACGAGGGAGTCGCGCGCCTTCTGTCCTAGGGCTGCCTGTGCGTCCTCGACGGGTATCGCCGGCACCATTGGAATGTAGTCTTCCACAAGCCCTCGGGCCAGCAGGGCTGCATCCAAAAGGGCGCGGGGGTCGCCTACCTGTGCAGAGCCTATGACCTCCCGAAGCATGAGCTGCTCGACCGTCTCCAGGGCCTCCTGTGGTAGGCGGCTCAATCGTGGACTCCCGCTGTTTTCGCTCAGGTCGGGAAGCAATCCCCATATCGTCAGCGCCTCGTGGAGGTACTCCTTCTTTGTAGAGCGGTCCAGCAGCGGGTCGCGGACCAGGTCGAGTCGTGCCCAGGCGGATTTGCATGCGGCATCGATAAATTGCTGGCGGAGGGTTTTGTATGTGGACGTGCGGTCCGGACCAGGTGCGATCTGGATGGTCCCGATCACCTCCAGCACCATAGTCAGGTCGCTTGGGTTGGGCCCCGGGCCTGCGGGCCTGCCGGCCTCAGACGGCTGTGCCTCGGAGAGAACGGAGGTCACGAATGACTCCAGCCCCTCGGCAATATTCGTGGAGACCATGGCAAGCCGATCGTCGTTGGGTGCGTTTTCGGACAGACGTCGGAGCTGCTGCACGACGTCCAGGGTCTGTTGTAGGGTCATGTCCACCGGCTCGGACTGTCCCTGGCCAAGACGCTCCTCGATACTCTCTATCTGCACCTCAGCGTTCCTCAGGTCGAACAGGATCTGAGCAACGTCCGCGTCGACCTGGTGCAGTGTGTCTTCGTCCGGGTGCTCTGCACGAGCCGAGGTCACGTCGGTACGAAGCGCCTCGAGATGGGCGATCTTACCGGCGATGTTAGGCAGCCGTTCTGCGAGTCCCGCTTGAACGGCCAGCTCTCGGCCAAGGGTTTTGCCCCTGGCTGTCTCCTCGCCCACAACCCTCATTGGTCCTTCCATCGGTATCCTCCGGTCTCAGTAGCAAGGTTTGTGTCTAGGTGTCGCTTGTTCTCAGTAGAACAGTTATCTAGATGTATGTAAAAGGCGTATCCCGAAGTGCCTCGCCAGGTGAGACGCTCTTTTGTTCAGTGAGTTGGTCGGTTAGTCGCCCAGATACAGCGGGCTCAGAGAGCACGAGGTGTCGGGACACCCGCCTATCTCCTCATAGCAGTCCACATGTGTGTCGGTAGTGCATTCGGGACAAGCCTCCCAGGCCCTGTCAGTACCACAGGGGCCGCTACAGAACGGGCAGACAGCCGACACCAGCGAGACCTGGGTTAGTGCGGGCTCGGGATCGACGTCGATGTCTGGAATTACGGACGGTTCCGGCTCCGTCGCGGGTCCGACCCTGATAAGGGGTGGGGTGATATCGGAAAGTGGCATGTCGTTTTCGATGAAGTATCCCTCTAGCCGGGTCCCCTCGATACCTGTGCGAAGTGAGATGCCGCCGTTGTCATGGGTTGCGATGATTGGCGTCTCAGGCGAGGACCAGACGGGCTCCGAATTTGCGCCGGCGTGTCTCAGCAGACCAATCGCATCCGGCGGAGCCGACGATTCGGGATGCCAGGGAACTGCGCGATCGATGTAGTACCAGGGGTGCTTGCCCTGGTTGCCACGGGTGCCCAGTAGCCATCCGGGACCGTATTTCACGAAGCGCTCCAGCCCCCTGTGGAACCGGCCCGAGAGGAACACCAACGGGTCGCCGCCGTGCATAACTCCTTCGAGCACCCAGCTTTTGTTCGAAGAGGTCAGGGGTTGCTGCTCGGGTCGCCACATGTCGGAGTGGGAGGATCGGTGTCCGTAGTCTGCGACCTGCTGGCCGTATTTACGGAACCAGGACGATGCCTGATCGTTCAGCAACTTGCGGCGCGAGAGGCTCAGCCGACCCCTGACGGATACGTTCAACGCCGTCACGTTATCTATCAAGGCGCTAACTAGCTGCAGCAGACTGGAGGTCTCGCTCCATTCATAGCCGGGCGGCCACGCGTCTTGATCCATGACTATGTTGGGGTGGAATATGGGCGTGAGCCAGACCAGCTTTGGTGGCGAATCCGGGAATGTGCTCGGCAGTACAACCAGTAGCTGATGGCGGCCGCGAATGCGTATGCCTGGTCTTCCGGGCGTTGCCTGCAGGGCCGGAACTCGTAGTGCAACCCCGATCACCGGGGAGCCCGCCACCTGTGTGAAGCTTATGAGCGAGGGAGACTGTTCTCGGAGTGCCTCTAGTTGATCCAGGGCGTGGCGGAGGAATCCGCCCCTCGCTAAAAGGACTCCGCCCTGGAGGTCGCTGACTTCGGATTCGAGATCGAGCAGTCTGGCTGTATCTGGCTCGATCAGGTCGATTGGGGCAGCTTCCGGGGAGTCCGGATCCTCTTCGAGCATCTGCACCAACTCGCGTAGAGAGGCCCGTTCGGAGGAAGGGCGCCACTCCAACACGGCGTCGCTGCGCGGTTGACGAACTATGACGGTGCGGGTTTTGGTTATGGGTGTGACCTAGCCGACCCCAGGAGCCCCGGAGGGCTAGTCTGGTCGTGCGTCCATGAGTTCTTGGACGAGGGCTTCGGGACTATCGTGCTCATAGATGAAGCAGCCGCTCGGCGGCATCAGGTCGCCGTCTTTCCAGCAGGTGTACCCGACCCTGTCCTCTCGCGGATCGTATATGACGCTGATGTGGTGGGGACGTGAGAAGGCCTGCAATATGGTGGCCTGGTCTGTGCTAGAGGGGTGTACCCCGTAGCCTGGATGCGAATGGTAGGGCCCCAGCCGTAGTAGGCCGGGATATTTTTCGACATGCTCCTCTTCGACCTGTTGCCAGAACTCCGGCGGGAAATCGATGCTGACCGGGGTGGCCGCGCCGCCGACGCAGCTGATGGCTGCTGGAACGACGATAAAACGCGTGCCTTCGTCCTCACAGTACTGGCCCAGGAGTGCGCCTCCAACCTCGCGGGGATCAGATTCCCTGGACTGCTCCTTGATCATGTTGTAGACCGAGGAAGCCATGAACACCAGGGGCTGATCTGAGGCGATGGGGCCGTCAGCGACGATGGGTCCGAACTCGCTATTGGCGAGCGGAAGTTTGAACTGTATGGGTTTGCGCGATTCTCTGACAACCACTAGCTACGCTCCGTCCTCAGGCATTTCATTCTTACTGTCCGTCGACTCGCTTGACTCGGATGGGTCCCGATGGTCGATTTTGATTGGGCATATTCACAGGCCGAGGTCCTTGCCCGGACCTTCGAGGTCCCGGACCAACTCGGATTGCCCTTCTTGAAGTAGCTTCAGGGGCAGGCTGGGGCGTCGGTTCCGGCGCACGGGTGGGTAGCTCGATATCCTGACTCCCCACGACGAATGGCTCCGTATCGGCCGGAGGCGTGGTCTTGGCCAAAAAAGCATTCCAGAACTCGCTGGTCCGGTTGGCCGGCGGGTCCAGGTTTACCCACTCTGGATCGAATCTGATGAGCCGGCTAACGTGCAGTATCAAGCTCTCCAGAGAGACGGTTGGGCTCCACTGGCGGTCCCCTTCGAAACCGAGACAAAAGACCCCATGTGGGTAGATGTTCGGGTGAAATAGAGGAGACACTCTCTTGAAGGTGGGCGGGGCCTCCATGGGATAGACCTTCGGGAACTCCAGGAATATCTGGTGGCGTTGCCGGATGCTCCCGAACTCGTCGACGAAGCCACCGCAGTGGAAGAACAGGTTGTACGACTGGTACGGCCTGCTGCCAACGGGTTGAACATCGAGCTTGGTGCGGCCGTCCTGGCGGAGCCTCTGCTGAAGCGAGACAAGCTCCTCGTAGTCATTGGCCAGCCGCTGGTCTCGGAACGACTTCATGCCATCTGCCGACCGAATACTGTGCTGTAGTACAGCGCCAGTGTGTCGCCGTCTTCGGTGCCGACATCGGCTAGCGTCTGCTGGCTGGTAAGCTCAGCACGCCTCGACTTGTTCACGATCTTGGTGGCCTTGGGATCGACGAGGTGACCTTCGGGGAGCTGGCCGACAAAGTCGAGAATCTGCTGGACTAGCTCTGAAGCCGTTATCGAGTCGTCAAGCTCGGCGGGCTTGTCCGGCGTCGTCAGTGGCTCGCCATTCACCATGTCTACGAGTTGGACCTTGAGCATGCTCACTCTGAGTGTCCTCCTAGCTTCGGACTGCTTCTGCACGACATCCATAGTCGCGACAGAGGCGAATTCCTTGATTGTATAGGACTACATCGACGGGTTTCAACCGTGCCTGCCCCGGCGACAGCCAACATAGTTGCGCAACGGACGTTGCAGACAGGGCATCGGGTTTCCACGCTAACAGCATCATATGTGGGATATGGCGAGCCAGAATCACCTGATGTGGTGAAAATTGGGCTAGCCCGCCGTTGGGATCACGCTTTGGGCGGGACGCGGAGACGCAACTCCGTTAGATTCTCTTCCGACGCGGCGCGGTATCCGTAGCAGGCGCGGACGAACGCTGATGTGGCCAATTGCACGAGCCTCGGCGCGAATACCTGTTCCAGCTTGGACTGGAACTCTGCGGGGGTCTCATAGGGAGCGCGCTCTACACCATTTGCTTCGGCCAAGGTCAGAATGTCGTAGTAGATACGCAGGGCCTCGACTATGCCCGGTTCACCGTCCGGGAGGGGGATGGTCCGATCAGGACCCCTGCGCAGCCTGCTTGGAAGCAACCCAAGGAGCAGTTTCAAGGCATCTAGTGCCGGGTCCGTGCCCTCGCTCACCGATTCCCGCTCGCCTCCGTCAACCGGCCACCGCTCTGTGGTTGCCCTTCGCACAGCCGTCACAGCCCGGTAAATCACGTATCCAATGATGGCGGCCACAATCAGCCAGGCCAGCACTCCGATATAGATGTGTGTATCGCCCTGCTCTTGCGCCCCGGGAACGCCCTCCACGACACCCGGAACGCCCCCTCCTCCATCGAATGGCTGGCCCCCGGCCGGTGTGTCCCACAGGCCAAATAACCATCCCCAGAATTGCGCGGCAATGTACGCCAGTAGTAGCAGCACCGGGCGGACGAGCCGCTCCACCGCAAAAACTATGGGGATCGCGAGGATTCTGAATAGAACAGGGAATGCAGCCGCAACAAAGATGCCCAGCACCAATCCCCCGATCACCACAACACCGATCACCGGGGCGATAATCCCGTACCACACACCGGGGTTCAAGGCCTTTGTTGTGCTCGGTAGCAGGTGTGCGGCGCCCAGTCCCGCGAGTGCAGCGGTTGTGAACACGAGCATCATCGGGAATGCATCCAGGTTGGTTGAAAACAGTACCTCGAAGATTCCCGCTATCGCGAGGAAGACGAGCCCGGTTTTGAAGGAGATGACGAGGGTGTCCGGCCAGTTCCTTGTGGCCGCGAGATTCACTCCCCGCCACCACAGAGTAAGAACGACAAGTCCTCCCCAGAATGCTCTGAAGGGATACAGTTCCATACCGGCCTGGCTCGTGTCTCCCAGAGCGTGCAATGGCCAGGCCAGATCGAGGCCAGGGGCATTGCCGCCGACCTGGCTCCCGATGACGAGGTAAACGATAGCCGCTCCGAGGAGCAGACTGCTGGACCGCGAGAGTGCTGGAGTGAGGTTGTTGGTGAGGGTGATCCGCGAGACCGCTGCGGTCAGTCCAAGGGCCGCTACGATGCCCCATCAACCTATGGGGCTGTCGGCACCACCGACCACGAACATCATCCCAAGTGCGGCGTGGAGCCATGCACTTTCCACCACTACAGTGGCTGCGAGAACCAACCGGGACTGTGCGAGGCTCAAAGATCGCCTCCCGGCCATGTCCATTGGTGTCGGTGGTAGCTATAGCGATGTTTCGAGGAGATATTCATGTGGCAGTGCGTAGGTAACTCAGCAGCCGATGGTGGTCAAGTATACATCCGGCCTCGGCAAGCCGGGGAAAGCTGCGCAGTCCCATTTCAAGTCGCCTATCTACGAGGTATAACGACGGGACGGGTCCAGATGGACTTGTGAGGATGGCGTTTGAGGTCCAGGGCCTGGCGTCGAAGTGGCCGGGGCGGGGTAGAGAGGAAAATGATTCAGCGGCGGCTCGGGATGACCCAGGCACGAAGGTCGTTTAGCTGCGTGCTATAATTCGGGCGTCGTAAGCGACACGGGAGATGGTCTAGCCCTAGTGCCAAATAGCCCAAATAACGCCGACCAAGAGTTACAGGACCTCAAGAGCGAGGTTGTGCTCCTTCGTGAGCGGCTCGCTCTCCTGAGTAGGTCGAGTCGAGAGATCAGCGCCAGCCTTGATCAGCCAACTGTCCTGGAGGCCGTCGTGGATGCCGCCTGTCGGCTCACGTCGGCGCGGTACGGCGCCCTGGCCGTATTCGATGAGGCTGGTCTCGTCCTGAAGTTCATAACACGCGGCGTTACCGAAGAACAGCGTGAGGGGATGGGGAGTTCGCCAGTTGGGCGTGGTCTCCTGGGATGGTTGCAACACAGCCAAGAGCCTCTCCGCGTTGCTAATCTCGGATCGCACCCGGAGTCTTCCGGGTTCCCCCCCGACCACCCCTCGATGACGAGATTCTTGGGCGTTCCCATTCGCCAGGGTGACGAGGCGTTGGGCAACATTTATCTCACCGAGAAGCTGGGTGAGGCTGAGTTCTCTCAGGACGATGAGGACCTATTGGTCCACTTTGCCGCGCAGGCGGCCATCGCGATACGAAACGCCCGCCGCTTTCAGAGTGAGCAAGAGTCGAGGCTTGAGGCGGAAGC
>Ga0114999_10006963_pt1 | contig 12897 bp, 11 predicted proteins | sample ArcticOcean_MG_C_3_FD_89820 | JGI IMG/M metagenome (GOLD analysis project Ga0114999, IMG submission 89820) | Marine microbial communities from western Arctic Ocean - ArcticOcean_MG_CB8_126 | ecosystem: Environmental > Aquatic > Marine > Oceanic | place: Arctic Ocean: Canada Basin | collected...
AACGCGGCTGGCTTGGCACTCGGTGCAGGTAGTTGTTGCGGGGCCGGGGCCCGATCGGGGGCACGGAGCTGAGCCGGCGCTGCGGGTTCGACCGGTGGTGGAAGTTGCCGTTGACTTCCCGTCTCACGGGCTTCGATGCGTGGCACGGCGGGTGCCGATGCCGGTTTGGCCGCGCTTGGCTTGTCATCATCGGGGAACTGTCCGTTGAGCAGCGTACGCGCACATTTGCGGAAACTGTCATTCGAGGCGCGATCGAGTTGTTCGCCCAACGATAGCGAACCATTTCCGTTGGCGTGACCGGTCTCGCGGACCTCCGATCCGTTGGCTTTCAACGCGCCGGTCACCTCGACCTCGCCGCCATTGCGGCCGTGATCGAGAATATCGAAGCTCCACGCGTCGCCGTAGACGTCCCGCAACGCGGTAACGATTGTTGTGATAGATCCGTTTCCTGGGTTGCTTTGGGTATCCATGGCTATGCCCTCGGCTTCTATAGCTTGATCAAGATGTTGGCGAACTGATCGACCTCGGCAACCAGGTCGGGGAGAATGAGCGTCGTGGTATCGGTCTGCTCGATGATTGCCGGTCCGCGGATGATGTTGCCGCGTTTTAGACGGGTGCGGTCGTAGTGTGGCGTCGAGATGGTCCTCGCCTTGCCATTGCCGTCATCAAAGATGACGTCGCGATGGGCCGTTAAAGCACCGGCCTCGGGCTCGGGTCCGCCCTCTTCGAGGTTCCGGGTTTGCAGTTCCGGGATCCGGCCCACGCCCATGACCCGAAGGTTGACCAGTTCGATATCTTTTTCATTGAAGCGCTTGCCATACTCGCGTTCGTGGACCTGGTGGAATCCCTCGATCAACTGGTTAATGAAATTTTGATCGAGACTACCGTCGGGCGCGTCGACCCGTAGCTCGTAGCCTTGGCCCTGATACCGGCACTCAGCATTGCGGACAAAAATCTGGTCTTGGGGGCTGATGCGATCGCCCTCGAGTTGCTTGGACGCAAGGTTCTGAAGGTAGGCATAGTCCTCGGTGATTTTGGTCATATCGGGATTGCTTAGCAATTGTATCTGCGTGCGGCTGTAGTCGTACGACAGATCGGTCGCCAGTAAGCCGAGCGCCGATGTGAGTCCCGGGTTTGGCGGCACTATAACCATCGGAATAGCCAGCTCGGCGGCGACCTCGCAGGCCTGCAGCGGCCCGGCACCGCCGAATGCGACCAGCGCAAACTCACGCGGGTCGTAGCCCTTGCGCACGCTGTTCATCTCGATGGATTGGATCATGCCGTGATTGAGAATCTTGATTCCGCCGAGCGCAGCCTCTTGAACGTTCATCCCGAGCTGTTGGCAAAGATGTTGTTCGATCGCCTTTTTTGACAGGTCCACCCGGAGCTCCATTCGGCCGCCGAGGAAGTTGTCCGGATTGAGGCGTCCCAAGACGACATTGCAATCGGTGGAAGTCGGCAATTCACCGCCGCGCCCGTAGCAGCACGGGCCCGGCACCGCGCCGGCGCTCTTGGGTCCGACCCGGAACACGCCACCGCGATCGACATAGGCAATCGACCCGCCACCGGCCCCAATGGTATCGATATCAACCATTGGTACCATCGCCTGGTAGTCACCGATCTTGGTGTCGAGCAGATGCTTCATCGACATCTTGCCATCCGGCGCAACGCCGATATCAGCCGATGTGCCCCCGACATCCAGCGTGACGACGTTTTTGAAGCCAGACTGACCGCTCGCCCAAATACCGCCGATTAACCCAGCGACCGGACCCGACATCAATAGTGTTACGGGGCGCTCGACCGCGCCCTGGGCGGTGGCTGCCCCGCCATTGGTCTGCATTAAATGCAGTTCGGCGCGGAACTGCTTTTCTTTCATCGCCTTGTCTAGGTTGGCGACGTAGGTCGCGGTTTTGGGCCCAACGTAGGAGTTGAGACAGGTTGTGCTGAAGCGCTCATACTCGCGGTATTGCGGGATCACCTCGTGGCTTAACGACAGGAAAATGTCGGGCCACTCTTTGCGGATGATTTCGCCGGCGCGGATCTCATGCTCCGGATTGAGGAACGAAAACATGAAGCAAACCGAGATCGCTTCCACGTTCGCTTTACGTAATTTACGAACGGCTTCGACGACATCTTCCTCGCTGAGCGGCGTCATGATTTCGCCGTTCGGCGCGATAATCCGTTCCCGAATCGGCAGCCGGTAGCGCCGCCGCACGAGCGGATATTTCTGCCACGGCAGATCCTGTTGCAGACTGAAATTGTAGGGACGCTTGTGGCGGGCAATATGCAGGATGTCGCGATAGCCCTCGGTTGTCAGTAAACCGGCGCGAGCGCCGTTGTGCTCGAGCACGATGTTGGTGGCGATCGTGGTGCCGTGGAAAAACTGTTCGACGTCGGATGGCGATACGCCGGCCATCCCGCATAACTCCATCGCCCCGTCCATGGTGCCGATTGACGGATCTTGCGGCGTTGTCGGGACTTTGTTGACGTGGATCGATCCCGTTGTGTCGTCAGTCAGAACAAGGTCGGTGAATGTTCCGCCGACATCTACACCCAATCGAATCACACGTCGTCTCCCCGGTCAAAATTCTTTTTGCGGCCCGGCCCGATGCGATGCTCTACGCGCCGTCGTAGGGCGCCGCGAGGTCGTTGCGTAATTCAAGCCCCTCAAGATAGGCCAGCACGTTATCGAGCGGTTCGACGTCACCAAATTTCGCATCGATGTCGAATAGGTTCCATTCTACCACCCCCGGCACCCGGTCGCCGCACGCCTCGCGGACGAGAATCGGACGGAAGCCCTCGGCGATGGCGTCTTCGGTCGAATGGCGAACACACCCGGCCATCGTGACGCCGGTGAGAATCACCGTGTCGACACCGGCTGCTTTCAAGAAGCTCGAAAGATAGGTTCCGTGGAATGCACTGGCACGTTTTTTGACAATCACGTGCTCGCCCGGTTGCGGCGCAATGCGATCGTCGATTTCGGTCTCCCAGGTCCCCACCTGTAACTGCTCGGCCGGTATTTTGTGATGCCACAGGCCCATATCGGTGTTGTGGCAGTCGGTGACGTTGTACGCGGTCGAGGTGAACACGATCGGGATGCGCTTGGCGCGTGCCGCCGTCAACAGTTTCTGCGTCGCCGGGATGATCACATCCATATGTTCGCACGAAAACGGGTTGCCGGGCCGCGTCCAGGCATTGGCGAGATCGATATTAATCAGTGCCGGTCGGGTTCCGTAGCCGATCCGGCGCTGGAAGCCGCGATCCTGGTAGATCTCCGAGTCGGCGGCAAAGATCTTGTCGAGTGCTTCTTGAATCTCATCGGTCATCAGGTGCTACCTGCAAATATTCTGGCGATTACTCCGCCGCGGCGGCGCGGCGGTTGGGTTTGTGAGCTTCGAGTTCGGCAATGACCTCGTCACACGACATGACCCGGCCCCAAAGGCGGCGGAATGTCGTGGTATAGGCGTCCTGCATCTCGTCGCTGCAGGTGCCTGTGGCATCCGAAACAATTACGCTGCCATAGCACCGGTCACTCGCTTCCTGGGCCGTCATCCCGACGCAATTGTTGGTCGAAACCCCGGTGCAAACGACTTCGCTTATCCCAGCAGCTTTGAGCATGGCCTCGATACCGCTGGAGCCAAATGCGCCTTGTGTGGTTTTGTTGACAACGAGATCGCCGGGCTGGGGCTTGAGTTCGTCGACAACCTCATGCTCGCGGGTGCCCTCGTGATTGTTCGTAGTCTGGAAAAATCCCTTCAAATGGGGCGGCGCGTCGCTGTAGTCAGGCGCGGTCGGCCCCAGGGTCACGTAAATGACGCGGGCATCGTTTTCGCGAAATGCCTTGAGCAAACGCTGGATGTTGGGGATCAGGAGATTATCGATGCGGTCGAACCGATACGACGCCTCGTCGAGGCGGCCCTGCTCGGCTAAAACCTTGCCCAGCCCATGATGCCGGCTGCCGCTGGCATACTGCATGTCGATGACCAGAAGCGCGGTTGATTCGGGCGATAATGTGAATGGATTGGTGAACTCATCGACATACGTCGCGGCCATGGCAATCTCCCTTGCGCGAGGCCCCGACTCTGCCAAGACAGGGCACCCTAAACAACCGTTAAGGGGGGCCGAAGGCAAGCTGTTTTTGTATTTACGATTATCCTGGGAGACCGGTAGCCCTTGAATTTCTCGCAATAGCTTGCGCAGCACGGCGGGCGGGAAACTGGCGTAGCTCTTGGCGACCTCGACAAACGCGTTGGGGCCGCCGATCACATTGTCGCGATAGTAGGATTCAAGCTTCAGGTCGCCACTGACAATCGCCAGCGCGTTGATCGTTATATTGTTAGCCACAATCAGATCGCGGGCCCGTGGCGCGCCGAGTCCGTCATTGTCGCTGCCGTCCCCGGAGAGATCGATGGTTCGGCGTCGTCCCTTGATGTCGTTGTTGGTCAGCAGGTTGGCGGCGAAGAGGAGCGCGTTGCCAATTGCGGTTTTTCCGGCGCTCGTGCGGTTGGCCGTGACCAAGGCGCCAGCAAACTTTTGCGTGTCACCAGCATTGCGAATGATATGCCAATCCACCACCATCGACTGCGCATTGGCGCTCGACCATAAAACCAGCGTTACGGCGATACCGCGGTCGCCGATCGACTGGATGGCGCTCAGCACCGCCGGATTGCGGAACGCATCGGCATAGCCATGGATTTGCGTGTAGTACTCCCAACCGCCGACACTCGCCGATGCGTCGACCGCCAAGACCAGTTCGAGATCAACCGTTTCGGCACGACTTTGTGTGCAATCGCTAGCAGCGCTGCCGCCACACCAACGACCGCTGCGGCGCGTCGTATCAGTAATCCAAAAAAGTTGCGCATATTCGCTAGAAAGGCCGGCCGCAATCGGCCGACACCGGACTATGATTGAGATCAGAGTTCTACCAGCAAGAGGGAGGCGGCTGTGCAAAACATTCGTGTGAACGGACAGCGGTTATGGGACAGCCTGATGGAGATGGCGCAAATCGGCGCTACCGAGAAGGGCGGCGTCTGTCGTTTGGCGCTAACCGATCTCGACAAACAGGCTCGCGATTTGTTTGTGCGCTGGTGTGAGGATGCGGGCTGCACCGTCGGCGTCGACAAGATGGGTAATATTTTTGCGCGCCGTCCGGGCAAGGACGAATCGCGGCCCCCGGTTATGACCGGCAGCCACATCGATAGTCAGCCGACCGGCGGCAAGTTCGATGGTATTTACGGCGTCCTGGCCGGGCTCGAGGTAATTCGTACGCTTAACGATCTCGATTATGAAACCAACGCGCCGATCGAAGTCTCGGCCTGGACCAACGAAGAAGGCTCGCGCTTCGCCCCGGCGATGGTCGCTTCGGGTGTGTTCGGCGGTGAATTCGAGCTGGATTACGCGCTTGCTTGCAAAGACCGTGACGGCAAAACGATCGCTGAGGAACTCGAACGCATCGGCTACGCCGGCGACATGGAATGCGGCGGTCGCGATGTCGGTGCATTCTTTGAAACGCACATCGAGCAGGGGCCCATCCTCGAGGCCGACGGCAAGACCATCGGCGTCGTGCAAGGTGTGCAGGGCATTCGTTGGTATGAAGTCGAAGTGACCGGCATGGAATCCCATGCTGGCACCACGCCGATGGACCGGCGCAAGGACGCGCTCGTGGCAGCCTCAATGATGGTGGTGGAAGCCAATCGTCTGGGCGAGACGACGAGCGATGCGCGGACCACCATCGGGATGATGGAGGTAAGCCCCAATTCGCGCAACGTGATCCCGGGCCATGTTTTCTTGACCCTGGATTTGCGCCATCCCGATGCCGATACGCTTGCGACCATGGGAACTTCTTTTAAGTCTGTGTGCGAAGGGATCGCTTCAGATCGCGGCTGTGATCTCAAATTCGAGGAGATCTGGTATTCCGCGCCGGTAAAATTCGATGCTACCTGCATCGGCGCGGTTCAAAGTTCGGCTGATTCGCTTGCGCTGGACAACCGCCCGATCACGTCGGGCGCCGGGCACGATGCGGTTTATGTATCGCGGGTTGCGCCCGCCGCGATGATCTTTATCCCGTGCAAAGACGGGATAAGTCACAACGAGATCGAGGACGCGACTCAAGAACACCTGACGGCAGGGTGCGACGTGCTGCTCAATGCGATGGTGGCGCGCGCCGATGCGCTCGGCTAAGTGGCGCATGGCAGTTCGTTACCTAGCGCGACGGAAACCCAACCCACCGTGCTGAGCCACGGCTTTCGTCCCTTTTTCCTGCTCGCCGGGCTTTGGGGAGCTCTGTCCCTTGCGCTGTGGCTCGCCTGGTTGACCACCGATTTCGACTTGCCGACCATGTTCGATCCGGTCACCTGGCACACCCACGAAATGCTGTTTGGATTTGCCGCTGCCGCGATTGCCGGATTCATGCTCACCGCCATACCGAATTGGACTGGCCGATTGCCGGTTCGCGGCCTGCCTTTGCTCGGGCTCGCGGCACTTTGGCTTGCCGGTCGCATCGCGGTCGCGGTTTCAGATCTAATCGGTGCGCCGACCGTGGCGATCATCGATATGGGGTTTTTGGTTGTATTGTTTCTCGTCATCGTGCGCGAACTGCTCGCCGGCAAGAACGTAAAAAATCTTCCGGTCGCGGTCATCATTGTCCTGCTGGCGGCAGCCAATGGTGTTATCCATGCCGATGTGCTCGAATGGATCACGGCGTCGGATTTGTTAGGTTAGCGGCTTGCAATCGTGCTGATCGTATTGCTCATTTCTCTGATGGGCGGCCGCATCATTCCGAGCTTTACCCGCAACTGGTTGGTGAAACAGGGTGCTACGCGGCTACCGGCACCGCTCGGGTGGTTTGATCGACTATCGCTCGGGGTGACCATTGTCGCGGGCGTGAGTTGGGTAACTTTTCCCGATCAAACCTGGGTTAGTGAATTGCTCATTGCCGCCGGGTTACTCGGTGCCGTTCGGCTATCGCGTTGGTGCGAGACCGCCACGGTTTCAGATTCCTTAGTTCTGGTTTTACACATCGGCTATCTGTGGCTGGTCGTTGGTCTCGCGCTGCTTGGCGTTGCCGGTTTTGTCGGGTTTCTGCTGCCTTCGGCGGCACTGCATATGCTCACTATCGGCGCCATGGGAACCATGATTCTCGCGGTGATGACTCGCGCGACGCTCGGGCATGACGGTCGCGAGTTGCGCGCCGATCGCATGACTACCGTGGCATATATCTTGGTTTCGGCCGCGGCGGCGGCACGGTTTATCGCAACGTTGGTGCCGGACCATCACGACCCGGTATTGCTTGCGGCTGGCCTCAGCTGGGTAGGGGCGTTTGCAATCTTCGTCGTACGCTACGCGCCGATCCTTATCCCCCGGCGGCCCAATCCTTCGGTGTCGGTTTAAGCTGGCACTTTCGGTTCAACCGGCCGTGCCCTGTTTCTAACGTCGCACCATCGCTCATACCGTCGAGAACCAACATGGCTTCCGTCGTCGTGGCGCGACGTGTGCGATATACCGTTTCTGTCCGACGACACCAATTCGCCCTATCTGGTTGGCCCCAACGGCTACTACCTCCGCGATACTGAGACCCTCAAGCCGCTGATCTGGGACTTGGCCGACGGCGCCGCCAAGCCGTTCGACGGCGATATCATGGAGCCCGCTTTGGTCGGCGCGTATCAAGCGCGCGGAGTCGAGGTCGGTGCCGACGATGAGGTCTGGACGTATGACAGCGTCGAGGTCAAACCGTCTTTCCAGCTACTGATCGATCATGTGAAGGAATATTCGCCGGAGTGGGCGGCCGCGGAATGCGATATTCCGGCTGAGCGCATCCGGCGCATCGCGTCGGAATATCTCGCTCTCGCCAGCGTCGGCGAAACCACCGAGATCGAAGGGCGGGTTCTGCCCTATCGGCCGGTCGCAGTCATGCTCGGCAAAACCGTCAACAATGGTTGGGGCGGCTACGAATGTTGTTGGGCGCGCACAATGCTCGCCTGCCTGGCTGGTGCTCTCGAAGTGCCCGGCGGCCTGCTCGGCACCAATGTGAAGCTGGTGCGTCCCGCGGATGACCGCATGAAATCGGTGATCCGCGATCCCGATGGACTCATGGTCCATCCCTTCAACGAGACCTCGAAGGAGGGTTGGCAGCGCGATCCGCACATTCGCAATGCCTATTCAACGTTGGTCCCCCTGGCAGCCAACTCGCCGTGGTCGCCCGCGCTTGGCCCGGCACATCTACCGTGGTTGTTCCAAAAAGAACCGCCTGACAATTGGCCGCGCCGACGAAGCCTGAAGTCTGGTTCTGTTACCGTACGAACCCGGCGATTTCTCAGTTAGGGGCGGCCGACGTAACCGAACGCGTCGCCGAATTCCCGTTTGTCGTCGCGTTCGCCTACACGCACGATGAAACCAATCACATGGCCGACATTCTTCTGCCCGAAGCGACCGACCTTGAAGGGCTGCAGCTTATTAAGATCGGCGGCACCACATCCACCGAGAGTTTTTGGCGCCACCATGGTTGGTCGATCAGGCAGCCGGTGGCCGACAAGGTCGTCGATAGCCGAGACATGACCGATATCGCGACCGAACTCGCCGAACGCGTCGGTCTGCTCAAGGAGTACAACGCGGCAATCAACCGGGGTGCTGGTGGCATGGCGCTCACCGGTGAGGGTTTCGACTATGCGCTCGACCCTGAAGTTCCGCACGCCTGCGAAGAGATCTGGGATCGAGTCTGCAAGGCGGCGAGCCACGACCTCAGTGGTGGCAGTGAGGTGCACGACCTCGCCTGGTTCAGCGAGAACGGCTACATGCTGGCGCCGCAACCCGAACTCGCCTGGTTCCTCTATCCAACGGTAAAGGAGCGTGGCGTTCGTTTTGAGCTGCCCTACCAGGAGCGCATCAAGCGACACGGCACCCAGCTCGCCCACCGGCTGCACGAGATCGGCGTCACTTGGTGGGACCAGCAGCTTGAGGAATATCAACCGCTGCCGCCCTACAAGCAGTTCCCCGACATCTGGATCAACTATGCCCGCGAGGTCGGCCGGGACCCCGATGAGTTCCCGTTATGGGCGCTTACCGCGCGCAGCATGCAGTATTCCTGGGGCGCCAATGTCGGCATACCCTTGATCAACGAGGTGGCGAAGAATGTCGCCGGACACTCCGGGATCATCCTCAACCGCGCAACCGCGAGAGTGCTCGGGATCGCCGAGGGCGACGCGATTGTGCTCGAATCGGTATCGGGCACGACCCAGGGAAACGCCGTCCTTCGCGAGGGCATTCGGCCCGATACGGTTTTGATGATTGGCCAGTTCGACCATTGGGCGACGCCGGTCGCCAAGGATCTCGAACTCGGCAGTTTGAATTCCCTAACCGCGATGGCGCTCTCGCTTACCGACGCAACCGGCAGCGGGGCCGACATCGCCCGGGTCAAGGTCTGCAAGGCCCAAAATGGCGCCTCCAAACGTACCGGAACTGATCGCCGATGACGCGCTGGGGCATGGTCATCGACCTCAACCGCTGCGTCGGTTGTCAAACTTGTGTCGCGGCCTGCAAGCATGAGAACGCGACCCCGCCGGGCGTGCAGTGGCGCACCGTGCTTGATGTCGAACTCGGTACCTTTCCCGATGTCCAGCGTCTGTTCATGGTCACCGGCTGTCAGCATTGCGAGGAACCTTCCTGCGTCCCGGTGTGCCCCACCGGCGCGACCAAGCGTCGCTTCGATGGGATCGTCACCATGGATTACGATCGCTGCATCGGCTGTGCTGCGTGCGTCGTCGCCTGCCCCTACCAGGCGCGCGATATCGTTCACGAACGAGAAAGCTACTATCGCGGCAAACGAACCGCGCCCGAGATCGCGGCTGCCCACGACGAACGGCTGGGCGTCGCCAACAAGTGTAATTTCTGTGTTGATCGGCTCGATGCCGGACTTGCGGCGGGTTTAACGCCCGGGGTTGATCTAGCGGCAACGCCCGCCTGCGCGGCATCGTGCATCGCCAGCGCGATACATTTTGGTGACTACGCCGACGAGCAAAGCAACGTCTCGCGTATGATCACTGATAATCAGAACTTCCAGGTGCATGAGGAACTCGGCACCGATCCTCAGATCCGTTACCTCTACGACTTGCCGACTACCCCCGGGCGCGACTCGGAGCTCAGCGATGCGGAAGCCGTAGCCGCCCCCCTAGCCGGCAAGCAACAAACTTATTGGGATTACAAAGGGGCCATCAATTTCGTGTGCGGTGGGCTCGCGTCAGGCTTCGCGGTGATGGCGTTCCTGCTTGAAGCCAACCGCCCCAAGACCTCGCTCTCGATTCTGTTCTTGGTTGCAGCGGTCATCATGGCCGTGGGTTTGGTGTCGCTGTTATTCAAGATCGGCCGCCCGACCCGAGCTTTGCTTGCGGCGTTGCAGCCCGGCACATCGTGGATGAGCCGCGAGCTATGGGTCGCCGCAACTTTCTCTCCGTTGGTGGCGCTTGGCCTGGTGCTGCCCGATCTTTGGGTGCATGACGCGCTCGGCGTCGTCGCAGCACTTTTCCTGATTTGCCAGGCGCGCATTCTCTATGCGTCAAAAGGGATCCCGGCCTGGCGTGCGCCGCTGATCCCTTGGATGCTGGTTATGACCGGTCTGTTTGAGGGGATCGCGCTCTATGCAATTGTCGAACTGGTGGCGCCCAAACTAGCCGCGGGATCGCCGATGCTGCTTTTGCTGGGAATTGCGCTGGCAATAACCAATGCGATCCTATGGCATCGCTATCGTGTTAGCGCCGCTGATCGTGGCATCGGCCAGGCCGCGCGAAGCGCGATTGCGAAGATCACCCCATGGCTTCATCTGGTCTGCCATGCACTGCCGATTGCATTGTTCGGCGTTGCCTTGTTCGTCTCAATCGACAACGCTCGAATTCTCGCTGGAGTTGGCAGCGTCGCAGTGATTGCCGGCGGTGCCGGGTGGAAGTTCTGGGTGATCCTGCGGGCTGGGCATCAGCAGGGCTTCGCCTTGCCGAAGATGCCGCAACGTGGTTCCGGCGGCTATGCAGCGCCGCCGCGTTTGAAGGTAGCGTAGTTTCACCCTCACCCTAACCCTCTCCACGCTGGGGCGAGGGTTTCTGTTGTGCGCGCGTATCGCTCCCTCGCCCCAGCGGGGAGAGGGTTAGGGTGTGAATTTTACTCCTTGGGCTGCAGATCGACGATCCGCTTTGCCTTGCCGATCGAGCGTTCGACCGTGCCCGTTTCCATGACCGTTACGCTGCTGGTGATGCCGATCCGAGATATGATGTGACCGGCGAGATCTGCGCCGGCCGCTGCTCTCGTGACGGCGGCGCCGGATCCGGCCTTGGCCTCCACGACGACCGTGAGGTCGTCGAGCCGGCCCTCCCGGCGCACCTCGAGGAAATAGTGCGGCGACAAACGCTCGTCCTCTAGCAGGATCTCCTCGTTCTGGGTCGGGAATACGTTGACGCCGCGAATATTCAGCATGTCGTCACTGCGGCCGGTCACCTTTTCCATACGCCGCATCGAGCGCGCGGTGCCGGGCAGCAGCCGGGTGAGATCCCGGGTCCGGTAGCGGATCACCGGAAACGCCTCCTTGGTGAGGGAGACTCGCCCATCTCACGGTCGGGCAGCACATCGCCGGTCACGGGGTCGATAATCTCGGGATAGAAGTGATCTTCCTAAATGTGGAGGCCGTCCTTGGTTTCGATACACTCGGCTGAAACGCCGGGCCCGATGATCTCCGAGAGCCCATACACATCAATCGCCTGAATATCGAAACGGGATTCGATCTCATTGCGCATCGATTCGGTCCACGGCTCGGCGCCGTGAATGCCGATCTGCAGCGAACTCGCCCGCGGATCGAGGCCTTGACGCTCGAACTCATCGGCGATCGCCAGCATGTAGGACGGTGTCACCGCGATCACCCGCGGCTTGAAGTCGTTGATGAGTTGCACCTGCCGTTTGGTAAATCCACCCGACACCGGAATCACCGTACAGCGCAGGTGGGCGGCGCCGTCATGGATACCGAGACCGCCCGTAAACAGCCCGTAGCCAAAAGCTACATGAACGATATCGCCGGGCCGTGCGCCGGCCGCGCGCATCGACCGCGCCATGACATCGGCCCACATGTCGAGATCGTTTTGTGTGTAGCCGACGACCGTCGGGACGCCCGTTGTTCCGCTCGACGCATGCACCCGGATGACCTGCTCGCGCGGCACGGCGAACATGCCGAAGGGATAGTTCTGGTGCAGATCGTCTTTGACGGTGAGCGGGAACTTGGCGAGATCATCCAGCGATACCAGATCGGCGGGGACCACACCGGCCTTATCGAACTTCGCCGTGTAGTGCGCGACGTTGTCGTAGGCGTGCTTCAGTGTTGCCTTGAGACGTGCCACTTGCAGTCCTGCAATTTCATCGCGGCTGACAATCTCGATTGGATCCATCTCGCTGCGGACGGCTGGTTGAACGGCGCTGTTCATGCCGGAGTTTCCTTGTTTACCGACTGCCGCCGGCGATCTGCTCCCGTAATTCGAACTTTAAGACTTTACCCATGCTGTTGCGCGGCAGCGTGTCAACGAAAAGGACATCCTTGGGGTGTTTGAAGCGCGCCAGTTTGCCCTCGAATAGATCGAGGATCGCCTGCTTTTCCAAACCGGCCGGCTCACGCAGAACGACCATCGCGACGGGTACCTCTCCCCATTTATTGTCGGCCCGGCCGACGACCGCGGCTTCAGCGATTTCGGGGCACCGGGCGAGCACATCCTCGAGCTCGGCGGGATAGACATTTTCACCGCCACACACGATCATGTCCTTCAGCCGGTCGTGGATGTAGAGGTAGCCATCGGCATCGAAATAGCCGGCGTCGCCGCTATGGAACCAACCGTCGCGGACGGCCTCTGCGGTAGCTTCTGGGCGGGCCCAGTAACC
>Ga0114999_10006967_pt1 | contig 12895 bp, 14 predicted proteins | sample ArcticOcean_MG_C_3_FD_89820 | JGI IMG/M metagenome (GOLD analysis project Ga0114999, IMG submission 89820) | Marine microbial communities from western Arctic Ocean - ArcticOcean_MG_CB8_126 | ecosystem: Environmental > Aquatic > Marine > Oceanic | place: Arctic Ocean: Canada Basin | collected...
AAAATAACCTCTAATATTCAAGAATTGTGCGACAAAATAATGTTGGCCGTCAGAGGCGGAGTGGATTTCGTCCAAATCAGAGAAAATGACCTACCCACAAATGAACTGTATGACGTCGCAAAACAAATTAATATCGCAATCGATAACAAAGCTCTCGTTATAATAAATGACAGAGTTGACATAATGCTAGCTTTAGACCTACCTGCGGTTCATCTCACTGAAAATTCTTTAGATGTTTGTAAAATAAAAAAACTTGTTGGCGATCAAAAATTGATTACCGGATCAGCCCATGATCTTTCAAGAGCTATTTCTTTGCATGAATGGGGTATCGATTTGGTTTTAGCTGGTACTATGTACCCTTCGTCCTCCCATCCTGGTAAGACTCCGGAAGGACCTGATTTGTTAGAAAGTATTAGTCGAACTATTTCTTGCCCTGTTGTTGGAATCGGAGGCATCGATGTTACTAAAATTGAAGAACTTTATAGTAAAGGAGCAGCAGGAATAGCTGTGATAACAAATATATTAAACAGTGCCGACCCAGAGGAAGCGGCTTTTTTATTAAAAACTAAATTGATAACCACGCAACATTAAGAGGTATATATGATTAGATTAGTAGTTAATGGTAAAAACATTGAAATGAGCGAAGGTGCTTCTGTGTATGATCTTATAGAATCCTATAACCTTGATACAAAATTTATTGCAGTTGGATATAATGGTGATGTCATCAAAAAAGAAGACTATCAGTCCACATTGTTGCAAGACTCCGATTTTGTGGAATTGGTTAAACCTGTTGGAGGCGGTTAAGGAATCAAAATTACTTTACCTTTACTTTGCCTGCCAAATAAATGGTCGTGCGCTGTACCAACTTGAGAGAGTGGTAGAGTTTGGTCTACAATCAACTTAAGCTTTCCTGAATAAACCTCGGTTAGTATTTCTGCCATTGCGGTTTGGTGATCAAGCGTTCCAATTGGTGAACGCCCCATGCTGAACCCAATGATCGTTCTATTTAAACTAGTGAAATCTGAAGATGGTATGTTCGCCATGGTTCCTGAGGCGTTTCCGTAACTGATTAATGTTCCATATGGTTTCACGCAATTCAAGCTTTTCTCTAAGTTAGGCCCTCCTACGGCATCTAAAACTAAATCTACTCCTGTTCCATCTGTTAATTCATTGATGTTTTCTTGGAAATCATCTGTAGAATAGTTTATGACCGTGTCTGCTCCCAATGATTCACAAAGATCCATTTTCTCTTTAGTAGATGCTGTACTGATTACGGTAGCTCCTATATTTTTTGCCATTTGTATTGCTATAGTTCCTACTCCCGAGGCTCCTGAATGTATTAACACCGTGTGGTCTTTTTCCAATCGCCCTCTGCTGTTAAGGAGGTGATAAGCTGTCAAAAATGTTAAAGGCATCCCACCTGAAATCTCTGTAGAAAGTTTTGAATCATCAAATGGAAAAACAAAGTGTTTGTTCACGGATACCATTTCGGCATGGCATTGAGGGCCCAAAACCATTGCCTTTTGCCCAATAGTTAGGCCTGAAACTCCTTCCCCAAGTTCAATAATTGTGCCGGATCCCTCTAATCCTAAAGTACAAGGGAGGTCGGGTCCGGGATATTTACCTTGCCTTCTCAGAACGTCTGCGAAATTGACTCCCGTGGAATCTAGTTTTACTAATACTTGGTTTTTTTTGACTTCAACGGCAGGGATATCTTCGATCTTTAATACCTCTGGTCCACCAAACTCGTGTATTCTTACTGCTTTCAATATAAAAGCTCCTATTAATTAATTTGATTTAGCACTGTAACGTGCAACATTATTTGGGGCCACGATAATTTGCAGACTCGAATATTTCTGGGTTAATCATGTTTTCTGGACTCCCTGAAATAAATCCTGCTATGTCTTTGGTGGCTCCTTCGTAATATGCCCTGTACCCTTCATGAGTTACATATCCAATGTGAGGAGTTATTAAAACGTTAGGTAAATGTAATAACGGATGGTCAATAGGGAGAGGTTCTATGTCAAAAGTATCTAAACCTGCTCCAGCAATAGTATTCTGTTTTAATGCTTCTATTAGTGCTTGCTCATTTATGATAGGCCCTCTAGAAATATTAATTATGTAACTCGTACCTTTCATCAAATTTAAATCCGTAGAAGTCACTAAATCTCTAGTTCGTTCACTCAGCCTTACATGGATTGATAATATGTCTGACTGTTCAAATAATTCTTGTTTAGAAACCAATGTTGCATTGTTTTCCTGTGCTAGTTCTGGGGTCATGTTTTGGCTCCAAGCTATCACATTCATCTGAAAAGCATTTGCAATAGCAGCAACTAATCCACCAATATGTCCGAGGCCTAACAACCCGATAGTCTTTCCTTTGAGGCCGACTCCCAAAGTGGTGCCCCATGAACCGTTTTGGGTATTGGACTGTTCCAAGGGAATTTGGCGAAGAAGCCCAAGAATTAGAGCCCATGTCAATTCAGTTGGACCCTCTCCGCTTCCTCCGGTGCCACACACCAATATACCTAGTTGTGTAGCTGTGGCTACATCAAATGAAGCGTTCCTAGCCCCTGATGTGACTAATAATTTTAGATTAGGTAGGTTTTTTAAGATGCTGGCGGAAAAGGGAGTCCGCTCTCTCATTCCCATGATTATATCGAATTCTTGGAGCCTTTCGATCAAAGTGTTTTCGTCAGATATATGGTCTGAGAAGAAGGTAACTGTATGGGATTCTGAAAATTGTTGCCAGTCTCCAAACTGGTTTGCTACAGACAGGTAGTCGTCAAGGACTGCTATTTTCATAAATGGCTCCTGAAAATATTAGTGATTTAGCCCTAGTATATATGTTATTTTAGTAGAAGTTAAGTTAATTCTCTGCTTTATAATGGTAGAATTACTGAAAATAGTAATGTGTACTTGTGTGAAAAATAAATTTACTAGGTGATATAAATATGGTTACAACTAATTTTGACATTGTAATAATCGGAGGAGGAATAATAGGTCTTTCGACTGCAATGCATATATTACAGGATAACCCTAGTCTTGATCTTTGTGTTTTAGAAAAAGAAGATACTCTAGCTAAACATCAAACAGGTAATAATAGCGGTGTAATACATTCAGGAATATATTACAAACCAGGTTCTTGGAAATCAGAGTTCTGTGTTAGCGGAGTAACCAAAATCAAAGAATTTTGCGACGATAACGAAATAGAATATATAGAATGCGGTAAAACCATAGTGGCAACTTCTGAAGATGAGCTAGGAAGATTACAAGATCTCTATGAAAGGGGCACGGCTAATGGCGTCCCTGGATTGGAAATAATCGGCACTGAAAGACTTAAAGAAATTGAACCACATGTTAAAGGAATTCAGGCATTGTGGGCTCCGAGAACAGGAATAGTTGACTATGTAAAAATTGCAAATCGTTATGGAGACATTTTTCAACAATTAGGAGGTCAGATCTTTTTAAATACCAGAGTAAAAGCTATTTCTGGCACTTCTGGACAATTAGCAATTGAAACAGATAAGCAAGTTGTTTATGGAAAAAAGATTATTAATTGCGCCGGTTTATACTCAGATAAAGTTGCAAGAATGATGGGAACGGATATAGGAGTACAAATTATTCCATTTCGAGGAGAATATTTTAAACTGACCACTGAAAGCGAAAAATTAGTTAATGGCTTAATTTACCCAGTTCCGGACCCTAGATTTCCATTTTTAGGAGTACATTTCACGAGAAATATTCATGGATTTGTCGAAGCTGGGCCTAATGCAGTATTGGCTTTTCAGCAAGAAGGCTATAAAAAAACAGATATAAATTTGCTCGAAATGAGTAGAACTATAGCGTTTCCTGGATTTTGGAAAATGCTGAGTAAGAACTGGAGGACAGGTTTGTCAGAATTGTACCGATCATACAATAAAAATAAATTTGTTTCTGATTTACAACGCTTAATTCCAGAAATTACAACTGATTCATTAGCTACTGGAGGTGCAGGAGTTCGAGCTCAGGCAGTTGATCGGAGTGGATTCTTATTGGATGATTTTAGAATAGTAGAATCTGATAAAGCACTTCATGTTATTAATGCACCTTCACCTGGGGCAACTTCTTCATTAGCCATAGGGCAGCACTTAAGAGAATTAGCAAAAACTAATTTTTCATTATAAATATTAATCATGGAAGAATATTTATTATTAGGTGACATTTCTACTGAAGAATGGGAAGTTAAACAGTTTCTGGAATCTGTAAACGATGTCCAATTTAATAACATAGCCTATCAGGCAGTCCCTAATGTGATGTTAGTATCACGATCCATTGGAATGATGTTATCAGCATTTTCGATCCCTGATGGAGCTGTACACACTTCTCAAGAAATTTATAACTTTGGAGTTGCAAGTTTTGGAGATGTCGTCCAATGTTATTCTAAGAAAGAAAAAGAGCGAATAACTGGTGGTATGAAATTATTTGGTGTTTCTTGTAAGTTTTACAAAGGGAAAGACAACATATTGTGCGAATCGAGAAGCATAGTTATTGTGAAGAACATATGAGTAAGTATAACCTAGAAAGCCTAAAGCAATTAGACGAAATAACCTGTTACGTTGATGCTTCAACTATCACAAAATACGCTGAAGCATCAGGGGATCACAATCGAATACATTATGATGAACAATTTGCTCGTAGCACTGAATTCGGCGGTATTATAGCGCATGGTATGTTGACCTTGAACTTAATATCGCAAATGCTCGATTTGAAATTTGGAATGGATTGGCTTGTAGGCGGGAGCCTGAAAGTTAAATTTAAAGGAGCCGCTAGATTGGATGATATTATTTATTCATGGGGCTCATTGAAATCTATTAAACCCCTAGATGAGAAAATGATACTGACCTTAGACATCGGAGTTAAAAACCGTAAGAATTTATCAGAACTCATAACAGGTACAGCTATTATAAAAATGGAAAGAAGTAGAGTAGATGAAAATACAGAGTAGTCCTTTCAAGAATATTGAATTAAAATTATGCACTGTATAAAACTGCATATATGGAGACAACACAAATGTCTATGATAAATGACAAAAAAATTGTAATCTCATTGGATTGCATGGGAGGCGACTTTGGACCAAAAGAAACTGTAAGAGGAGCCGCCTTAGCTATCGAATCTTATGAAGGTCCATCGAATTTGGAAATTGTATTAGTAGGCAAAACATCCGAAATCACGCAATACATGGATACTGTAAATAAAAAAGGTTTGACTATAGTACAAGCTAATGAACAGATCAATGACGATGAACATCCTATTGAAGCTATGAGAAAGAAAAGAGACTCATCCATAGTAGTCGCGACGAGCTTGGTCAAATCCGGGAAGTGTGATGCTATGGTATCTATGGGCTCAACCGGAGCATCTATGGCCGCATCTGTAATGATACTGGGGTTGTTGGATGGACTTGAACGGCCGTGTATTGGCGGTACATTTTTAGGACTTGCTCCAAATACAGTGTTGATGGATATGGGTAGTAATATAGATTGCCGACCCAACTTGTTACTGAGTTTTGGTTTGATTGGTTCTGTTTTTGCAGAAAAATTTCTCAATATTAAAAATGCTAAAATTGGTTTGCTGAGCGTAGGATCCGAACCTGCGAAAGGCAATAAACAAGTTCAAGAAAGCTACAAAATATTTCAACAAAGTGGGTTGAATTTTGTAGGCAATGTTGAAGGTATGGACTTTTTTACAGGAAAAGCCGATGTTATAGTATGCGATGGATTTGTAGGCAATATTCTTCTTAAATTTGCTGAAGGTATGGGTACTGTTCTCAGAACATTTTTGAATAAAAACCTGGCTTTGACATTGCCTGATCATGATATTGATGAATTGGTAGGTGAACTGTGGACTGAAACCAATTTAGCACGATCTATGGGAGGCCCTTTATTCGGTGTTAAATCTCCAGTAGTGTTAGGGCACGGTTCATGTGTAGCTCATGAAATTGCAGGAGCTATAGTTTCTGCTGTTAAACTAGTAGAAACCGATATGGTCGCTGGTTTGGAAATCGCCTTATCCTCAATATTTGTACACTCCAATGATGAGCTGAAGTAAATGGGCTGTGATTTAAAAGGTAAAGTTGCAATAGTCACTGGTTCTTCCAGAGGAATTGGGGCTGCAATAGTAACTAAACTTGCATCTGAAGGTGCGAATGTAGCAATCAATTACAATAATAATAGTACATTAGCCGAATCCTTAGCAAAATCACTTACAAGTCAGGGTTATGAAATCATAACAGTTCAAGGAGATATTTCTAATCCTGCACAAGCTGGATTACTGGTAGATACTGTCGTGGAAAAATGGGGCAAAATTGACATATTGGTTAATAATGCTGGAGTGAATAAAGATAAATTATTGATTAGAATGAGCGTAGAAGACTGGGATGAAGTCATAAATGTGAATTTGAAAGGAACTTTTCTTTGCACAAAGTTAGTAGTTCCGTTCCTGATAAAACAGAGAAGTGGACGAATAATTAATATTTCTTCAGTTGTAGGATTGTCTGGCAATCCAGGTCAAACTAACTATGCTGCATCTAAGGCGGGATTGGTAGGATTTACCAAAGCGCTTGCCAGAGAAGTAGCATCTAGAAACATTACAGTAAATGCCTTGGCTCCAGGATTTATAGTTAGTGGAGGCATGGTTGATGAATTATCAGAAGAATCTAAATCAGCCATCCTGCAAAGAATACCGATGGGAAGATTTGGAACTGTAGAAGAAGTCGCAAACACGTGCGCTTTCTTGTGTTGCGAAGAAGCAGGGTATATAACCGGCCAAGTGATTACCATGGATGGTGGAATGATTGCGTAGTTATTTAGGCATAATAGTGTTAGTATCTGACGAACTTAGTTTATAGCTACAAGGATAATTAATGACATCATTCACATCGAAATTACCATTTAATATTCATTATAGTTGGGTAATTGTATTTGCTTTGTCTGTTGTCCAAATATTTGGCACATCGATAAGTTTTTCTGCTGGTATTATGGTAGCGCCATTAACTAATTCATTTGGAGAATTCGGTTGGAATGTGGCTCTTGTTGGAGCCGGAATTGGAACATATTACCTTACTGGCGCATGTATGGCTCCTATAACAGGTTACTTAGGAGACAGATACGGAGCTAGAAAAATGCTGCTGCTATCTGCAGTCATGTATTTTATCAGTATGAATTTATTGGGCTTAATCACTTCTGTATGGCAGTTTTTTATTGTCTTTGGTGTCATGTTAGCAACGACACAGTCTTTAGCAATGGTGCCGCTTATGGCAACAGTGAGTGGGTGGTTTAAAAAAAGATTGGGACTTGGAATTGGGGTGTTATATGGGGCTGGCGGTATAGGGGCAGCAACCTTTGCTCCAGTTGTTGGCACTCTTATTGAATCTATAGGATGGACAAGCACCTTTATGTCTCTCGGCTTTTTGGGAGGAGGAATGCTTTTAACCATGTTAATTATAGTTCGAAACAAACCTTCTGATATTGGTCTTCTTCCTTATGGTAGTGATATTGATGAAGCTGTCATTACTACTACTGTTGTTACAAAACAGGCTGACCAAATAAGAGCTAAATATTTTAATCGAGCTGCTAGGACCACTAAGCCATTTTGGTATTTACCTATGATACATGGGTTTGGATGCGCTGGTCACGGAGTAATTTTGATTTATATCTTGCCATACGCAATGTATAAAGGAGCATTCAGTTCGCTTGGAGCTGCCGGCACAATTTTGACTGTATTATCCTTGGTTAGTATTGTTAGTAGGTTAACGGCTCCGATTTTGGCAGAAAAATTTGGTACTCGTAAAATGATGTTTATCAGTTTGACCATTCAAGGAATTACAGTTTTGGGACTGATGTTTGCAGTTGAACCTTGGGCATTTTATTTGTTCTCAGCAGTGTTTGGTTTGGGATTTGGTGCAGAATGGACCGCCTACATAGTAATTAATAAACAATATTATGGAGAAGGCCCAATGGGACATGTTTATGGAGTCGAGCAATCCGGAGCGCTGTTAGGCCATGCTGTTGCAACTATATTGTGCGGAGGGTTATTGGGATTGTTCAATATATATTTTGATGCAGGTGTGTCATTTATGATGATTTTCATTGTGTCTATGTTATTCAATGTAGTTGGCCTGATATTTATATTATTGTTGCAAGACACTTCCAAAATTATCATCCCAGATTGGGAAAAACAGATAACCCAAAGTACTCCCGAAAGTATAACCGTAATGACTGATTGACATGAAAGACCGATTAGAACAATTTGTTTATGATTGCCTTTCTTCGGGGCAATCTAGAGAACAAATTTCCCATGTTTTGTCTGAGGCCGGCTGGAATGAAGAATCAATCATCCACGCATTACAATGTTACTCGGAAACGGTATTTCCTTTTCCTGTACCGGCTCCAAAAACTGAATTTCATGCAAAGGAAGCTTTCCAATATTTAGTATCTTTCATAACACTGTATATATCTGCATTCAGCGTTGGAGGATTGTTATATTCTTTCATTGATATAGCATTCTATGACTCTTCAGACTATGGAACTCCCGGCGCAGGGATCCCGATGGCGATTGCTTCATTAATAGTAGCTTATCCTGTTTACATGTATTTCACTTGGAGATTATTTAAAGAAGAACAAAAAGATTTTTCCAGAAACATATCTAATGTAGGTAAATGGTTAACTTATTTGACCTTGGTTATAACAGCGTCGGTGATCATAGGAGATTTGATAGCTTTAATTTTCGTTTTCTTAACAGGAGAATTTGCGGTGACTTTCATTTTGAAAGTTTTAGTTATTTTACTTATTGCCGGCACTATATTCCTGTTTTATAGATGGCGGTTGAAAAAAGGAGAAGATCGTGAGAGCTTTACTGTTTCGTCTTAATCCTAGGTCTCTCGCAATAGTAGTAACAGGTTTTATAATAATCAGTATAATTTACGGGATAGTTTTAACCGAACCTTGGCAAATGAGAACTATTAATGATGATAAGGAAAGACTAGATGACTTGTCAGAAATCGATTATAAAATCAAAGTATTTTGGGATTCTAAAGGAATATTACCACCTAGCTTGAACGCATTAAATTCTGGTTCATATTTCCTTTCTGAAGATTATAAAACTGACCCTGACGGTATGAGATACATCTATAATCAAATAGACCTAAAGACGTATGAATTATGCTCCACATTCAAAATAGATTCATCTGCCCCTGTCATAGATTATGACAGGAGTGATCAATGGAATCATCCTAGCGGCCATCATTGCTTTTTCTTTGACGATTTAACACCGTTTATAGAAGGTTCTATCTCACGTTAAAGCCAGTTGTCAGTAATTCAGAGGTAAATAGTAGTGCCATGCTTCCACTTCGGTCATCATGTCCAGATACTGCTGGGCGTAGATAGTACGATTCTAAATCAGGTTGTAGCCCAGTATTGAAACAAGCATCAGTTATGTTTCCATCTGCATCAACCCTAGCTTTGACAAAATGCCAAGCCCCGTGGATTAAAGCATCTACTTCTGGACCTAATATTCCAAGAGACTTTCCTCGTAGCGCTGCATAGCTAATGATGCACGTAGATGTAAATTCTAAATAAGAGCTAGGAGTGTCTAATAACTCGTGAAACCCACCAGAAATATCTTGATACTCAACTATATTTTTAAAGAATGACAGGAACTGATTTTTTATGGAGTCATAAAGAGGTCTATTTTCAGGTACATATGTCAGATATTCGCTTAATCCTAAAACTGCAAACCCGTTTCCTCTACTCCACACGTAAGGAGAGCTCTTTGAATGCCAAAATAATCCAGTACTTTGCTGCAAATTTATCATCAAATAAAAATTATCTAAAACGTCCAAGTAACCAGTGTTGGCATGATGTTTATAGGCTCTCCCCAGCACAGCTGATGAGTAAAACATATCTTCAGTTCTGATTGTAGGATCACATGGGAATGGAGGTAAATGGCTATTAGTATCAATCTTATACATGTCTGCTGCGCTAGTTAACAAATGGTCCCATTTACTTGAACCGAGGTGTCGACTAAGATCATACGCCCAAATAGTGGATGCTAGATTGGCGCCTGTGGGTGAGTCACCAAACGGATTAGGTTTGTTTAAAGGACTGTCAGTAATTGCATTATCAATGGCTTTAGAAACTTCAGAGGTTTGCCCTAGTGATTCAGAAATCGATAATCTGCCATATATTCCAACTCCCTGTGTGTAGTTGATTAGATTAAGATGTTGGCCATAGATGGAACTGAGATCTGTTATAACCTGGACAAGTGTTCTACTCATTTTTGATGTGAGAACATTTCGAATCTCAGAATGTTGCATTGCATCCAATTCTTTCTTTACTTGATCAATAAGTGGAGCCCCATTAAGATGACATACAACCACAGGAACTTTAGCTATCGGTTGGTAATGAGAGGGATTGTCCTGGCAGATGAGAATCAAATCTGGTGAAAAGTTTACTATTTGTTTGTATAAATATTTTTCTTGTATGTTATCTCCGAAATAGAAGTCTGATAGTTCTGGAAAATGCATATAATTAAAAGTTTCAGCCGATGTAATTAAAATTTTGAATGTAATCGAAAGTTTCTCATTCTTAAACAATTCAGCCGATGATGTCAAAAATTCAGGTATTAAATTTGCGTTGGTGGGCTCTACCAATATGAACACAGAATATTCATGACCAGTTTCTACAGTTTCAGTGTGGTATTCCCAGCCTTCCAAAGGAATTAATGTCTCGTTAACTCCCCATTGTAAGGGCTGCCAAGTTCCGATTTTTAAAGAATTTAAATTGCTCATTGAATCTCCCTTACGGCATCTATTTTTGTACTAAATTTATATTCACTGGACGTTCAGCATGGACAGTGAATGTTAGAGAAACAGTACCCCCACCGTCGGTGCTATTTATGACTTCTATATTTTCAGGCCCACCTAAATATTCTATTTTATTGTTGAAAAAATGGAATGGTCTATCATGCCCCGGATAGAATGTGCTGGAAGCATCAATCATTTTCTCGACACTGTTTTGGGCGTCTTTTACATCCCAGAATACATTATATGGTAGTTTTCTTAACACAGTTGCACTATCTGGTAACGCATCTCCAGCTATTAGTATGTTTTCTCCTCCTAAGTCTGCTACAACGCTAATGTGACCTTTTGTGTGCCCAGGTGTTTCAATGACTTTAACACCTTCTATGATTGTATCCCCATCGCTGACTAATTCTAGTTTCATTTTTTCTAACATGTCCGCGATATATTTCACTGTGGCGTGATCTTGTGGCTTAGGGTTTCGAGCATAGTCATATTCAACTGGATTGACCAATATTCTCGCATTGGGGAACATATCAGTATTCTGGCAATGATCCCAATGAAGGTGAGTTAATAACACCATGTCGACATCATCAGGAGTTAGACCTATATTTGCAAGTTGTTTATGTAATAGGCCTCTTCTAGAACCAGGTCCAGTATCCACAAGGATTCTAGTGTTACCTACCGTCAATAAGGAGTTAGTTGAATATCCAAAAGACCCTTGGTCGGAATTGAGCGCAAACCCGTAAGTTAGTACATCGAGATTAACCATATAATACTCCTTTGATTAGTTATTAGTCGTTAATGGTAAAGATTATAGCGTATATCATATAACCGCGTATGTGGTTATTGGAACTTGTAATTATATTTAAGTTTTTAGCAAAAAAAAGGCATGTAGGTTAATGAAATCTATAAAATTTGTGATAGAATAGTATGTTAGATGGTGATGATATGAAGATTATTAACTGCTACATAAAACATTCGTTTCATCTCACAATGGTGTGAGATGTGTAGGCAGTTTACTCCCCTTGTATGAGAGGGGAGTTTTTTTTGCAAAAAAAATTGATAAGAGGTAATTCAACAGGTAATGAGACACCTATTAGATTTACATAGAAGCTCTGTGGAAGATGTTTCAGAAATCCTCGGACTGGCTGCGAAGCATAAAGATTTGTTATTAAGTTCGATAAAAAAAACCGATATACTACGAGGTAAATCTGTGGTGACATTATTTTACGAGCCTAGTACACGGACTCGAATGTCGTTTGAAGATGCAGGTAAAATCTTAGGAGGCGATGTTATCAATGTATCTTCTTCTGGAAGTAGTATTGAAAAAGGAGAGTCATTGCTTAATACAGGCAAAACTATAGAAGCAATGGGAGTAAATGCCATTGTTATAAGGCATCCTCACTCTGGAGCGCCTTATCTTTTGGCTAAACATTTAAAGAATACCAGCATTATTAATGCTGGAGATGGAACTCATGCCCACCCTACTCAGGCGTTGTTAGATATCTTTACCGTAATAGAAAAAATGAGAACAGTTCAGCGAAAAAAACTTTTGATAGTTGGTGACATACTTCACAGCCGTGTTGCTAGATCAGCCATATCGGGGTTTTTAAAAATGGGCGCAGATGTGTGTTTGTGTGGTCCAGAAACTCTTCTTCCTCAATTTTTGCCCTGGGGAAATCAACAGGATGCAGCTGGACAATTGACTGTAGCTCCAACATTGGAAGAAGGATTGCAAAACGCTGACATAGTAATGGCACTTAGATTGCAATTTGAACGCCAACGATCCGGGTTGATTCCAAGTATTAGAGAGTACATAGCTAAATGGCAAATCACAATGTCCAATATTTGCTTAGCTTCACCAGACGTCTTAATAATGCACCCTGGACCTTTGAACGATGGGATTGAATTGAGTTCAGAAATTGCAACCAGTCGGCATTCAGTTATTGAAGAACAAGTTACCAATGGTGTAGCTATTAGAATGGCCATATTAGAAATACTGTGTAATAGTCAGGATGGTAAATGATGGAAACTGATCATGGGCAGTCTGAAAAAATA
>Ga0114999_10006969_pt1 | contig 12893 bp, 13 predicted proteins | sample ArcticOcean_MG_C_3_FD_89820 | JGI IMG/M metagenome (GOLD analysis project Ga0114999, IMG submission 89820) | Marine microbial communities from western Arctic Ocean - ArcticOcean_MG_CB8_126 | ecosystem: Environmental > Aquatic > Marine > Oceanic | place: Arctic Ocean: Canada Basin | collected...
CCGACCTCGACAATCCGGGCCGGGCGGTGATGGCGCACGAGCGCGTAGAGCACCGCGGCGTCGAGAGCCGGGAACCAGTCTTGACCCCATCGCGGGTGCGGTGGTTCGCCCTCGGCTGTTATCGCCAGGAGGCCGGCGCGATAACTGTCGACGATGTCGAGTATCGCAGCGAAGTCGGGCGTAGCGGCGCCAAAGCTGGCGGCGATATGGTGGTAGATACGCCGGTCGGACGGTGAGATTTGCGATGCGTAGCGATAGGGAATGAAGAAGCCACGCGGCGATAGGCCAAGAATGGTCGCGAGTCCCATCCGCAGCCGACGAAAGTTCATGAGGTTAGATCTCGGCAAAAGCGCACGGACGCCTGCCCACCGGTCACGGCCTTAGTACCATGCCCTCTTGCGCAACAATCGATCCAGGCCGCAGCTGACTTACCTCTTTGGCGACCTCATCCATATAGCCGTCGTCATGGTCCGGATCATGATGAAAGATGACGAACATTTTAACGTTTGCCGCGTCGCATAGCCGCATTCCCTCTTGCCACGTTGAGTGGCCCCAGCCTTCGCGGCCGTGAAAGGTTTCGTCCGTGTACATCGAATCATAGATGACAATATCGGCGCCCTCTATTAGATCCAGGATTTTTTGATCAGGCGTATCGGCGTTATGCTCGGTATCGGTCAAATAACAGATCGATTGGTCGTTGAATTCAATCCGATAGCCGGTCGCATTGTTGGGGTGATTGAGCGGTGCGGTACGGACAATCACGCCCGGCTTGGGGGCAATGGTCTCGCCCGCGTGGAAGTCGTGGAAACCAATCTTGGCCTGAAAGATCTCGAGCGACACCGGAAACAACGGCGCCATCATCATGGCGCCAAGGACCTCACGAATTGTATGGTTCGGAAGCAGATGACCGGCCCAGATGCGAAATTCGTTCTGCGGATTAAACCCGGGGACAAAGAACGGAAGCCCGACGACATGGTCAAGATGGGTGTGGGTGAGGAAGAGATCGGCTTGTATCGGCGCTTCCTTGACGAGCGCATTGCCAAGATAACGAAACCCAGTGCCGGCATCGAACATTAAGAGATATTCGCCACAGCGGATCTCCAGGCATGACGTGTTCCCGCCATAACGGACAGTTTCCGGCCCTGCACAAGCGATACTTCCGCGAACCCCCCAGAAGCGAACGTAAAAATCATTATTGTCGACCAAGCAGCCACCCTACCTATTATTACGTGCGTTCTGCCAAATGTTATATGGGGTAATAGCCACTGGCGTAAAAGCATAATTACGTATGCTAGCCCAGGCAGCACGTCGCAAAATTGCGTCAGCGCACGAACGTCAACCAATGAAGGAGAGATACGATGGCATTGGCGGAAATCAAATTCCAGGGCGCACGCGCAACGATCACCCTAAACCACCCTGCTAAGCACAACGTAATCGAGGTCTCCGATCTCCCGAAAATCTCCCGCATACTCGACGAGGTGGAAGCCAACGGAGATCTCCGTGTTCTAGTGATTACCGGTACCGGCCACAAAACCTTCAGCGCGGGCTTTGACATCGGCGATATCGAAACCACGGACTGGACCACCAACCCCCTCGAAGTGGTGGTTGATCGCTTGGAAAAGCTAGCCCTACCGACGATATGTGCGCTCAATGGCAGTGTTTACGGCGGCGGCATCGACCTTGCTTTGGCCTGCGATTTTCGGGTGGGCGTCGCCGGCATGCGGCTGCGCGTTCCGGCGGCACAACTCGGGGTGTATTACTACGTCAACGGTCTTAAGCGGTGCGTGGAAAGGCTGGGACCGTCAGCGGCGCGAAAAATATTTCTGTTGGGCAAGGAGATCAACGATGTCGACCTCCTTGCGTGGGGTTATCTCGACGATCTTGTAACCCGCGAGCGACTTGGGCCGACGACGGATGAAATCGCCGATCGTTTGGCTCAGGCCGCCCCGCTTGCCATACGGGGAATGAAACGCGCAATCGTCGATATCTCACGCGGGTCTTTGGATGAAGCGGCGGCGCGCAGCGAAGTCGTCGCGTGTTTTGGATCCGACGATGCCAGGGAGGGTGCGCTGGCGTTTGCTGAGAAGCGCGCGCCGCGTTTCGCGGGTCGCTAAGCCGAGCTCGAAGGCTGAGGGTAGGAATCTAGGGGTTGAGTCGGTAACCGCCCGGTTCGGTGAGCAAAAGGATCGCGTTGGCCGGATCGTCTTCGATTTTCTGCCGTAGCCTATAGATATGAGTTTCGAGCGTATGAGTGGTTACACCCGCGTTATAACCCCAAATCTCGCTTAATAAAACGCCCCTATGAACGACCTTATTGCCGGCCCGATAGAGATATTTTAGGATCAAGGTTTCTTTTTCGGTAAGCCGAGTTTTTTGCGCGGTATCGGCGTGAAGCAACAGCTTTGAACTTGGCTTGAACGTATAGGGACCGATCGCGAAAACGGCATCCTCGCTTTGATCGTGTTGACGAAGTTGCGCACGCATCCGCGCCATTAAGACGCTTAACTTGAATGGCTTCGTGATGTAATCGTTGGCACCGGCATCGAGGCCGAGAATAATGTCTGAATCGGTATCGGCACCGGTCAGCATGATAATAGGCACACTAAGTCCCGATTTTCGCAACATACGGCAGATTTCCCGACCGTCTAGGTCGGGAAGGCCGATATCCAACAAAACCAAATCGTAGTGTTCCGATTGGGCGATCTCCAGCGCCTGAGCGCCTGACGTCGCTTGGTCGGTTGTGAACTCGTCATCAAGTTCTAGTTGTTCGACCAACGAACCACGCAGTTCATTGTCATCGTCTACCAGTAATATTCGCTTGTTCTTTGCCATAACCGAGTCTGATTGTTCAGCCACAGTCTTGAAAGGTTAATATGACGCGCCAGCGCCCCCACAATGCTTGAGGCTGGTGGAAATAGGTAAACACGGCAAAGTGAATTTAACCCAATTTAGTTACGTTTATCGCGCAAGAAGGTTTGGGCAGCATTTCCCGGGCCGACTAGACAGACCCCGCTAACCAAGCCCCATTTGGTCGTGAATCGCGCGGGTGAGGTCGTGATCGGGTTCTCCGAGCGCCCCGACAATTGAATAGTGGTTGATGCCAGGGAGCGTCATGACGTCAGGCGACAGTCCGTTTTTCTGACACTGGCGCGCATATTCACTCGCTTGCCTGTGAAATTCTTCGGTTTCGTCACCGCCAACGGCAATAATTAGCGGGGCGACGCGGGTCGGCGGAACATGGATGGGACTTTGCAGTGCAACCTGATCCTTGGTGAGTTGTAACTTGTCGTTGACGTAACACAGGCGCATGGCCTCAAGATCGAATAGGCCACTGATCGTGCACCCGCCCTTGACCAGATCAGCCGGTAGATCAATACCAAGCCCAGACCAATCGGTCGCCATCATCATTGCCGTTAAGTGACCACCGGCCGAATGTCCCGATACGAAAATTCGGTCACGATCACCAATATCGTTGCCGTTTCGCCAGACCCACGCCAGCGCCGCGCGGCACTGACCGACAATCTCATCGATATCCGCATCCGGCGCCAACGTGTAGTTGACCACAACTAATGTCGCACCGGCATCGACAAAACCATCGGCGATATAGCTAAAATCGGTTTTGTTCATCGCCTGCCAATAGCCACCGTGAATAAAGACGTGGATGGGTGCGTTCGAAGCGGATGCCACAAAAATATCAATTGTTTCATCAGGGCCGTCTCCAAATGCTACATCGAGGCAGCAGGGCCGCTCTTCGCGGACTCGTACGCTCCAAGCCTCCCACTCATTGAAGTAATCTTCCCACTCGGGGTGGCGAGTGCGCATGAAATACTGTGCGTCGAGGCCCTCGCGGTCGTAGCCCTGATACTGCATCGCAATTCCTCCCTTCGGCTTTAGAGCCGACCTAGTAGCATGCTATAAACGAATACGTGATCGCGGACGCGCACATGCCCGGCATGAATAACCGACACCCGCGTCCTGCCGGTTCTTACATATTCAACACATGGATTCGAAATAAAAATAGACGCGTTCCGTAGCGAAAAGTTAGTTGATCAAATATTCCGAGGGTGTCATGGATACGACAGTGCTGCCTTAAAGCCCGAGAAATGCGGATGGCGATCGAGCCAAAGCGCCGAGCCAAACGGGATCGTAATAGAGCTAAAAAACCGCCCGGAAGCGGCAGTAAATTATAGGATGATGACGGTTTTCCTTCAGCAATCCTATCGACCTCAACTCAAACGAACGCACCGCGAACACTAATCGAGGCCCCTGTAGTGGTGGCATGCCCGCCGCTCATGGCATCTGGTGTCGCGGTGCGCTCAACGCACACCGTCTAGGAATGCCCGTTGGCAACGCATGAGAGCACTATCTGTGCGCACTATGGCAGCTCAGCAGTCGGATGGGATCGGCAAACCTCGCAGGACGTTGGCCATACCGACAAGTGCCACGTCGCAGGTTGCACACCTCTTCGCGCAAGGGTTCGCAGAAGCACTGCTCCTCTACACAAAAGTTTTTTTGGCCAACGGTATCGCTTCAAACCGGGGTACCGATCGCGCATATTAATACACTTTGCAACTTGGGAAAGAGCGAGTTGCCGATCATCAACGTAGATAGTTCTTCCCACCTGACATGGGATTGCCGAAGCGCGCGCTGCGCTCTCGGGCGAGCAGGAATCGTCTGCGACAAACGCGAAGGCGATGGGGGAACGCCGAGCGGCATATTGCCAATTCGACGGGTCCTCTACCGCCCCGATCGAATGGTACCACCGGAAACAGCTGTTCCAATCTCGGCGCTTGAGCCAGACGATGGCTGGTGCAACGATCCCACCGACAGTGCATACAATTATCAAGTGAAACTTCCGTACCCTGCAAGCTGCGAGACACTGTGGCGGGTCGATCACCTTTACGACGTAATCGGGATTTTGGGGTACAACGACGATCCGGTTATTCCGGATCGTGGCAGTGCGATCTTCCTCCACGTCGCAAATAGCGACTACGGACCGACCGAAGGCTGCATTGCGCTTAGCTTGGCCGACCTAAAGCAGCTCCTTGGGAGGATTGACCTCGATTCGTCAATTAGGATTCGGTAGTAGGGACTGAACCAGTGTGGCGGGCACCGAAAATAGCTGTCCCGACCCGGACGTGCGTGGCACCAAACGCAATCGCGATTTCAAAATCGGCACTCATGCCCATGCTGAGTTTGGCTAATCTGTTGCGCTCGGCAATCGATCGCAGGAGTGCAAAATGCAGCGACGGTTCCTCATCGACCGGTGGTATGCACATCAACCCCGTGACGTCGAGTTTGAGTTGATCGCGGCATAGACTGATAAAGTCGTCGGCGGCCGATGGAAATACACCTGATTTTTGTAACTCTTCACCGGTATTGACCTGAATGAAACACTCGACCCGGCGATCTTGGCGCGTTCGTTCTTTGGCAAGCGCATGTGCGAGCTTTGGACGATCGAGTGTTTGGATGACGTCAAACAACCCGACGACTTCTTTAACTTTGTTGGTTTGCAGATGACCAACCAGGTGAAGCTCAACGCGAGGCGCGGCAATTAGAAGTTGCGGCCATTTGTCACCAGCTTCTTGGATACGGTTCTCACCGAATTGCTGTTGACCGGCGGCGAGTGCTTTTTCGATAACCTCAGCGCGATGGGTTTTCGATATAGCAATCAGGGTAACGGTGTCCGGCGCACGGCCTGCCTGTACGGCAACGTCACGAACACGCGCGCGGACATGATCAAGATTTTTAGAGATCGAATCGCCAGGCTCGAACGGATCGGTGCTTGGCAGTGATGGGATCGTCATGGCAGGTTACGATCTCCCACAGTTCAACCGAGTTGCTCGCGCGCGCCCATTGGCATCTTGACCAAGCTAACAACCTTCGCAAAACGACTCAACGCAGGTAAACCGCTAGGCAAACTACCATCGTTGTTCTTCCTCACCGATAAATCCCGCATCGCCGATCCGCTACCCGTGGTCGCACGCCTGCCCCCGGGTAGCTGCGTTATTCTTCGCGACTACACCGCATCGGATCGTACCGAGCTTGCGGTCGCCCTCGCCTCGGTAGCGCAACGCCGAAACCTGCGCCTGTTGGTTGGCGGCGACGGCAATCTGGCCCTTCGCGTCAGGGCCAGCGGCGTTCATTTTCCGCAGAGCCAGCGAGACAAAGGTCTAATTTGGCGAGCCCGTCGCCCGGATTGGTTGATCACTATTGCCGCCCACTCGGCCGAAGATCTTTACGCGCTCACGAAGTTGCACGCTGACGCCGCACTGCTCGCCGCCGTTTTTCCGACCAGTTCACACCCCGGCAGGGTAGAACTCGGGGCGCCGCGCTTTCACGCTCTCGCCCAAGCAAGCCCGCTTCCTGTGGTGGCACTTGGCGGCCTAACGAGCAAAAACATAGATCGGCTTAACGGTATGCCGATCACTGCAATCGCCGCAATCGGTGGCCTCGCGTGCGAACTGCTAGGCAGCAATTAAAAACCACGATGGCCATGTGTTAAAGCAATCACCGTCGACCGGTAGTTTAGAGCTATAGAGAAACGAACTGGTGTGCGACTTAAGCCCGCCTGCAGGCAGGACTAACGCGACGGTTTTCTCCACGTCAGTACGAGCCTGTGTGCGCGTCCAATACTCCACTAGGACTCATTCTCAACATCTACCGCGGGGTCGAATCGGTGAACATGTCATCGGTCGAGCCGTGGCCCAATCGGCTAGAAAATGGTGGAATAAATAGTGGTTTACTTGCAGTGGCCGAGCGCTAGGTAAACAACGTTGTCCGCGAAATTACCATCGTGCTTCGCGGTACAAAACCCGCCTAACTAACACCTTCAAAAAAGAATAATTGCACTAGCCGGCCATTCTCAATTCTGTCTCCAAAAGACGGTCCCGCGGTGTGATAAAACCACGGACGCAACAGCACGAGACGGTTGAAGCGCATCGGAACGGTAGAAATATGCGCCCATTTGAGGGGATCGTTGCTGTCTTTCTTAATGATACTGAGACCAGCTTCAGCATAGTTTTGAACGCCGGCGGCCTTGAGTTCGTCAGGATAGATCGGCGCACGATCGCTGGCACTCTCAAGATGCCGGTAGAACTCAGTGCCGCCCTGGCAGGACTCTGGAAGAGTGAGATATAATAGGCCCGCCCAAACCAAGCCAAAGTCTATGTGGATTTGCAATTTTCGGCGATTATCGTCGCCATTCAATGACACGCGGCAATGACCATGCGCGTTTTCGGCCGTACTTCCAACAACCTGTTCCCCGGTAAGCTCGGAGACTAAGTTGTCAAGCCCTGGATAGTCCAGCCTCTGGCGCGAGTTTATCCCAGGATAGTTCTTCTGAGTTTTCGGTTCTCGATAATCAAGATTCAGCGCCCTCTCCCTGATCTCTAGGGGATTGAGTAGGAAATCATCAACAATAATCTGGCTGGTATACATTGTGCTAATTCAGGCGACGGATTCCCTTGAAGGCCTCATAGGCCTACGCTGATCTCAGAATGCCACCGGCACTCGGCCAATACCAACTCGCATGCTGGGATAGATACGATGACACCACAAACTAAAACGGCACATCAAATTTTCTCATGACAAGGCCTCGTAAAGAAAAACGCGCTTCCCGGTCGACCAACGTTTGCACGAATCACACACCTCTTGTTGAGTTTGTCGCCAACGTCGATTTCAATTTCCGTTTTCCGAACGCCTCAGCGGCCGCCGAGCAGCAGGGGCGAGCCGGGGATCAATGTTTAACCAACCTCCATCCTTTCATAGATCAGATCATCAACCATCATCCTGATCGTTTCCACGTAATCGGCAAAACATCGAAGATCAAATGTTTGCCGTCGGCACAGTGGTCGTCGTACGACTTTACAAAAAAACGGGTGCTGTTTCTGTTGCCCTCGCACGCACTTGGCGACAATGTTCCCATATTGACGTTCATCCATGCGCTGGACGAGAAGTTTGGGTTGAACAATGTCGGTGTATTTTGTACCGGTCCCACTCATGACATCTATCTCACCAGTGAATTGGTAACCGGATACCCCATTTGGATCACCAAGAAAGAACTTAAGCGTTGGAGTGTGGTGATTGATCTCGGCCACCTTCAGAGATGGAAAGACATCGACATCTGGCCGATCGACTTGGAGGCCGACCTCTTGGCGGCATTTGACCTCGCGCCAAGCTCGCGTTACACGGGCGAGGCGCGGACGTTGCCAGCAAGAGAACTTCGAATCGGTATCCTGCCGTTAGCGTCGTCGCCGCTACGTACGCTACCCGCGGCGGCTACCCAGGCATTGGTCAAGGCGCTGACTGCGCAGGGGCACGTCACGTTATGCCTTAACCGGAATCAACATCAGGGTGTGCTTTATCGCGATGCGCTCGGCCAGATCAATCCAGCCGTCGATATCGTCGACGCCTTCGAATCGATAGGCGATTTACTCACCGCCATCCAGCAGCTTGATTATGCGGTTTTCGCCGACAGTGGTCCTGCACATATATCGAAACTATTTGGAACCCCCGGCGTCGCGATCTACACATCGGCGCCTGGCGACATACTGCAAGGACGGTTTAGAAACTTGACGCGATGGACGGTTCCATTCGCCGGGCCCCACTGTCGGGCGCCGTGTGGTTTAGCGAAAGTGCGCGCAACCGTCAATGGCACTGTGGGCTGCATGGGATCGTTGCAGACGACGCTCGACGCGCTGCCAAATCTGCCACGCGGCAGACAACCCGAAACGGTCAAACGCTTGCTCGTAAATGCGCCGGTACCTTGCATTGCGCGTTTGTCAGATATCGCCGGTGAGCTGGCTGCATTCGTAGCTCATGACCTTGATAACCGGATTGCACACAGCGGACACCCGCATCGACAATGAGAAAAAAATGAACCCTTCGCAAGGCAGCAATGAATGGACGATAGGTCCACGACGCCTCAAAGTTTGGCCATCGAACCAGCAACTGGAGTCGGCAGACGAAAGTATTCGTGCCACGACTTTTCGCGACACTGGCGACTATCATCCCGCGCTGATCGCGCGGCTCCTCGAGCTTGAAAAACAGAAATGGGGCGATGATAAACCGGATTCGCGTATCCTAGGCGGCCGGAAGGTTCACCATCTCGATCAGTGGAACATACCGGAAGCTGATTTTATCAATGCCCGTGCCAAAGAATTATTTGGCCATACGCTAGGTTCACCAACCGCACACATCGACTTGAGTTGGGCAAATGTATACTGGAAGTGGGATTATGTTGGGCCGCATGCACATCGGGTGAGTATTGCGAGCTTGGTTTATTTTTTGGATCTTGGCGATGAAGACCACGAAGATCGCCAAAGCGGCCGCCTGTTCTTTGCGGACCCACGACTAAGCATCTGTTGCAGCGAGGAACCAGGCCGCATGACGACGCCTTTCTTTCCCACGGTCGAACCCGGGACAATGATGATTTGGCCCTCAGAAGTTGTCCACTGCGTCACGCCCTACACTGGTGAGCGGCCGCGCATGACCCTGGCGTGGAACATAAGCCGGCGCAAAGGTGAACTCGGGCAATCTGATGAGTTTACTGGCGTCGCCAAAACACCAACCGACCGCGCTTAGTTAAGCTACTCCGAATATTCCAGCGCCGTTACCCAAGGTGACAGGATATCGATCACCGGACCCATATGCTGCTCATAGCTTCGCCATCGCCCGACGCTCCGGCCGAAGACGTTTTCTGCAACGTCACGGCGGCTCGGTGTCACGACGTATTCACCTTTAACGGTTTTAGCAAATCTTAGAACGTTATCTTCCCAATCAGCCTTGAGAATACCGAAAACGCTGCGGCAGTTGGTTTCAAAATCAACAACTAAATCCTCGCAACCAATTGTCAATATGGCAAGATCAAACACGGGCTTGAGGTCCCACCATACAGAGATGGCCTTAGAGTAAAGTCTCGCTGCTGATTCGACATCGTGAAAGTGGGTCGTTGTTTCGTTGGGCTGAAACCACTGCATAAAACACGACAGCACCGAATCGCGCGGATCGCGATACAGGAAGATAACCTTTGCGTCTGAAAATATTCGCCGCACTAGCGCAAGGCGGATAAAGTTGAACGGGTCCTTATCGACGACGCGTTCTTCGCTGTCGAGATCGCCTAGATCACCGCGAACTCGATCATAACACTCACGCCGCAGGCGTATCACAGATTGATTGCTAAGCTCTTCTATCTGCTTCCAATTGTGGTTACCAACTCTTCCGGCAACACTTGCCAACCACGGCCGTCCATCGCTGGTGCGCAGCTTCGAGTGGGCCCCGAGAACTCGATTTAGCAGAGTTGTTCCAGAGCAAGGAAACCCGACGAGGAAAATCGGGCTCGTAAGGTCGTCGTCAATTTGGGGCGGCCACGCACCGTTCGAAGCGTTGGCAAAGTGCCGGTTAGTTTCGAGATAGGCTGGAAACGCCTTACGATCAATGCGCTGAGCGCGCGGCTGATCAGCTGCTAGCGTCTGACAGCGGGTAAATGCGTTAAACGTAGCATCGTAGTCACCAAGCTTATCCTGGACATGATTGAGGTCGTTGAGCGCGGCAATCTGTGTAAGGTCGTTGGTGGCACGCGCCACGATGCCTTCAAGGCGTGTCCTTGCGGCCCATAGTCCGTTGGCTGACTCTCGACTATCGAGATGCACAAGTGTCAGCGCTGCGCGATCTGCGTTGGCATCGATACACAAAGCACGCGTCGCAGCCTCTCGTGCTTTGGCACGATGGTTCAGAATTTCGTATGTGTGTGCGAGATGCCCCAGCGCAACAGCGTGATTGGGCTCCAATCTCAACGCCTCTCCAAATGCTTCGATAGCATCGTTAGCGCGGAGATCGCCAAGCAACGCAAGACCAAGAATCACGTGTGCTTCGGTAACCTTAGGCGCAAGGTTTAGGGTGCGTTAGAAAGACGCGATCGCACCACCGAAGTCTCTAAATTTTAATTGTATCGATCCGACGTTGTTATGTGCCGAGGCTAGGTCGGACGCAAGTATTGTCGCTCCAAGACCTGCCGCAAGCGAGGCGACGAGTGCACCTTTGCTCAGCAAAACGATGCCGAGCTCAGATCACGCTTGGGGAGTGTTGGGATCGATTTGGACTGCACGCCACAGTAAAACTTCGGCTTCATGATGGCGATCTAGCTCTTTGAGGGCAAACGCGAGATTGAAAATAACGTCATAGTTGTAGGTCAACGAAAATTAAGCACGTTGGATTGGCTCAATAGCTTTCTGCGGAAAGCCACTCATGGCGTAGACAACGCCGAGCGGCATGAAAAGTAAGACATCAGAATCGTCCAAGCTCGCAAAACGTTTGAACATCGCGAGAGCCTCGGGATATTGACGACCTGCAAGAGCGACAGGACCCAGATCGTTAAGTGCGTCCGGTTCGTGCGAGTTCTCATTTAAGACTTCGCGGCTAAGCCGTGACGCCTCATCGAATCGGCGGTCACCTACAGCCTCATGGGCGGCTAAAAGGGCCAATCGATGGGCGTCAGAAAGAGTTGTTTTCATCTATCGCCGCGTATCTAAGGCAGGTAATCAAAACGCGCCATTTGGTCGCGATGTCCAGCGACAATCGATTGAACCTGCTTGCTTGATAGTTTGGTTTTCCAGACTCCCGTTTTACCAGCACGAAAAAACTTATCGGCGTGCATGCTACGTTCACGGAAATCGTGATCATCCTCCTGTTGGCGAAGAACATCGAAGGACGAAAAGCGGATGGCGCGCTCAACCCGTTCACTATCTCCATCAAGACCTAAAAACCCGGCAATGCCAGTAAAGGTTTCGGGCGGACTTAGATGCATATCCTCGTAGCGAACGACATGCAGAGCATCATTTGCCTGGCGCGTCCAGCTTTTGACGTTCGACGACCATGACGAAAAGCGTTGCCCAATATTTGCGCGATCCGCCGGTGAACCGCCGTTCTCTGACGCCATCAGTTCGATTGCTGCGTCGATCGAAAGCCCAAAGTGGGACGCCAGAGAGAGCACAAGATCGAGCGGGTTTCGAACAACGTAGATGGCTCCAACAGTCACCTCAAGGGTGATAAGGGGTATTCCGCGATCAATTCCAAGGAAATTGTGGGTCTTAACAAAGACAGAGTTTGCCGAGAGTTCGGTAAAACGCTGATGCACGATGGGTCTTAGTTTTGCCAATTGATCATCAGACAAGGCGTCTAGATCACTACCGGCTGCTTCGGCATACCACTCCTTGAGCGTATCGCCGACCGACAGCTGCATCATGTCATTGATATTGACCGGCTCGTCCTGGTTCTTGATCAGGTTATGAAGAAACGCGCGCAGCCAGGTGTTACCCGATTTCGGGTAAGATGCGAGCCAAACCAGTCCGCCCATTCTCTTTCGCCATTATCGAGTAGCTATTCAACTGCAACGCAAACTATGCAAGATCGCAGCGGACAAAAAAATAGGGCGGGCCGAAGCCCGCCCCATCCTGATCTTATCGATCGATTAGAACCAAATCGTCGTACCAACCAGTACAACAGTTGCATCGTTTTCAGCTGCAGCTGCGTTCAGATTGTCACTGATATCCCAGAACTGGACTTCGGCCTGGAAGCTCACGCCGCCGCCCATGTTGTAGTTGCCACCAAGGGTGAAGGCTTCGCCTTCATCTTCACCGCCAACCGCCCCAGCTTCGACTTCAGTTTTGGTATACTCAGCACCAATTTGCCAAGGGCCACCAAGTTTGTAGTTAACCCCCAGAACTAAGCTGGTCTTATCGCTGTTGACAGCTGAGGTACCCAGATCATCCTCAGTCCAGTGGGCGCCGACGTTAAACTTGTCCTTGCTCACTGTTACGCCAATACCCCAGAGGTCTCGGTCTTCAGCAGTGGCTGAGGAGACTTCCAGACTGCCTTGTTTATAGCCGCCACCA
>Ga0114999_10006971_pt1 | contig 12891 bp, 11 predicted proteins | sample ArcticOcean_MG_C_3_FD_89820 | JGI IMG/M metagenome (GOLD analysis project Ga0114999, IMG submission 89820) | Marine microbial communities from western Arctic Ocean - ArcticOcean_MG_CB8_126 | ecosystem: Environmental > Aquatic > Marine > Oceanic | place: Arctic Ocean: Canada Basin | collected...
CAACAAAGTACAAAAGAATAGCCGCACTTGTGTAGAGCATCGTGCCAACCAACAATGCTCCAAATAAACCAGTTAATTCAAATATAAAGCCACCAGCAAATGGCCCCAACATACGTGTAAAACTATTTGTTGAAGCATCGAGCCCCATCGCCGCACCAATATGGCCCATACCTGCAATTTCAGCGATCATTGTTCGCCGTACTGAAAGTTCCAAGGCCCAAATTAGGCCACCTAAAAATACTCCAATTCCAAGGTGCCAAAGTTCGAGCAAGCCGAACCACGATAATCCTGTCAGAACAGCATAAACGCACGTAATAAGGGAAAGACATACGACCAACAATTTCTTTCGATCCATAGACTCTGCAACAGCACCAGCAAGTACCCCGAACAAAAACAATGGCAACATCCGTAAGAAAAACATCAATACAACGAGAAAAGCCGAGCCAGACACTGCCAACACATAGACACTGATTGCCAATATATCCAACCAACGAACCGTGCTAGCCATCGCGCCCGCAAGCCAAACATTTCGAAAATTTCGATTCTTCAAGAGAGCAAGTGGTATCGCACGCCGTGTACTCGCCGAAACATCAAACGTTGGCAAATTTCCTATCCCTTCATCCATTCGTTGCCGAACGCTATTTTTGAATAAAACTTATGATGATCACAAATTAATACATCCATCCATTTTTGCGCATAAAAATTTCTTGACCTAACATTGCGCACATAAGCCCTGTAGATACAGCCTTTACGAAAAGCAAATTGCCTCCGACTAAACAACTTTAATTTTGATATGGCCGAGGCCATCAATCCCACCTGTAATCTCATCACCGACCTTAATCGGGCCAACACCTGCAGGTGTTCCAGTCATAATTAGATCTCCCGGCATCAATTCAAATAACGTTGATAAATGTGCAATCGATTCTGATACGTTCCATATCTGTTGTGAGAGGTTTCCATCTTGGCGCACAGCGCCGTTGACAGCCAACCAAATGCGACCTCTGTTGGGATGCCCAATAGACGCCGCAGGACTTATCGCACTACACGGTGCAGAGTGGTCAAAAGCCTTACCTACCTCCCATGGACGACGAGACTCTTTAGCATCACTCTGCAAATCACGCCGCGTCATATCAATTCCAACACCGTATCCATAGACATGATTGAGAGCATTATTTACAGAGATTGCCTTGCCACTTGAACCAATTGCTACAACCAATTCAATTTCATGGTGAGTTTTATTCGACATCGGGGGATAGGGAAATTGACCGCCATTTTCGAGGATAGCATCCGTTGGTTTTTGAAAAAAAAATGGTGGCTCTCGCTCATCAGCCCCCGCAGTTTCACGTATGTGTTCCAAGTAATTTCGCCCGACGCAATAAATTCTACGAACGGAAAATCTTTTCTCACTTTCTTTTATAGGTAACGAAACTTGCTCTAATGAAAAAATATATTTCATTTAATTTTCATAACCTCCATAAAACTAAAATCTTTTGGTTACCCATACATGCCGTTGTGATACTTAATCATTAGGTTTTTACCCCTTTCAGTAAGCATCAGTTTTGAACGTCCGCATCAACAAATATATACTCATCGCATGCCAATGTGCTTCTAGGGATAAGGGATAAGGTATAAATTAACTCTATGCGTATTAACTCGCCAAAATAGTCCAAATACTGCACTCTAACAAAAATGGACACGCTTCCGGGCAGCGGACAAAACCCAGAAATATATAGATCTCATACATTTCATTTAGCGTAAACGAGTTTTCTTCAATGCATTTAACAAAAGATCTAATTGCATTACAGAAACCCATTCATATTAATTCAATCGATAGCAGCCCCAATCACGCTTGATACAAAAAGGCTATATTTAATGTACAACATTAACAAAAATTACCTTTTTTCCTTCACTAATGGACCGCTAGCTACGAGCGCCTTAATTTCCTCGTCGTTGTATCCATACTCAGCAAGAATTTTATTTGTGTCTGCAGCGAATTTTGGTGGTACCCGTCGGATTGATCCCGGTGTACGCGAAAACTTTATTGGCGTTGATGTCCCTTTATACCAATCAAGCTTTACCGCCATTCCTCGATACTGTGTGTGAGAATCATTTAATACTTGAGCAGTATCGAGTACTGGGCCTACAGGCAAGCCAACGGCACGAAGCCGTTCACAGATTTCTACACCATCCTCATTCTTAAGATATCCTTCCAGACATTTTCGCAATGCATCTTGATTAAATCCCCGCAGAGCATTTGACTTAAATCGTTCATCTTCAATCAATTCTCGTGCCCCCAACACGTTACACAATCGATGGAATGAACGATCATTTCCCGCTCCGAGAAACACATCCACCGTTTTCGTCTTAAACCTATCGTATGGACTTATGTTCGGATGCGCATTGCCAGTCATACCAGGAACCTTTTCTGATAACTGGTAGTTCGCCACATGAGGATGCATGAGGGAAATAGCGCAATCGTAAAGTGTCATATCGATAAATTGTCCTAAGCCAGAACGGTTACGTTCGATCAACGCCATGAGGATAGCAACTGTTGAGTAAAGACCGGTCCCCATGTCAACAATTGGAACACCGATACGCGTCGGACCACTCTCCGGCGCACCATTAACGCTAAACATACCGGTCATCGCCTGTACAATCGCGTCATAACCAGCATTTCCACCAAGTGGACCATCTGCACCAAATCCACTGATTCGACAATGAACGAGACTTGGAAATTTTTCTTTCAAGTTTTCTTCGTAACCGAGTTTCCATTTTTCCATGCTGCCAGGCTTGTAATTCTCAATCAAAACATCTGCGCCCTCCAGCAAGTGAAGCAGTACCTCACGGCCTTTCTTATTGCTCAGATCGAGTGCTATCGACCGCTTATTACGATTGAGACCGATATAGTACGACGCATCTCCCTCGTGGAATGGCGGCCCCCAGTCTCGTACTTCGTCACCTTGTGGTGGTTCTATTTTGATGACATCAGCACCATGATCGCCCAGAATTTGAGTACAATAAGGCCCACCAAGCACGCGAGTTAGATCAACAATTTTTATACCGGCAAGAGCGCCAGATGGCTCAACATTTACGGTCATTTTTTTCTCCACCAAAGGTGTGATCTACACTTCATGATTCTTGCATCAAAATTGACACCTGTAAAATTCCTATCACAACCCATAGCTAAGTGTGTTTGATTTACAGGATAGGTTTATTTATTTTCAACAACATATCGTGTTTTGTAGCGGACTTAACGTTGAAATTTCTTTCTCATTATAAAAATTCAGAGCTACAGAACTCTTGACGTAGTTGTTTGAATCAATCGTAGGGACCCAGAAACAAGATTCTTAGTGATAGGCTATTTTTTTGGATAAGTTTCCGCATCGATATAACAATCCGGTTACACAATAAACATTGCAACCATATATATTCCGTGTGAGCCAAAATTAAAGGAAGCAAAAAATTGAACGATTGGCATCAAATTTTATTTATAGTCGCCTAAACGCATGTTAACTGGCGTAGGATTAACAAAAGAAATTTTTCAAAGGTTGTCATGTCCACGGGTCATGCTAAATTAAGTATATGTTATCGCTTTTTTTACGAATAATTCGCACCCTCGCAGGCAATTCGGCGAATTCGAACAAACCACAACGAGGGGAACCAATCACTTACGAAGGCCTGAGCATTTGTCCTGCCCCAATAAAAGAGGGCAACCAATGGCGGCTATCTGGCATAATTATCAAACACTGTGATGAAGTTGATCTGGAACGTGTATTTACACGTGCCGATACATTCAATACACAAGCGGAAGCCGAATCGTTTTCGGTTAGAAAGGGTAAGCAAATCATAGATGAGCAAGGATCGAAGCTCTTTAAGAGTGGCGAGGAATACGGTCGAGCATAATGTCTGCCAATCACCTATTTAGTAACTCTATAATTAGCAGTATTCCGGGCAAGATCTCTAAACCTAAAGATAGCACTAATTCCTCTGTGCTATTCGGCGGCGTAACTAGTAGCCGTTCCGTCATTCGCTGACGCCAACAGACAAATCACTTCCTCAGTAGTACATACATCACCAAAGTGCTGAAAAAATACACGTAGTGCCGAAAGGTGTTCTTCATCGGAACGCGAAGCGTTAGCATCAGCGACCATAATAGTTTTGTAGTTCAACATCATAGCGTCGCGTGCAGAAGATTCGCAGCAAATCTCGGTCACCGTTCCAGTAATGATAACCGTATCAATGTCGTGCGCAGCTAGCTGTTCTGTTAAATCGGACGCGCCTTGGATAAAGGCACTGAAGCGACTTTTTACAGAAAAAAGGTCACCCGCAGCGACATCGAGTCCATGCCATAGTGCGAATGTATCAGATTCTTCATCAGTTGCGGCGGCCATTCGCGAACCAAATTCTTCTGAAAGCACATGGTTGAAGTATGAAGTCCATTCAGTCGGACCCTCTGGCTTAAACGAGGCTTGAACCCAAACTACCACACCCCCTGCTGTCCGTATCTCTGATGTAAGCCGGTTGATATTTGGCACAATCTCGCGTGCGACTGGAACTTCTGTCAACGCACCTTCCTGCAAAAATCCATTTTGCATGTCAATTACGATGAGGGCGGTACGAGTAGGATCAAGTTTATCATAAATATGCAATTTACCACGACGCGCAATAATGCGATCAGTGACTGCTTTCGGTAGGTTAAAGGAGTGCATGAGCTGATCCTTTTAATTTGATACACACTTGGGCTAAACCTCAGGTCGAGTTTCCGAAAATGACGGCATATCAGTGACGCGATCTACAATCTCCTTTAACTTCGGACAGATGATCCTACTCGCCAACGCTGGATTGATGATGTTAAGAAATTCCCAAGCAACTACTGCGGTAATATCCGCTTGCGTCATTCGCGCGCCAACCATCCAGGGCATTTTGGCCATCCGGTCGAGGGCCTCAAAACCGCCCTGCGATTGACTCTCACACTGTTCTATCCAGGGCTGATAGGATTTTTCAGGTGGCCTGTACGCGCGCTCGTACTGTGCCGCGACCGCCTTCTCGGCTGAACCCGCTCCTAGTTCGACAAGGGTCAGAACATGACTGCGTTCGCGACCCTCTCTGGGCGTCAGTGCCTTATCTGCCGACACCATTTGATCCAAAGAATCGATTATCACAGCACTATCAACCAGGATTCCTCCGTCGTCGAGGATCAATGCTGGCACTCGTCCAAGCGGATTTGCAGCCTTCAATTCATCCGCATCGTCCCAAACTTTTAGTGCTCGATGCTCATATGAAATTTCATATTCACGCAGTGTTACTGCGCAACGACGCACAAAAGGGGAGAAGTAACCTCCAATTAGAATCATAAAATATCAGCCTAGTTGAGGAACGGCCTCACGTGAATACCACTAATGCTAACATTATCGACCAAAAGGAACAACGCTCGCAAGTATCAACGATATCTAACGCATAATTGCAGTATGAAAAATACCGTTGGATTGAGAATCACTGAAGGCAAACACGAATGTCACATAGTAGGCAGAATTCTCAAGCACATCATCATAAACGCACTACATGATTTTTCGGCTTAAGGAGAACGATATGTGCACGGGACAACTCCTTGTCAAGCCTTTCTGGTAAACACGTGATCTCACGCGAGTGGTATCAATACACCAATTGCAATTGCTAAAATTAGATTTTAAAAAATATTCCTATTGCCACGAACAGCAGTATCCGTCGATCCACATACGAGTATAAAAAATTAAATCACCATGTTTTGAAGCTGTGGGCTCAATATTTTTGAGTCAAAAAAATGCGTCAATACGTATCGCGATGGTGCGGCTCCGAAAAATCTACGGTAGGTCCCTTCGGTATTATATTTGATGGGTTTGTCATTGGACTTTCAGTGTAGTAACCCGCTTTACAGGCGTCCAAGTCAACGGTTTCAGAAACTCCAGAAATTTGATAGAGTTCGCGCGTATATGGCCAGAGATTTTTATAGTCGACGAGGCGAAATTTATTGCATTTAAATGCACTATGATAAGCTACATCAAACCGCACCAAGGTTGTGAAGAGCCGCCAATCGGCCTCAGTGATTTTCTCACCGACCAAATAACGTTTCATATCTAAACGCTCGTCAAGCATCTCCAACGTCGCAAATAATGCATCGAAGGCCTTATCATAAACATCCTGTGTCCCAGCAAAACCGGCCATGTAAACACCAGCATTGACGTTCTTATGGACTGTATCGTTTAAGTCATTAATTTCTCGACGCAATTCTTCAGGGTAGTAATCGGTCTGATCCGTAGTAATTGTGTTGAAAGCTGAATTGAACATGCGGGTAATCTCGGAAGATTCGGTGCTAACGATAATGTCCTGCTTCTTATCCCAAAGTACCGGCACCGTAACGCGGCCGGTAAAATACGGGTCTGACGCAGTGTAAACTTGATGCAGATAATCAGAACCAAGTACAGAATCGCAAAATTCTCCCACCTTGTTATCGAAAACCCAACTCTGCGGAGTGCGCCGGGCAGCAATAGAAATCGATACGATATCTTCAAGTTTCTTTAAACGTCGCATGATTGCCGTTCGGTGCGCAAACGGGCAACTCAGCGAAATATAGAGATGATATCGACCAGTTTCTGCCTGAAATCCTCCTACGCCGCTTGGACCAGGAGATCCATCGTCAGTCACCCAATTTCGAATTGTTGAATTAAAGCGCTTATACGAACCATCCGCCGAAAGGCGCTCTTTCGCTTCCTCATCAATCCATTTTCCATCAATCAATTGCCCCATACCCACGTTGTTTACTCCTTAAAAACGTCGGACAAGGGTCCTAACTTCCGGCTAGGACGCGAAACTCCTCAACTGTTTTGGCAGAACTAGCATTTGCACTATTCGTGATCGCACTTGGGAACAACACCGGTGGTTCCGGTACAACAAAATTTATTACCAAAGGAATAAGAGCGGTTGCTGCAAATCCAAGCACAACGGGTGGCATATAATCCATTATACCCGTTTCTTTGGCATATTTTTCATCCTTCTGCCTCTCGGTGCGCCGACGTGCAGCAAAGAAAAATGCGACAATACCAACAATTGAGCCTAATGAACCAAGAAAAATATTCCGGATAAGCCGGAGTTCCTCAACATTTAAGTTATACTGATGCTTAAGTTCTTCGAACTTATTAGCATATTGAGCACAAAACATCTTGCCTTCCGATGTTCCTGTTTGCTCGGCTGCCCACTTAGTACAAAACTCGTTTTGAAGTGGCAACTCGGTCGCGTAATACATTCCCCATACAGCATTCAAGAAGTAAAATAAAACACCACTTACTAAGACAATTCCTATAACTGGCTTGAGATTAATGTCTTCCATAACCACTCCCTATTGACCTGACATATCGTAATAAAATTTACCAGCCAAACCCGGATCAATTTATATAGATAATTTTGATTATTCCCCCGGCCAATTCGCCGCACGGTTATCCGTCAGCCGCAGCCGTCTCATTTTCTAACATAGCGAATTTGCCTATTGATGACTAGCAGAACGGTTGTCCGTCTTAACATAAAACTTTAGTATTCGATTGTGCAGCGTTTCAGGCTAATAATATGCCACCTTTCACTTCTTAACAAAACTTACTGTAGTGTCCCCTAACTATTTTTCTTACTGTATTAAGTTTTTTAGCTTGCAGCTATACGCTGCTTGTCGCACACAGGATAAAGTAAGTGTCGCCTTGGCCTACCAACACCTGAGCATACTCGGAATTTTGTTATCACAACCAAAAAATCACCACTCGTCGTACTCGACGACAGCCTCAATCACGACACATGTTCGCTCATATTTGCTGACCCAGTTGATATAATTGAGTGCAATGATACGAAAGATATAGACGAGGCACTTATGAGGATTGATAAGGCACGTGCCAGTGGGTTACACGTTGCCGGATTTCTGTCCTATGAACTTGCGTACATGCTTGAGCCGAAACTACGGAATTTGATTCACAACAACCGACAATCCCCCTTAATCTGGATGGGATTATTCAATGAACCCCAGCGATTAAAGTCCGACGAAACGCTTAAGTTTATTAATGCATTGGCAGCTGATAACCATAGAGTCGAACAATTAAGATTGTCACTCGCCAAGGAAACTTATTTACAGGCTGTTCAACGTGTAAAGGCATATATTGCAGCAGGCGACGTCTATCAAATCAACCTGACATTTAAGTATCTATTTGAGCTTGTCGGCAGCTCATGGTCGTTGTATGCGAGTTTGCGGCAACGACAACAGGTCGCCCATGGTGCGTTTATTCAAACCCACGACTTCGATGTACTTTCGTTCTCGCCGGAACTTTTTATCCATGTAACCGATGGTGTTGCCACAACCCGGCCAATGAAGGGTACGGCGGCACGGGGACTAACCACTACTGAAGATGACGAATTACGCCATTGGCTTGTAAATGACGAAAAATCGCGCGCAGAAAACTTGATGATTGTTGATTTACTACGCAACGATCTTGGACGCATCGCAGAAATTGGCACAGTCAGTATAGAGAACTTATTTTCCGTTGAAACCTATCCCACATTGCATCAAATGACATCGACAGTCATGGCACATTTAGATGGGGGAATTTCCGCGTCAAAACTGATAAACAACCTTTTCCCATGTGGTTCAATAACGGGCGCACCAAAGGTTCGAGCGATTGAGATTATTCGTGAATTAGAAACCGGACCACGTGGAATCTACACTGGTTCCATTGGAATGTTTGATCCTAACGGTGATATAAAATTCAACGTAGCGATTCGAACACTTGTCATTGACCGGATGGGCCACGGCGAGATGGGTATAGGTAGCGGCATCGTCTACGATTCAGATTCTTCGGCTGAGTACGAAGAATGTCTGCTGAAAGCCCGATTCTTAACTGAGCCACAAAATACCTACTCTCTCATTGAAACATTAAGATGGCAGGCCGACGGCGGTTACTATTTGCTAGAAAACCACCTTGAGCGTCTTGAAAACTCTGCCTTACATTTTGGCATTGCATACAATGCAAGTCTTGTTCTCTCAGCACTAGAGGAACTTGTTACCGAGTTTGTTAATAGTGCAGTGCGCGTTCGATTACTGTTAGATCAAACAGGAAAATTAACGCTAACCCACGTACCATTAACTTGGCCTAAACTGAGTAACCATCTGACATATGTCTTCTCAACAAAAACAATCGATAGCCGCGATCTCTATCGTTATCACAAAACAACAAACCGCAAATTACTTGACGGCGAATATAAAAAATTAACAGCAAAAATTGGATGTGATGAAGTTTTATTTCACAACGAGAAAGGTGAAATTACCGAAGGAAGCCGCAGCAACCTGTTCGTCAAACTCGATGAATGTCTTGTGACACCGCCAACCACTTGCGGCCTTCTAAATGGAACGTTCCGCCGATCATTATTTGATGCACCGAATTGCAATATCATCGAACAAGTGTTGTTACCGTCCGATCTCGAGAGGGCGCAATGTATATACCTAGGTAATTCAATTATGGGGCTTATCGCAGCACACGCGCATCCATCACTTATAAAATGAAGACATTACGAAAATCTGCCTGATGCACTTGAATAACCATTCAGTGACTATCGAGGAATTTAGTCAGGGCATTATTGAACTCATCTGGCTTTTCAATATTGGTCAAATGGGCGGCATCATTAATGATGCAGAGCTCCGAACCCTTAATTTTTTCGTGAAGAACATTGGCTGCGGAAACTGGCGTGCCAGGATCGTGCTCGCCGACCACTACCAGCGTCGGTTTCACGATACTGCTTAATGCCGATTCAAAATTCATATTTTTTGCAGCATGGCAGCAACCGACAAAACCGTCGATAGATGTACCTCGTATCATTGCCTTGACCGGCTCCAATTCAAGTGGAAAACTTTCGCAAAAATTTTGCGTAAACCAACGACTTACCATTATCTCGGCAAACGGCTCCACCCCGTCCGAGTACGCTAGCTTAATACGATCATCCCAAATTGATTCTGGTGGCATGTGGCAAGCCGTATCGCAAAGTACAAGGGAAGTGACTGTGTCAGGATGACGGAGAGTCAATGCCTGCCCAATAAACCCACCTAACGACAATCCAACGAAATTGGCCTTCTCAATACCAAGCGTTGAGAGAAGTGAGGCCGCGTCGTCAGCGAGAAGATCCATCGTATATGCGCCAGAAGTAGCTTCACTACCACCATGTCCACGAGTGTCATAACGCAGCACACGATATGAAGATGCTAAGGAAGCAACCTGGTATTTCCACATATGGGTATCACACATTATGCTAGTACTAAACATGACAACCGGAGCATCAATCGGTCCATCTAATGCGTAAGCCATAGAAATCCCGTTAGCCTGTATTTGTCCGTACATAAATACTCCTTCCTAAAATCTGAAATAGATAAACGTCTCCGACCGATTAAAAAATATCATCGCTGCGAATGCCAAAATACTAAGTGCAGTACCATATAAAATTGACTGAGTAATCGACAAACGGATCGACGACATGGCATCGGCTATTTTCTCTATACGAACAAAAAAACAAATCGTCGCAGCGACAAGCACGGTAAAAATAAGATTTGCACTCGGGTACGTTGCGCCGAACGGTACCGATGCTATTGACCATAGTGCCACAGTCAACGTCTTAAAATCGAAAATAAATAACAACCATCCAACGCTGACTAATGAAAAATTAAGCCACCACTGAATGAGCCACGGCATTTTATCCCAACGCTCACGGAACAAATGATAAGCGATGACAAGTAGCGCATGATAACCACCCCATAATAAGAATGAGTACCCCGCACCATGCCAAAACCCACATGCCACAAAAACAATGCAGATGTTACGCACATAACTGGCGTTTCCACCCAGTGGATAATACAAGTAATCACGTATCCAATACGATAACGAAACATGCCAACGACGCCAAAATTCTCGTGGGTTGAGTGACGAGTAGGGTCTACGAAAATTGTCTGGCAATGAAAATCCGAAAAGTTTCCCTAAACCAATCGCGCAAAGAGAATAGGCATAAAAATCAAAGTAAATTTGAAATGTATACGAATAAACAAGACTCGCGAGGCCAATAATACCAAGTGTTTCCGGTGAATTAATCATCGGTGATACAAAAAATGAGATAGAATCAGCGATTAATACTTTAAAGGCTAAACCTACTGTTATGTATAAAATTGCACTAACTGCTACATCCACCGATATCTGGAACCGTGGAAGTGCGGTAATTGCATCGGATACTTGTTTAAATCGGACGATTGGACCAGCGATGAGCTGTGGGAAAAAACTTATAAAAAGTAAAAGTGTTTGTAGGCCGATTGGTCGTTCTATAACACCTCGATATCGATCTATTGCATATGCAATTAGTTGGAACGTAAAGAATGATATACCCGCAGGCAAAATAATATCATCGAACAGTGAAAAACCATCCCTGGGTTTGCTCAATTCGAATTGTAGTACATCCGCGAGAATAAATGAGGAGTACTTAAAGTAAATTAAGGCGGAAAGAGGACCAGAAATTGCCAGAGAAAGCAGCAAGCGATGATCAATTCTAACCCAGTCTCTATCCATGAGCGCATAAACCCAAAGCACACATAGAATCAAAACAAATGCGTGTTCTCTGCCGGATTGACCGTAGAAGAGAAGTGATGCGATGATTAATATTGTTGATCGAAATTTTACGGGACAGAGCCACAACACCGACAACAGAGTTATAGGTAGAAATACAAATACAAAATTGAGATCATTAAAAAGCACCCACCGTTACCTATGTTGTCGGCGCGTGTACAAAACGTTCGAGAAATTTTCCTAATATTTTGGCCGGTGGATGGCAACAATCGGGCCAATAAAAATTTGGGATACTTGGCAACTGTGGTGCAGAAATACATTCTACCGTACTATCATGACATCCTGTGCTAAACCATCTGCGACTCTCCAAAGCTTGTGGAGACACATTTTCAGCACGAAATTGAATAATTTCTGGTGCAAGCGGTGATTCGTAAACGACAATCCTAATATTGTTGCGACGCATCAAGACCGCCAAACGCTTCAAGCCGATGAATATATATCGATTATGCGCTCGAAATGCAGAACTGCCCGGTTTAAAACCAGCAAACGACACTTGTCGCTCCGGCAGAATCTGTTCGCGACTACCATCAATACGGTAGGTAGAATTATTATCATTGTTTTTTTGATCAAACGACGCCTTATAAAAATAACCAATACGTCGCGATAGTGTGTCAACGTTCCAATTTTGCCGAAATCGAGCCCAACTTCGTTTCTGTGCCCAGTCAACTACCTTAACTGCATCACTCTGACGTTGTTTATGCGTTCCTTCATCGCTACGAAGTACTGTCAAAAAGTCATTTGCATATTCTATAGGTCTCAAAATTGGTTCTGGAAAGTACAAAAATTCAATAAACTGAAGTTCCGGATGATCTATACTAATTATTGCTGTTTTCGGCGCTACTCCTTGTTTAGCCAACTCTTCCAAAAGTGTTACAGACTGAATAAATGATGTTCCGCCAACCGAAAAATTAAAAAACTCCGAGGTTGTTAAATTAATATCACTCCCCGAGACCATTACGGATCTTGAATTTCCAAATATGCCAATATTATATGGTTTTTTGGTTTGAACTGCGTGATGATACTTAGCGGCGAGTAAATCACGGGCACCAAACCGGTTTGTCTGCGCTTCGAGTCCGGAAAAACTCGAATCATAAGGATTGATAATTTGAGTAATATTGTTTGATAAAAGGAGCAATGCATTAAGCCCCAACAACCCACCCAAAAAGCTACCTACTAATACAAATTTTGAGTTATTTTGCATATTTATTCGATCCACGATTCTTTTCCA
>Ga0114999_10006974_pt1 | contig 12889 bp, 12 predicted proteins | sample ArcticOcean_MG_C_3_FD_89820 | JGI IMG/M metagenome (GOLD analysis project Ga0114999, IMG submission 89820) | Marine microbial communities from western Arctic Ocean - ArcticOcean_MG_CB8_126 | ecosystem: Environmental > Aquatic > Marine > Oceanic | place: Arctic Ocean: Canada Basin | collected...
TCGGCGAGCCCGTCCTTGAGCTTGACCAGCATGATGTCCACTTCGGTGCCGACCGTCATGACTATGCGGTGGTAGTGGACTTGCTCGGCTATTCGAGGAACCTGCTCGCCCACAAATTCGCGGAACTTGGCCCTGAGTATTGATCTGCCGGTAAGCATTCGGTGGTCGGTTTTGGACACCTGCAGTTCGTTCAGGCGCTGACCGTAGAGTTCTTCGAAGTTGACCCTGAGGGTTTCGGGGTCGAGACGCAGGTCTGTGGCGAGAAGGTCGCTTTCAATGAGCCGGTCAATCTCTTCGTCTTCCACCGAAATGCCGTACTTGGCAGCCACCTGCGAGAGGATCTCGTCTTCCACGAACAGTTGCAGGGCAGAGAAGATTTCCTGGCTGGCCTGGAACTCCAAATCGAATAGGCGTGACTGCGCCTGCTGGGCCCGGAGCGCGTCGACGAGGTCCCCACGGGAGTAGGTGATGTCGTTGACTTTAACGAGGGCCTGACGGGGAGGCAGCACGAACGCGATCACAAAGCCTGCTGTGAGGATTCCGGCGATGACGAGTAGTGCGAGCCCTATGGCCATGAGTTTGAGGCGCTGCCGGGACTGGTTGGTACGCTGAAGTACCATCTGCCTCCGGCGATCGCCGGAGACGTTCCTCAGTGCGGCCCGCCCAACGGCTCCTTGGCCTGCATTTGGGCCTGAGCTGCCGTCTGGGAGTTGGTTTTCGGGGGGGTTGTCTTCCACGCCTACGCTCCTGCCCGGGCGCAGCCGCCTCTATGCATACGCTGAGGCGAGCCTGGGACTGGCTCCGCTCGGAACCTCGGCCCGGTCGGTTGGTGTTGCCCAATTGGCCAGCGTGGCCAATTCGACGTACTTAAAGTAATACGCCCCCAACGCGGTTTTGGTTGGGGGCCCCCTTGAAGTAGGGGTAGTTGGGTTTTAGTTAGATTTTACTCGCGAGAAGCGACTACTTGTCTCGACGAGCGACTACCGACGCGGAGAGGCGTACATGCCGCTGTGAGCCGGGCTGAACGGGAGCAGAGCGATGATGCGCGCCCGCTTGATGGCCGCCGCCAGGGCACGCTGGTGCCGCGAGCAGGTACCGGTCTTGCGACGGGCGTCCATCTTGAACCGGTCGGAGACGTAGTTCTTCAGAACGTCGATGTTTTTGTAGTCGATGTGCTTGACCTTGTTTACGCAGAAGCCGCAAACCTTCCTACGAGCGTAGAACCGGCCTCGACCGCCGCCGCGCCGTCCACCACCGCCACCACCTGACCTTTGCTGTGTCATTAATTCAAACTCCTCGTGTTTGTCGAAATCGTAGTCGCCCCTGTATGGGGGCGCCCGGGGGTTACTTTTTAGTTTCTCTTATTTAGTTACCAGGGCAGATCTTCGAGGTTGTCGGAGCCTCCACTGGCCGGAGCGCCGCCGCCCGCGTTGCCGCCACCCTGCTGGCCACCATCTTGTTGGCCGCCGCCTTGCTGGCCGCCATCTTGTTGGCCGGCGCGGTCGAGGAACAGGACTTTGTCGGCGCTGATTTCCAGGCTAACTCGCGTCTGCCCGTCGTTGCCGGTCCAAGTGTCGGACTTGAGCCTGCCCTCGGCGTATATTTTCATCCCCTTGGTGTCGTAGTTGTTGCATTGCTCGGCAAGTTTGCCCCAGGCGCTGATCCTGAACCACTCAGTTTCCTCGCGTCTCTCACCGGCAGAGGTGGTGTACACGCGATTGGTCGCGAGGGTAAACGAGGTTACGGCCGTTCCGCTGGGGGTGTACCTCATTTCGGGGTCGGTTCCGACGTTCCCGATCACGAGGATTTTATTCATGCTCACGGGTTCACACCTTTACGATGAGGTGCCGCAGGACCTGCTCCGACGTCTCCAGGGTTTGCCCAAGATCCTGGGCACCCTGGGGGTCGAGGCTAAATCGCGTAACGGCGTAATTGCCTTCGGTGAACTTCTTGATGGGGTAGGCCAGGCGGCGCAGACCCCAGCTGTTGGTCTCGCCGACCGTACCGCCGCGCTCGGTAATGAACGTGGAGGTGCTCTGGTTGGACCCATCCACCTCGGCCTCTGTAGCCTCGGGGCTGAGTATCACGACAAGCTCGTAGTCTCTTAGTTTATCGGTTGCCAAATCTATATCTCTATCTCTATTTCAGTCTTCGTAAAAAGCGGCCAGCCAGGGTACGCCTGCCCGGCCAGGTTACGACGCTGGTGACAAACGCGGATTATACCACGCTTGCTCCGATTGCCCGACGAGCAGTGGCGCCGGAAAACCGACGCCACGTGTACCCTTCCGGGTCCATACGTCATCTAACCACAGTGTTAGCGATGAACGTATCTTTTATGAAGTTCCTACTTCGTCCAGATAAGGTCCGGGCCGTTGGCTCATAACCCCAAAGGGGGCGGCAAGATGGTCGCCCTGGCGGTCGGCCTGGTTGTGCTCATGGCGGCTGCGGCCTGCGGTGAGCCCAGTATGCCGGGCGAGTCGGGGATGCCGGGCGCCTCCGGACACGGGGACGGCTTGCCGCATGACGACTCTGTCGCCGAGTCCACAGGCCCGCCAGTGACCGGGGCTGCCACTCTGCTTGAGAGCATCTTGTCTGGGGGTGACCCGCGCCAGCTGGACGATTTCCGCCAGCTGCTGCGGCGGGACTCGATTGAGCCGATCTACGACCCGCAGTTCGTGCGACCCGCCGAGTCGGGCCTTGAGCCAGACGACCTAGTGATGGGGGTTTCCATTAATGGCGACTCCCGCGCCTACCCCATTCGCTACTTGCAATGGAGGGAGATGGTCAATGACGAGGTTGGGGGCATACCGATACTCGTCACCTGGTGACCGATTTGCTATACCGGTCTCGTGCATGACCGGCGGGTGGGAGACAGGGTGCTGACGCTCGGCAACCAGGGCGCGCTGTTCATGCGAGCAATGACCTGGTGGGACCACGAGTCGGGCTCCGTCTGGTCGCAGCCGTGGGGGGCGGCCATTCAGGGCGAGCTTGCTGGTACACGGCTCGACCTGATACCGGTCGGCATTGAACCTTTCAGTAGCTGGGTGGCCCGGCATCCCGAGACACAGGTGCTTGCAGTGGAGGGGAGCGCGCGTATCGGCGTTTTCGAGTCGACGGGCGGCACCGACTTCTTCGTCATCGGTGTCACGGCTGGCACGGACGCCAGCGCATACCGATACCCGGATGTGGCCGAGGCGGGAGTGGTGAACGACCGGGTTGGGGACAGGCCCGTGGTGGTGTTCGTGGACTCCGAGACACGCGAGGTGAATGTTTACCTCGCCACGCCCCCCGGCCGGGACGGGCCACTTACCTTCGGCACAGGTGCCGACAACTTTTTTGACTCGCAAACGGGGTCGGCGTGGGACCCGTTCTCTGGCAAAGCGACTTCGGGGCCGCTCAGTGGCAGCCGTTTGACGAGGTTGGCCTGGGTTTCTTCTTTCGACTGGGCCTAGGAGGACTTTTACCCGCACTCGCGCTTTTACGAGTCTCCCGGTTAGCAGCGGGGCCGTTGACAGGCCCGGCCGCACCACAATAGCCTCGGCCATATCTGTAAAAAGTGTCCGAAGAAAGTGACACGAGAGAGGGGAACGCTATTGGACGCGAAGAGATTTTCCAGTGCGGACGAGGTGCTCGACTACCTGCGTGCGAACAGCAACTGGGGCAGGTGGGGTGACCGGGGAGCGGCCGGGGCGATAAACCTAGTCACGGATGAGAAGCGGCGCGAGGCGGCGGCGCTGGTGAAAAGCGGACGAGCGGTGTCGCTCGCCCGACCCTGGGCGACGGAGCCGAAACCGGAGAACTCTCAACCGGCCCAGCGCTTCACCTACACCGTTGACGAGTACATAGGCGACTGGCGCTCCGCTCACGACTACATCGGCGTCGCCTTCCACGGGACTTCTCACACTCATGTGGATGGACTGGGGCACATGTGGAGCCCGGACGGCATGTGGGACGGGCGCCGACCCGGACGTGGAGATACGGGGTGAGGGCGTGCGCTACGGGGGCATCGAGGAGTGGGCGCAGGGCTTGACGACCAGGGGCGTGCTACTCGACATCCCCAAACTGCGGGGCACGCCATACGTTACGTATGACGAGCCTGTGCACGGACGCGAACTTGAGGATGCGGCGACCGCGCAGGGCGTGACTCTAGGCTCTGGTGACGCGCTACTGGTGTACTCGGGTAGAGAAGCCTTCGCCAGGGACCATGACGGCCGCTGGGCGGGGCACCCCGAGTGGCCGGGTAACTGGGCCGGGCTGCACTCTAGCTGCCTGCCGTTCATTAAGGAGACAGATGTAGCTCTGGTTGGCTGGGACATGATGGACCAGTGGCCGAACGAGTACGGCCTGTCGCTGAGCGTGCACGCGGCCCTGTTCTACTTCGGCGTGGCGCTGCTGGACAACGCGTTGCTGGAGCCCCTCGCTCAGGCATGCGAGGAGGCAGATCGATACGAGTTTATGCTCACGCTCAACCCGCTCGTCATTACCGAAGCCACAGGCTCGCCCGCCAACCCGGTAGCGATTCTGTAGTTACACAGCGGGCACAGGCGAGCCTGTTAGGGTGAGTTGCCAGCCCCCTCCTCTTCCGTAAGAACCGGGAGGCATCGGGGTAAAAAGTTGAATTGGAGAGCACGCTAGTGGACAGACGCCTGCCGAGTAAAGACGAGATAGCCGGGTACCTGAAGGACCGCAGCAACTGGGGTCGTTGGCCAGACAACCCGAGCGCGGGGACGACGAACCTGATCACGCCCGCCAAACGGCGCGAGGCGGCCGGGCTGGTGCGAACGGGACAGACCGTGTCGCTCAGCCGTGCCCTACCGACCGAGCCTGCGCCAGATAACCCACAACCCGTGCAGCAGTTCGTAAAGACCATTGAGGTTAGTGACGACGTCGGTGCCGCCATGGACTACCTGGGGGTCTTCCAGCATGGCTTCTCCGTCACCCACATCGACGCGCTCAGCCACTTCTGGGACGCCGACGGCATGTTCGAGGGACACGATCCGAATACGGCGCTGACTTTTGACGGCGCAAAGTTCGGCGGTGTCGAGGCGTGGCGCGACGGCATCGTGACCCGGGGTGTGCTACTGGACGTGCCCAAGCAAAGGGGGGGCGATTTCGTCAGGATGGACACTCCGGTGCATGGCTGGGAACTGGAAGAGATTGTGGCCGCTGAAGGCATCACTCTAGAGCCCGGCGACGCGGTGATCATTCACTGTGGCCGGGAGCAATACGCCGAGGCAAACGGCGGCTACTATGCGCCGATTGGCGAGCCGTACCCCGGCCTGGACGGCTCGACGCTGCCGTTCTTTAAGGACAACGACGTGGGCCTGCTTGTCTGGGACATGGAGGACGCCGCCCCCAACCAGTACGACCTGCCGGTGACGGTGCACGGCGCCATAAACGCGTACGGCCTGGCCATGGTGGACAACGCGTTGCTGGAACCCCTGGCAAACGCATGTGAGGCAACGGGCCGCTACGAGTTCATGCTGGTTTGCGCTCCTCTCGTTTTCGAGGGCGGCACCGGCTCGCCGGTGAACCCTCTGGCAATCTTTTAAGCCATAAAACACCAATGAAACTAACTACGGACGGTATCTGTCGATGAACGGAACTATGCGCGCGGTGCGAAAACTGGGCCCCGGCCCAGGGGCCGAGTTGATGGAGATCCCTGTCCCGGCGATAGGGCCCGGTGAAGTGTTGGTAAAAGTGGAGGCGGCCAGCATTTGCGGAACCGACCTGCACATCTGGCTGTGGGACGAGTGGAGCGCCAACAGGTTAAAACCGCCCATCACCATGGGCCACGAACTGGCCGGGACGGTGGTGGAGATCGGCCCCGGCGTTGAGAGCGCGGGCGTGGGCGACTTCGTTTCCGCCGAGAGCCACGTCACCTGTGGGGTGTGTTTCCAGTGCCGCACGGGCCAGGCGCATATGTGCCCGGAAACCAAAATTCTCGGCGTGGACCGGGACGGCTGTTTCGCCGAGTACGTCGCGATTCCCGAGAAGGTGCTGTGGCATACGGACCGCGACAAGCTGCCGCCGGAGATAGCGACGTTGCAGGAGCCGTTCGGCAACGCGGTGTTCTCGGCCCTGGCCAACGACCTGACCGGCCAGAGTGTCGGCGTGCTGGGTTGCGGCCCCATCGGGCTGTTTTCCATCGCCATCGCTAAAGCGTCGGGCGCTTCACGGGTTGTCGCCTCGGACGTGAACGACTACCGCCTCGACCTTGCGCGCAAGATGGGCGCGGACGAGGTCTTTAAGCCAGAACTCGGCACAGGCGAAGAGACGGCCGTCTGGCTGGCCCAGTCGGACGGCTACGGGGTGGACATAGTCCTGGAGATGAGCGGGGCCCCGGCAGCGATAGACGGGGCGTTCAAAGGCGTGCGCCGGGGTGGCTACGTCAACCTGTTTGGAATTCCGTCCAAGCCCGTACTGATTGACGTGGCCGAGGACATGATTTTTAAGAACCTGACGGTTCTGGCCCTCAACGGCAGGCGCATATTCGAGACCTGGTACAAGACCCGGCTGCTACTGGAGACGGGCGTGGTGGACCTGGCACCGTTGGTTACCCACCGCATGCCACTGGAGGGCGTCGCCGAGGCGATGGACCTGCTAGCCAGCGGCGAAGCGGGGAAGATAGTGCTGCTTCCCCAACTTCTTTAGAGCTTGACGGCTACTACGTCGAGCCAGTTGCGGGTCGTGTGGGAGATCTTCATCTCTTCGAACGTCTCGCGAACCGCCTTTTTCAGCGCCAGGGAGGCCTTGTCGAGCGGCACGCCGGGCATTGCTCCCTCGATGAAGTCGGAGAACGCCGAGATGTCCAGCCACCCCTGCAAGGGCACCTTGACCGCGTCGACCTTTTCCTTGGCTATTTTGAAGCCGTGGTTCTCCAGAAGGTCCCTGTAGTCCTGGACTGTTAGCTGCTTGCGGGACTCGACTTTTTCCAGCCGCTGGATGGACAGGCCGTGTTCTCGGCGAAGTATGCGCTGCGCCTTGAACATCCACTTGCGGAAAAAGAGGCGGGTGGCCTCGTCGACCGGTCCTTCGTAGAAGGAGGTGTTGAACACCAGCTTGCCGCCAGGCTTGATGGTGCCAGCGATGCGGTCCAGCAACTCGCCCTTGTCCGGGACGTAGTGGATGGCGTTACAGAAAAACACCACGTCTACCTTGTCCTTGATGGCGTCGGAGACGTGCTCTACCTGGCTGTGCACGAACATGACGGCCGTGTCGCGGACGTCTTTCAGGTCGGCAACGGCCTGCTTCAGGGCTGTGGCCGAATGGTCGACGCCGATTATGACGGTGTCGCGGGCGTCCCTCAGGTTGGCGATGATGCGACGCGTAACCAGGCCTGTGCCGCAGGCCAGGTCGACGATGCGCTCGCCGTCCTTGACCTCGGCAAGCTCGATGAGCCTGTCGGTCAGCTTCTGGTAGAAGGGGTTGGCCGAAAACGCCGCGAAGTTAAATTCTTCGTTGCTCATGAGACTCCTAATGCCCGACGGCCGGGGTGCCCGCCACTGCCGCCAATTCACATCCACACCAAACCAAGGTCGCGGGCTTACCCCGATTATAACCCGAGTGTCTTCACTAGTTGGAAACTAGTTGCCAGCGTCCAGCCCAAGGCCCTTGAGAATGCCGGGGATCTGAGCCCGCTCTTCGTCGGTTAGGGGCATGAACGGCGCGGTGACGTGGCCGGTTTCGATGACGCCCATATACACCAGGGCTGCTTTGAGACCGGAGTAGACGGAGCCCGGTACGCTGCTGCCGCTCTGGCCCAGCGTTTGCAGTTTGAGACCGGCCATGATCTGCGCGTCGCACGTCCGGGCCGTTTCGGTGTCCCCAACGCGGCCCGCTTCCCACGCCCGTGACAGGATGGCCGGGATGGCGTTGGCCAGGCCAGGGATGATGCCTTGTGCGCCGATGGTCGCGCCAGTTGTCGCACGAAGCATGGTGCCCAGCGTTGAAACCAGTTCGAACCCTTTACTGGCTCGCAGGACGTGCAATTCGGCCAGCAGCTCACCCTCTCCGGAACTGTCTTTGATGCCTTCGACGACACCTTCTAAGGCCAGATCGGCCACGGTGGCCGGTGCTACGGGCGTTTTGTGCATTTGGGGGATGTTGTACACCCACACCGGGGTGCCGAGGGCGTCGCTAATTAGCCTGTAGTGGGTCTTTAGCTCTTCCTGGGAGTGCGGGTAGTAGTAGGGGGGCGTTGCGGCGACAGCACCGACCTGGCCCACGACCTTGCGGCCAAGCTCAATTGTGAGAGCGGTGCTGGGCATGGTGATGTTGGCGATGACGGGTACGCGACCCGACGCCTGGTCGGCCACGATTTCGATGCTGGCGATACGCTCAGACTCGGTAAATGACGCGAACTCGGCGGTGGTGCCGGAGGCCCACAGGCCGGAGACGCCGTTGTCGATCTGGTAGTCCACCAGGCTGCGGAGAGATGGCTCGTGCACCTTTTCGTCCGGCGTGATGGGGGTGAGTAGAGGGGTTATTACGCCGTGAAAGTCGCTAGAAGGCATTTGTGCGCTCCCGAAAGAAAAACCTTGTTACAAAGAGAGAGCCGGAGCGATGCCCCGGCTCCCTGCCAGATCAGAACGTTACCAAAGGGCTCAGTGACTTGCTGCCATAGCTCCCTAGCTGCCGTCTTGCTTCCAAAGGGCGTCCATGACCGCACCCGGGTTCATGGGAAGCACTTCCATGCGTACCCCGACGGCGTCATGAATGGCGTTTGCCAGCGCTGCCGGGGGCGGCACTATGCAGACTTCACCGACGCCTCGTACGCCGTAAGGATGACCGGGGTTGGCCACCTCTACGACGATGGTGTCGATCATGGGAAGGTCCAGCGCCGTGGGCATGCGGTAGTCTAGGAAGCTGGCGTTGTCGAGGTGACCGTCCTTGGAGTAATAGTACTCCTCGTTCAGGCCCCAACCGATGCCCTGCACGGCCCCGCCCTGCAACTGTCCCTCGACGTAGCTGGGGTGTACGGCCTTGCCCGCGTCCTGGGCGATGGTGAAGCGCAGTACGTCGACCTTGCCGGTCTCCGGGTCCACTTCTACGTCGGCCACGGTGACTGCGAACGCGCCGCCAACACCCGGGGGGTTGACTGCGCCTCTGCCGACGATTGGGCCGCCGGTCTCGTTTAGCTGGGCCGACAGGTCTTTGAAGCTCATGTTCAGCTCGGTGTCGGTCTTGGAGCGCAGGACGCCCTCTTCCATTTCGACCGAGTCGGGGTCTACGCCCCAGATCTTGGCGGCCCTGTCTACGAGCTGTCGCTTGACGTCGTTGGCGGCCTCATATGCCGCCCATCCCGTCGCAAAAGTCGTGCGGGAGCCGCCCGTACCAAAGGAGAAGCCGATGGAGTCGGTGTCGACCACCGACGGGTTGACCTCTTCCATGGAGATGCCGAGCACTTCCGCCGCTTGCATGGCGATGGCGGCGCGGCTACCTCCGATGTCCGGGCTGCCCTCGAGGAGATTGATTGTCCCGTCGGCGTTAACGCTGATGGTAGCTGCGGACTGCAGGCCCGCGTTGAACCAGTAGCCGAAGGCGAGTCCCCTGCCTACTTTTCCGCCGTTTTTGGCGAGTGTTAACGGTGCGTTCCAGTGATCGTGGGCCTTGACCGCTTCGAGGGTCTCGATGCCGCCGATTTTGGGGTTTACGGGACCGTCTGCCCTTCGTGTGCCCTCTTTGGAGCAGTTCTGCAGCCGGAATTCCAGAGTGTTGATGCCGAGCTTTTCGCAGATTTCGTCCACGACGGTCTCGGCGGCCATTGCTGCGTGAGTAGCACCGGGGGCGCGATATGCGGCCGTCTTGGGCTTATTGACGACGACGTCGAAGCCGTCGATGACGACGTTGGGAATGTCATAGGCGGCGAAAACGCACATTGCGCCAGCGTCTACGGGGGAGCCGGGGAAGGCACCTGCCTCGAAGGCCAATTCGGCCTTGGCGGCGGTTATTTTTCCTTCTTTGGTGGCGCCAATTTTCACTCGCATATGCGAGCCGGGCGTCGGGCCGGAACCCTCGAAGACCTCTTTACGGGTCATGGTGATTTTGACCGGCTGGCCAGATTTTTTGGACAGCAGGACTGCTGCTAATTCGTGGTACAGGGGGAACTTGCCCCCGAAGCCGCCGCCAATTTCCATGGGCGTGACCCGAACCTGCGACTGGGGCAGGTCGAGGGCCAAGGCGATGGCGTCTCGGAACTGGAACGGGCCCTGGGTGCTCATGTACACGTGCACCCGGTTGTCGTCGTTCCAAAGGGCGGTGATGTTCAAGGGCTCGATGTAGCCCTGGTGCACGGTGGCGGTGTCGAACTCACGCTCGACAACGACGTCGGCATCGGCGAAGCCTTTTTCCGGGTCGCCCATTTTGTGCTGGAAGTGGTTGGCAACGTTGGTGTTGCGGTCGGTCTTGTTGCCGAACTCGGTGGTGAACAGGTCGGCGTGCAGTACCGGCGCGCCGTCTTTCATGGATTCGCCGACGGTCAAGACGGCGGGCAGCACTTCGTAGTCCACCTCGATGAGGCCGATGGCCTCTTCTGCAACGTGGGTGCTGACTGCTGCGACAGCGGCAACGGCGTGGCCGCTGTACAGGACTTTGCCCCTGGCGATGGCGTTGTTGCGCAGGTACTTCATCGGTTGAGGGCCAAGGCCGAAGTCGGCCGGGTCGGTCTCGCGAGTATTGGGCATGTCCGCGCCGGTGACGACTGCCATTACGCCGGGCAGTGCCTCGGCTTTTGACGTGTCGATGGACTTGATGTTGGCGTGAGCGTGGGGGCTACGCAGCACCTTGGCGTACAGCAGCCCGGTGGCGTTGTAGTCGCCGCCGTATTTGGCTCTGCCGGTTACTTTGTCGGCACCGTCCGGTCGGATGGGCCGTGTTCCGACGACTTTGAACTCTTGGGTCGAAAGGACCTGGTTCGGGTCGTAAGTGGTGGTCATTGTTTCTAAAGGCTCCTTTTGGCGTCCCTGTTAGGGTCTCTGGCGCCACCTCCGGCTATTGCCGGGAGGAAATGCACTTCGCTGGTCTCTCCGACCTCGGCGAGGACCCCGATGGGGCTGACCTCGCCATCTACTGCAACAGTTATGTTCCCCTTCAGTCGAAACCCGTCCATTAGACGGGTCTTCATCCCAGGGTATTCGCCCTCTAGGGCGTTGATGATGTCTCGCACAGTGCTACCGGGCGTATCAACGGTTTGTTGACCGCCCGTTAGGTCCTGCATGAGTGACGGTATGAAGACTGTAGCCATCTACTCCCTACTCCGCCTGTATTCCTATGCTCGGCTCGATTGGGTCCCGGTCTGGACGCCTATTAGCTCGCCCCAGCGGCCCAACTGGCTTCCATTATTGCCACCGAATTGATCGGAAGGGATGTCATGCGCCTGCCGGTGGCGTCCTGGATCGCGTTGGCAATAGCTGCCTGCGGCGAAACTATGGGCGCCTCACCAACGCCTCGCACCCCGTACGGGTGTCCGGGGTTGGCTACTTCGACGATGACCGTATCGATCATGGGAATATCGAGGGTTGTGGGCATGCGGTAGTCCAGGAAGCTGGCGTTGTCCATTTTGCCGTCCTTGGAGTAGTAATACTCCTCGTTCAGCGCCCAGCCGATGCCCTGGACGGCCCCGCCCTGCATTTGGCCTTCTACGTAGCTGGGGTGGATGGCCTTGCCCGCGTCCTGAACCATGGTGAAGCGCAGTACGTCGGTCTTGCCAGTTTCCGGGTCTACTTCGACATCGACTATCTGGCCAGCGAAAGACGCCCCGGCACCGGCCGGGTCGACTGCGGCACGCCCGATGATGGGCTCGCCGGTGGCGTTGATCTGGGCGGCCAGTTCCTTGAACGTCATGTTCAGTTCAGTGTCGGTCTTGGAGCGGATGACGCCGTCGACCATTTCCACCGAGTCCGGGTCTACGCCCCAGATTTTGGACGCTCGGGCGACTACCTGTCGCTTCACGTCGTTGGCCGCCTCGTAGGCCGCCCAACCGGTGGCGAAGGTGGTACGGCTGCCGCCTGTGATGGCCGTGTAACCGATGGAGTCGGTATCGACGACCTGCGGGTGAACCTCTTCAGCGGTGATGCCCAGGACTTCGGCCGCGTGCATGGCAATCGATGCACGGCTGCCGCCGATGTCGGTCGAGCCTTCGATGAGGTTGATGGTGCCGTCGTTGTTAACGGTTATGTTGCATGAGGATGCGAAACCAATGTTGAACCAGAACCCGATGGCCACGCCGCGTCCCGTCTTGCCGCCGTTTTTGGCGGGGGTGATGGGGGCAGAGTAGTGATTGTGCGCCTTCATGGCGTCGAGCACCTCTACGCAACCGATGCGCGGGTGGATGGGTCCGTCCGCACGACGCACGCCCTCTTTGGCGGCGTTCATGAGACGGAATTCGATGGGGTCGATGTTCAACTTCTCGGCCAGCTCGTCGACTATCTGCTCGGCAGCGAATGCGGCGTTGGGCGCCCCAGGGGCCCGGTAAGCAGCGGTCTTGGGCTTGTTAACGACGACGTCGTAGCCGTCGATTACGACGTTGTCCACGTTGTAGGCGGAGAACACACACATGGCAGCAGCACCAACGGGTGAGCCAGGGTATGCGCCCGCCTCCAACTGAAGGTCGGCCGATGCGGCGACGATTTTGCCTTCTTTGGTTGCGCCCATTTTGATGGTTATGTGGGAGCCGGCGGTGGGGCCGGTGCCCTCGAATACCTCTGCCCTGGACATGACGATTTTGACGGGTTTGTTGCCGGCCTTCTTGGAGAGCAGTGCGGCCACGGGCTCGCCGTAGACGTTGATTTTGCCGCCGAAACCGCCGCCGATTTCCATTGGCGTCGCCCGGACTTTGGAGACCGGGACCGCCAGCGCCTCAGAAACGGACGCTCGGACGACGAACGAA
>Ga0114999_10006976_pt1 | contig 12887 bp, 12 predicted proteins | sample ArcticOcean_MG_C_3_FD_89820 | JGI IMG/M metagenome (GOLD analysis project Ga0114999, IMG submission 89820) | Marine microbial communities from western Arctic Ocean - ArcticOcean_MG_CB8_126 | ecosystem: Environmental > Aquatic > Marine > Oceanic | place: Arctic Ocean: Canada Basin | collected...
GTGCCGATCCTGGCAAAGAGTCTTATCGGGCGAAAATGGTTGCGCGGACTTCTGATAATCCTAATTCTCCTGGTCAATTATTATATCATGCCACCAACATCAAATACCGTAATATCAAGCACTCGCTTAATCGAATCACGTCACCTTTTCCAGGCTGAAGTCGAGAAGTGGCATGCGGGTGCGCATCGGTTGGCTCAAACGAAGGAGCAAAAATTATTTCTGATCGGAAGTTGGACCAATCCGTATGTATTATTTGAATTTCTGAAGAGTGCGCGGACCATAAACAGAGGCGCCGAATTACATATAAAACTTCATGACGGGAGGAGTAAGATTATTGCTATGGCGTACACTCAAGACGAGGCAACCGCGCAAAAGATGGTCCTGAAAAAAACCGCGCAAGGGTACCATGTGGCTTCACTTCAATTTAATTTTCAAGACATTATTAAGCAAAAACGCGGGGACTAAACACATTTTCTTTTTCACCTTGTCGTGGCTGGCCTCACGGAAGAAACTTATGTTGCGCGATTGCGCGCTGACTGTTTTCGTCTTCTGGGAATGCCATCATGATCAAGCTTGGTCTCTATAGTTCTATTGCCAATCCGCCGCGCGGCGATAACCTCGACCGTTGCGTTCAGGAAACCGTCGCCGAAGCGGAACTTGCGGAGGCGTGCGGTTTCGACGGTTTTTTCTTCGGCGAGCATCATCAGGACAAGGATGGTTTTTTACCGTCGCCATTAATCGTTTGTGCTGCCGTTGCGGCGCGGACTAAGCGGATACAAATCGGGACCTCGGTTCTACTGTTGCCATTGCATCATCCGCTGCGCGTGGCGGAAGACGCCGTTACACTTGATATCGTCTCCGGAGGACGTCTGGCGCTTGGCGTTGGTCTCGGTTACCAGGATGCGGATTTTAGGGCCTTTGGGATCGAAAAGAAGCATCGCGTCGGCCTTTTCGAGGAAGGGGTCGAGCTGCTGCGCAAATCCTGGACCGGTGAAAGTTTCTCCCATCATGGCAAGCATTTTGATATCGACGATGTTCGCGTTTTGCCGCGTCCCATTCAGCAACCGGGTCCGCCGCTGTGGATTGGTGGTTGGGTCCCGGCGGCGGTAGATCGTGCGGGGCGGATCGGCGACGCTATTGTTTTGGGGCCGAGTATGCCGCTCGCCGAAACGCAGGCCCTCGCTGCCCGCTACCGCGAAGCGGCAGTCGCCGCCGGCCGCAAACCACAAGTCGTGACGATGCGCGACGCCTGGGTTGCCGATAGTCTGGAAGACGCTGCGCGGGTTTACGGCCCGGAGGTGATGGAGGCGTATAAGTATTATTGGCGTAATGGTGCGACAGCGTTTCAAGAGATCGAATCTGAAGAAGCGTTCGAGTTCGAAAACATGTGGAAGGACCGTATCATCACGGGGTCGCCGGAACATTGTGTTGCGGAGTTTCGCCGTTGGAGCGAGGCGGTTGGGAGCGACTATTTCCTGCTTCGCCTGCGTCATGCCCATTCGGGTGGGCCGCCGCACAGGGAAATCATGAAGACGATCGAGCGCTTCGGTCGCGACGTGATCCCCCATCTTGGTTAAGGAACGTCGCATGGAGAATAACGCCGAGACGCTAGAAGTCGTTCCGACAGGCGGGCCGCTTGGCGCGGAAGTGCGCGGTGTCGATTTTGCACAGCCGATAAGATTGGAGCTTGCCGCGGCTCTGAATCGGACATGGGCAGAACATTCGGTGCTGCTGTTCCGCAACCAGGATATTTCACCAGCGGACCATGTTGCCGCGACTGCTATTTTCGGAACCCCCGCGTCGGGTGCGAACCGCGCCTATCACGAGGCGCAGGGACGGCTGCCTGCTGGCGCCGTTGCAGGCCAGCCGGAAATCACTGTGGTTTCCAACCTGGATTCGGACGGCCAGCTGGTGATAGAGAATGATGGGCTTGGTAGTGGCGAGGTCGTATGGCACAGCGACAATTCCTATATCGAAACGCCACCCGCCGGCAGTTTCTTGCGTGCGCTTGAAGTCCCACCAGAAAGTGGTAACACGTCTTTCAGCAACTAATACATGGCCTATGACACGCTGCCGGATGACGTTAAGGATCGTATCCAAGGCCTTTACACGAAGCAGGATTCGAGCCGCAATTCCGCGGGCGTTTTGTGGCAAGGGGTGAAGAAACCGGACACGTTGGACGATGTGCCTGGTCCGGATCACCCTTTGGTAAGAGTTCATCCGGTGACAGGTCGTAAGGCCCTCTACCTTGGGAGGCGGCGTGTATTTCCGTCACAGTTTGTGATTGGCTGGTCGCGGGAGGACAGCGAAGCATTGCTTGATTTTCTCTGGGGTCACGCGACGCAGGACCGCTTTAAATGGACACATGGCCCGTGGTGTCCCGGCGATATGGTGCTGTGGGACAATCGTTGTGTCATGCACTACCGTGACGCCCATGCGGGCACGCACCGGCGTGTCATGCATCGCACTCAGCTTGGCAAGGAAGCCCTGATCGGTGCGCCTGCACGCGAGATGCATTCCTTAATTGTATCAGACTGAAGGTTTGTCTCTTAACCCGTCTCTATGAGTCATTATCAACGTTCCTTGGTATAAGGGCATTCCTTAATCTTTCCAAAAACGCTAAGCCATGGTGCGAATAAGAGAAAATCTCGGGGAGCAGCATGGACACACAGATCTTCATCGACGCTTTTACCCAACTTTTTGAGCTAGAACATCTTGCGTTCTTACTCTTGGGAACCGCCTTGGGCTTGCTCGTCGGTGTTCTGCCGGGCCTTGGTGGCGTGGCTGGTTTGTCGTTGTTGCTGCCCTTTGTTTACGACATGGATCCGTCTCACGCGTTGGCGATGATGATCGGCCTGCTGGCGCCCACGACGACCTCGGATACATTTCCATCCGTACTCATGGGAATCCCCGGCACCTCCGCCTCGCAGGCGACGGTGGTGGATGGATTTCCATTGGCAAAGCGGGGAGAGGGCGCCCGGGCGCTCGGCGCGGCGTTTACCGCCTCTTTGTTTGGTGGCCTGTTTGGTGCGTTCGTGCTGACCGGTGCTATTTTTGCTGCCCGGCCGATCATTCTCGCGATGGGTTTCGGCGAACAGATGATGCTGATCATGCTGGCGTTGAGCATGATTGGGATGCTTACCGGTAATCACGCTTTTAAGGGGCTTGCTACCTGTGTCATCGGGTTGATCATCGGCATGGTTGGCTACGAACCTCATGGCGCCTTCCGGTTGGCGGGCATTCCGGGTGTCTTTGAATCGGCTTATCTCAGTGATGGGATCAAGATTGTCATCATCGGCCTTGGTATGTTTGCAATGCCGGAGATCGTCGATTTGGTGCGCCGCCATGAAACCATTTCGAAGGACGGCATGCTGGGCAGCGGGTGGCTGACCGGGTTCAAGGATGCGGTAAAGAATTGGTGGATCATTGTTCGGTGTTCCGCTATCGGGTGCCTCATTGGCGCGCTCCCAGGCCTTGGTGGATCGGTTGTCGATTGGATTGCCTATGGCCATGTCATCCAAACGTCTAAGGACAAATCGAAGTTTGGGACAGGCGACATCAGAGGTGTTTTGGCGCCTGAGTCCGCGAATAACGCCAAGGAAGGTGGGGCGATGATCCCTACCATTCTGTTCGGAATTCCAGGGTCGGGGAGTTATGCCATTTTGTTGAGTGGCTTCATCCTGATCGGTATCGAGCCTGGTACCGAGATGATTACCAAGAATCTCGACCTTACCTACACGATGATCTGGTCGCTGGCGCTCGCCAATGTCTTCGGCGCAGGCACTTGCCTCCTATTATCTTCGCAAATCGCGAAGCTGACGACGATCCGCTATGGTTTCCTGGCGCCGTTCATGTTGGTGCTGATCTTTTTTGCCGCGTTCCAGGCGACTCGAGATTGGAACGACTTAATCGCATTGTTCGTTTTCGGCACGCTCGGCACATTCATGAAGCGATACGGTTGGTCGCGTCCGGCGCTGCTGATTGGATTTTTCCTGTCAGACCGTATCGAAACGTCGCTATATCAATCGATTCAGGTCTATGGGTTTAGCTTCTTTGAGCGGCCGATCGTAATTGTCCTAGTCATTCTAACCGTGCTCTCGATCATTGCTGCATTGCGCTACAACCCCAACGCCGGCAAGGTCTTTACGGAAGACAGCGAAGCCTCGACCCGCCGCAAATGGCCGCAGATCGGATTTACGCTGTTCATGCTGGTCGTCGTGGTCGTCGCGTTCACAGACGGGTTCCGCTACGAAACGCTAGGACGCATCTTCCCGTTTGCCATCGGCTTACTCGGCTTCGCCTTTGTTCTCCCGGTGCTGTTCCAGCAGATCGTCGCTAAAAAACCGTGTGCGGTGCTTATCGATAAAGAACTGCATGGCGAGACGACCCATTCGGAATTCTATTACCTGGGGTGGATCGCGGGCATGCTCGGCTTTATCGGCCTCGTCGGCTTTCCGATTGCCGCGGCGGTGTTTATCTTCCATTTCGTCTCGTCCAGGGTTGAAATCAATCACCTGCGAAACGGATTGCTGGGCCTGTCGGCAGCTGCGTTCCTCGGCCTGCTTTCCTACTTCCTGACACTGGAATATCCGCCGGGCCTGCTGCAGTGGTTCACGGCTGAATTCCTCGGCTTCAAGATGCCGTTCTATCTCGGCGGTCCGCAGTAGAGGGGGTCAAGTTTAGACGAACCCATTCCATAGGTTCGGATACGCTCCTTGGTATTAATCCGCTCGCTGTCGATAGTGAAGACCAGATTCTTGCGGTTGTTGGGTCGCCAAAAGGTGATTCCAATCAACCCCGACCTGGTCTGGAACAAACAAAAAACGGCGCCCGGCGTTTTTCAGCCGGGCGCCGCGGTTACGCCGGTTGGACGCGCGTGTGTTTACAGGTTCAGGTCGAGATTATAACGGACCTTCACATATTTCTTGATGTAGGCCTTTTCGTCGGCCGACAGGTTGATCGCGGCGTGTAGCGCCTTGCGTGCAGGCTCACCGATTGTTACTGAAAACTTGCCGAGGATTTTGGATTTCTTCTTCTGGAAGTCCGCGTCTTCCATCGTTTTGGTGAGCGCATTACGCCATGCTTCCAGCGCGTCCTTGTCGGCGCCCTTGGGAAGGTGGAATGATTTATTGGCCGCGGTGCCGACGCGGATCAGAGCAAGCGTGGCCTTGGCTGCGGGGTTATCAAATTTTCCACCGGCGCCTTGCTCATATAATTCATAGATGGTCGGAACATTTGGCCAGGTTGGGTCACGGTTATACTTGCCGTTAGCGTCCGTCCAATTGCCCTTGGCGTCCGGTGCGCCATGCGTATACATTTCCGTGGCAATGCCCGAATCCCGGAACCCCTTGCGGTTATTGAGATACGATAGCGAGTTGTCGAAATTGATCGTGAACTCGCCGCGCTCGAATGCTTGCGCCATCGGGCCGTTGCCCTTCATGCCCCAGACGTCCTTCACCTCGACGCCGAGCAAGGACAGCGCCATCCGCTTGTTGATGGCCGAGGACGTTGGCGTCTTCCCGCCGAAGACCAGTTTGTCCTGCGAGTGCGAGCGCAGTTTCGCTACGAACGCTTTCGGGTCCAGGCCCTTGAGGCCAAGTTCTTTACGGCCGTAGACCATATTGCCGCGCGGCAGCAGGATGATCGGCTCCCATCCCTTGATGTCGAATTTCACCCTTGGGTCGCCGAGGAGGTAGTTCATGACCGTCGAGGTGGATAGCGCCATCACCCAGGTGCCGTCTTTCTCGCCGCGCGACTCGAAGTAGTTTCCGCCCACGATACCGCCGGCGCCCGGCTTGTTAATCACGAGAATCTTCGGGTTGCCCGGAAGATACTTCTCCATGAAGGGGACAAGGGAACGAGTCAGGCTATCGGTGCCTCCGCCTTCGTTGAAGGGGACGATAATGCGGACTTTCTTGCCGGAAAAATCCACTGCCTTGGCTTGTTGTACGGGCGCGAACGCGATGCCAAGCGCCAGTGCCGAGGCGCCAAGCACGCCGGTAAAGCCGCGTCTGGTTATTCTTTTGTTCATGGGACTCCCTCCCTGTTGGTTGGTTCGAATTGAATGTATGTTCAAAACCATACACTGGCACAGCCGATTGCATTCATACAGACCCAACTCAGCTATAACCTGAAGATTGTTTCGAGCTCTCCTGCTCCTAACCCTCCGGCGGGAGGATATCGATCGGGCACACCGCGTCTACGAGGTGCTCACGTTTAATGTCGGCCAGATGATCGCGTTTTTGGTCATTGCTGAGGTGGATGCCGATCCCTTGTGCAAAAATCAAGACGATGGCCTGATCCATCATGTCGAGCCAGTAGCTGCGGCGGACAAGTTTGCTGTCCGCATCGCGGGCGAACGGGTCATTTGGATTGGCGCCCAGGTCAGGCTGATAGAAATTTGGCATTGTCATTACACCTGTGAATATCCGCTGCCTGCGGTATCGACACCGCGCCCAACGCCCGTATCGATCCAGCCGAACTCCTTCAGGATCTGCTGGCTGTACGTGACGCGCCCATTAACCTTTTCCACTGGTTCGGAAGCCAGTAGCAATGCTGCTTGCGCCATCATCGACGGGGGTTCGCCCTTCGGGTCTTCCATGCTGTCGACGAGCTTGTGAAAGACTGTACCGGGTGTCGGCACGACGCGGGATGGAGAGACCGCGGTCACCGCAATGTTGCCATGCTGCGAAAGCTCTTGCGCCAATCCTTGAGTCATGCGCTCCAAGGCTGCCTTGGTCGCGCCATACATTACGCCGCCGCGCGCATGTTGGTCTTCGTAGGGGCCTCTGCCCGGGCCGATGGCGGAACCAGAGCTGATATTAACGATCGCGCCACCGCGGCCCGAGGTCATGTCAGTCAACACCGCCTTCGACAGAATGAAGGGGGCGTGCACATTGATCGAAAAAGAACGGACCCATCGGTTGGTCGGATAATCAACGGTTGGAATGTAGTAGTTCAGCGCTGCGTTGTTCACCAGAATGTCGATTGGGCCATAGGCCGCGCGGGCCTTCTCGACCAGCGACAGGCATTCTTCTTCGTGAGAAATATTGGCGGCAACCGCAATCGCCTCGCCGCCCGCCGCCTTTATGTTCTCTACTGTGCGGGTCAGTGACCCTTCAAGCGGATGATCACCTTCGCTTAGCGTTCTCGCAGCGCAAACGACTTTTGCACCTTCAGAGGCAAATAGCTCTGCAATGGCCTGTCCGATGCCTCGGCTGGCCCCGGTAACAATCGTCGCTTTGCCATCCAGCTTGCCCATATCGTCGCTCCCCTACATGCGTCGGTAATACTGTTGCCTCCGACTCTAACATGGCGTGATAAGAGAGTGCGATATGCAGCGTGGCGCTTATTGTTTTGCGAGAGATTTCAGATAGGTGATAACGTTTTTCCGGTCCGCCGGTTTTTTTAAGCCAGGGAAGGTCATCTTATTCTTTGGGATAAAAGCCTTCGGTTTGGTCAGGTATTTATCGAGATTCTCAGCATTCCAGACGATTCCGTCGGCGCCGGCCTGCTTCATCGCTTTCGAGTAACGGAACAATTTCGACTTTTGGTCTTTCGAGGTCCCAGCAGTCCGGCCAATGATTCCTACCAGCGTTGGGCCAACCTTGTGTTTGTTTTTTTGAGCGTTGTGGCAGACTTTGCATTTTTTAAAGACCCGCTTGCCGTCGACGGGATCGCCGGCAGCCATGGCTGTGCCGCTCGACAATATGAAAGCCGAGGCGATTAACGGTAGCAGTTGCTTTACTATTTGCATCAATCTGATTCCCTGCTCGTTTGTGAATCGAGGTTCTGTCGACAGTATGTATCAATTGGATATGCCTAAAGCCTGAGACGTTAAAGCAACTTCTGGCTGGGACGGCGCGCCGGCGCGGTTCTTGAGAATGGCTCACAAGTGCGTGACCATATTTGATGTTCGTCGGGCGACACAACGCACTACACTATAACGGTATTTGAATAAACGAGCAGACGCTTGAAAACTGAGAGACCTTGATGAAATTGTTTAATACGAAGCTGTTGTCGTCGACAGTCATGCCGTTGGTCGTCGTTGTGGGAGTCGGGGTCGCGGCAACCGCGATGACAACAGACGTTTGGATTGGCAAGGCCGTCGCCGCGAAGAAGGGCTGCAATCCTTGCGCGGCGAAAAACCCCTGTGCGGCAAAGAACCCCTGTGCGGCAAAGAACCCCTGCGCCGCTAAGAACTCGTGTGCAGCCAAAAACCCCTGCGCAGCCAAAGGCTGTAATCCGTGCGCTGCCAACGGTTGCAATCCCTGTGCTGCGAAGGGCTGTAACCCTTGCGCAGCAAATCCGTGTAACCCCTGTGCCGCCGGTGCACAGACGTCCAGCTCGCAATGCGTCGTGCCGCGTCTCAAGGCAGCCGCAGCGTGCAATCTTTGCGCCGCGAAACGCGGATGCAATCCGTGTGCAGCAAAAGGGTGTAACCCTTGTGCGGCCAAACGCGGCTGTAATCCATGCGCTGCGAAAGCGTGCAATCCCTGCGCAGCAAAAGTATGCAACCCGTGTGCTGCCAAGAACCCTTGCGCCGCCAAAGGGTGCAATCCTTGCGGTGCGAACCCCTGCAATCCCTGCAACCCATGTGCGGCGGCAGCGGAAGTTGAGTTAACGGACGCCGAGGCGGCGAAGGTCTATGACTGCATCATCAACGAAATGCAGGCGGCCTATCCGAAGTCCGGGAATGCGAGTGCAAGTGCTTATCCGAACTGGCGGCGCTACAGCAAAGTCGCCTACGTTTCGGGCACGCATGGCGGACGTTTTGTCCAGAACTACGCCAACGGCACGGCAAAGGCTTATGGCGCAATGGAGAATACCGGTCGGATGCCCGTCGGTTCGATCCTTGCGAAAGATAGCTTCACGGTCAGTCCGAATGGCCGCGCTGGCGTCGGTCCGCTGTTTCTGATGGAGAAGATGTCGGCTGGATTCAACAAAGGGTCCGGTGACTGAAAATACACGCTGATCATGCCAACCGGCGCCGTCGTTGGCGAAACCAATGGCAAAAATTCGGGCAGCGTGAACTTCTGCTTTGAATGCCACATTTCAGTGGCGGAAGATCAGGATTCCATGTTGCTGGTGCCTGAGGAATATCGTTCCAAGTAGAAATCGCCTTTAAACGTTGGTTGGCGAAAGCCGCTACATTCAAAGCGCCATTCTTGCAGAAACAGCGAGAATGGCGCTTTTTTTGCGATAGATGATCAATAATTCCTGCATAGGACTGACGCGTACTGCCATTGACCGCAGGTAAAAACCTGTGCTACTCAAGGTTACTGCTCCCGAAAATCGATTTTCGCGGAGTGCGGTAGCTATCAAAGCCAATGAGCTTTGTGAAGCTTCCCGCCCTTTGTGTCTGACACAAGCGAAACTTACGAATTTATCACAAATAGCGATGTGTTTACGCACTGTTTTTGGCGCGAGCATGTGATGTTACTAGGCGTGCCGTCCCGGGTATTGCCGAGGTTCGGACTTTAAAAAACTATGAAACGACTCCCAAGATATTGGCGCTTTTTGGCGGCAAACGGCGGCGTGCGGATGGGGCACGCAGTGTTGATTTTATTCTTGGGCGCTGGTGCGGTCGTCGCGGAAGCTTTTGGGCTCACCATGATGCTTCCGGTGATCGAATACATTGATATTGATGGCGACCTTTCGGCCTTAGAAGAGAAAAATTCGATCTGGAAAACCCTGATAGGGACCGCGGATTTTGTCTCAATCGACCTTAATCTGGGAGTCATGACCGGTTTTGTTGTCGCTGCGGTCGTTTTCCGTCAGGGCTTTGACTATTTCCACGCTGTTACGCTGGCTTCCGTGACGGCAAAAATCCAACAGCGATTAAGGCTTCGTATTTATGAGGGATTTCAGACGAGCCATCTGGGGTTTGTCCAAGACACGGGCAGTGGACGATTCCTGAATCTCATGGACCGGCAGGCGGAAGGTGCGGCGCTAATTGTCAAAAGCTGCGCGGATTTCGCAAAGTACATTTTTACGTTTCTGGTCTACGCGGGCGTGATGATTGCAGCGGCACCGCTTTCCAGCGTCGCTTCCATCGCAATGTTGATTGTTTTTGTTTTGATTGTGCAGCGGTACGTTCGCAGGACCCGCGCGCTCTCAATTGAGATGGTTGGATTCCGAACGACCTTTAGCAGCTTTGTCAGTGAGTCTTTTCGTGCGGCGCGAACGGTTAGAATCTTCAGTTTGCAGGATCGTCAGCGAGATCAGCTAAACGCCCTTACTGAAAAGTATAGCGTATTGCTGATTGGCCTGGCGCGGATGGCGGCGATTGTTCCTTTGACGATTGGGCCTCTAATCGCAGCCGCGGTGATGGGGTATCTCTATTTCACATTCACGTATCTCGATATGACGACCAGCACGATCACGCTGTTCGCTCTAATTTTGATGAGGCTTGCGCCATCATCCCAGTCCTTCGCAAAACAACAGCAGAATTTCGCGCAGTTCGGTGCGAATTTGGAGGCTTTGGAAGAGTTTGGGATCGCCGCCACACGTGAACATGAAGTGCTGGGCGGGGAAAAACAGCCGGCTCGCTTAAGACGCGAGATCGCCTTTGAAAATGTCAGCTTCGCATATGATGGGGCGGAATTCTCATCGCTCGACAATATTTGCACGAGGTTGAGCGTGGGCAAAATTATTGCCTTGAAGGGTCCCTCTGGCGCGGGAAAGTCGACGTTCGCAGATATGTTGCCGGCGCTTATCGAACCGGGCACGGGTGCGATTCTGTATGACGGTGAGCCCTTGGGCGACTTTAATCGGGAAGCGTTGCGCGGCCAGATTTCATATGCGGCCCAAGAAGCTTTTATTTTTGCAGGCAATGTAAAAGAAAACGTCCGACTGGCGCGGCCGGACGCAAGCGATTTAGCGATTGAGGCCGCATGTAAGGCCGCATATGCGCATGAATTCATCATGGCGTTGCCAAATGGATATGAGTCGAACTTGGGTGAGGCAGGGGCAACGCTTTCAGGTGGCCAGAAACAGCGATTGGCGCTGGCGCGCTGTTTCCTGAAAGAGGCGAGCATCTTGATCCTGGATGAACCGTCCAGCGCCCTCGATCCAGAGTCCGAGAATATGGTTTTTCTGGCGGTCCGGGAATATGTCGAAAACCATCAGGCTCTTGCACTTTTGATAACCCATCGTGAGGCGGCGATTGAGTATGCCGATGAGGTTATTGAGTTGGACACGGGCAAAGTTGTTGCGCACCGTCAGAATTCTAGTTTGACACAAAACGTCAAGCCGCTTGGCAAGGTCGTCGGCTCATGAAACTTATACTAGGGGCCGCACAATTTGGGGCTCCGTATGGGGTAACCCGCCCGTCGGACCATGTCAGTGACGAGGCTCTATCATGCATTCTTGAGGCGGCGCCGGCGCTTGGGGTTTCGATGATTGATACTTCCCCTGCGTATGGGGATTCGGAAGCGCGATTGGGACGCGAGCGGCTTGTTCCGTCGCTAAAGCTTCAGACTAAGACGAGAGGCGGCCAGCTTTCGCTTGCGGTTGAGAATGCTCAAAGCGATTTCGCAAAATCCAAAAGGCTGCTTGGCCGAAGCACATTCGATAGTTTTTTGATCCACAGCGTGAGACAGCTTTTCGCACCGAACGGCGCGGAGGTTCTTCGTTTTCTGTTGGCGCTGAAGGAACGAGGGGACGCAGTCCGTATTGGCGTCTCCGTCTATGACGGGGAACAGATTGATCGCGTACTCGCGTTGTTTACCCCGGATGTCGTGCAGGTTCCGGTCAGCGTTGCCGATCAACGTTTGGTAGACAATGGCGGGTTGGAGAGATTGAAGGCCAAAGGCGTTTGCGTGCAAACGCGTTCGGTTTTTCTGCAGGGGGTATTGCTGACAGCGTTAGATAACCTGCCAGACGCGGTCGATTTTCTGGCGCCGCATTTGGCGCGGTTCCAGGATGAATTGGCGAGTGCGCCGGCACGCTGTTTTGGTTTCCTTGAGAGCACGGGGCTGGTCGATGAAGTGGTCGTCGGGGTGCATACAGTCGCGCAGTTGCGCGAAATCGCGCAAGCCTTTGCGGCGCCAGAGCGTGATGCGCCCTGGTCGACCTTTAAATTTCCCGATGAGTTGGTTGACCCACGGGATTGGAAATCCCTTTCCTAGTCATGCTGGCGCCGGGTCTGACCTCAGATAGTATCTCGTCAGTTTGGCTGTCGCCATTTGAAGAAAGCGATGTCGACGAACAATATGTCGCTTGGATGCAAGACCCTGCCGTTATTAGGTTTACCGAGGTCGAAGCGGGTTCCGCGACACTGGAAAATTGCCGGGATTATGTCCGTTCTAACAATGTCAGCGCTGCCGCATTTTTATGGCGCATTATAACGGCGGACGAGGGGCATGTGGGAAATATCCGCTTGCAGTTTACGCCTAAGCATCGCCGTGGGGAGCTCGCCCTGATCGTGGGACGTACCGATTTGCATGGTCAAGGGATCGGCACAGGTGCGATTTGCGTCGTTAGTGACTATGCATTTTCGACGCTGAAACTACACAAACTTACCTGCGGCATCTATGCAAGCAATCAGGGGTCCCACGCCGCGTTTGCAAAGCGGGGATATCAGGTTGAAGCAACGTTTCGGGAACACGTCGTGCTGGATGGCCGATTTGAAGATGTTTTGCGCCTAGCGTGTTTTGGCTGAGAGCTACAGGTATTAACGCGTATTGCCTTGGGGTTACTAATCCCGTGCTGAATTTGGAGACGGACTGAATGAGTAAAAATTTACAAGAGCTGGTTAATGGCCGATCGATAATGGTGACGGGTGGCACCGGATCGTTCGGCAAGGCTTTTGTGCGCCGTATCTTGCAGAATTTTTCGCCCAAGCGCCTTGTCGTGTTTTCTCGCGACGAGTTGAAGCAGTTCGA
>Ga0114999_10006985_pt1 | contig 12882 bp, 9 predicted proteins | sample ArcticOcean_MG_C_3_FD_89820 | JGI IMG/M metagenome (GOLD analysis project Ga0114999, IMG submission 89820) | Marine microbial communities from western Arctic Ocean - ArcticOcean_MG_CB8_126 | ecosystem: Environmental > Aquatic > Marine > Oceanic | place: Arctic Ocean: Canada Basin | collected...
TCGACATCCAGTGTAGCGACGGCCACGTCTTCGAAGGGTGGTTTGCCGACAGCGCGACTTACGAGAAACAGGTGAAGACCCGTGCTGTTGAATGCCCGGTTTGTGGGTCAAGCAAAGTAAAAAAGGCACCGATGGCGCCTAACATCGCGACCGGTGCCGTCGGCCCCGCGCTCGAGGCAGAATCGCGGCCGGCATCCGGTGCCGCAGGACCTCCGACCACGCGGGACGCGGCCAAAGAGAAAACCGAGAACTATGTGAAAATGCTCACTAAGATGCGTGAACACGTCGAGGCGAACTGTGACTATGTGGGCGATAAATTTGCGGAAGAAGCACGCCGTATTCACTACGGCGAAACCGAGAAACACAACATTTACGGCGAAGCGTCGTCGGAGGAAAGCAAGGATTTGGAAGACGAGGGGATAGATTTTGGCGCGCTCCCATGGCCGCGCCGCCCGAGCTCTTAGGCCCGTGTTCCTAATGTTTGTGTCGGGCTGGACTGAAACTCGACGTTTTTCCTCAGCCTTTTTTCTGATGTGTGCTGACGGGCGCAAATACCCGCATTTCAAGCTTGGGACGGGTCAAGTCCGACGCGAAATCCGTTAAGGCTTGGTCGCGAACAGTAGATAATTGACGCCGGTGTCGGTGCTGGTGTGCCACCCACCCGTCGTAGCGTCAAACGAAACCCCGGTTACATCACCGACATCAAATCCGGCCCCGCGAAGCTCACGGGCGACCTCTGATGGTCGAAGGAACTTGTCCCATTGATGGGTGCCGCGTGGAAGCCATCCCAGAATCCACTCCGCGCCGACGATTGCCAGCGCGAATGACTTTAGCGTTCGGTTAAGGGTGGCTGCGACCAGAATGCCCTGAGGCGGAAGCATGCGGCCGAGTGCGTTCACGAATGCGCCGGTGTCGCTGACATGTTCGAGAATTTCCATCGCGACGACGGCATCGAAGCGTTCGCCGGCATCGGCCAACTCTTCCGCAGTTATCTGACGATAGTCGATATCGAGTTCGACAGTCTCGGCGTGGTGGCGCGCGACATCGATCACCTCGGACGCAGCGTCGACTCCGACCACGTCCGCGCCGAGCCGTCGCAATGGCTCGCTTAGGAGCCCCGCACCGCAGCCCATGTCGAGCACACGCAGTCCGGCGAGCGGTTTGGTTGTTAGGGGGTCACTTCCGAAATGCCAACAAATGCGGTCGCGGATGTAGGCAAGACGAACCGGATTCAGTCGATGCAATGCGCGCATCGGGCCGTCCGAATCCCACCATTGCTTGGCGAGATTATCGAAGCGAGCGATTTCGTCGTGATCGACGGTAGCGATGATTGTGTTCACAACGGCCATGATGAGGGATCTGTGGCCGGTGGACCAGTCTTGCAAGGCTCAAGACGTACGAGTATGTATATCGCCTTCTCCCCGACAAGACCGCGTTGGCACCTGATCGCGTCTGAACCCGATCGCACTTTCATGTCTCGCATTGTTTGCAAATTCGGTGGCACGTCCGTTGCCGACATCGACCGCATCCAGGCTACCGCCGATCGCGTTAAATCGATCGTTGATGAGGGCAATCAGGTCGCTGTCGTGGTTTCGGCGATGTCTGGAACGACCGACCAGCTCATTAGTTGGACCCGCGAGATAGCGGCCGTCCATGACGCGCGCGAATACGATGTGGTTCTTGCTTCGGGCGAGCAAGTAACCATCGGCTTGCTCGCATTGGCGCTGCAATCGCTCGGTGTTTCCGCACGATCGTGGCTTGGCTGGCAACTGCCGATTCGTACTGATGGTGCCCATTCAAGCGCGCTGATTCAGGACTTTTCGGCCGACGGACCCGCGGCGTGCTTGGACAAACATGAAGTCGCTATTGTCGCCGGGTTCCAAGGAATTGGTCCCGACGGCCGCCTAACGACGCTGGGGCGGGGCGGGTCGGACTTAACGGCAGTAGCACTGGCTGCTGCGCTCGGTGCCGACCGTTGCGATATTTTTACTGATGTTGATGGCGTGTACACCGCTGATCCGCGGATCGTTGCTAAGGCGCGCAAGCTTGATAAGATCACCTACGAGGAGATGCTAGAAATGGCGTCGCAAGGCGCCAAAGTATTGCAAACCCGCTCGGTCGAGTTGGCGATGACGCAACGCGTACGGCTGCAAGTCCGGTCGAGCTTCAATGACACATCTGGAACATTCGTCGTAGACGAGGACGAGATCTTGGAACAAGAAGTCGTCAGCGGTATCGCTTACTCCCGAGACGAAGCCAAGATCACTCTGCTCAATGTCGCCGACCGACCTGGCGTCGCAGCACGGGTGTTTGGCCCCTTGGCGAACGCTGCGGTTAATGTCGATATGATTGTTCAGAGCGCGTCAGAAGATGGTGGATCGACCGATATCACGTTTACGCTCGACCGCGCTCACCTGGACAAGGCATTGTCGGTACTTGAGCAGGAGAAAAGCGCCATCGGGCATGGGGGTGCATTGGCCGATTCCAACGTCGTAAAAGTATCCGTGATCGGGGTAGGAATGCGGAGCCATGCTGGCGTTGCGGCGCGTATGTTTGAGACGCTGGCGGAGAGAGGCATTAATATTCTTGTGATTTCGACCTCGGAGATCAAAGTCAGCGTGCTGATCGAAGAAGAATATGCCGAACTTGCATTGCGCGCACTCCATTCGGCTTACGGACTTGATGCCATCTAAGGACGCAATGATTTCCCCTGGGAGTTCCATCTGGAATCCTGCCGGCAAGCTCAGGCTTGATAGACTGTGGCGACGAGGCTGCGATCTGCTAGGCAGCGATTGTGCCATTCTTGGCGGTGCGATGACGTGGGTTTCAGAGCACACCCTGGTATCGGCGATTTCCAATTCCGGTGGGTTTGGGGTGATTGCTTCGGGTGCGATGACGCCGGGCGAACTGGATGTTGAAATCGGACGGACCCTCGCGTGCACCGACAAGCCCTTTGGCGTCAACATCATCATCATGCATCCGGACCTGGACGCGCTGATCGACGTTTGCGGGCGTCGAGGCGTTTCTCACATTGTGCTGGCCGGGGGACTGCCGGGACGGGCGTCGATCCACCGGATCAAAAGCTTCGGCACTAAAGCGATAGCTTTCGCACCAGCACTCGTCGTCGCTCGCAAATTGGTACGCGCCGGTATTGATGCACTGATAATCGAGGGCATGGAGGCCGGGGGGCACACAGGCCCCGTTTCCACCGGCGTGTTGGCGCAGGAGATCCTGCCCGAAGTCAAAGAGGTTCCCGTCTTCGTCGCCGGTGGGATCGGGCGCGGTGAGGGAATCGCGATGTATCTGGAGATGGGAGCAGCGGGCTGCCAACTCGGTACGCGCTTTGTCTGCGCAACCGAATCAATTGCACATCCCGAATTCAAGAAGGCTTTTATCCGTGGACATGCGCGGGATGCCGTACTTTCGGTCCAGGTCGACCCGGAATTTTCGGTAATACCGGTCCGGGCTCTGGCCAATGCGGCGACCAAACGCTTTGCGGCGACACAGCACGATGTGATCGCGCGGTACCGCTCGAGTGAACTGTCGCAAACCCAGGCGCAACTTGAAATCGAACACTTTTGGGCAGGCGCCCTGCGTCGCGCCATTCTCGACGGTGACGTCGAGAATGGCTCTCTAATGGCGGGCCAGAGCGTTGGCATGGTCACCAAGGAACATTCTGTAGCTGAAATCATCGATGAGTTGATGGAACAGGCTACGGCCGCACTAGGCGATGATACCAAGGACCTCTCCGCGTTATCGAAGCGGTCACTTATGGAGGTGGCTTCCGCCGTTTGAGCCCTGCGATCGCTGCGTACAGGGGATCTCATCGGGTTGAAAAAAACCTCATTTTTGCAACCTGTTAGTAGGGTTAGCGCGGCGTTCCAAATAGGGAACATACAGCGACTACCTTTAAGCCATTGACAACTATTATTTTTTTTGGTTCGCTTGTGCTATTTCATCAAGTGAGTGGTGAAAGTTAATGCTACTCACAGAAAAAAAGCGCTTATACACAGCTTTGCCTCGTCGCAGACAACGCGTTGAAACGCGAACATTGCGGGTAGAAACTCGCTTAGGCGTGGGGAATACAAAATGGCTGAAGGCGAGCCGAACGTAAACGGTCCCAACGGAGATCAGGGACAACGTCGCCTACATTTACGAGGCGTAGCCGAAGCGCCCTCGGATGAGGCTGACACGCCGGCTTATGATGGGGTCGGCGCCGACCTCAAGGCCGCTCGCGAAGATATTGGTTCGACATGCGCTGAATTCGCGTCGCAGTTGCGGATCCGCGAACCCTACCTAAGTGCCATCGAAGACGGTCGCTTCGACGACCTTCCCGGTCCGGTCTATGCGGGTGGATTTATCCGTTCATATGCCGACGCGGTCGGGTTAGACGGCAATGAATTCGTCAGTCGTTTCAAGCACGAATCTGCTGCCAGGCCCGACCAAACCCGGTTGCGTTTTCCTGCTCCCGAAGTCGAAAGCAGATTGCCGAGCGGGCGGCTTCTCGTTTTGTCGCTATTTTTCGTCGGCGCGGTTTATGCAGGGTGGTATTACCTGTCGAATGTCGATCGCTCTACGGTGGAACAAATACCGACAGTTCCGGAGCGCCTGTTAACGAGCAACCAGGACAATTTACCAGCCAACCCCCCGTGGGTGACATCCGCGCAAAACGCCGTCGAAAATAATTCCGGGTTGTCGCGTGCGAACGCAGCGACGGCGTCAATGACGCTTGTCGGAACCGAGCCCCCGCAAACCTCGAATATTGAACCAAACGCTACTGTGCCAGATCGCGAAATATCCGCGCTGCCCGGTAGTCGTAGGGAGCCAGATGCGGCGAACTCCCTGGCAACCAACCTGATTGCAACAACAAACTCCGCGCCCGCCGCCGTTATCGAGGGGTCCGCTCGTTCTTTGCATGCTTCATCCTCACCATCGGCTTCGGGTGAGGCCGTTGGGCTATCCGTTGAACCGGACGCGCAGGCGATCGAGCAGGCTTCGTTGGCTGAACAAGATTTACCGGTCAGCGCATCACCATCAGGCGACCAAACATCATCGGGTGCGGCGATGGTTTTGCCAGGACCGGCGCGGGTGGTCGGTGGGTCGGTGGGCGGCGACTCGGTCGCGATGCAGCCGGTCGTTGGGCCGATCGATGAGTCAGCCGTTTTCTCGCGCGATTTGCGCCAAAGACCGGGGCGGGATCGTCTTGACGAACAGACCTCTAGTCTTGCCACCGACACAAGCCCGACGCCGCAAGTTGCGGCTGCGGATATTGATATCGAACAGCCGATGGATAAATCGCAATCCGAACTCGCGGCGCTTTCGGTTCCCAAACCTCCGACGGTGGATAGTGGCAGAGCGGCTTCGGACGAAGCACCTGCAGCCACGCGCTTGCCCGGGAATGGGAATGGTGAGTCGCGGGTTACCTTAACGGCTCTGCTCGATAGTTGGGTGCAGGTGGTTGGCGAGAGCAATGAACTGCTCCTGACACGCATATTGCGGGCCGGCGACACCTATTTCGTTCCTAACCGACCAGGTCTTTTATTGCTAACCGGGAACGCCGGTGCGCTGGAGGTTTCGGTCGATGGCCAGGCGCTGCCGCCAATCGGCCCGATCGGTGCAGTCCGCCGAAATGTATCGCTCGATCCCGAAAATCTGCTCAGCACCGCTGGGCAGCCCGCGCCGTAGGACTCACCCGCTCCGGCTTGATATCGGCGCGCTGAACGCGCACATTAGCGTGCGCCCGTGGCGCGCCCAATAGAATCATTTGACGACTCTTTTCCGTTGATCGGTACGATGAGCGTACGCCCCTATCGCGAGATCCACAGACGTCGCTGCCGCCAGATCCATGTCGGATCGGTAGCGGTTGGTGGCGATGCACCGATTTCGGTGCAATCTATGACCAATACCCCTACATCTGACGTCGCGGCGACGGTGGCACAAATCAAGCAGCTCGAGGCCGTGGGCGCCGATATCGTGAGAGTATCCTGCCCCGATCAAGCATCGACCGTAGCGCTGGCTGATATTGTGCGAGCGGCTGAAGTACCGATCGTTGCCGACATTCATTTTCACTATAAGCGGGCCATCGAAGCTGCCGAAGCGGGCGCTGCTTGTCTGCGTATTAATCCCGGTAACATCGGGTCGGCGGCGCGCGTTCGCGAGGTCGTGGCTGCCGCGAAAGACCATGGCGTCAGCATGCGAATCGGCGTTAACGCAGGTTCTCTGGAGCGCGATCTGCTTGAAAAATATGGTGAGCCGTGTCCAGAAGCGATGGTCGAGAGCGCTCTCGATCACGCGCGCATCCTCGAGGATAACGACTTCCACGAGTTCAAGATTAGCGTCAAAGCCTCAGACGTCTTCCTCGCTGTCGCCGCATATCAACAGCTGGCTGAGGTCTGCGACTATCCACTCCACCTCGGAATCACGGAAGCTGGCGGGATGTTGAGCGGATCGGTGAAGTCATCGGTCGGCCTTGGCATGCTACTTTGGTCGGGAATCGGCGACACCATCCGGGTATCTCTTTCGGCCGACCCTGTCGAGGAAATCAAGGTCGGCTATGAACTCCTTAAGTCGCTGGGCCTGCGGCGACGCGGCGTGACCGTCATCGCCTGCCCGTCCTGCGCCCGCCAAGCCTTTCCGGTGATAAAAACCGTCGAAGTGCTGGAAGAGCGCCTCCAGCATCTCACGACGCCGTTGACACTGTCGGTGATGGGTTGCGTCGTAAACGGGCCTGGAGAAGCGCGCGAGACCGACATTGGTCTCACCGGTGGCGGCAATGGCACGCATCTGGTTTATCTAAGCGGTGTCGCCGACCATAAGATCGACGACGAGCGCTTGGTCGATCATCTGATTGAACTGGTCGAGCAAAAGGCGAGTGAAATAGAGGCGGCCAAAGCCTCGCTCGGAACAACTACAATTCCCCAGAGCGAACTCGCTCAATAATCTGGAGATGGCCGTGGCGTCGTTGCAACCGGTTCGCGGAACCCATGACCTGTTGCCGGAAGACATTCGCCGCCATCGGCGGGTGGTCGAGTGCGCGCGTCAGATCGCCGAACGGTATGGCTATCAAGAGATGGCTACGCCAATATTTGAGTTTACCGAGGTATTCCGCCGTACGCTCGGCGAGACCTCGGACGTCGTCACTAAGGAGATGTACACCTTCGCCGACCGCGGTGGCGATGAGATCACGCTACGACCCGAGTACACTGCGAGCATCGCGCGGGCGTTCATCTCCGGCGGGCTGCGCCGCCACGCGCCACTCAAATTGTTCGCAAGCGGACCGATGTTTCGATACGAGCGTCCGCAGAAGGGGCGGCTGCGCCAATTTCACCAGATCGACGCAGAAGTGATCGGCGTCGCCGGGCCTCAAGCGGATATTGAGATAATCGAATTAGGGGCACACATTCTCCAGGGGCTGGGCGTCGCCGAGCTCTGCACCCTCGAACTCAACACGCTGGGCGACAGCGAGAGCCGAGCTACGTATCGCAAGCTTTTGGTCGACTATTTCGAGTCGCACCGCAGCGATCTTTCTGAAGACAGCAAATTACGACTTGATAAGAATCCCCTGCGCATTCTTGATTCGAAGGATGACGGCGATCGTAAACTGATCGTTGGTGCGCCCCGCGGTTCGGATTCCCTAACCAGTGAGGCGGCCGACTTTTTTGCGTCGGTGCGTGACGGGCTCGATCAGTTGGCGATCGCCTACACGATTAATGAGAAATTGGTGCGTGGCCTTGACTACTACACCCACACTGCCTTCGAATTCACGACCGAGGCGCTTGGGGCGCAGGGCACCGTTATTGGCGGTGGCCGATACGACGGTCTGATCGAAATGATGGGCGGGTCGCCAACACCCGGAATCGGGTTTGCAGGCGGAATTGAGCGCCTGGCGATGCTTGCCTCCGAAGTGCCGGCGGAGGTGCGTCCGGTCGCCGTCATCCCGATCGGTAAATCAACCCAAGCAGCGGCGTTGCGAGTTTGCCATCAACTACGCCACGCCGGATTTGCAGCCGATCTTGGATTCAGCGGTAATTTGTCGAAAAGAATGGCTCGTGCGAACAAACTCAATGCTAGTTGCGCTGTGATAATCGGTGACGACGAATTGGCCAAAGATGCGGTATCGGTTCGCGACTTTGATAGTGGCAAACAGGAGGAAGTGGCTTTGTCATCCATAATAGCAGTGCTTAATCGATACCATCCCGATGGTGCCGCGTCCGCCTGATGATTTCCGAAGAACGCATACAGGCAATTCAACAGCGGCATGGGGCGCTCCAGCAAGCGCTATCGAACCCCGACACGATGCCGCGCGAAGAATATGCCAACGCATCGAAGGAGTTCTCCGAACTCTCCCCCGTTATTGTGGAAATCGAGGCATTTACAAAGCTCGCCCAAGAAATTGGCGAGCTTGATGAGATGATCAATGATCCCGATTCCGATAAGGATATGCGGGAACTCGCCGCTAGCGAACTTGAGGACCATCGCGCCAAACTCTCCGACGCCGAAGAGAAGCTTCGCTTGCTGCTCATTCCCAAAGATGAGGCCGATGAAAAGAATGCGATCCTAGAAGTGCGACCCGGAACCGGTGGCGATGAGGCGGCTTTGTTCGCGGGCGACCTGTTCCGCATGTATCAAAAATACGCTGAGCTGCACGGTTGGAAGTTTGAGGTAATGCACGCCGCGACGACCGATCTCGGCGGTTTCAAGGGGGGGACTTCTTCGATTAGCGGACGCGGTGCGTTTGCGCGGTTGAAGTATGAGTCGGGCGTGCACCGCGTTCAGCGTGTACCAGAGAACGAGGCGAGCGGACGCATCCACACCTCGGCGGCGACTGTGGCGGTGTTGACAGAGGCCGAAGAAGTCGACGTCATTATTAACGACAAGGATCTTCGGATCGACGTGTTCCGCGCGAGTGGACCGGGCGGGCAATCGGTTAATACAACCGATAGCGCGGTTCGTGTTACCCACATACCAAGCGGCATTGTCGTGAGCCAGCAGGACGAGAAGTCCCAGCATAAGAATCGAGCGAAAGCGATGCGGGTTTTGCGAGCGCGCCTCTATGACCGCGAGCGGCAGGAACGTGATGCCGAGCGCGCCGAAACGCGGCGGAGCCAGGTGGGCAGTGGGGACCGTTCCGAGCGTGTTCGCACATATAACTTCCCCCAGGGTCGGGTAACTGACCACCGAATAAATTTGACCCTCCATAAACTTGACCGCGTGCTGGCCGGAGAAGCGCTCGATGAAATCGTCGATCAGTTGGTCGAAGAGGATCAGGCCCAGAAACTGGCGGCCATGGACAGTTAGTAAGGTTGGGCATTGGCCGAGAGTAGCGATGCCCCCCCGCGCCTAGTGAGATCGATTGTTCGCGATCTTTTAGCAACCGCTGTTGCGTCGTTGCAGGAATCAGCCGTCTCGACGCCCCGGCTCGACGCTGAATTGTTGCTTGCGAGTGCAGTAAACAAAACACGTATGTGGCTGCTCACACACCCGGATGCGCATCTAGCACCGGACACGGCGGATAGATTCGATCAGTCTATCAAGCGCCGATGTCGCCGCGAACCCGTCTCGCGAATCCTTGGGAAGCGAGACTTTTGGTCCCACACACTGGAAGTGACGCCGGCCGTTCTCGATCCGCGACCCGATAGTGAAACCGTGATCGAAACCGTGCTTGAGGCCGTAGACCAACAAACAAAACAAGACCGTCTGTTAATCGCCGATCTGGGAACCGGGTCGGGTTGTCTGTTGCTGGCGCTGCTCGCCGAACTGCCGATGGCGTTCGGCGTTGGGGTTGATCGCGAATTGGCAGCAGTGATCGTTGCCCGTCGCAACGCCCGCGCACTCGGGCTTGACGAAAGGGCTTCGTTCATTGTCGGCGATTGGGGTGCTGCATTGAATTCCGGATGCGATATCGTCGTTTGCAATCCGCCCTATCTGACTTCACAAGAACTCGAGATCGTTCAACCCGAGGTACGGTTTGATCCACCAGCGGCGTTGGACGGCGGCAGCGACGGGCTCGATGCGTATCGAGCCATCGTTCCTGAGTTGTGCGCGCTCCTCGCCGTGAATGGACAGGCGTTTTTGGAAGTCGGCTATACCCAAGCGGTCGCGTTGGGCCAACTTGCCAACGACACCGGGTTGATCGTGGCGGCGGTCAAAGTGGATCTAGCCGGGCATGATCGGTGCGTCGTACTAGGCCCGGCCGCGCCGCCTCATACGTGAAAAAAGAGGTTGGATTAGAGGCTCAGGCAGACTAGGTTGAAATGGTCCAGATGCTGATTTGGGGGGCGATTGAGCCAAGGCATCCTACCGCGAACAAACGGGGCCGCAGCCCTCCAAAACATCTGTGTATTGTCACAGAGAAAGAAATCGCGTTGTTGACGAACCAAAGAAAGAACCAAGGTATGAATTCGCGTCGCTCACGCAACGGACGAAGTAATAATAATGGGGGCAAGCGGACGTACGGCGGGTCGGGTCACAATCGCAGCTACGAAAGCAATGGTCCCGAAGTAAAAGTTCGCGGCACGGCCAATCAGATTTTCGACAAGTACGTTGCGCTCGCGCGCGATGCAAACGCGGCCGGCGATAGAATTGCAGCTGAGGGATATTTTCAGCACGCTGAGCACTATTACCGTGTCTATACCGGCGCGATGGAGGCAAACCAAGCCCGTCAGGCCCAGCAAAACGCTCATAACCCGGAAAACGGCGGTGGCAACGGCAGCAATCAAGGCGCTATCGGTACCGATAGCGGCGCCGACGGGGACCACAGCGAGCCGGTGACTGCGACAGTGGTGACGACGGATAGCGACGAATTACGCGAAGCGGAGCTGTCCGAAACCGATGTCGCGGTTAGCGAACTAAACTAGCGCCGACCGGGTCTTCGGGGCGGGGCGACCCGCCTGGGGACCGGTAGGTCCCTCTCAATAAATCCTCATAGGTATCTCGCTATATCTTTGGCGTAAGCAACCGAGGAGGGGCTTGTGTTGCTCAGTTACCACACCATATTGCAAGTAGGTTTGGTTTAGGGCGCCGAATGATGTCGCGCTTGATACGGCCATGAGCAGGCGTATTAGCGGCGGCGCGCCAAAGGAGCGTAACTCATGGAGTTTGACCGCTACACAGAGCGATCGCGTGGATTTATCCAATCGGGTCAAGGTCTCGCCCTACGGTCGGGACACCAGCAATTTACCCCTGAGCACCTACTCAAGATCCTGGTTGACGACAATGAGGGTCTGGCTGCAAATCTGATAACGGCTGCCGGTGGGCGGGTTCGCGATGTTCGAGCCGGGGTCGAAGAGGCGCTCGGTAAATACCCCAAAGTTGAAGGGAGCGGCGCCGGGCAGATCTATTTGGCGCCGGAGACGGCGCGTTTGTTCGAATCGGCCGAACAACTTGCTGACAAGGCTGGAGACGGATTTGTCACGGCCGAGCGGCTATTACTGGCGCTGGCACTTTCAACGGGAACGACAGCAGCAACAATCCTCGGCGATTCTGGTGTTACGCCGCAGGCGTTGAACGGGGCAATCAACAACATACGCAAGGGTCGCACGGCTGACAGTGCAACCGCCGAAAATAGCTATGAGGCGCTCAAGAAATACGCGATTGATCTCACCGAGCGCGCCGGGGATGGCAAGCTAGACCCCGTTATCGGCCGCGACGAGGAAATTCGCCGTACGATTCAAGTCCTGTCGCGGCGAATCAAAAACAATCCCGTTCTAATCGGCGAGCCCGGTGTGGGCAAAACAGCGATCGTAGAGGGCTTGGCGCAGCGCATCATCAATGGCGACGTGCCCGAGAACCTCAAGCACAAGCGACTCATGGGGCTCGATCTCGGCGCGTTGATCGCCGGAGCCAAATTCCGTGGTGAGTTCGAGGAACGGCTCAAGGCGGTGCTGGCGGAAATCCAAGCGAGTGATGGCGGGGTGATCTTGTTCGTTGACGAATTGCACACGTTGGTTGGCGCAGGTGCGGCTGAAGGCGCGATGGATGCCTCGAACCTGCTCAAACCAGCGCTTGCTCGCGGCGACCTCCATTGCGTGGGAGCAACCACGCTGGACGAGTATCGCAAGCACGTAGAGAAAGATGCCGCCCTGGCGCGGCGCTTCCAATCGGTATTCGTATCGCAACCGAGCGTCGAAGATACCGTTTCGATCTTGCGCGGCTTGAAGGAGAAGTACGAGTTACACCATCGCGTGCGTATTACCGACGGTGCCATTGTTGCCGCAGCGACACTGAGCAATCGCTACATAACCGATCGTTTCCTCCCCGACAAAGCAATCGATCTCATCGACGAAGCGGGCAGCCGTTTGCGTATGGAAGTCGATTCAAAACCGGAGGCTGTCGACGAACTCGACCGCCGCATTATCCAACTGAAAATCGAGCGCGAGGCTCTCAAGAAAGAGGAGGATGCTGCATCAAAAGAACGGCTTGGCGATCTCGATCGCGAATTGGCCGAGTTTGAACAGCGCTCTACGGAGCTTACCTCCCAGTGGGAGGCGGAGAAGGAGCAATTGGCAGGCGCGGTCGAAATCAACGCGCAGCTCGATAGCGCCCGGGGAGCGTTGGAAGTTGCGCAGCGCAAAGGGGATCTCGCGCGCGCAGGCGAGCTCGCCTACGGTGTTGTCCCTAAGCTGGAAAAACAGCTCGAGGAAGCAGATGCGTTAGGCGCGGGGCGCATGCTCAACGAAGCCGTTACGGACGAGGACATCGCGTCGATCGTCTCTCGTTGGACCGGCATCCCAGTCGACAAGATGCTGGCTGGCAAACGCGAGAAACTTCTGCAAATGGAGGACCATTTGCGGGCGCGCGTGGTGGGCCAGGACGATGCCCTTGCCGCCGTCGCCAACGCGGTTCGCCGTGCGCGATCCGGATTGCAAGATCCCGAACGCCCGA
>Ga0114999_10006994_pt1 | contig 12873 bp, 8 predicted proteins | sample ArcticOcean_MG_C_3_FD_89820 | JGI IMG/M metagenome (GOLD analysis project Ga0114999, IMG submission 89820) | Marine microbial communities from western Arctic Ocean - ArcticOcean_MG_CB8_126 | ecosystem: Environmental > Aquatic > Marine > Oceanic | place: Arctic Ocean: Canada Basin | collected...
CAACGGACGCTCATAACCCATCAAATTTTCACCCAACGTTTTACTCACACCCGGGGTCTGAACAATATCCCCCGTAAGCGCTCTATTTATCGTGCCGCCATAACGGCCAATCTCATCCAACGGCACAATCACCAACGGATTATCTGGCAACCGTTCAGACACCGCTGGCAATTCACCTCTGTGAACCCTCTCTGCCAACATCGGCGCTTCACCAAAACGACGTTCTTTCAAAACAGAAATATCAAGCGTCAAAGGTGCTGACGTCACCTGCCCCCGATGCTCAGTCTGAGCCTCAAAATCCTTTTGCCCATCCAATTTCGAAACCGGATCCGTAGCCAAACAGCCCCAAGCCAAAAATCCGAAAACGAATAAAAAGCTTTTCCTATACATCCCACGAATAACCATATATCCCTCAATTTCCCAATAGAACCCATAACTTCAACACTGGCATACACAACCCAATGTCATTACCTTATCCAAACAATCAAAACGATTCCATATAAAGGAGACACCTCAATGAACGACATCCCCATCCGTGGCCAAGGCAACCACCACATGCTAAAAAGAGGCCCCTCCAACCAACGCATGACCCAAGCAGAAGCATTAGACATCAGCTACCATGAAAATACCGAAAACAGCCTCGACCGCATGAAAACCTCAGGTTTTGTGGTCTTTAAAAATCTATTAGAGGCCGATGAAGTTTCAAAATTACGCACCCTCATGGATGAAACTGGCGGAGACGATGAAGACCACTACAGAAATGGGCATTATGGCAAAACAGAATCCGATCCCGATTTTAGAACCTACAACAAACACATCGGCAATCCATTTTTGCAAAATGAAACCTTCCTAAACATCGTCAACCGCCAACCCGCCATTGACGTCATCGAAGGCATTCATGGTTTTGGCACGCGCCTCATTGGCGGCTCCATTTGGATCACCGGTGCAGGCCGTTATCCAATGGGCCTACATATAGACTACCTACCCTTTGCACTCCCCGAAGATATCGCCAGTGATCCCCGTGTGCAAATTCCCATTATGATCAGCACGCTCCACTATTATCTGAACGATTTGTATATGGACTTAGGCCCAACACTCGTTGTAGAAAGCAGCCACAAATCAGGGCGCGTCCCCGACGAAGACACCAGTTGGAATGGCAACCCGTGCAAAGCCTTGGTCTGCAAAGCGGGTGACGCCATGCTCTTTAGAAGTGACCTATGGCACGGCGCATTACCCAACCTCAGCAACGAACGGCGCTACATGTTACAAGTGCATTATGGCTGCGCATATATCGAACGGGGGCTTCCTTCACCCTTTCGAAAGAATACCTTCCCACCCGATGTGCTCGATGCCTGCAATGAGCACCAACGCCGACTCCTTGGTGAAAGACAAGAAGGATATCCCGTCCCACAAGGATCTTACATACTCAAACAAAGTCTACAACAATTCAAGGAGGACACACAATGGCACCAAAAATAACCTTTGAAGGAAAACATATTTTCATCGCCGGAGGCAGTCGAGGTATCGGTGCAGCAAGCGCAAAAATGCTCGCAAGCGCAGGCGCAAAAGTATCACTCACCTATCAAAACAGCCCAGAAAAAGCCCAAGAAATCGTCGCAACCATCACAAGCAACGGCGGCCAAGCCCAAGCATTTCACATGGTCATGGAAGAAGAAAACAGTGTCACCGATGCCATTGCCCAAGCCGTTGGAAGTTTTGGTAATCTCCACGGCCTGGTGGTCTCTGCTGGCATATTTGAACACTGCCTCATCCAAGACATGACACCCGCATTTTGGGAACGCACCATGTCCATCAACTTAGCAGGCACCGTCTGGTGCGTAAAAGCAGCCGCAAAACACATGCGCGCACAAGGAGAAGGGGGTGCCATCGTCATCTACGCATCCACAGCCGGGCAAGCAGGCGGTGGTGGCGGTGCCAGCGCTTATGCCGTTAGCAAAGCCGGTCAAATCATGTTCGCCCGGTGTATGGCCCATGAACTTGGAAGTGACCAAATTCGCGTCAACACCATCGCCCCCGCCTGGACCGAAACCGACATGGCCGCCGTTCACCTCGACCGCCTGGGCCGCGAAAATGTCGCCCCTCGTTTCCCATTGGGTCGCATCGGTCAACCAGACGACGTCGCATCTGCAACATGTTACCTACTCAGCGACCTCGCCCAGTTCGTCACCGGCACCGTCCACACCGTCGACGGCGGCATGGCCATGCGCGGTTAAACACTTTCACCCAAAATCATAATCCATCAGTTCACTACTCCCCTGCCAAATAATCCCATTGTGCCCCAACCGCCGTGCTTCATCCACAATGTGATCAACCGTCTCCCTCGCCCACCCTTCCCCATGAATAATCGGATAAGACGGCATATCGTCAGGTAAATACAACTTCGCCTTCACCAAATCGCGCAACACAAGATCAGCCGTCGGAATCCGATCTGCAAGCGTCGCAGCATCCTCAGCACGATAAGCCGCAATCGTCTCAGGCAAGCCCATACCATCATACCCCGCAAAACGATACACCAACTGAAGCGCATCTTCTTCTTTTAAGTTTGAGATCTCTGCCATCAAAAAACGCGCCCACTCAATAAATGTATTACACATAAACGCCGAAATATGCGACACCAACGGGCTGGCAAAATCTGCCATCTCGCCCCAACGCAAATGATCTTGTCCCGCAGTCAACGACATAGAAGCCGGGTACGTATCCGTCCCAAACGCTTTGCCCGGTGCCGCCTCATGAACCGCGCTCCGAAAACTCGAGAGATTTTGAGCCACCAAATCACACCGAAAACGAACCCAATCCAACACACCCGAGCGCAATCCAAGCGCCTGAATCACATCAAAAAATCCAAATCCCAAACGCACCACATCACCCAATCGTGCCCCATCCAATTTTCGCAATCCCTCCCGCGCACTTTTCAGATCCGCCACCATCTTCTCCATATCATAGCCCAAATTCTTAGCAGCAACAGCACACGAAGCACACGTACACCCAAACAACCCCAACGGAAAACTCGCCATCGGATACCGCAAATGCGTAATGTCCAACGCATCCACATCATATTGCGTCGCCAAATACACATATACCGACCGAAGCCAATTTTGTGTATCTACCTGCGAAGGACAATACATCAACCGCCGAATCGTCCACCCACCACCACACACCCAAACCTTCAATCCCGCATCTTTTAACTGAGCCACAGCCCGCCGAAACGACACATCATCCCCCCGAGCAGACACTCCAGGTCCAACCTCCCCTTGTGCCCGTTCATACTCCAGAGGGTCGACCGAGCGCCCATCAAAGTGCCGAATAACAAACTGCCCCAATTCTTCCTCCGTTGGCACACGCCCACCATAAGGACTCTTCGCCAACACATCATCCGACAGCACCCCACTAAAAGACAACACAACCGTATTCAACCCAATCTCGTCCCGCAACCGCTCAACATAATCCGGATACTTAAGCACCAAATCCGTCCCCAAATAAATCCCATTCAACCAACCATCCATCGCCATAACAACCATCCTCTCACTGACATGATCAATAAAAACCAGCCATTCCATTTACGAGTTCAAACCACCAACACAAGCTATCACAGCCCTCCTCCTTTTCCTCCAGAAGGACCAACGGTAGGCGTCCCTGATCTTGACTTTGCCTTGCCTTTGACCTTCCTCCCCTTCCTTCAGGAAGGGGCCGGGGGTAGGTGCCTTTAAAACCGCGTCCCCTCAAACCGCCCAAACGGCGTCTCCACCCCCAATTTATCCGCCTCATCCTGCAACACCTGTCGATGTTCATCCCCAATCGGAATCCCTTTTTCCACATTCTCCTTGTCCCACCCCCACTCATTCCCACCCGCCAACTCCGCACTTTCCATACCCGGCAAAGGTTTTGTCTTTCGCGCCTCTCCCACAAACCGATCCATCTCCGCCTTCAACTCATCCACCGGCATAAAATGCGCCACATTCACCACAGCAATAAACGATCCCTGATTCGACTCCCACTTCTCATCACAATATTCCGATTTATAAATCCCCGCAAACACACCCCCCAACGCCCGTATCGCTGCACTCAACGCCATCGCCTTAAAAAACGTCGCCGGCACCTGATCAAACAACGCTTCATCATATCTAATCAACACCCCACCCATATCCATCACCAAAGGCGGTTGCTCTCCCCCCGGAAAACCAATACTCATCGGAGATGTATCCACCACCCGATAAATCGTCTCATCGGGTTTCATAAATGACCGATGAGACGAAGCCGCCAACCCAATACAATCGTGCCCCACCGCCAACCGCGTATAATTCCCCGCCGACCCAAAATGCTGATGATTCCGCGTCGTCAACACCGCAACCCCACCCACCTTCGCCTTCTCAATAATCCTCTTTGTCCCTTCATAACACACAAAATACCCCAACCCGCCATCCCCATCCATCACCAAAGCCCCCGGTGCCTCACTCACCACCGAAATCTTCGGACAAGGATTCACATCCCCATCCTTAATCTTCTGCAAATAATAAGGCACCTGCCGCGTACCATGACTAAACAAACACCGCCGATCATTCACATTCAAAATATGCGCCAACACCTCCGCATCCCCCAAAGGCATCCCCACCCCCTCAAACAACCGAACCGTCAATCCCTTCATCTCCTCTGCCGGCAACCGTATCCCATGATCCGGCGGATAATTTCGTCGATTCAAATTCATACCATCAAACACCTTTCTCCATAGGTAAACTCCTTCACGATTTTCCGCGCTATCCATCCCACACAAATCATGCTTACAGTCACCCAATCTCGTAGGCCAACTACCTCCACAAAAACACCAACGAGATTTCGCGGAAAATCAGCCTTCCCGGCACCTGAGGGACGGCATTTTTTGCTTACTTTTTTTTGCTGCTGAAAAAAAGTAAGTCGCCGAAGGCAAACCTAAAAAAATAATTTAAATTAACCCAAGGGTACTAACACAACTCATAAAAATACCCAAACAATCCACCCGCTTTATAACACCCTCTCTCCCCCTTGTCAAGCACACAAAAAAAACGGCAGCAGAACAAAAAGTTCCACCACCGTTTTTATTTTTATCCAACCAAAGGGCCTACCCTAAAAATCAATCCCCGCCGTCAAAACATGCACAGACGAAAAGAAATTGGCATCAAATTTCGTATACGCATAATCAAGCTTCAAACCACGCCCCGCTTCGGTCAAATACTTCAAACCACCACCATACGAAAACGTCTCAGTATCGTGATTGGTCTTATAACCGCCGCGCCCCGAAAAACCAAGTGGGCTGCCCGCTGCCTGGAACGTATACTCCAACCCCGCCAACAACTGCTCATCAAAGTCCACAGGATTGGTCACATCAAGTGCCAAGTTCAAGTGATGCGGAACAGGTGTATTGCCAGCCATCGACAACACATCCACCAACACACCCAAACGAATATTGCGTGGCAACTCAAAAGATTCACGCTGATACGTCAACTCTTGGCTAAAGTTTTGGATCGTCATCGCAAGCACCGTGTTTCTAAACCCAGTGTTGAAATACGTACCCAAATCAACAGCAAAAGCATTCTTCGAATTGCTCACAGAAGAACCACTCCCACCAATAAACACTTTGCCACTGCCCAAATCTTGATGAGCAAGCTTGATATTGGCACCAATAGCGAAACGATCTGTGATCTTCATACCATAACCAGCCGTGATGGCATAGTTGGTGGTCGTAAAGACACCGTCTTCCGTGAAACCTTGACCGGAAGGATTCGAATCAATCGATGTACCATTAAAGTTGCCAGCATCATAGGTCTGAAAGCCAATGCCAACAGTCCCGCGCCCAGGAAGATTGAATGCAGCACCGACCACCTCTGCTTTGGTGTCTGCAATCCATTCCACATGAGTAAAAAACGCTTCACGGCCTTCAAAAAAGGCCAGTGTAGCAGGGTTCAAAAACACACCTGCCGTGCTACCAATTTGCCCCACACCCGCACCAGACAAAGCGGCGTTACGAGCATCAGTAGGCAGTTTCAAAAACGTAAAACCTGCCTGCCCCACTTTAACAAATGCAGGACTCAACTCTTCGGCTGCACCACCGGGCAAAATGGGTTGTAGATCGCGAACCTGTGCTTCTGTTGTGCTTGCCACCAAACTCACACCCAAAAATAGGGCGATCATCATCGTGGCCAGTTTTATCTTTTTCACAACTTACCTCCTAAATTACAAGTCTCCCAACATATGTCCCCCCTATGTCGAAGGGATTGGAAGAGGGGTTAGTCACCTGACCACGACAAATCGTTCAATGTGTTTGTCACCATTGCTCGGATTTTCAATATGTGCAAAATAAATACCACTGGTAAGGAATTGGTTGTTGTCTGTAATCATCAAATCCCAAGACTCATCACCAGAACCTGAAGTATGATCAATACGTGTCACCAAATCACCAGTAACCGTAAAGATGCGAATAATGGCCACTGCGGGCAGGTTTACAAACTGCAACTTATTGGGTTGCCCCGTAAAGTTATAGCCGCCAGAACCCAAATCGCCACCCTGCACCTGAAACGGGTTGGGCACAATACGAACGGATGTAATGTCTGACACGGGACCACGGAAAGGACTCACACCATCGTTAAAGTTACGTGTGGCAAACCGAGAACTTTCAAGCCCATTGGCATCAACTGCCGTGACAGAATAAAAATAACGCTGACCACGAATCACATCAGCATCATTATAGGTCGTACCTGTCACTTCAGCCAACAACTCAGGCACCGTCGTTTCAAAACCCACATGCTTGTAAACACGATAGATTGAAGCTCCAGATACAGCCGCCCAACTCAGTTCGTTCTGATCAGGACCAGAAGTAAAAGTAACATTAGATGGCCAAGCAGGAACGGCCGGCAAACTCGGTGCAATGCCCGTACGGTTTGCCCACGCGTTGCGCGCAACCTGTACCGTTGCCATCATCGAATCCAAACCACTGTCCAAAAATTCTTCTTTCTCTGCAAATGAAATAGTGCCATTCAACCACTGTGCACCCACGCGTTTGTTCTCAGATTCTGAAGGCCCAGCCACAATAGCAGCAGACACAATGTGAATGCTCTCACCGACCTTCAAATCCCAAGGACCAAATGTGGTTAACCACTGATAGATCTGCTGACTCGTCACATAACCTGGTTTTTCAGGGTCTGACGTTTCAATGCGCTGATCGCGTGTGGTACTGGGCTGCACATAAAAATCATGCACCGTCTTACGATCGGCGGTACGTGTGCTGGTCCATACTTCACCAGGCACCCAACGCATCTGACGAGGTTGCACATTTTCAGGGTCAGAATTGTCTTCAAGCCAGTTGTCACCCAACACATCTGGGCTGCTTGTAGGTGTCTTATCGACATGTAAAAACACACGCCCCTTGTAATGAGACTCTAAGAATTCACCGGCACTCACACGTGCATTGCCCGCAGAAGTCAACCGGTCTCCAGGGCCAGGTCCGGGTTCGCCGCGATCATCACCATCGGCACGAAAACCCAAAGCACCTTGATCATCACCATCATAGGCATAAATCAACTTTTCAGTGTCATCATACACATTCACTTCATCCCAAATACCACCCAACACACCCGCATCATAGGCACGGCCTTGATCTTCGGGAGTGATGGTAATGTGTGCACCACCGGCAGGGCCAGATCCACCGCGTTGCAAGAAATAGTTCAACCCCAAATGAAAATTCTTGTGCTCAGGGTTCTTAGAAGCCGTTTCTGAACTGGAGGCAATACCGCGTTCACCCGCACGCAAATCAATCACATACGGCGTGGTTGGATAGGTAATGGTTCTCACTTCAAAAATCATATCATCGGCGTCTGTGTTTGCCCACGAATAGGTCTGTGTACGAACAGTCAAACCTTCGGCAGTCACAATTTTGCTCTCAATCATAAAATCAGAACCCAAACTCGACTGTACCGCATCACCTAAGTTTGTAAACAAGCGCCAGTTGTTTCGCAACAACTCACTGCCATCTTGTGTCAACGTAGGCGGTGTCACACGGAAAAACTTAGGGTTGGGTGTATTGCCCAATTTGGGGATTTTACCAGTGATATCTGCTGGAGAAAGATCAGCAAGATCATCAAGTAAGTCATTTGCCCAAAACTGCACCGTCGTATTCACGATGCTTTGAGACGCTTCAAAATAACTGGGCACATTAAACGTTTCAAACAAACCAACCACAGCCATGCCAGAATGGCCAATTCGATACCCCACATCAGGATCGGTGCGGCTCTCTTCAAAACCACCTGGCCAAACCATTTCGTTGGTAGTCCACAACGTACCAATCTGATGGCTTTGTGCATAGGCACTGCCGGCCATAAACACAACCATCAGCGCACATAACAAACGTTTCATAAATAAACTCCTTTAAAGATTCACAATAACTTCTAAAGATCAGGGTTTAGAGATTTTTAGATCCCTGCCCCCTGATCCCTAATCTCTGATGCTTAGAACGAGAACCGCAGCCCCATACTGATATCACGTCGGTCTAAGAAAACCAGATAAGGACGCCGACTCTCGGTATCATCAACATCAATATCCGAGCCAGGACGTTTGCCTTCATTCAACTTGCCACTGGCATCAACCGTCCAGCCAATGCGTTGAAGATAGGCTTCTGCATTGCGATCATCATTGGTGCCAGGATAATCCCAGACTTCACCATCAAAGTCCCTCGAATGATTGAAGTTCTTAAAGTTGAAAATGTTGTGAGCCTCTAAAAACAACATGGGAGAGCCCTTGGTATCAAAGGCTTTGGAGATTCGCAAATCGGCCATGTTGCTATCCGTCCACTGCACATTCAACACATTTTGCAAAGCGGCATCATTGGTGGGGTTATAACCCATCCACCAACCACCTTCACGGCGGAAGAACAAATTGGCTTCCCAACCACCTTTTAACATGCTGGCATCACCACCATAATCAAGCGGTGTACGGAAGTTCATGCCTAATTTCCATATTGGACGCGCTTTAAATGGCGGATTTGCACCATTGGCACTGGCCTCAATGACCAATCTTGATGGTGTCGAAGCATTCTTCGTGTCATACACACGATCCCAACCAATGCGACGGGCGCGTTCTTGCCTGAAATCATACGAAGCAAATGCGGTCAAGAACTTGCCACGGCTCTTTTTAAACGAAAGTTCAAAACCACGCACATCCTTAATACGCCCTTGTGTTGTCCACCGTGTACTGCCATTGTTAAACTCGGCATAATACCGAGTATTCGCTTCTAATTCTTTGTCGATGTCTTTGAAATACACCGTCCCCGATGCCAAATACTTGCCAGAAAAACTCTTCTCAAAACCGAGTTCATATGCAATTGTCTGTGGCATTTCTACCCACGGATTGCCAAAGTTTTCCAGTGGTTCACCCGCACCAGACTGGGCACGATAGAGCTCCACTGTTGTTGGCACCTGATAGAAGTGACCATAGTTGAAGAACATCTTTGAAGTCGCCGTTGTCGGATGAGACACACCAAAACGTGGACTCCACGCCCACTTTGTTGGTGCGCGCACTGCGCGGCGTTTTTCATATAAGCGCTCAGCATTAGACCCCAAATATTCGTCATGTGGGTCATTCACCAGATCAAACCAGAGGTCTGGACGATGGAAGTCTAATCGCAAACCTGCATTCACCACAATCTGGCGATATTCCATACGGTCTTGTATAAAGGCACCACCATATCTCGGAGTCTTTATACGATAATTGTGCACATTAGCAGTCTGCGTCGCCACGATATCTGCCGGATTGTCGCTCTCCCAACCTTCGGGGCGATCTGGCAACGTGGAAACATAACCACGAAATTCGCGCAAGTTAAAGGTATGGCCCTGAATCCCAGCTTTGACCTGATGGTGCGGGGTCATTTGGCTGGTAATATCAAAGGTTATATCCTTCTCCTTGATCCACGACCAATCTCCAGAACGGCTGGCACCACCACCACCACGCAAGCGATAAATACCTAAAATATCTTCTTTCCGGTTGGTGTAGTTCCACCCCAGGGGTGCTTCATCTAAAATCACAGCACCACTTGCTTGAGCTGCTGCTGCGCCTGATTCTGTGATTATGGAAATGTTGCCACTGGCATCTACTGCCGCTGCAGGTATACCTACTGCCTGAGGTTTTTGCCATGTGGCTTCCCAATCTGTGCGACCATAACGTGCTGTTACATTGTAAAATGTTTTAGGTGAAAGCGTCTGTGACCAATTCATCGTAAAATAATCGCGATCAATGGTCTGCTGATTGTTTTGAGACCCGGGCGCAAACATTTGCGCATCATCAAAACGACGTGCACCTTCTACCTGCGAGCGCACAAATGTACCCGTGAAGTCACCATTTTTTGTGCCATCAGCCCAACCGTGCAAATAACCCGCAGACAGTTTGGTTGTTGCTGTAGGTATCACTGTGGCTTTTGCCTGAAGCATATTGTCACGATAGGATGTTTTCGACAGGTCATATGCATATGCTGTACGCTCACGCTGGTTGGTGACCATCAACGAAAGCTTGTCACCAATAATCGGTGCGCCAACCGTCGCATCGTAGTGATAATCTGATTCCCGATCGCCAGCATTGGCATTGTAACCATTGTTGCCTGCGAGTTCAAAGTTTCGGTGCTGCCATGCCCATATACCCTTGGCCTGTGCAACCGTGGTAATCGGCTGATCAAAAATACCAGCCGTCCAGCCACCTGTCGGACCGCCGCGATCTTGAAATTCTTGATTCCATCCTTTAAAATCTGCTTGGCCATCGCCATTGCGATCTGCTGTGGGGCTGTCGCTTTCAAAACGTCCCACGTCCCACCAGTTTTCAGAACTGTATACATCGGGGCCAAAATGCTTGCGACCGGCAGGGTTATAACGCCCATCGGCACTGATCAAAAGCTGGCGAGGTTCACGCGTCACAATATTGACAATACCACTACGCGCATCGCCATACTCGGCACTAAAACCACCGGTCAAGATCTGAACTTCGGCGAGGTTCGTTTTGCTAAATGAAGAATAAGGACGGTTGTTGCGGTTATCCTTCATACCCACACCGTCCATCGTATACATAATTTCTTCTTCGCTTGAACCACGAATGGTCAAGCCCCAATCATCGGTATCTACACCAGCCTGCGTGGCAAACGCATCACGCAAACGAGGGCCCACGGGTGCTTCTCTAACCTCTGAAGCTTTCATAATGGTTTGCGCATACGACACATCCAATTCAATTGCCGCACGCTCTGCCACAACAGTAATCTCTGACAATTCCATACTAGACTCGGTCAAGGCAAAATCAACAGGCGATGTGCGGTCTACACTCACCGCCACATTCGTTTTACTCACCGTATGATAACCCACCAATGAAGCCTGAACTTCATATATACCAGGCCTCACCAGCAAAATAAAATAATCACCATTTGCATCGGCAGTAGCACCCTGTCGGGTGCCAACCAATACAATATTGACACCGGGTAAGGGTTCATCTGAACCCTTATCGGTGATACGTCCCGATATTTTACCCGTTGTGGTTTGCGCAGAAGCATCAAAGCTCATTCCGAAAACCAGCGCAAACGCCACAAGAGCAAACAGTACAACTCTGAAGCGGTCTTTCATGGAAATTCTCCTCTTAATTTCTTCTCCCGGCCAAGAAGAAGAAACGAGTGATTGAACAACGACTGTATAATTTAGCCGTTCTTACACGGAAATTACTAACATTTAAGCGTTTGGATGATCTGTTCAAGCCCTCCAACAGATACCCCTTTACCACCTCCTTTTCTATTCTTTATTTGTATGTAAAAACCGCACCACCACCGCACATAACCCATCCAGTAAAAAGGATGCCACCCCAACAAAGTAGGTCGCCAATAAGCTTTCACTCATGCCAACTTATGCCACTAAAAATAACATGTCAAGTGTTTAATAGTCCCATAAATATCGCTCCAGCAAAGACTTAAAACAAATGATAATGCATTCAGTGCAGTAGTATTAGAAATACTTATGGAAATCCCTTCGAGAACAGATAATGTGTCCATCTGGGGTTGCTCATAAGATTTTGTAGATTAATACAACCCCAACGAATGTCCCCTCTGGGGAAACCAAACCAAATCGACCACAAAAGACACCCCAACCCCCGTAAAATATCCAATCATCAACCCCAAGAAAAACGGTGCCGCTTTGCGATAAAGACCAATCCCTCCGATGCGCAAAATCGCAAACTTTGCCAACCACGCAACAAAGATAGAAAGGATAATTCGGTTCACCGGATAGGCCGTTGAAGCAGCAAACCCAATCGGATGCAATGGCCACCACGGAAACACATATCGCAAAACCAACATCAATGCCGTTGTCCCCATCCCAAGCAAGGCAATATAAATACGGTCGCGCTTAAGACTAAACGGGTCGCGAATATAACCTGCAATGGTATTGTATGTGCCCCGTACATACTCTCCATAAATGCCACCATAATTAAATGCACCCGTATCATAACTCGACGAAATCTGATAATACGCACTGCCCAAAATCACCACACCTATCGCCAATCCCAACCCCAAAACCAACCGGTTTCGTTCATGCCGAAACCCATCATAAAGCCGCGTGGCATTGCCCAAATCTGCCATCAAAATCGTCTTGATATCGTGGTGCCATGTCTCTGTAAGCGCAAACGCCCCCAGTTCTCGCGAGCTCATCGTTTCAACCCCCAACAACCGATAGGTCACAAACTGCCCCTGCATCATCCGGCTGCTAATCAACCCACCCTCCACACATACCCGCGTCATGCCCAACCAAACCACACACACCAACACAAAAAACACCACCGCCACATACACCGACATACCCGACGTCACACACC
>Ga0114999_10006996_pt1 | contig 12873 bp, 9 predicted proteins | sample ArcticOcean_MG_C_3_FD_89820 | JGI IMG/M metagenome (GOLD analysis project Ga0114999, IMG submission 89820) | Marine microbial communities from western Arctic Ocean - ArcticOcean_MG_CB8_126 | ecosystem: Environmental > Aquatic > Marine > Oceanic | place: Arctic Ocean: Canada Basin | collected...
CCGGTTTTTCCGCTCAATGTGTACGGGGCGACCAAGTGTTTTGGCGAAGCATTGGGGCGAGTCTACGCTCACCAGCACGGCTTGTCGAGTATTTGCGTGCGATTGAGCAGCCCGCGTTTCGACCAGGGCGGCGATTGGGACCCCGACGATCCATGCGATATGATTAGTCCTCGCGATACGGCGCAACTTTTTGCGCGTTGTATCGAGGCCGAGGATGTGGATTTTACCATCGTGCACGGGTCTTCACGGCACAAGAACGGCTGGATGGATATTGCAGAGACGAGTCGGGTTTTGGGCTACGAACCGCAAGATGGCACGGCCTTTCCGCGAGCGCAATAAAAATGGTCGCGAATGGAACGAGCGTGCCATTGGTCGAAGTTATAGAAAGATAAAGGAGAGTATGACGGATAAGATGAAGGTATTGGTGACCGGCGCGGCCGGGCTGGTCGGAGGTCATTTGCGCGAACACTGGGGCGATCGTTACGAGTTGCGGTTGGCGGATGTCAAGCCGGTGGGAGATTTGGCGGCGCACGAGGAGTTTGTGCAGATGGACATCACGCAATACGATGCTTTTCTCGTCGCCTGTCAGGGTATGGACGCGGTGGTGCATCTAGCGGCGGATCCGAGCATGGAGGCCGATTTTTACAAGACGTTGTTGCCTTTGAATATCATCGGTTGTTACAACGGCTTTGAGGCAGCGCGGGCGGCGGGCTGTCGCCGCATCGTCTTCGCTAGCAGTATCAACGCCATCCTGGGCCACGACCAGGAGGAGCCGGTGCCGTGGCAGGCGCCGGTCTACCCGGTCAACGTCTACGGGGCGACGAAGTGTTTTGGCGAGGCGCTGGGGCGGGTTTACGCGCACCAGCACGGGCTCTCGTGTATTATGGTGCGCATCGGCGCGGCCGCGTGGAAGCAGGCCCCCGACCAGACCCCGCCGCGGCGGGAAGCGGGTATTACCCCGCACGACCAGGCGCAGCTTTTTTCCCGTTGCCTGGAGGCGCCCGACGAGGTCGATTTCAAAATCGTGCACGGCACGTCCGATCATACAAGACAATGGATGGATCTGGAGGTGTCGCGCGAGTTGGGTTACGAGCCGGAGGGCGGTACGGCGCAATCCTGAGTTAGCCGGGGCAATTTAAATACACGAGAAAATCGGATCGCCAACGAATGGGACGATCCGGTTTTCTCGTCTAAGGCTTAATAGCGCCCTGTCGGCGATGAACAACCAGCTAACCGAACGATAGGGATTTGATGTCCGAGCGCGGCTTTTTACTGCATGTCTTCCACCGTTTGCACAAAGGGCGCGATGCGCTGTATGCGGTGGGCAAGCTGGAAAACGGCGAGACATTTGGGCTGATGGATACTCGTGTAAAGCCTTTTTTTTATTGCCGCGTATCGGATCGCGAGGCGGTGGCGCGGCGAGCACGAGAAGGCGGAGCGGGGCTATTGGACAGTCGTTATGAGACGGTCGATGGCGAAGCTGTGTTTCGCGTCGAGTGCCCGCGCGTCGGTGCGCTGCGGCGGTTGGACCGGCAACTCGAACAGGACGGGGTCCGCACCTATGAGGCGGATCTGAATTTTGGTCTGCACTGCCTCATGGAACAAGGCCTGCGCGGCGCGGTGCGGATCGACGGCGAGTGGCAGACGGGCAAGGGCGTAGATCGCGTCTATGTAGACGCGGTGTTATCGCCGGTCGAGTGCGAGCCGGAGTTGGCGCTGTTGGTGCTCGACATCGAGACCGCCCCGGACGCCTCGGAGGTCTACGCGGTGTCGTTGGTCGGCGGCGGCACCGAGGCCAAGCACCGCGTAGAGGAGATCCATCTGGTGGGCGAAACGGCGGCGGCCGATCCAGATAATCTGCGCTGTCATGCCGACGAGTGCACTCTGCTCGAAGCACTAGCGGCGCGGGTGCAGGAGATCGATCCGGATATCCTCTCGGGGTGGAATGTTATCGATTTCGACCTCAAGGTGTTGCAAGCGCGTTTTGAGGCGCACGGGCTTTCGTTTAACCTCGGTCGCACGCAAGACGCCTCGTCGTATCAGGAGGGCAAGGTCTGGGGCGGTAGTCGAATGGTGGTCTACGGGAGGCAGATCCTCGACGCGCTACATTTGGTGCGCGGGACCTTGCAGCGCTACGACGACTGGCGGCTTGGCACGGTCGCCCGTGCGGTGCTCGGCCGTGGCAAGACGCTGGAGCCCGAAGACGACGAGATGATGCCGGACGCCATCGTCAACGCCTACGAGCAAGACCGCGCGGCTTTTTGCACGTATTGTCTAGAGGACTCGCGGTTGGTTTGGGATATTCTCGCCAAAGAGGGGCTGATCGAGTTGACGGTGCGGCGTTCGCGCTTGACCGGTTTGCCTTTGGAGCGGGCGTGGGGTAGCGTTGCGGCCTTCGATTTTATGTATATCAGCGCCTTGCGCCAACGCGGGTTGGTCGCGCCGACGACGGGGGTGGACCGCCGGGAGGGCCGGGGCGCGCCGGGGGGGCTAGTCATCGAGCCGCAGGTCGGTCTGTATCGCCATCTTTTTGTTTTTGATTTTAAGAGCCTGTATCCGTCGATTATGCGGACCTTTAATATTGACCCTGTCAGCTATGCGCAGGCCGGGGCAGATGCGATTACCGCACCTAATGGCGCTAATTTTGCCCGAGAGCGGGGCATTTTGCCGGCAATGCTCGAAGAATTCTGGGCGCAGCGCGAAGAGGCCAAAGCGCGGGACGACGCACTGGCCTCGTATACTTACAAGATCATTATGAATTCCTTTTATGGCGTCCTGGCGACGGGCAGTTGCCGTTTCGCGTCGGACGCGCTCGCTGGGGCGATCACTGAGTTTGGACACTATATCCTGCGCTGGGCGCAGGAACGTTTGCAGGAACGCGGCGTGCGGGTGATCTATGGAGATACGGATTCAGTTTTTGTCGATCCGGGTTTGGCCGACGAGTGCCCCGCGGTTGAAGCGCAGGCAGTGGGCACGGCGCTCTGCGCGGAGGTCAACGACGAGTTGGCGCGGCATATCGAAGCCGAATACGGGGTCGAGTCGCATTTGGAACTGGAGTTCGATAAATACTATCCGCGCTTCCTGTTGCCGCCGATGCGCGGCAGCCAGCGCGGTCGCGCAAAAGGGTATGCTGGGTTGCGCGGCAGCGGTGCGGACGAGCGTCTCGAAATCGTCGGTATGGAGGCGGTGCGCCGCGATTGGACCAAGCTGGCGCACGAGCTGCAGCGACAACTATTGGATCTGCTCTTCCACGATGCGGGGCCGGAAGCGATTGAGCAGTGTGCGGTAGAGTCGGTGCGCGCGTTGCGCGCCGGCGAAAAAGACCAGGATTTGATCTATCGCAAGAGTCTGCGCAAGCCGGTCGCCGACTATACCCGCAATGTGCCGCCGCATGTGCAGGCGGCGCGTCTTCTGCCCCGGCCGCGGGGCGTGATCCAATACGTGGTCACCTGTGATGGTCCGCAACCCGTCGGTCGTTTGAGCGCCCCGCCCGATTACGAACACTATGTGCGCAAACAGATCGAGCCGCTATTGCGCACCATCGCTGAGGTCAGTCCGATCGATGTGGAGTCGGCGATGAAGGGGGCGACGAGTCTCTTTGGCGCGCAAGTTTGGGCGGGTCTGAGGCGGAAGGCATAAAAAAAGGGCGAGTCGTTTGGCCCGGCCTATGTGCAGCAATTTTCTGTTGCGCTATGCTAACTTGCCGCGCACGGCCGCGCGTTGTTTCTGCTTCTCGGATTCGGTGCGCTTAAATTCGGACAATTCGCTTTTCAGTTTGTGTAACTGGGTGTGGGCCTTCTTGTGCTTGCCTTGCAGTCTCAGTTGTTCATGGTCGGCGACATTCTTTTTAGATTGAACCTTACCGAGGTCGCGCCTGGCTTTCAGGCGGGTTTGGTTCATCGCCTCGATGGCCTTGCGCATGGCCTTAATTAAGCAGCTGCATCGTCACCATTTTGGCGACGATGGCTCCAGCCATGGCGAAGAGGGCGGCGGACATGGCTATGCGTTCGAAATTGAATTCCACTTAAGTCTCTCCTGATCCGCCCTGAAATAGATAATTATTGTTTCGATTCAAGTATAGTATTCGGCATTAACCGTTAAAGTCGGGGGCGATCCGTCTGATCGCGGGGTGCGTCTCTGGGCATTTTTGCTCCGGGGCCGTCGTCACGATCACTGCCCCTATAACCGTCCGACCAGGCCCTTTACCACCATCTCCACCCCCTGAAAAACACGCTGGGTCACACCTCGTGACCAGACCTCGGCAACGTTAGTGGTCGCTGTTAGTTTTTTGGCCTGCCCGAAAAAAACCGTGTAACATCGCGCGATTGTCCCTGAAGGATTTAGAGGTTTCCGCTCGTTAAAGAGTCGGCGATAAGTACTCGATCGGCTGTTAAGACCAGACCTCGCGGAAAAAACGCAACCAGTTGTTGTGAAAAATACCCTCGACATCCTCGGTGGAGTAGCCTTTGTCGCGCAGCAGGCCGCCGAGTTTTTGCAGGTCGGCGATGGTGTCGAGGTCGCCCGGGGTCTGTTCGGTGCCATAGCCGCCGTCAAGGTCGGAACCGATGGCGGCGTGGCGGGTATCGCCGGCGAGTTGGCAGACGTGGTCGATATGGTCGGCGACCGAGGCGAGGGTGAGCACCGAGGGGCTGGTTTCGCCTTTGATCCAGCCTGGGTATAGCATCCAGGCGTCGAGCGCGGCGCCAATGACTCCGTCGCGTTCGATAATGGCTTTGATCTGTTCGTCGGTGAATTGGCGTTGGTTCGGCACTAGAGCGCGGCAGTTGTTGTGACTGGCTAGGATCCGGCCGGAGAAATTGTCGAGCGCTTCGTCGAAAGCTTGGTCGGCGAGGTGGGTCAAATCGAGTACGATGCCAGCTTTTTCCATCTCTTTGAGTAACGCCGGCCCCTTTGCGGTCAGGCCGCCTTCGGTGCCGGTGCCGTGAGCGTAGGCACTGATGCCGTAGTGCGATAGCGAGAGGACACGCAGGCCGTCTTCATACCAGGCGTGCACTTGTTCGGGGCAGACGATGGGGTCGGCGCCTTCCATACTGAGAATAAAGCCGAGGGGTTCGGCGGAAGTATCGGCGTCTTGCTGCCAAGCAACCACGTGTGCGTCGAGTGCTTGGGTGTCGCCGATCATGCGGATCTTGTTTTGCGCTTCGAGCACGCGGTAGTAGGCGAGCTGGCCCTGCGCGCGGCCGTAAGAGATTTCCTGGTGCGCGGCGTCCTTGGGATTCGATCCCGGATGGGTGGCGCGGGCGATGACGGTGACGACGGAGAGGAAGACTTCGCCTTTGCGCATTTCGGGCAGAGTGGTGGTGCTGCGGCCGCGACCGGACTCGGTCATTTTGCGTTCGGTCTCGTGCTTGCGCAGCGCGGAATTTTCCAGGTTGAGGTCGCGGTTGCCGTTGATGGCGTTCATCGAGAGGTCTAAGTGGGCATCGATTAAGAGCATGTCGTAGTTCCTTTCTTGGTGATACTGCGAGAATTTTGTGATGCCAGATATTGTGGCGTTGGCTAGTTCATAGTGGAATTTATTGTTTTTAGTTTGCCACAGTATGCGCCTTTTCCAATGCTTCATACTCTATAATCATTTCGCGGTACACCGCTACCGCGTCTTTGTCTGGCTTAATCGTCGAACCCGCGACAGGCTTGGTAAATGGCGCTACCGTTTCTTGCCACGAAACCGCGTTACCTGTGGCCGACTGATGCCCGTGCGCTGCGCGCAATGCTGCGCCTAACGCCGCCGAATTCGCCGTTTCAAAACGGTGTACCGGGCAGTTGTGTACATCGGCGTAGACGCGTAGGATCTCGGCGTTGGCCGAGGCGCCGCCGGTGACGTAGAGCGAGGAAATGTCGACGCCCATCCAGCGCGCGTGGATGCTAGAAGAGAGCGCCTGGGCTTCGATAACGGCGCGGATATTGGCTTTGGCGTCGGCTTCGTTGAGGTCTTGGCGCACGACACTTGGCTCGGAGACTTTTGGCACGATCTCGGGGGAGAAGTAGGGCAGAATTAGGCCGTTATTATTACCGGGCACGGTGATGCGCAAGGCTTCGGCGAAGCTTCCCCAGTCGAAATGATAAATATCGCGCACTGCTTCGCGCGCGAGGCTGCCGTTGAGATAGCAGGTCAGCGCCATATAGTGCTCACCGTCGGGTGAGGCGAAGACGGCGCCCTCGCCGGTCTTGGAAGTGCGCGGTTGGTCCATACAGGCGAAGAGTGTATCGGAGGTGCCCAGGCTCAGCGCAACCTGGCCGGGCGTGACGAGACCGAGGCCGATTAGACTGGAGGGATTGTCGCCGGAAAAAGGCAAGACCAGACAGTCTTTGGTGAAACCGTAACGGCCCATGAAATAATGGCTGATGGTGCCGATGGCTTGGCCTGAGGGGGCGATGGGCAGCAGTTTGTCGGTGAGGTCGGGGGCGGTGGCGTCCAAGGCTGTCGGGCTCCATTCGCGTGCGGCGATGTCCATCATATTGGTGCCGCTGCCGTCGCCGGGGTCGACGCCGACGAGTTTGCCGACGAGCAGGCTGGCGATATAAGAACTGACCAGGCCGATGTATGCGGTGTTGTTATAGGCGTCCGGCTCGGTCTGGTAAAACTTGCGGATCTGCGGTCCGCTGAAACGCTCGAAGGCCGTATTGCCGGTCAGTTCAAGCAGCTTGTCTTGGCCACCGACGCCGTCTTCGATTTCGGCGCATTGAGCTGATGTCGAGGTATCCATCCAGATCGGTGTGGTATCGCGGGAGAAGATGCCGGCGAGTTGGTCTTTGAGCGGAAAGGCTGAGGATATGTTTTGCAGGGCGAGCGCGGCGGTGTTGTTGAGATAGACGGTGCCGTGTTGTTGGCCGCTGCCGGCAATGGCATCTATCTCGCTTAGGTCGTGGCCTTGGTCTTTGAGCGTTTGCAGCAGCAAGTCGAGGGCTTCGGCCCACATCAGCGGCGCGCTGTGCACGGCGCCATTTCCGAGATCAAAGACGCCGTTTTCGACGCCATAGGCCGCTTTGAAGTGCTCATCGAAGTTGATCGATTCTTCGGCGACGATCGTATTGTTATCGGTGTCGATTAGCAGGCCGGTGATAGACTGGGTGCTCGAATCGATGCCCAGATACTTGCTCATTAAAATTCCCTTCTTTATTATGTTTTATGTCCGATAAGGGCTAAAATTAAGTAATTACTCCAAAGGAAAGCAAAGCCATGCAGGCAGTAGTTGTACCATCGCAAGCCGCAGGAGGACTAGCTGAGTTCGATCCGGAAGTCGAAGCGATTATCCGTGCCGAAAATAAGCGCCAGCACAATAAGATTCGTTTGATTCCGTCCGAAAACTACGCCAGCCAGGCGGTGCTCGAAGCCACCGGTTCGATTCTGACCAACAAATATTCCGAAGGTTATGCCGGCGAGCGCTATTACGAAGGCCAGCAGCAGATCGACAAGATTGAAGCGTTGGCTGTCGAACGCGCCAAGGCTGTCTTCGGTGCCGAGCACGTCAATGTGCAGCCTTATTCGGGTTCGCCGGCGAATCAGGCGGTCTATGTCGGTCTTTGCGCGCCGGGCGATGTGGTGATGGGTTTGTCGTTGGCGGATGGCGGGCATCTAACACACGGTGATAAGGTCAGCGTTTCGGGAATGCATTACAAATCGGTGCAATACGGGGTGCGAAAGGAAGACGGGCTGATCGACTTTGATCAGGTCGAAGCGTTGGCCAAAGAACATCAGCCCAAACTGCTTTTTTGTGGCGGTACGGCCTATCCGCGTGTCGTCGACTTTGCGCGCTTCGCTGAGATCGGGCACGCGGTCGGCGCGATCGTGGTCGCCGATATCGCACATATTGCCGGGCTGGTCGCGGCCGGTGTGCACCAGAGCCCGGTGCCGCATGTCGATGTGGTGACGACGACGACGCACAAATCACTGAGGGGGCCGCGCGGTGGCATGATCATGTGCAAGGCGCAATATGCCGAGGCGATCGACAAGGCGGTCTTCCCGGGTTTGCAGGGTGGGCCGCACAATGGCACGACGGCGGCGATTGCCGTGACACTGAAAGAAGCAATGGGTGCGGAGTTTAAGGCCTATTCGCAACAGGTGGTCGACAATGCGAAGGTATTGGGCGAAGAATTATCGGCGCGTGGTTTTGCGCTAAGTTCGGGGGGGACTGACAACCATCTGATTCTCATCGATGTGACCGACAGGGGCGTGACGGGGTATCAGATGGCGAAGGCCCTGGACCAGGCGGGGATCGTCTGCAACTTCAACCGCGTCCCCTTCGACTTGCGGCCGGCAAAAAGGCCCAGCGGCATACGCATCGGTACGCCGGCGATTACTAGTCGGGGTTTTGGCGCGGATGAAATGAAGCATTTGGCAGAGTGGATGGATCGCGTGGCACAAGTGCGGGCAGACGAAGGGAAAGAGCTCGACGATCGCAAGAAGGTCTACGCTGAGATTCGGGCTGAAGTGCGGGCGTTATGCGACCGCTTTCCGGCGCCCGGTTTGCTCTATGGCGAGGACGGCAAACCGCTCTAAGTGCTGTTTGCGCCGTTGGGAGAAGGGCGTAAAAGATGTCGTTTACATGCCGATTTTTGTAAAAGCCCACACAAGAACGATAAATACAAAGATCGGCACGGCGATACTTTCGCGGGAGATAGGCAAACCTCAGGGAATTTGAGGGGTCTATATGACTGTTTTCGTTGAACATGTGCCAATAATTTATCAATATTGAGTACCCAATGGGCGCCAATCTATGAAAATCAAGCGGATCGAGCTTTTTGTCGTCAACGTACCCGAACGCCACTGGTGGTGGTCCGATGACACTTATGGCCAGCCTTTACACCAGCGAGCCGAACATGGAGTCTGCGCCGTCGAGACCGATCAGGGGTTAACGGGGCTGACGCAAATCGAGCGTTTTACGCCCGATGAGACGATCAATGCAACGCTTAATCGCTGGCTGGGGCGAGATTTGCGGACGGTTAATTTGGCCGAACCGGAGGCGATGATGGCCAGTTCGTTTGAGCAAGTCGTGCTCGATTTGCGCGCTCAGGCGTTGGGCGTGCCGGTTTGGCAATTGCTCGGCGGACGGCTTCGAGAGTGGGTGCCGATTACGCAATGCACCGGCTATAAGACACCGGAGCATACGGCGGAAGACGCGCAGTGGGGATGGGAGCGCGGCTTTCGTTGCTATAAGATGAAGTGCATTACCGCCGCCGAAAAAACGCCGGAAGAACGATTGCGCTATGTCGTTGATCGCATCGAGGCGATCCACAGAATCTTGCCCGATATGGCGGTGCGTCCCGATATCCGCTGGCGGCTCGAAGAAGTGTGGGTGGCGCAGGAATTGGCCAGGCGGCTCGAAGGTCATCTTGTCGAATCATTAGAGAGTCCTATTGCCAAAGGCGCGGCGGCCGGCACCTTTTCCGAATGGCGGCGTTTGCGTGAATCGATCCACTTGCCGATCGGTGATCACGTGCGCGATGGCGACGACGTACTACGGCGTTTTCAAGCGCGGGCTTTGGACTACGCGATTGTCGGTGGGCCGACGCATACGGCGACGTTGGCGCATTCTCGCTTGGCGGCGGATTTGGGCATGGGGGGTTGGTCGCAGACGGTGGCCTATGGGCCGGGTGCAGCGATGGGTTTGCATCTGGCCGCGTGTATGCCGCATCTGTCTCAGCCCTACGATATGGTCGGACCGATGGCGTGGGAGCACGATCTGACGAATGAGGCGTTCGAATTTGCAGATGGAGCGTTGCGGGTGCCGGATCGTGCGGGGTTGGGCTTTACGTTGGATCGGGAGGCGGTGAAGAAGTATTTGGTGCGGCAACAGGTTTTTGAGTAATTGAGTGCGTCTCACGCTACGGTGCAGGGGGCGGCTTGCGGGAAAAGCTAAGGCGGCCGGCAGCCCTAGCTTTGTGAGGGCCGCAGCGGCGGCGTGGCAGAGCCACCTGAACGGGCAAGGGGAGTGATATATTTCAACGGATGGCCTTGGGGAGACTTTTCCCTTCATCAGCCCGTCCCAACGACACAGCCTACAACGAGCAATACACACCCTAAAAAAGAAGAGCGTGATGACTAACATATACGAAGAATTAGGAATAGAACCGATTATTAACGCCGTCGGACCCTCAACGCGGTTGAGCGGCTCGATCATGCGACCAGAAGTCGCTGAGGCGATGCGGCAGGCATCGGAGGCTTGTGTCGATATTGCAGAGTTGCAGGCGCGGGCAGGAGAGGTGATCGCCGAACTCACCGGGGCTGAAGCGGGCTACGTGACCAGCGGTGCGGCGGCAGGTCTATTGTTGGGCACTGCGGCCTGTGTGACGGGTTTGGATCCGGGCAAGATGAACCGCTTGCCGGATACTACGGGTATGAAGAACGAAGTAATTATGGCGCGCAGCCATCGAAACTTCTACGATCACGCGGTGCGTTCGGTGGGCATAGAGTTGGTCGAAGTGGGCATCGCCGATCGCTTTTCGGGGGCGGGGGTCCGCGATGCGGAGGGGTGGGAGATCGGCGCGGCGATTACCGAGCGGACGGCGGCGATAGTTTATGTGGCTTATCCTCATACGCAGCCGTCGCTCGCGTCGGTGGTGGCGGCTGCACACGAAAAGGGTGTGCCGGTCATTGTCGATGCGGCGGGGCAGGTGCTGCCGGCGGAGAATCTGCGGCATTTTATCGCCGAGGGGGCGGACTTGGTGGCGTATAGCGGCGGTAAGACGATTGGTGGCCCGCAGTCATCGGGGATTTTATGTGGGCGTCGTGATTTGATTCAGGCGGCGGCGTTACAGCACCAGGATCTCGACGTGATGCCTGAGTTGTGGGACCCCCCTGCGAGTTTGATTGACAAGAGCAAATTGCCCGGGGCACCCCAGCACGGCATTGGTCGCCCCTGTAAGGTCGGCAAAGAGGAGATCGCCGGTTTGATTAAGGCATTGCGCCTGTTTGTGGCAGAGGATCCGGAAGAGCGTCGAGGGCGTTGGCTTGGTTTGATGCAGGAGTTGCTCGATGCATGCGGGACGTTCCAACATGCGAAGATTGCGTTTGAGGTTGAGCGTAAACGCGCGGAGGTGCCGTCGGTGCGACTAGTGCTCGACGAAGACGCGGCGGGGCTGACGGCATTGGAACTGGTCAAGGCGCTACAAGAGGGGCGACCGCGAATTGCCGCCAATCCCACTTATGTGCACGATGGGGCCGTGGTTTTTGGGCCGACATGCTTGCGGGCAGGCGAGCCCGAGCAGGTCGCCCAACGCCTCAACGAATTGCTTGGTTGAACTGTTCTGATAGTCGAGCTCCGCAAGTCACACGCGGTTTCTATCGCTTTTTATAGGAGAAGGGCGATGGTCACATTCTTATCGTTGGCTGTTTTGCGCTTGGTTGGCGCGGCGCGTGCCGAGGACGATGTTGTCGCCGCCATCGATGCTCGGGCGGATGAGTTTGCGGAGGCGGCGGGTGGGACTGGGATTGGTATCAAGGGGATGATGGTTGCGGCGAAGGTCTTGGCGTTGACGGCGGTGGATCTGTTTTTGCAACCGGAGTTGGTGGAGCGTCGGGGGGTGGGTTTTGTATATGCGCCTTTGTTGGGGGATCGGGAGCCGCCGTTGGATTATCGCAAGTAGAGAGTGGCCCCGGGGCAGTTTTCCGATTGGCCCGCTCGCTCATTCTCGGAACACATCTTGTGTTCTTCCGAGGACTGTCCTCAGAGTTCACTATCCGGTGAAATATGAGACAGTAAGCCGCTTGTCGGGCCGACTCGAAAACCTCAATGCACCTCATTCTGTTTGTGTGTATTCCACTCCTATTAAATAAAAAATAAAAACTATGGATTACAATCAGCCTTTCGAACTTTTGCCCAATCGCGTCTGGCGCACGTATAAAGGTGGAGCCCTGCTAGATCAGATGCAGGGAAAAGTGGGAGAAGATGCGCATTTTCCCGAGGATTGGGTGGGGTCGGCGACGAGGGCGGCGAATATGGGGCGGGAGGATTTACCGGATGAAGGCGTGGGCAGGGCGCGTGGGGTGGATGGGGTGGAATGTTCTATGGAGGAATTGTATCAGGGGGAGCCCGAGAAGGCGTTGGGAGCGGCGCATGTCGGGGCTTATGGCGCGCAGCCATATTTGCTCGTCAAATTGTTGGACGCGGCGATGCGTTTGCATATACAGGCACACCCTTCGGTGGCTTGGGCGAAGCAGCATCTTGGAGCTGACAGCGGCAAGACCGAGGCTTGGTGGATATTGTGGGCGCGGCAGGAGGAGGCTTGGGTCTATATGGGTTTTCAGCATCCGCCGATACCTGCGGAGTGGAAGCGGATTATCGATGAGCAGGACTTGTCGGCGATGGCGGCTTGTTTCGAGAAAGTGCCGGTAAAGGCGGGTGACGTGCTGTTGGTGGAAGGTGGGGTGCCGCACGCGATCGGGCCGGGGGTGTTGATGGTTGAGATTCAGGAGCCGACCGATTATGTGGTGCGCTGTGAGTATGCGCACGGGGGGTTACAGCTGCCCGAGTCAGCGCGCACGATGGGGTTGGGTTTAGACCGGGTGTTGCATGTGTTTGATTATACGGAATACCCATTGGCTGAAGTGCAGGCGCGTTTTGGGCCGCAAGTCAGTGTGGTCGCAGAAACCGATAGCGGACGGGAAGAGGTGTTACTCGGCGCGCCGCAGACGGACCGTTTGGAATTGCGGCGGGTAGTGTGCGAGGGCGATTTGCCGCTGGATACCGATGGGCGTTTTTCTATTTTGATCGTATTGGAAGGCGAGGGTCGGTTGCGAGCCGGAGGGCGGCAGTTGGCACTTAAGCCCTGGTCGTGTTGCTTTTTGCCGGCTTGTCTGTCGGATGTTTCGTTGCAAGGCGGGTTGAGTGTTGCGCGTTGCCTGCCGCCGAG
>Ga0114999_10006997_pt1 | contig 12872 bp, 22 predicted proteins | sample ArcticOcean_MG_C_3_FD_89820 | JGI IMG/M metagenome (GOLD analysis project Ga0114999, IMG submission 89820) | Marine microbial communities from western Arctic Ocean - ArcticOcean_MG_CB8_126 | ecosystem: Environmental > Aquatic > Marine > Oceanic | place: Arctic Ocean: Canada Basin | collected...
TCATCGACGCCACGTCCAACCGTCGGCCCACGTGGTGCACGAACCGCGCTCGCAGAGGAGCGCGCGAAACGCTCTCCAACATCGTGTAGCGATACGTCCGTGCCACCGCATGCCTTCGCGGATCGAAATCCGCCTCAGCATCGTAGGCCCCACGCACCGCGACATCCTCGGCCAAGTAGTGATTCAGGCCACTCCTGAACCGATCAATCGCAAGATCACTCTCCGTGTCGAAGGCGACCACTTGAGCGTCGGCGTGAACACCAGCGTCTGTACGCCCTGCTCCGTACACACGAGCCCCGAATCCCGTCAGCTTCTCAACCGCCGTCTCCAGCGCGCCCTGCACTGAAGCGACATCGGTCTGCACCTGAAACCCGGCATAGCGCGTGCCCTCGTATTCGAGTACCAGTGCTATGCGTCGCATCATGAGCTAGACCAACTCAAGCGCAGCCATGGGCGCCGAATCGCCCTGGCGAGGGGACAACTTCGTCATCCTTGTGTACCCGCCGTTGCGATCAGCGTACCGCGTCCCCAGATCATCAAACAACTTGCTAACGGCATCCTTGTCCGTCAGAACTGCGAGTGCCTGCCGTCGCTGGTGCAGCGAACCGACACGGCCCTTCGTGATCATCTTTTCGGCGAGCCCCTGAACCTCCCGTGCCTTCGCTTCGGTGGTTGTCACACGCTCGTGCCTGATCAACTGCGCAACCATACCTTGAAGCATCGCCTCACGGTGTTCGGTGCGCCGTCCTAATTTCCGTCCCTTAACTCTGTGCCGCATGACGGCTACTCCTCCTCATCCTCTGAGGCTGAACCAACAGCGACCACATCGGCGTCATCGCCGTCCACAGCCACGTCCTCGCCTTCAGAAGACTCTACAGATGGGTCGACCGCCCCGAACTCCGGGTGGTAGATATCAATCTCGCCCAAACGCACGTTGAGCTCCTCCAGCGACTTCTCGCCGAAGTTCCTGATCCTGAGCAACTCGCCACGGGTGCGCTCGAGGATCTCACCGACCTTGTGGATCGATGCTCGCTTCAAGCAATTCAGAGTCCGGGCCGTCAAGTTCAAGCTCTCGACGGGCATGTTGTATTGCGAAGCTGGGATGGCAGCCGCCCAGCCGGGCCGGTCGCCTTCCTGTGCCTCCTCAGCACTCAGGTTGGAGAACTTGAAGAAGTTCTCCACGAGCTCCTTCGCCGCCTGCTTAACCGCGTCCACCGGAGCGATCGCACCGTTAGTCCAGACTTCAACTACTAGACGGTCGAAATTCGTGTACTGGCCCACGCGGGTTCGCTCAACATTGAAATTGACCTTGCGAACGGGTGTGTAAATCGCGTCCACCGGCAACACGCCAATGGGCAAGCCGTTTGCGCTAGACGCTGGCTGATAGCCAACCCCCTGCTCCACGTTCATCTCAATAACCAAGCGGGAGTTGCTCCCGTCCAGCGTTGCGATGTGCTGTTCAGGGTTAGCAATCTCAAAGTCCGAGGCTGCCATGATGTCGCCCGCGCAAATCTCCCCGGGTCCCTCAACCTCAAGCCTGAGCTTGCCAGGCCTGCTGGAGAGCGACCGCAAGTTGATCGCCTTGATGTTCAAGAGGATGTCGACGACATCCTCTTTGATGTTCGGAAGCGTCGAGTACTCATGATCGATGCCCTCTATGCGCACCCAGTTGATCGCGATCCCTTCGATAGAACTCAACAGCACTCGCCGAAGAGGGTTACCGACCGTCAGGCCGTAGCCTCGTTGCAGAGGCTCAAACGCGAACACGCCGTGCGTGTCGGTCGCCTCGAGCACACGGACAGATGCCGCAGGAATCGGTACCGGTTCCAGTGCCGCATCTCGTGATTCGTCGTATCCAAAATCCAACATAATTCAACTCTTCCTTCGTTTCGGACGTCCGTAGTCCACGGACTCCGATCAGCCACCAGATCCGATTCGCCTTACCTCTATCGGGAGTAGAACTCCACGATCATGCGGGTGTCGACGCGGGAATCGATATCCTCTGCCTCCGGGTTGCGGAGGATCGTCGCCTGCATCGCGGTCTTGTCGACCTCTATCCAGGCTGGCAGGATCCGTTGGCCAACGCTCCTCGCCACATCCTCAGCGAATGGCTTTGCTTTGCTGGTAGCCTTCCATGCAACCACTTCTCCAGCCTTGACGCGATAAGAAGGAATATTCACCTTCCGACCGTTCACCGTGAAGTGGCCGTGAAGCACACGCTGGCGGGCCTGTGCGCGGGAATCTGCGAAACCTACTCGGTAGGTCACGTTGTCCAGCCTGCGCTCGAGCAACTGCAGCAAATTAGTACCGGTAACACCGGGAGTCTTGCGAGCCGTCCCGAAGTAATTGCGGAACTGCCTCTCCAGCACGCCATAGGTCTGGCGAGCCTTCTGCTTCTCGCGAAGCTGCGTACCCCACTCTGAGACGCGGCGACGACGTGTCGGCTGCGCTCCGGGTGGCTTGCGTCGCTTCTCCACACCGCACTTCGGCGTGAAGCAACGCTCTCCCTTGAGGAAGAGTTTGTCGCCCGCGCGGCGGCATTGTCTGCAGACCGGACCTGTGTACCTTGCCATTGTTCCTCTTCTGAATCCCTTACAACGAAGGGACTATTCGCTACTAAACCCGGCGACGCTTGGGTGGCCGGCAACCGTTGTGCGGAATGGGTGTGACATCGCGGATGCTCGTCACCGTCAAGCCTGCACCCTGGAGTGCCCGGATGGCTGACTCGCGACCCGCTCCCGGACCACGAATGAAGACTTCGATCTGCCGCAGACCATGCTCCATGGCTTTCTTCGCCGCGGTCTCTGAGACGCGTTGGGCAGCGAACGCAGTGCTCTTCCGGGAGCCCTTGAACCCGACGCCACCGGCGCTGCCCCACGCGATCACGTTCCCCTCAGGGTCCGTGAGCGAGACCATCGTGTTATTAAATGTCGACGTGATGAACGCCTTGCCTCGCGGAACAAACTTCCGCTCTCGGCGCCGCGTACGTGTCCTGTTGGCCCTTGCCACTGTTGCTCCTCCGGTCTAGCGTTCTCTCACGCCCCGACCATTCCATGTCGATCACCGAGTTCCGCACCCGGTGTGACGGGTCTTCCCCCGTCTACTTCTTCATGACCCTGCGCTTGCCTGCCACTGTCCGACGGCCTGCGCGCTTGGTCCGTGCATTCGTCTTGGTTCGCTGGCCATGCATCGGGAGCCCACGGCGGTGCCGTGTACCCCGGTACGACCCGATGTCGATCAGCCGACGGATGTTGTCGTTGACCTCACGACGGAGATCACCTTCAACCACGTACCCGTGATCAACAATCTCACGGATACGGGTCAGATCAGCATCACCCAACTCATGCACCTTCGGATTGCCGGGTACGTTGGCCTGCTCCGTGATCCGGTGCGCCAGCGTGTGACCGATACCGTAGATGCGGGTCAGAGCGATCTCGATCCGTTTGTTATCTGGAATATCGACGTTTGCAACACGTGCCATGTTCTACCCCTGCCTCTGCTTGTGCCTCGGGTTTGGGCAAACGATCCGCAGCACGCCGCTACGCTTGACCTGTCTGCATTTGTCGCACCGAGGTTTGACTGACGCTTTAACCTTCATGTTCCCTCTCCACTTCGCCGACTAGAGCCCGATACACACGCTTTACGCGGCAAGCACCGGTGTTCCCGTACCGCCCCTACTTGAATCTGTAGGTGATCCGTCCACGGGTGAGATCGTATGGTGATAGCTCAACCAAAACCCGATCCCCAGGCAGCACGCGGATGAAATGCATCCGCATTTTGCCCGAAACGTGGGCCAACACCGCGTGTCCGTTAGCGAGTTCCGCTCGGAACGTGGCGTTAGGCAACGCTTCGATCACAGTGGCTTCTACTTCAATCGATTCTTTTTTCGCCATATTGCGGCTTTCGCCGTCCTACTCCACCTTCGTCGTCACGATCGGATCTCCCTCGGTAACCAGCACCGTGTGCTCGAAATGCACAGACGGCTTACCGTCCGCCGTAACGACAGTCCAGTCGTCATCGAGCACGCGCGTCGCGTGCGTCCCCAGGTTCACCATCGGCTCTATGGCAATCGCCATTCCCGGCCTCAGCAACGGACCACGTCCTGCGGCGCCGTAATTGGGCACCGATGGCTCCTCGTGGAGTTGGCGCCCGATACCGTGGCCTACATACTCACGGACGATGCCGTATTGGCCTCGTCGCTCAATCTCATCCTGAACCGCAGCGGACACGTCACCGATCCGGTTCCCCGCACGCACCTGAGCGATGCCCGCGAACAACGCAGCCCGTCCCGTCTCCATCTGCGCCCGAATCTCGTCCTTCGTCTCGCCTACAGCAACCGTCAACGCCGAGTCGCCATACATGCCATCCACAATCGCACCCAGATCCAGCCCGACGATATCGCCGTTCCTGATCACCCGGCCTCCCGGGATTCCATGCACGATCTCCTCGTTCAAAGAGATGCACAGCGTAGCGGGAAACCCTCGGTAGCCCTTGAACGCCGGTAAACCGCCGAGCGCGCGAATCTCGCGTTCTGCGATAGCGTCCAGGTCTGCCGTCGTCATCCCCGCCGCGATAACATCGCGCAACTTCAGTAGGGTCAGCCCCGTAATCCGGCCAGCTTCAACCATTCGGTCAAGTTCTCGTTGGTTCTTGACCGTGATTCCGTTGCCCGTACGCTCCCCAACACCGATCCCGGCGTCCAAGGCTCGTACATTGACCGACCTGTTGCGAATATTCATTCGTAAACTCTAATACTACGCTTTTCGTCCGCTTACAGCAAAAACTGCGCGGCCCTTTAGCTCACAGCGATCGAGCTGACCGCCGCGAGCAGATCAGCTGTTACCTTCTCAACATCCTGCTGCCCATTCACTCGCACCAACTTGCCCTGACCCTCGTAATAGTCGATCAACGGCGCCGTTAGCGTCTCGTAGGTTTGAAGCCTTGCTCTAACCACCTCTGGCTTGTCGTCGTCGCGTTGGTACAGCTCCCCGCCATCCTTGTCACAGACGCAAGCCTGATTCGGCGGTGCCGTAATCTCATGATACGGAGTCTGGCAACTCCGGCAGATCCAACGACCTGCTAGCCGGCCCACCAACACTTCCGTGTCCACCTCAATCAGCGGCGTCACATCCAGAACCTGGCCAGCATCCGCGAGCGCTGCATCCAGCGCCTCGGCCTGCGGACCGGTTCGTGGGAAGCCGTCGAGGACGAAACCACCCGCTGCGTCGGGCTCGGCGATGCGCTCCAGAACCATCTTCACCGTGACGTCGTCAGGAACCAAGTCACCTATGTCCATGAACGTCTTGGCCCGCTTTCCCAGATCAGTACCTTCACCCAGATGCTTCCGGAAAAGATCTCCAGACGCGACATGAGCGATACCTTCGCGGTCGCCGATAACACTCGCCTGCGTACCCTTGCCTGCGCCCGGGGCGCCGAGGAGGACGATACGCATTACTTAAGGAATCCTTCGTAATTGCGCATCAGCAACTGCGCTTCAAGTTGCCGCATGGTGTCGAGTGCGACCGACACCATGATCAACAGGCTCGTGCTGCTCAGCGTAAGCGCCTGCACACCGGTGACCCTACTGAAGAAAAACGGCAAGATCGCGACAAAGCCCAGGAACAACGCCCCACCCCAAGTGATCCGCAGGATCACTCGGTTCAAGTATTGCTGCGTGGGAATACCAGGTCGGATACCAGGCACGAATCCTCCATTCTTTTGGAGGTTCTCGGCCAGTTGCTGTTGTTGGAATACCACCAATGTGTAGAAGAACGTGAACACCACGACCAGGATGAACACCATCAACCAGTACCAAGCCGAAGTCGGCGCAAGCACTGTAGAGAAGAACAACGCGATGCTGGACACGAAACCGTCGGACGACGGGTTCGCGAAGAACTGGGCCACCGTTCCAGGCAGCACCATGATACTGAAGGCGAAAATCAACGGGATCATCCCGGCTGAGTTCACACGCAATGGCAAGTGCGTCGCTCCGGTTTGCCGGTACATCCGACCTCCGCGGAACACACTCCGACCATACTGCACGGGGATCCGACGTTGAGCTTCATTGAACATAACGATCAAGAATATCAAGATTAGACCAACACCCGCCAAGATGAACAAGCCACTGATGTTGTCCCGAGCTAGGAAGCTCTGACCGATCAGGTTGGGCATGCCCGAAACGATTCCGCCAAAGATGATGATGGAGATTCCGTTACCGATGCCCCGTTCAGTGATGAGTTCGCCCATCCAGATCAAAAGCATCGTGCCACCAACAAACGAGATAACGATCGTCAGAGTCTCAAGCGAACCTGAGCCGAACAATGCGATGTCGTGGTTGAACACACCCGACCTGGCGAATAGCAATAACTGCCCGTACCCCGAGAAGAACGCGATTGGCACTGCCAACCAGTGCGTGATCTGGTTGATCCTCGCTCTGCCCGACTCGCCTTCTTTCGCGATCGCGCTCAGTTGCGGCAGCACCGGGATCAACACTTGCACGACGATAGACGCCGTGATGTACGGGAACACCCCCAGAGCAGCGATACTCAGGTTACGGAGTCCTCCACCACTGAACAGATCGAAGAACGCGACTAGGTTATTGCCCTGCAGCAGGCTGCCCAACGCCGCGCGATCAACGCCTGGAACCGGTACATGCGCGAGCACCCGGAATATCACCAACATAGCGATGACGAAAAGGATCCGACCCCGAAGATCGGGAGTGCGGAACGCATCCACCATCGCTTGTATCAGAGCTGGCCTTCCGGGGCCCTGTTGTGCAGCGGTCTGCCCTACACGCACTCGACTAGCCCTCCTGCACGGATCCGCCCGCCGCCTCTATCTTGGCGCGTGCAGAACCGGAGAACTTCGTTGCCGTCACCTGGAGCGAGCGGCTGAGCTCGCCCTCACCCAGAACCTTGATCGGCTTGTCAGCGTGGCGAACAACCCGCAGAGATGCGAGCGTCACCGGCGTCACCTCGGTAACGTCGCTCGGGAGTTCCTGCAAACGTGCCAGGTTCACCACCTGATACTCGACTCTGAACGGATTGTGGAATCCGCGCATCATCGGCAGACCCTTGATCTGCGGGTTCTGACCTCCCTCGAATCCCGGACGTACACCACCGCCAGATCGAGCCTTCTGGCCCTTGTTGCCCTTGCCAGAGTACGTTCCCTGCGAACCATTGCCCCGCCCAACACGTTTCCGGTTCTGACGGGGATGGGTAGACCTAACATCGTTTACCTGCATGACTACGCCACCTCTACCGCAATCATGTGGCGGACCTTTTGAACCATGCCACGGATCGTCGGTGTATCTTCGTGCTCGACGGAATGTTGCAATTTCTTCAGGCCGAGCGCACGGATCGTCCGGCGTTGATCTGAAGAATAGCCAATCTGACTACGAACCCATTTGATACGAATCTTAGACATCAGTTGAAGCCTGTGGTGCTGGCGCTGGCGCTTCCGTCGGCGCCCCGGTTACTTCTCCGGCTGGCACGGGCGTTGCTGCCGACGTCGGTGCTACTCCGGCAGGCGCTCCTGATGGCGCGCTAGACCGAGGCGGAGGCCTACGGTCTCGATCCCTGTCGCGGCCTCGGAAACCACCACCGCCTTCACGGCGCAGCGGTCCCCGGCGGTCGGGAGAGACTGGGGGCAGAGCGGCCCCACGGGCCTTCCCGTCCGGATCCTCCCCATCTGCACGCTGCATTGAACTCAGCCCCTCCAACGTCGCCTTAACCACGTTGATTGGGTTGCGGCTTCCCAAAGCCTTAGTCACTACGTCACGGACACCCGCAGCCTCCATGACCGCTCGAACCGCACCGCCGGCTTTCACGCCGGAGCCCGGCTGACCAGGCTTGATGATCACGTCTGACGCACCGAAATGTGCGTTGACTCGGTGGGGAACGGTGCTCCCAACCATCGGCACCGTGATCATGTTCTTCTTCGCTATCGTCGTGCCTTTGCGCACAGCGTCCGGCACAGCGCTACCCTTGCCCAAGCCAGCGCCGACATGGCCCTTGCCATCGCCAACCACTACCATGGCGTTGAACGTCAGGTGCCGACCACCCTTGACGACCTTCGCCACCCGCCGGATGGCAACGACGTGCTCTTGGAGTTCCGTTCCATCCTCGGTTGTCCCCGCCCGGTTGCGGTCGTTCGGATTGTTCGAGCGATTACGGTCGTTGGGGTTGTTCGACCGGTTGCGATCATTGTTCTGCTGGGTCAAAACTCAAGACCCTCCTCTCGGGCACCCTCGGCCAGCGCTTTCACGCGGCCATGGTATTGGTAACCGCCACGGTCGAAAACAACCTTCTTGACGCCGTTGGCCTTGGCGCGCTCGGCAACCAGTTTGCCGACCTCTCGCGCTGCGTCCGTCTTGGCGTATGCGTCAGCGGACAACTCAAGAGTACCCGCAGCCGCGAGCGTGTGCCCAACGGAGTCGTCGATCACTTGCGCATAGGTATGTCGTGCACTGCGGAACACGTTCAAACGAGGGCGATCGGGAGTTCCGATCACCGTTTGGCGGAGCCGCTGGTGCCGCACGATACGTGCGGCATACGGAGTCTTAGTCCTAGCCATTACTTACGCTGCTCCCCTCGCACCGGACTTACCAGCCTTGAGCGTGATCCGCTCGCCGAGGTACCGGATACCCTTGCCTTTGTACGCGTCGGGTGGCCGCAAGCGCCGGATGCGCGCCGCCATCTCACCGACGATCTGTTTGTCAGTACCGCGGATGTGTACGCGATTGTTACCTTCAACTTCGAACGCCACTCCGTCCATCGGCTCAATAACAACCGGATGGCTGTAACCGATCTGAAGATTGATGCTCTTCCCCTGCGCCTGAACCCGGTACCCCACCAAATCCAAAGTACGGGTGAATCCGTCGCTCACGCCCGTGACCATGTTCGCAATCAGCGCACGGTACAACCCATGCAACGCGCGGTGATCCTTGCGGTCAGAGGGACGCTCCACCAAAATCATGCCATCCGCCTCGCGGATCGTCATGTTTGTGTTGTACGGCTGGCGCAGTTCGCCACCCTTACCCTTCACGACCACCTCACCGTCATTGATCTCGACGGTGACACCGGCCGGAACCGGGACTGGTTTGTTACCTATGCGTGACATCGAGCGCTCCTACCAGACGTATGCCATGAGCTCGCCGCCAGCGCCTTTACGATACGCGTCGAGCCCGGTCATGATTCCATGTGATGTTGAGACGATGGAGATTCCTACCCCGCCAAAGGCACGCGGCACATCCTTACGCTGCACGTGCACGCGCAGTCCTGGTTTGCTCACTCGCTTCAGTCCCGCGATAGCGGGCCTCTGTTCATCGTTGTAACGGAGCCGGATACGAAGCACATCCTGCGGAATCTTTTTCACCACTTCGAGATCTTCGATGTAACCCTCACGCTTGAGGATGTCCGCGATCGATGCCTTCGTCTTGGACGAAGGCATCTCGATAGATGGGTGGTGCACCATTTGTGCATTTCGGATGCGCGTAAGCATGTCGGCAATCGGATCGGTCGGTGGCATGTCGTCTCCTCTTCCTACCAGCTCGCCTTGCGGATGCCAGGGAGACTCCCGTTCAGCGCGAGCTCACGGAAGCAGATTCGGCACAACCCAGCGAAACGGATGTAAGCACGAGGCCTAGCACACCGCTGACAACGGTTCATCGCGCGAACCTTAAAGGCAGGCTCACGCTTCCACTTAGCAATTTTGCTCTTCTTCGCCACGTTCTCCCTCTCAGCACGCTAGCTAGCGTGTCTGCCCTTCTCGAGCGAAAGGCATTCCCATCAACTCAAGTAGCCGGAACCCTTCAGGATCCGTCCGAGCACTCGTCGTAATCACCACCTGCATCCCGCGAACCCTATCGATCGAACCGTAGTCAATCTCCGGGAACATGATCTGCTCACGTAGGCCCAGCGAGTAATTGCCATTCCCGTCAAACGCCTTTCGCGACACCCCACGGAAGTCCCGGATACGCGGAAGCGCCATGCTGATCATACGATCCAAGAACTCGTACATCCGCCGCCCTCGCAACGTGACCATCACGCCGATAGGCTGCTCTTCGCGAAGCTTGAAGCCAGCGATCGAACGTCGCGCCTTGGTAATCACCGGCTTCTGACCCGTGATTGCTGCAATCTGTGCGGGTGTGGTCTCCAACGCCTTCGCGTTGGTCAACGCCTCACCTAGACCCACATTGACAATCACCTTCTTCACCGCAGGCACCTGCATGTCACTCTTGTAACCGAACTCTTGCAGAAGCTGCCCCTTGATCTCACCCTCATACCGGCTCAACAGCCTAGGCGCGGTTCTGACCGCAACCGCACGCTTCTCGCGCTTGGCGGGTGCAGCTTTGCCCTTCGGCGTGGCTTTCGCTCCGGGGGCAGCCGCCTCAACCGCAGGCAGAGCTTTCGCGGTAGCAGCCTTCGAGCGACTGCTCGCCGCCCGAGCGGGCTTCGCAGCGCTGCTCGAACCAGCGGCAGATGCAGCAGGCTTTCGAACTCGCTTCGGTTTCTCTTCTTCGGCGGGGGCAGTCACGTCTTCTTGTCCTTCGACCGAAGCGTTCCGCTCAGCGCTCTTTTCCTCTTCTTCGCTCAATTGAGCATCCCCTCGCAGCGCTTACACCCTCGTGACTTTGTTCCATCGTCCAAGACCTTCACCGAAACCCGCGTCGGCTTATCGCACGACGGACAGATCGGCATGACCTTGGAAGCATCCAAAGGCATCTCTTTTTCGACGATGCCCGCTTGCCGTCCCTGGACGCCAGCCTTGTAGTGGCGCTTCACCATGTTTATGCCCTCAACAAGAATCCGATCCTTGTCGGGGAACACGCGTTGAATCTTTCCTCGGCGGCCCTTGTCGCGGCCCCGGATCACCAACACTTCATCATCACGCTTGAGACGAGCAGCCATGGCTACAGCACCTCCGGCGCGAGCGAAACTATTCGCATGAAATTACGCTCCCGTAGCTCACGGGCAACCGGTCCGAAGATCCGAGTCCCACGAGGCATCTCGCCAGTCCCCAAGATTACCGCTGCGTTGTCGTCGAAGCGGATCGTGGAACCATCAGGCCTCTTGGTGATGGACGTGGTGCGCACCACAACGGCACGAACCACCTCACCCTTCTTCACCGCGCTGTTCGGCTGCGCCACCTTCACGGATCCGACGATAACGTCGCCCACCCGTGCGTAACGTCGGCCCGAGCCTCCCGGGATGTTGAAGCACATGATCTGCTTCGCCCCGGAGTTGTCGGCCACGGTGAGGCGTGTCTGTGGCTGTATCACGACCCCTTCTCCTCTTCCGTGTCTTCAGCAGTCTCTTCTTTAACAGGCGCGTCGTGCTCGGCGGGCGCTTCTTCGGCCTCCGCCCCAGGCTCCGCAGCCACAGTCTCTTCCTCAGCAGGCGCGTCCTCGGCCTCAACGATGACTTCCGCTTTCGGCGCCTTCGAAGCTTTTGCGGTTACCGGTGTCGTCTCGCCCGCTGCCGCTCGTCGAGCAGCCGCACGCACAGCAGCCTTGGTGGGGCCACGTCGGCGCTGCGGGCTAGCCACAGCCTCCTCAATGTTGACCTCAGCCGCCACTGCCGGCTCGATCTCCGGTAGCTCCTGGCGCACCAACAGCTCCGTCACCCGCCACCGCTTCGTCTTAGAAAGTGGTCGTGTCTCGGTGATGCGAACCACGTCGCCAACGCGGAATGCGTTCTGCTCGTCGTGGGCCTTGAATTTCGTGAGATGACGGATCGTTTTACCGTAGAAACGATGCGAAACGCGCCGCTCGACAGCAACCACCACCGTCTTATCCATACCGTCGCTGACAACACGGCCCACGCGAATCTTGCGCCGTTCACCCGTCTGCGTGGTCATACCTTGCTCCCAACCAACTCACGTTCCCGCTGCACTGTCAAGATGTGAGCCAAGCGGCGCTTCGCGTCCCGAAGCTCACCTGAGTTGGAGAGTTGCCGGGTAGCGATCTTGAACCTAAGGTTCATGATCTCCAAACGCGTATTGAACTCCTCTTCGGTGAGGCGTTCATCCGCTAGTGCTCTGATTGTTCCGATCTTCGCTCGCATGTGTGTCACTGGTTACCGCTAGACGGCGACCAGTTTCTCCTCTCTCGCAACGGTTCGGGTCGGGATGGGCAACTTCTGCGCTGCACGAGCAAGCGCTGCACGCGCCAGTTCAGGTGAAACTCCGCCGACTTCGTACATGATACGACCAGGGCGAACCACAGCCACCCACGCTTCCACCGGTCCCTTACCGCCACCCTGACGGACTTCCAGCGGCTTGTGTGAAATCGGCTTGTCCGGGAACATCCGGATCCAAACCTGACCACCACGACGTAAGTGACGCGTGATAGCGCGACGTCCTGCCTCGATTTGCCGCGCAGTGATCCAGTGAACTCCCAAGGCCTTGAGGCCAAAGTCACCGAACGCTACCGTGCTGCCTTTGACAGCCATGCCCTTCATCCGCCCACGATGTGTCTTCCTGTAACGGGTCCTCTTAGGCTGAAGCATTTGCTCCCCCCACTCCACTCAGTTCGCCGGAAACGACCTCGTCGATCTGTTGACCGCGGTGCTTCTCAGCAAGGATATCCCCTCGGTAAATCCAAACCTTTACGCCGATCCGACCCATCGTGGTCGCCGCCTCGGCCAATCCATAATCGATATCCGCGCGCAACGTGTGCAGCGGTACTCGACCATCCATAACCTTTTCACGCCGCGCGATCTCAGCACCACCCAGCCGACCTGAAACCTGAACTTTGATGCCCTTGGCACCAGCTTGCATCGTGCGCATGACTGCCTGGCGCGTTGCCCGTCGGAACATCACACGACGCTCCAGCTGGTCAGCCACGTTTCGGGCCACCAAGAACGCGTCAA
>Ga0114999_10007000_pt1 | contig 12868 bp, 11 predicted proteins | sample ArcticOcean_MG_C_3_FD_89820 | JGI IMG/M metagenome (GOLD analysis project Ga0114999, IMG submission 89820) | Marine microbial communities from western Arctic Ocean - ArcticOcean_MG_CB8_126 | ecosystem: Environmental > Aquatic > Marine > Oceanic | place: Arctic Ocean: Canada Basin | collected...
GGGGCCTCACGCGGACGTCCGGAGTTCCGCCTCAACCCTAAGCGGCAGGTGTTTTTCGTCCTCCTCGCCGTGGCCGGTATCGCTATCGGCTACGGCCTGTTGTCGAAAGGTTCCTCCCAGCCGCCGGCAACCGAAAGTGAACAGCCGGTTGCCATCAAAAAAAGCCTGGACAACGTTCGCGCATACGAAGAACCGCGGGCGAAAGATATCATCGAAAACCCGGCCGATCCCGGGGACTTGATGGCGTTGCCCACTTTAAAGGTGACGGTGGAAACACAGGGTACGGCTAAACCGGCTCCTGAACCGGTGGAAAAATCGGTGCCGGAACCAGCAATTGAACCGGAAACAGAAAACAAGCCAAATGAAAAAGAAGAACAGCTAGCCGTCGCCGTGCCCGCGTCAAGTCTAGGAGCCATCAGCAAACCAACGCTGAAAATCGCTATCGTCATAGATGATCTCGGTATCGACATCCCCAGAACCGCCCGGGCCATTAAATTGAAAGGCCCGTTGACCCTTTCGTTTATGACCTATGCCACAAAACTCGATAAACAGACGAAAGCCGCCCGCAATGCCGGGCACGAATTGTGGATGCACGTCCCTATGGAGCCCGGCAGCCCGGATATCGACCCCGGGCCGAATGTCCTGCTGACCGGCCTGCCCAAAGAGGAATTGCGGGCCAGCATTTTTTGGCATCTAAACCAGTTCAGCGGTCATGTTGGGATCAACAACCACAGGGGCAGCCGCTTTACCGCTGATCTGGAGGGGCTCCGGGTGGTCATGGAAGAATTGAAAAAACGCGATCTCATGTTTCTCGATTCCATTACATCGGGCCGCTCCGTCGCCCGACGTGCTGCACGCGAAGCCGGTGTGCCCTTTATCGGGCGTAACATCTTTATCGACCATCTTGACGAATCCCCGGAAATACAAAAGCGCCTTGCCGAAGTCGAACAATTTGCCCGCAAATCCGGATACGCCGTTGCCATCGGCCACCCACGGGAGAAAACCCTGCGCGTGATCGGACCCTGGTTAGACACCATCGAGAGCAAGGGGTTTCGGCTGGTTCCTTTGTCAGCGCTGATCAAGAAGCCATAAGCAGGCAGACACTCAGGAATATTCGCTGGCGAATTTCACCGCTTCCTCGGCGGCGCGGATCAGGGCTTGAGCCTTATTGCAGCTTTCCTGAAATTCCCCTTCCGGGTCGCTGTCGGCGACAACCCCGCCGCCGGCCTGAACATACAAAACGTCGTCCTTGATGACGGCGGTGCGTAGCGCAATGCAGGTGTCCATGTCGCCGTTGGCACCGAAGTAGCCGATGCAACCGGAATAGACGCCGCGCCGTTCCGGCTCCAACTCGTCGATGATTTCCATGGCGCGGACCTTAGGCGCACCGGAAACGGTGCCCGCTGGAAACCCGGCCATCAGGGCGTCGATGGCGTCAAATTCGGGATCCAGTTCGCCTTCCACGTTCGACGCTATATGCATGACGTGGGAATAGTATTCGATGGTGAACTGTTCGGTAACCTCAACAGTGCCGACCTTAGCCACCCGGCCGACGTCGTTGCGCCCCAGATCGAGCAGCATCAAATGCTCGGCAACCTCCTTGGGATCGGCCAGAAGCTCTTCGGCCAGAGCCTTGTCCTCTTCCGGGGTAGCGCCGCGTTTGCGGGTTCCGGCCAGCGGCCTCAGGGTAATTTTTCCATCGCGCACCCGAACCAGAATTTCCGGACTGGAGCCGACGACGGAAAAGTCCCCGAAGTTTAGGAAAAACAAAAACGGAGACGGGTTGAGCCGCCGCAAGGACCGGTAAAAGGAAAACGCAGGAAGTGTGAACGGCAACTTGAAGCGTTGCGACGGAACGATCTGGAAGGCGTCGCCCGCGATGATGTACTCGACCGCCTTTTTGACCATCCCGTGAAAGGTCTCGCGGGTCATGTTGGACACTGGTTCCGGCAACGGCTCGTTAGCCGGTGTCGCTGGCGCATGGGTGGGGGGAGCCGCATCGAAGTCGCCAACGACTTCGGCCAGACGTCCAATCGCCGCTTCAAATGCAGCCTCCGCGCTCAAGTCTATGTCCGGCCAGACAGGCGTAATGATGGTAACCGTGTCTTTAAGGGAATCGAACACGGCCATCACGGTCGGCCTCAGGAAAATACTGTCGGGCGCGCCGATCACGTCCGGGTTGTCGTCAGGCAGATTTTCGACCAGCCGCACCATGTCATAAGCCATGTACCCAACCAGGCCCGACGCCATGGGCGGAAGGTCCGTGGGGACATCGATGCGGGACTCCTTGACCAGAGCGCGGAGCGATTCGATGACGCTGGAAGCCTCGGCTACGGGGCAAGAGGCAAAATCATCCGGAGCGTCCGTTGCATTCCGGTTGATTTCCGCCCGGTCTCCGAAACATCGCCAAATTAGATCGGGGCGCAAGCCGATAAACGAATACCGCCCGCGACTTGTGCCGCCTTCGACGGATTCGAGAAGGAAACTGTTGGGCTGTCCCTGAGCCAATTTCAGCATCGCCGAGACAGGAGTCTCCAGGTCAGAGATCAATGTCGTCCAGACAACCTGGGGCCGTCCCCGGCCATCATCGCCATAGGCTTCAGAAAAAGCGGAAAATTCAGGCTGCGTCCGCACGGGCAGGCTCAACGTCTCCGGCCGCGGACCGCCCCGGTAAAGAGGCTGGAGACGGCATCACGGTTGATGTTAACACCGAAACGGTCGCGCAAGGCGCGGGCTAGTTGTGCATGGACGTTGTTCCTGAAAGATTGGGCAAGCTGGCTGGAAAGGGCCTTAACCCCGGCCTTGCCGGACACGGGATCAGCGGCGGTAATTTCCTTAAGGCTGGCAACCGTATACCCGGAGCCGTTTCTGGCCATGGCGGCCTGACCTTTGGACAATCCGAAAATCCTATCGATCAACGCCTGGGGTATACCCGAAGGATCCTTTTCGGGCCGGCGAATTAGTTTCGGGGTGGTTTTGATTTCCAGGCCCGTCTCGGCGGCTATGGTGGCGAGGGTCGCACCTTTCTTGACGCGATCAACAATCGCCTTAGCGGCGGCCTCGGATTTTTCCGCCCGTTTACCGTCTTTCCAGGCCTGAACGACCCCGGCCCGGACCGACGCAATAGGCTTGAGCAGGGGGGCCGTCACGCCATCCACCCTGAGCACAAAATATCCGTCGCCGCCGGTTTCGCTGAGTGGACTTTCCGACCCTTCTTCCGTTGCAAAGGCCACTCCCAGAAAATCACCGGCGGGAAGCGTCTTGATAGGAATACCGGCCGGCCCATTGCCGCTTCTGTCCACGGCTGCGATTTTAAGTACCTTCAGATTTAATTGCGCGGCCGCTTCTTCCAGCGTCGCACCGCCACCTAGGGAATCCTCAAGCCTGTTCGCCAGTTCATACAGACTGTCGACGGCTTTTTCGCGGGCAATGGTTTTACGCAAGTCGCCCCGAACGTCAGCCAGGGTTTTTATGCCCCCAGGCTCGATGCCATCGACCCGGAACAGGTGCCAGCCCAGAGGACTTTTTTGCGGGGCGCTGTTTTCACCGACCTTTAAGGCGAATACCACGTCCGCTAATTCAGGAAAGGGCAGATGGGCATGGGTGATCTTTCCTAGATCGATCACGTCGGCATCCATGTTGGCTATTTCCTTGGCTACCACAGCGAAATCACGTCCCTGGGACAAAGCCCCAGTCGCTTTTTGAGCATCTTTTTCTTCGGCAAAGATCATCTGCCTAACTTGGCGAATTTCCTTCTTTGTGAATTCGTCTTCCCGGGCTTCATAGGCTTCCTTGAGTTCTTCATCCGTAACCGAAATTTCACCAGCCAAGTCAGCCGCTTCAAGCCGAATGACAGAAGCGGCACGGTATTCCGGAGCCGTAAAACGGGCCGCGTTATCTTTGTGAAATTTTACCAGCTCGACTTCACTCGGGTCCGGAATTCCTTGTTGAAGGCTGTCGGAAATAAAAACCGTATCGGATGTCCTTTTTTCCTGCCGGTGCCGGTAAACGGAGTCCACAAGTCCTTTTGGCGCCGTTTCGGAAGAAAAGCTGTCGAGAAGATGGTTTCGGCTAATTTGCATACGAGCATCGGCAATATAGCCGGCCTCGGTCATAAAATTATTACTCAAAATCTGCTTGAACCGGTTCCGGTCGAATCCGCCAAACCCCTGAAAAGCCTTGGTCTTACGGATATCCTTGCTCACCAGGTCATCACTGATTTCAACGCCGAGTTTGCGAGCGGCGAGAAGTATCGCCCCGTCATTGATTTGACGTTGCAAGACCAGTTCCACAATTCCTAAGGCCTTGGCCTGTTCGACACCAAAATTGCCGCCGAACATCGGGCGAAGACGATTAATTTCGCGTTGCACCCCGTTTTCAACGGTCCTCGGGTCTCCCTCGATTTCACCCACCTCGAAAATAGCCGAAGAATTGGAGGTCACTACGCTGAACATGTCCTCGACACCCCAAACCGCAAAGCTGCCAATAAGAAGGCCGGCCAGAATCTTCACGACTAAGGATTGGGTATGATCTCTGATATAGGTCAGCATGGCGTTTCAATTCTCGAAAAGTGGACTGGATAAAATCTTGCGCCCGGATGACAATATCCGGGAACTACTCGATACTAATGCAAAGTGCGCGGCATCATAGGTGTGCGCCTTAATACCCGCAACCAGGATTTTCGTTGTTTTAGGCTCTCGGGCGGATGTGATACATAACATCGTCGGAATGGAGCTTTCCTGTTCCTAACGCGAATGGAAACAATCTCATGAGCCAAGACCGCCGTCCTCTCATCGCCGGGAACTGGAAAATGAACGTCCTGAAAGCCGATGGACTTTCTTTGGCCGGAACCCTGGCGCAAAACATGAAGGGGCAATCCGATGCGGTCTTTGACATGGTTGTTTGCCCATCTTTCACCTTGCTCACCGAAGTTGGAAACGCCATCGCCGACAGTGCGATAGCGTTGGGCGCCCAAAACTGCCACGCGCAAGAAAAGGGGGCGCACACCGGTGACGTCAGCCCAACCATGCTGGAAGAAATGGGCTGCCAATACGTCATAGTCGGCCATTCCGAACGTCGCGCCGATCACGGTGAAACCAACGGCGGAGTGAAGGCCAAGGCCGCCGCCCTCCAGGCCTTGGGACTGACCGCCATCATCTGCATCGGCGAAACCGAGGAAGAATTCGATGCGGGACAGACCTTAGAAGTGATAAAAACACAACTGACCGGTTCGCTGCCGGGCGACTCAAAGGCGGCCAACACGGTCATCGCCAATGAGCCGGTGTGGGCTATCGGCACCGGACGCACACCAACACTGGAAGAAGTCCAGGACGTCCACGCGTTGATCCGGGGTGAACTGACCAAAGCCTTGGGAGAAGAGCCGGCAAATGGAATTCGGGTGCTTTACGGCGGCTCCATGAGCCCGGAAAATGCCCGCGACCTACTCGCGCTGGCCGATGTAGACGGCGGCTTGATCGGCACCTCCAGCCTCAAAGCGGAAGATTTTTGGGCCATTGCACAAAGTTGTGTCTAGCCATTCTGGGCTGAAACGATTAAAAAGCGCGGCGTACGTATTAAACGACGGGCCCGGGTTTCGCGAACGGGTCCTTAAAAGTTGAAGGAATTAATAGTTTCATGACCTCGGTCATCCTTGTCATTCACTTAATTCTGGCCATCGCTCTTGTCGGCATCGTGCTTCTTCAGCGTAGCGAAGGCGGCGCACTTGGCATGGGGGGTGGCGGCAGTGGCGGCGGCGGTATGGGCGGTTTAATGAGCGGCCGTGCCGCGTCTGACCTGCTGACCCGGACAACGGCCTTGATCGCCGCCGGCTTCATGGCGACCAGCCTGACGCTTGCGATTCTCGCTTCCGGGGACCGAAAACAGGGCTCTATCCTGGATAGACCGCAACCGGTGACCGAAACTCAGGCCAAGCCGAGCGAGCCCAGCGCCCCCCTGGCAAAGTAGGAAATCCGGGACTTGTACCGACTGGTGATAAAAAAAATTAAGGCAGCAGCAGATTTGCCCCCTCTTTTGTTTTTGCATTTTGAAAGTTTGCTATACAGTACACGTCCATGACGCGGTTCATATTTATCACCGGCGGCGTGGTTTCCTCCCTAGGAAAAGGTCTTGCATCAGCGTCCCTCGGCGCGCTTCTTCAGGCACGCGGTTTCAAAGTGCGGCTACGCAAGCTGGACCCCTACATCAATGTCGATCCGGGCACCATGTCGCCTTATCAGCACGGCGAGGTCTATGTCACCGACGACGGCGCAGAAACCGACCTTGACCTCGGCCATTACGAACGCTTCACCGGCGTCGGCGCGCGCCAAAGCGACAACGTGACGACGGGCCGCATTTATTCCGACGTCATCGCCAAGGAACGCCGTGGCGATTATCTGGGCGCCACCATCCAGGTCATTCCTCATATTACGGACGCCCTCAAAGCCTTCGTCACCAGTGACCTGGCCGACGAAGATTTCATTCTTTGCGAAATCGGCGGCACCGTCGGCGATATCGAAGGGCTGCCGTTCCTCGAGGCGATCAGGCAATTGCGCAACGATCTCGGGCGCAAAAACACCATGTATCTGCACCTGACGTTGATTCCCTACATCCCGACGGCCGGGGAGCTGAAAACAAAACCGACGCAGCATTCGGTCAAGGAACTGCTGAGTGTCGGCATCCAGCCCGATGTCCTGCTGTGCCGGGCCGACCGCCCCATTCCCGATGCCGAACGCCGCAAGATCGCCCAATTCTGTAACGTCAGCAAGGAAGCGGTAATCCCGGCGCTGGACGTGGATACCATCTACAAGGTGCCCATCAGCTACCACTTGGAAGGCTTAGATGAGCAGGTCTGCCGCCATTTCAATTTGGACGCGCCTGAACCCGACCTGAGCCGCTGGACCGAAATCATCGAGCGTGTGACCAAACCCGAAGGCGAGGTCTCCATCGCCATCGTCGGCAAGTACACCGGCCTGATGGACGCTTATAAATCGCTGGCCGAGGCGCTCGATCACGGCGGCATCGCCAATAACGTCCACGTCGGCACGCAATGGGTCGATTCGGAAATCTTCGAATCCGGCGATACCCTGCATGAACTGGAAGGGGTGCATGGCATTCTTGTTCCAGGCGGCTTCGGTGAACGCGGCTCGGAAGGCAAGATCGCCGCAGCGCGTTTTTCCAGGGAGCGCAAAATTCCCTATTTCGGCATCTGCTTCGGCATGCAGATGGCGGTCATCGAAGCAGCCCGCAATATGGCCGGCTTGAGCAAGGCCGGATCAACCGAATTCGGCCCGTCTGAAGACCCGGTCGTCGGCCTGATGACCGAATGGCTCAAGGACGACGAGCTTCACCGGCGCGAAGCCGGCGGCAACATGGGTGGCACCATGCGCTTGGGCGCTTACCCGTGTACCCTGGAAAAGGGCAGCCGGGTGTACGAGATCTACGGCGACAAGGAAATTTCCGAGCGCCACCGGCACCGCTATGAGGTCAACACCACCTACCGGGAGGTTTTGGAAAAAGCCGGCATGAAGTTTTCCGGCATATCGCCCGACGGTATCCTGCCCGAGATCATCGAAATTCCAGATCACCCCTGGTTCGTCGGCGTCCAGTTCCACCCCGAACTCAAATCCAAGCCGTTCGACCCGCACCCGTTGTTCACCTCGTTCATCGCCGGCGCCATCGATCAATCGCGGTTGGTGTAGTCCAGATGACCACCCCCCGCCACGTTTCCATCGGTGACCTGTCTCTCGGCAATGATTTGCCCATGGTCATGATCGCCGGGCCGTGTGTTATGGAAAGCCGCGATCATGCGCTTGATATGTCGGGCGCGCTTTCCGAAATGGCAAAAACACTCGGAATCGGCCTGATCTACAAAACGTCCTATGACAAGGCCAATCGCACCAGTTCCGACAGTTCCCGCGGCGTCGGCCTGGATGAAGCCCTCAAAGTTTTCGCCGACATCAAAAAGGAAACCGGCTTGCCCGTCCTGACCGATGTGCACGACCCCGGACACTGCGCCGCCGCCGCGGACGTGATCGATGTTCTGCAAATCCCCGCCTTCCTGTGCCGCCAGACCGACTTGCTCATCGCCGCCGGCAACACCGGCAAAGCCATCAACGTCAAGAAAGGCCAATTCCTGGCGCCCTGGGACATGGCCAACGTGGTCAAGAAGATCGAGGATACCGGCAACACCCACGTCATGGTCTGCGAGCGCGGCGCCAGCTTCGGCTATAACACGCTTGTCACCGATATGCGCGGCCTGCCCATATTGGCGCTGACCGGCTGTCCGGTGGTGTTCGACGCCACCCATTCGGTGCAGCAGCCGGGTGGCCAGGGAACGACTTCCGGGGGTCAAAGGGAATTCGCACCCGTGCTGGCCCGCGCCGCCGTTTCCATCGGCGTCGCCGCCGTGTTCATGGAAACCCACCAGGACCCCGATAACGCCCCCAGTGACGGCCCCAACATGATCCCCCTTGACCAATTGCCGGGAATCGTGGAAACCCTTGTGGAGTTTGACCAATTGGCCAAGACGCACCCGATAGAAATAGAATAATAAACGGAGCCCGCACACATGACCGCCGTCATCGATATCATTGCCCGCGAAATTCTCGACAGCCGCGGCAACCCGACCGTCGAGGTCGATGTGGTTCTGGAATCCGGCGCCATGGGCCGGGCCCAGGTGCCGTCGGGGGCATCGACCGGCAAACACGAAGCGGTCGAGCTTCGCGATGGCGACAAGGAACGTTACGGCGGCAAAGGGGTCTTGGGCGCAGTCGATGCGGTCAACGGCGAAATTTTCGACGCGCTTTCCGGTATGGATGCCGAAGACCAGTTCCTGATCGACAACACCATGATCGGGCTGGACGGCACCGACAACAAGGGCCGCCTCGGCGCCAACGCCATTTTGGGCGTCAGCCTGGCCGCCGCCAAAGCCGGGGCCGAGGATGCCGACCAGCCGCTGTACCGGTTTATCGGCGGCGCGTATTCGCATCTTCTGCCGTTGCCGATGATGAACATCATCAACGGCGGCGCTCATGCCGACAACCCGATCGACATCCAGGAATTCATGATCCTGCCGGTCGGAGCAAGCACCTTCGCCGACGCCGTACGCTGTGGCGCGGAAATCTTCCAGACCCTGAAAAAGAGCCTGTCCGATGCCGGGCACGGAACCAACGTTGGCGACGAAGGCGGTTTCGCACCGGGCCTCAGTAACGCCACGGAAGCCCTCGACTTCATCCTAAAATCCATAGAAAGCGCGGGCTACAAGCCGGGCGACGATGTCGTCCTGGGGCTCGATGCGGCGTCGAGTGAATTTTATAAGGACGGAAAATACGAACTCGAAGGCGAGGGCAAATCCCTGGATAGTGCCGGCATGGTCAAATATTACGAGGATTTGGTCGGCAAGTATCCCATCGCGAGTATAGAGGACGGCCTCGACGAGGACGACTGGGACGGCTGGAAGGCGTTGACCGATGCCATCGGCGATAAGGTTCAACTGGTCGGCGATGACGTGTTCGTGACAAATCCGAAACGCCTGGCCGAGGGCATCGAGCGTGGTGTCGCCAATTCGATCCTGATCAAGGTCAACCAGATCGGCACCTTGACGGAGACCCTGCAGACCATCGAAATGGCCCACAAGGCGGCTTATACGACGGTGATCTCGCACCGCTCGGGCGAGACCGAGGACACCACCATCGCCGACATCGCGGTCGCCACCAATTCAGGCCAGATCAAGACCGGCTCGCTCAGCCGCTCGGACCGGCTGGCCAAATACAACCAACTCATCCGCATCGAGGACGAACTGGGCCCGGCGGCAAAATACGCAGGCAACATTTTCGGCTAAACCGCCGGGGCAGGGGCCATGCGATGCCCAAAGGCCCGATTTTGTACTCAAGTCACTGAAATAATTACTATTTAACCTGTGAAGGCCTGGAGAAATATCAGCAAACGTCGACATCCGTCTACGTTTATCTACATTCTCAGAATTATGCTTCTTTTCAGTTATCTAAACAGCAACAGGGACAGTTATCTAAACAGCAACAGGGACCGTCGCATTGAATGCGGCGGGAATTTTTCGCTGGCTAACCCCAACCCAATGGATCGGCCGCAAACCCAATTCACCATGTCAAAGAGCGTAGACACCTAATTGGATTAAAAGAATATTTTTAGAACATAAACCTTTTACTAGCACCTTTCAAGGTTTTAATCCTTTAAAAATCGAGTATTCGAGGGATCAGAGCGACGTCCCATGTTAGAATTCTTGAACTCGAAAATCATTCTCCGGAGGACGCATGGGTTTTCCGAAGCTGAGTTCCGTAATTTTGATTGTCACACTCGCCGGCCTGGCCATGGGCGCGCCGCCGGCCGAGGCCAAGCGCGCGAAATTCTACACCAACGATCAGTTAACCCTCTTGTTCTCGGGCAGTGGGTCAAAGCGACGGGCGAGTTCTGTTCGGTAGGATCAGGTGGAGGGAATTTCTATGTTGATTTTATATTCGGGACCGATGGCAGGCTGACACTCGATTACGAATGCGGTTCACGCACCGAGACACTCAAAAGCAGATGGTGGGTCGAAGAAGATGAGTTGTGCCTCGACCTGAAGGATTCCAGCCTGATCGAAATTATACCACCCGTGAAACCTGATGGCCGGTAAAATTCGAGACATGGGATTTCGGCCTGTACGCTAAGGGCAGCCGGTTTTGGGATCTGGAAATTTCTCATCCCCGGTTCAAATCGAAGCAAGCATTACGGACGGCCCTAGGTAGCGCGTCTTCCGTGGGCAGGACGGCTGTTCCCGGCAAAACACCGCAGACGCCTGAGCAAGCCTTTTCAAAATTCCAATTAAAGGCAAAAGCGCAAAAGGATGAGTTTGAGGCCGGACCGTTAAAAACCTTGTGCCTGACCCCCGTAAGGCCGGATACGTGCAGCGCCATGCGCGTGATCGATACAAAAATACTGACGCCGCCGGACCCCGATACGCCGAAGTCTAAAATGAAATGGCGGGAAAGCTGGCATATGGATCACTGCGGGACCGTCGTTGAAAACGAAATCCTGTTCGAAGCCGTGCCGAGCGGAGGGACAACATTCAAGATCGGTCCCTAGAATTTTACCAACCCTGCACATCCTATTTTCCACTTATAAAATTCAAAATTTGCCACGGTGTATTTATCGCTATGATGAACGAACCGGATGGGGGAATTTTTAATGCTCGAGTTTAAAGGCGGCTGCCATTGCGGAAACATTTCCGTTATCTACAAGACCACCATTCCCGCCGAGGACGCGGTGCCGCGCGCCTGCCAATGCTCTTTCTGCCGCAAGCACGCAACCCGGGGTCTGTCGGACCCTATGGGCGAGATCGCCATCACCGTCACCGACCCGGCGCGCTTCGGGCGCTATCAGTTCGGCACAAAAGCGACGGAGTTCCTGGTTTGCTCAACCTGCGGCGTTTACGTTTCGGCCTATATGCCCGACGGGGACCGCGCCTATGCCAACGTCATGGCAAATGTGCTGCACGATCATGAGGCGTTCGGCCCAGGCGTCGCAGCGGATTACGGCTCGGAAGACGAGGCCGGAAAACGCCAACGGCGGCGTCAAAATTGGACGCCGGCGACATTGACGATCAAGACGCAGGACTAAGCGGGTGGGGCGAAGGAGATCATGGTCCGAACCTCGATGCTCTCGCGGGGCGGCACATGGGGTTCGGCGAGGGGGTTTTCGAACGCTCCATGGCCGGTATAGCGCGCCGGACCGTCGGTGTCATTATCAAAGCACTTGAGCAGAACCACCTCGTCCGGCTGCATATCCGGAAAATAAAACCAATCCTGGCCCTCACTATGGCGGAGCTGAAATATTTCGCCCTTGCGGTTGTTATAAAGCAAGTCTGAGGCCACGAAGTCCTCGGGCTGGACGGTCCGGGCATCGGCCATGGCCAGCGGCAGGCGTTCCGCCGACGCACCGATGGAGCGCCATACATTGACCATGGCGAAGCGGTGGCCGAGGTAACGCTCGGCCTCGGCTTCCGTCATAACGTCTTTGACCCGCTTGGGTCCTGACCATTCCGTATAATCATTGTGAATGGGGGCCACAGGCAAACGGACCTGTTTCTCAGCTCGCTTGCCGTCATCCTGCACCCGGATCGTGTGATCGAAGATATGCACGGATGTGGCGCCGGTTGCCGATTTCAAAAACGCCTCGATCTCCGAATAGTAGAGGCCTGTTATCTGATCATCGTTATAGAAATCGGAGACGCCGGTTTTGAAATGGCCCAACTCGAACCCTTGGCGGTCGAGTTCCGGTCTCTCGGCAAGACGCCGGGCATCATTCATGGTCACGGGAGTATCGCGGAACTCGCCGGTCCGGATGTTCGCCTGGAAATGGGTGTCGGACATTTCTATGACCGGTTTCCCCTCGCAATAATGAAGGAAATAAAGCGTCGCCTCGACACTCTTATTCTGCTCTTCCTTTTGCATGGCGCGCGGCACTTCCCATGTTTTAGTGAGACGGCCCAACAGTATAGCCGCCAATTATTTTTATGTGAATGAGTAAAGCTTCCAGGTTCGTAACAACAATTCACATCTTGTTAATACGCCAGTCATTCCACTATTACCTGATTGGTGTGTAATACACTGGCAGGCGAATGGGGTAGAGACTAAGAAAATGATTTCTTTGGCCAAAAGCATTCCTCCGGGGCTGCCAAGCGGGAAATCCTTGCATGACTGATATCGTTCTGGAAACCACCCGGCCTTGGTCCTAGTCGCGATTGTCGCTTTCCTCTTAAAAGCCGGCCGGAACAAGTTCGAGCTGTCCAGGACAGGCTGGAAATTGATCGTCGCCGGGTTCGGCCTTTTGCTGTTCGGCAGCCTTCTCGACATCA